>OGGQ01001830.1_pt1 | contig 25943 bp, 22 predicted proteins | sample 1571191 | NCBI WGS metagenome assembly OGGQ01 (sample SAMEA2582061, study PRJEB24529) | metagenome | biome: Human gut stool | place: China | collected 2011
ACTAACGGCAAGCAGGGCAAGTGTGGCCACACTTGCTATTTTTGCAGCCCGAGGGGCCGCAAAAACGCTTGTTGGGGAGCATCCCCAAACCCTCGTCGGCGCAAGCTCCGCATCTTTCGCAACCGGCTAAAGCCGATTTCTCACTCGCTCTGCTGCGCCTCCTCTCCCCACCGAACCCGCTGGCGCTGGGCTTCGGCGGGGGCCCCGATATAATTGTCTGCGGCCCAAGGGCCTTAACTTTGGGACAAATTGTCCCAAAGAGAAATGCTGGTGGATGGGCTTAACCGTCCCCAGTTAGTGAGATGTGGAAAGTGTTTCGTCCAAAATAAGCAAGTAAGGAAATTGCATTAGCCTCTCTAAAACTATGCCCGCAGGCCATTGCAGATGGGATGTTTTTGTAGCTTAATTTTCCACACAGCGCCTCCGTTGCTCCGGCGCAAAATGTTAGCAGTATTTGAGATAATCGAGAATGGATAAGGAAATCATATTGCTCCCATCAAAGTTGTGGTCGGAACCCCTTGCAAACTGGGCGTCGTTTAGGGCCAAATGCTAACATATTAACTCTGCTCTTTGAAGCACTTCCAGTAGCAGAAAACATAGGTAATCCCCCTCCAATAAGAACCCCCTGCACAAGGCGATCCTTCCAGAGTCTTCTGTGGGGTGAGCTTCTCATAACGAGGGACTTCTTTTATTATGCGCTCATAGGGGCTGTTGGTAAAATTCATAAGTAAAACCTCCTTGATGTTCCCCCTATCCCCCCGCCCTTTCCCAATCTTGGGAAAGGGGGCGGCTCTGGAGGATATACCCCGTCACGCCGCCAGAAAGTAGAACAGCCGGGGCCGTCAGGCAAGGGCAAGCCGCCGTATAACGGCGGTGCTATGCACCCTTGCCAGGCAGCTCCCGGCTGTTCTGAACAATATGCGTCGACGGGGGATATATCATCCGAGCTACGCGAGAGTAAACAGTTTGGGACATTTTGTCCCAAAGTAAAATCATTGCACTTCTTTATTCTAAATAAATGGGATAATTTTATAGGCGATCGGGTTCCAGTTCTAATAAGCTGTGATATAATAAGGTCAAAAGTGAGGAAGAGGCTGATTGCTTACATCCAAATGTTGTTTTTATGCTGGTAACAAACTCGTAATGACCAACATTTAAGATTCCAAGGAGATTTACATGAGCATATTACAAGATAGCTATGTAAAGTTAAAAAACCTTTACTCGTTCAGTAGACGCATTTCACTTATTGATTCTGCGGAAAGTGCTCGTGTGCAGCGTACAGTGTTGCTGGAAAAAATGTTGGAAAAAATCTTATTACACGATCATTCAATACTTCTCCTACTTAGTACAATACCAGACCAGACTTCAGAACTGGATGTATCCATGATCGCTAGTGCGGCCCGCAACATCATGGAGACTACAAATATCTACTTTCACATATCACAGAGAGGGATAGATACAAGCGCTTTAAAACTTCGAGTGGAAACGATGGTACTTAACGAAATCTATAATGAAATAGAAATCACAAAAAAGTTAGGTTTCTCTCAAAATTGTGAGCACGCAAAAATTAATACTTGGTATTTTAGAAGTGCTCCTCAAAGGTTTCAAAAGTTTCCTGAGTTTGCTCAATATTCGAAAAATGAAAAGAATCAAATAGTGTCTGGAAGAAAACCCGCGTTTCAAATAAAGTCTCCAAGCATTTTGCAAGAGCAAACAGAATCTGCAATCTACAATCTCTTATCAAATAGTGTTCATGGGTTACCACTTGGCTTAAGTAGCAACTCTATAAATTACACTTACTTTTTCAACAGTTTTTTCAAAGCAGAACAACTTTTGGTTATCTCTTTACAAATTAGTCGTGTTTATACTGCTTATGTTGTCAAAGATTATTTGAATCTCAGAAAACGATTTTACTCATTGCTTACACAGGAGGAAAAGAAGAATCTAAAATCATACATGTCTGCTACAGATTTGGAGAATTATATTTGCGAACTGCGCGCAGAGTATGAAAAAGATCCATTTGGGTACAACTTCTCCGAATAAATAGTGATCAGAAATACAGATTGTCCGCACCCATATACAAGTATTTATGTTTATGGCTGTATGAAATCCTTAAATGACACTCCGACCATCGGAGTATCCTTTGGGGTACTCCGATTTTTTGTTACCAATTTATAAATTTTCTCATGTCGTTGCACAGAAATGTGCAACTTTTGTTGTTTGGGAACCCGTATGCAGAAGGACTTGTTTCTTACGACATACAGGAGGTTCCATATGACCGAAGAAAGCTACAACTACCGAACGAGTCAGACGCTGCTTCGCAACCAGTTTCCTGGCAAAGGAAAGTTAAAAATTCCCATCATTTCTAAGTTTCAAGAAAGGCCTGGAGACTTTGATGATCTTTTGTTGATCGGTTTTGACAAAACCCACCTGGAGGACCAGAATCACCTCGACCGCATGGTACACTTCTTCCTATATGACTATCGCTTTGAGCGGGTCTGGAAGAACCCAGACAATGACATTGAAAAACTGTCCCGGTACCGTGCAGTGCTGTCGCCGGATTTCAGTATGTACCTGGAAATGGCGCCTGTCATGCAGCTTTACAATGTATTTCGTAATCGTTGGTGCGGCGCTTACTGGGCATCCAAAGGGCTCCGGGTCATTCCCACCGTCAACTGGGGCGATAAATCCACGTTCGATTTCTGCTTTGACGGAATCGAAAAAGGCAGTGTGGTGGCTGTCTCCACCTACATGGCGTCCGAACACGACAACCGCCAGGATCAAAAAGAGTGGTTCATGGCTGGATACAACGAGATGCTGCGGCGCATTGAGCCGGAAAAAATCATTTGCTACAATACACCGTTTCCCGAAATGCAGGGCAACATTATCTATGTGGATTACGAACGTAGTTCCTGGCGGTATATGAACTATGAACGTAGTTTCCATCGCGAAGATTTGGATGCCTTTAAAATTGGCGGCACATCCAGTAATAATCGTGATACAATAGGGCCGTACCTCATTGGCAAGGGCGGCGGTAGTGCCTATGGCGGAGAAGGGAAACCTTCTAAGCCGGATGATGGACGTTTTATAGGTGAACCTGGCAGCATCAACCGCACAACAGATCGTAGCGGGAATTTAAGCGAAACTATGATTGGTGCAGACGGAAGGGCAGTCAAGGAACGGCACTATTCAGATCATGGCAGTCCCAAACAACATTCTATTCCTCACGACCATAGGATTTCATGGGAAGGAAACCGACCAAACTGGGGTAAAGCAGAAAACTATTGGGATGGAGATATTCCTGATTTCAAGTCATATTGGAGGTGTGATATGTCCTATCACATTTTAAAATCCCAAAACTCATTGGAAGATAACCGTTTTAAATCGATCAGCGATTTCAAGTGGTGCATGAAATGCGGTGGAGAAGTAGAAATCGAATGGAACGGCATTCATTATGGCATTATCCGATATGGGACAGATGATAAAATCACAATCTATGTTTGGAATCGTCCTGAAACGGAATGCTGCTTTGACACCGCTGATGACGCGTTGGAGTATATGGTTGGTTCAGACCGCTTGCGTGATGTGATTACACGTGTTACAGTTTTGGATCGTACAATTTGAGATAAGAACCTCTTGCTTGCTGCTTGCAAACCATTGATACTACTGGATTTCCACAGATCCTTTAATGACACTCCGACCATGCGGAGTATCATGAAAGGATCTGAAAAGGTCTGCTGATGATACTCCGCATTTTTTATTTCCAAATCTACATAGCGATCTGTGTCGGGGCGTAGCTTAATGCTACGCCTTTTCTCGTTTCCAAAAGAATGTCCCGTTCGGGAATCTTCCGGCGATCCGGCACCTCAAAGGCACCGATGCAGTTATAGTGGATCGTCACCCGCTGATTGGTAACGCCGTCCTCCTTGACCGCAGGATAGACCTCGATGTACTGAATGAGCTCGGCAACCATGCGTTTGGTAATGGTGGTGGCGTCGGTGTAGCGGCGCACCGTTTCCAAGAAGGTGTCCACATCCATCCGCTTATCTTCCAGCTTTTTCAGTTCCAGCCGCAGGGCCTTGATTTTCTTGGCGTTTTCGCCCTGCTCTTGCTCATACCGCTTGGACATTTTGGCAAACCGGGCATCGTCGATCTTGCCGGACACATTGTCCTCATAGAGCCGCTCAAAGAGCATATCCAGCTCCTTGTCCCGGGCCAGCAGCCCGTCCAGCTCCCGCTTCTACGGCTCACTCGGCAATATAGGGCGGCACCTTCAACGGGTGCCGCCCTTCTGCCTTACTCCACTTTGTGACAACTTGGAGCTGTTACAAAGTCAGCACGGAAAAAAGTTTGCTAAATACCCGGTGTTTGACATGAATTAGTCACTGACCGGACGAGAAAATGATACTGTTTTTCAAAATGGGAGTTTGTCAACTGCTCCAATCCCTCAAGGAATAAATGCACATACCAGGATATTCTTATGACACAGCTCAATCAAACATAACTGCATCAGCTAAGTCTTGATTGGCATTTACTATTTCTGGGTCTGCAATAGACACTGGGGCATTATGCTTCACGATTTCTTCTCCTGTAAGGCTCCATCCACCAGCAGCATTCACTTCGTTTGTATTCATCATCACTTCCATACCATGGTATGTGAATCTTAACCAGCCTTCTCCAGTTATCACATCTTCCCCGAATAAGTACTCATAATCGTCCACACCGATCAAAGAGAAGAAATCTTCAAAGGACATTTCATCTTCCATGTCTGGAAAAAGTATGTTTGCTGTGGTGACAAAACCAGCGCATTTCAGCTGGTCTTCCCTTTCATTCATGGCCTTTTCAGCATCACCGCTCTGTGTTCCAAAAAAGTAGTAAGCATATTCTGCCTCTGGGTCCCCAAAACATATAGCAGCACTATCTGGGAATCCATCTAAACTTACAATAATTTCGCCTTCCGGATGCTCCTTTTTTAATTCGCTCAGTGTTTTTCCAACATCTTCTTCCTTCAGAGAGCCGATCCCGGAGAGGTCATTTTTTCCTGCATGGGATTGAGGATTGGAGGACAAGCAAGCCGTCAATCCAACACATACAACAACTGCCAATACTACTATCACGATTGTCGGCTTTTTATATTTCATAATGTTCTCAATCCTTTCCTTCGTATCTCCTTCTCCAAAGGCAAGGGGTGTACCAATGATCACCCTTTTCCCGGTGGAGAATTGCAGCAAAGAGGAGGAATAGTCAGCCCTAATATCTCTGCCAACTTGCTTCATTACTGCCTCATCGCAAGACATTTCCATATCTTTGCTGGACAGCGCAAATGCGAGCCAAACAAGTGGATTAAACCAGTGTATGCACACTGCCGCAAAAGAAAGGAGCTTTATCATGTGGTCGCATCTGCGAATATGATGCTTTTCGTGTTGGATGATATAGGATTGCTCGGCTTCGGACATTGCCGAGGGCAAATAGATTTTCGGGTGGATTAGGCCCATTACAAAGGGTGTGGGAATATAATCCGCAAGGTAAATATTATCATCCAAAGGGATAGAGCCAATTAATTTGCGGCGGAGTTGTATCAGTTGAAGAAGATTAAATATCAGCATTGCCACGACACCGCAAATCCAAACAATGCTCACAATTGATACCAGAACGTCAATAGAACTTGCACCTGCTGTTGTAACTTCAGATATGGGCGGTTTCACATGATTGTCCGGGGCCTGATTGAGATCGGAAGCAGGGGCGTCAACCGTAATGGCTGGCCTCTCCGTATTGAGCTCATCCAAAGACACATACTCAATTCTGCCCGTTTCTGTGGTTGGTGCTTGAAAGAGGCCCATCAGGGAAAACTGCGATGTCAGTGATACCGGACAAAGTAGACGGAACAGCACAACTGCCCAAAGTGCATAGGAAAAAATTTTGGGTGCGCGCTTCAATATGAGCCTTGCGAGCAATATGACAAGAATGGCAATGCTTGCGGTAATTGACATATTGAGTACAGCAGAAAAAACGGCATGTAATGGCATACGATCACCTCATTTCATCGATAAACTTTTGCAGTTCATCGATCTCCTCATCGGATAACTTTTTCCTCGTAGAAAAAGCTGCCAAAAACTTTGGCAAAGATCCCTCAAATGTGTCCTCAACAAATTTCTCACTCTGCATGGCATGAAATTCCTCTTTGGATATCAGCGATGTTACCGTGCCTTTGTGGTTCAAGAAAATACCTCGTTCACACAACCTTCGCAAAATTGTATATGTAGTTGACTTTTTCCAGCTCAATTTTTGTTCACAGAGTTTTACTAATTCGCCAGAAGATATCGGTTCATTTTCCCATATCAAGTCAGCAAAACGGGTTTCTACTACACCTAACCTCATATCAGCCATATTATTTCCCCCCATCGTATGCAGCTAAAGTCTACACCATGTAAACCTGTTTGATTGAAGTTTACATCAAGTAAACCATTTTGTCAATTCCTTCTTGTAAGAACTCTGTACAAAGTGAGAAATGGCCTCCATTTTTTCCACCATTTCCGTTGCTTGCGCGTTTTGGCAAGCAGGACAAGTGTGCCACACTTGCTATTTCTTGCAGCCCATGAGGCCGCAAAACACGCTTGTTGGGGAGCCTCCGCAAACCCTCGCCGGCACAAGCTCCGCATCCTTGCAACCGTCAAAAGCCGTTCCCTCACTTGCTCCAACTATGCCTCCTTTCCCACCAAACCCGCTGTGCCGGGCTTCGGTGGGGGGCCAAATGCCAACCAACCTTTTATCCCTGCTCTTTGAGGTACTCCTAGCAGCAGAAAACTTAGATAATACTCTGCCGATACGGATAATTCGCACAAGGCGATCCTTCGGGGCCTTTTGCGGGATGTGTTTCTCATCATGGTGGACTTCTTCCATTGTGTGCTCATAGGGGCTGCTGGTAAAATTCATAAGTATAACCTCCGTGATGCTCAACCCTATCGCCCCCTTTCCCAAGATCGGGAAAGGGGACGTTTCTGGAGGCTATGTCCCCGTCATACAACCAAAAAACAGAACAGCTGGGGCCGTCGGTCAAGGACAAGCCGCCGTATAACGGCGGTGCTATGCACCCTTGACAGACAGCTCCCAGCTGTTCGGAATATGCGGCGTATCATTCAAGAATTCTGAAAGGGCCTGCCGATGATACTCCGCATCTTCTATTCTCAAATCTATATGATGGTTGTTTCACAAATGGGGACTTCTCAATAAGCTGCCGCATGCAGCTAGGAAAGTGTTCCGCCTCCGGAATCCCCGGGACAGGATTGGCAGTCCTGAATGTGCTTGGCGACTTTCACATCCTCCGTTTTGATATGGTTCAGCAACCAACCGACCACCCGTTTATTCATATCCTCCATCAGCTGTGCGGTAGCACCTTCTGCTTTCAGGCTGGCCGCCAGAGTTTCCACTACCTTGAAAAACGCCTCATGATAACGCTTGTGATTGGCATAATCGGGATAACCGTACTGTACCTGGAGTGCTTCTTCGTGGCGGAAATGCGTCACCGTATACTGGGTCAGAAAGTCGAGCGTGCTGCTCAACTCCTTTTCGCCTTTACCAGTGGCACAAGCCTCCAGCAGACGGTTGACAGCCCGCAGCAGCTCCTGATGTTCTTCATCGATCAGCGCATTACCAGTCTCCAGCTCTTTCGACCAGGCAAAAGATACCACAAGCCCGCCAAACCCGCGCCGCGAGGCCTTCTTAATGTTTTTCAGAACATACATTCGCTCATCAGCCTGAACCATTAAAGACTTGACTGACAAATCTTCTTTCCCGCTTACATAGACCACTCCGTAACTTATGGACATGGGGAAACGCTGGGACTTCTGGGCCAGAGCCTGATCCAAATGCTCCATCTTGTCAAGGATAACCTGAGACTTGCAGTTGGGGAACAATGCAGCAAATTCATCTCCGCCAATCCGACAGATCAGATCGCTTGACCGGCTGCTTTGCAAAAGCAGTTGGGATACTGTACGCAAATATTCATCACCGGCGTCATGACCAAAGTTGTCATTGGCATACTTCAAACCATCCAAATCGATCATGCAGAATGTAAATTCTGTTCCTGCCTCCATAAATTTTTCCAGATTCTCCAGACAAAAACGGCGGTTGTACAGCCCAGTCAGTTCATCCGCATAGGCAAAGCCTTCCATCTGTTCCCGGTATTCCCGCTCAGTCGTTACATCCGTAATAATATGGGCGCAAGCCATCTTCTCACTCCACCGGATCATATAGGCGCTGATCCTAAACGTCCGTTTGGTCTGACAGCAATGATATTCAAACGTGTTACACTCATCCAGAGACTGTCCGCAATGCTTAATATAGTCTAAAAATTCATGATAAGCTTTGCAATCCCGCTGAGCAGGATCAGGCTCGAAGAAAAACTGCTTGGCACTTTGATTGGCGTAGACCACATCGCCAGTATCCTGCAAAGTCACAATAATCCAGTCCTTCAGCCCGTCCATCACCGACTTCATTCGTTCCACTGACTCGGTCAGCATTTGGGACTGGACCTTCAGTTTGGACTCGCGCTCAGCCAGCTGGTGAATCATCTGATTAAAGGACGTAGAAAAATCTCCCAAAAAATTGACACTCTGGCTATAATCGCCATTCGCCACCTGATTTGCCTGCCAAGTCAGGTGTTTCAGTGCAGAGTGAAGCTCCTTCAGACTTCCGGCCAGAAAGTTGTGCCGCCCAGGGGGAGTTGCATCCAACTCCCCGATTTGAAGGTGATGCAAAAATTCGTTGGCCTCCGCCAGGCAGTCCGCCAAATAGAAGATTCCCTCCTGCAGCATGGCTAACTCCGGCGTTTCAACCTGCTTTTTCTGCGATAAGGGTTTGTTCAGCAGAATCGTTCTGAGCTGATCAACCAACAGATCAATGTCTTCTTTAGGCATCCTGCGCACAATCGGGTGCTTTCACCTCCGCGTTAAAACGGCATACCCGGGAACCGGTCGCCCAACAATCCACCTCTGTTACCACATATTCTTTCTTCGTATACATTTTCAGGACACCGGCCAGAAACCCTTCGTCGTAGTTGCAGACCGTCTCGCCGGTAATCGGAAGGCCGGAACAATCCAAATCCTCCCCCACAGTCAGTACCGCCTTGCCTGTATCCGGCTCGAACTTTTCTACACGCAGGATTCCGATCTTGCTCTCCTCAAGCACATTCTGAAGGTGGGCCACAAACTCATTAAAAGGCAGCTGAAGGTTAAGCAGATGGGATGCAAACTCTTTTCCCGCCAATTCTCCCGCTTTGCGGAAAATATCCACGGTTTCTTCGTTGCCATAGCGCTTGGCCAGTTCATCTTTGATGGTAAACTGAAACAGACGATAGACAAATACCGGCATAGATTCTCCCAGATTGCGTCTGCCGTCAATCACATCACCAATGGATTCCCATGTAAACTTATTTTCATCTTCTTCCGGAAACAAATTGAACATAATTTTCCTCCTGCAGCAATTTTGGTCTTAAACTGTCAACATCAAGCCGATGGCACCCCAGACGAAACCATCAACTTGTTATACGTCTATATTAGTATATATCGTCAAATAATCATAAGATATAAAGATTTAAATTAGAATTTATTTTACTGAAATTCTTTCCTGCAGGAAAACCACTAAAAGACACACAGAGGGATGCTCTGAGCCACAAGACCTTCAGACGCGTATTTTTCCAGATAAGGCAGAATCAGGAGCTTATTGACACTGCCGCTCCATGTGGATGATGCTTTCGGTGTAGGCCTGTTTACTTTCCATCTTTTGGGCAGCAAAACACAGACAGTTATTAATACCATTATAGTTTTATATTTAAAAAATGCGGAACAAAGTCGGGAACATCTGAAACGATGTTCCCGACTTTCCCCTATACTGTGTGATTTTCTCTCTTCTGCCTCCATACGAAGCATCAAGGGTTCAATCCAAGTCCTTCGCTTCCACCTGGAATATAGATAAACATGCGAATAGCAAAGAGATGAGGGTTAACACAACTGAAACGACCACATTATTTGCCATTGTCAAATCGCCTATATTGGCCTGAGTCAACAAAATGAGAAGGAACGACGCCACGATTGTGGCCTTGGGCGACTTCATTTTTATTCCTACAAACAAGGAAATAAAACTCATTGTTACAATAGTGACGGATTTTACCAGCAACTGAATGTAGAAACCCACACTGGTCATATCATAATCCAGCGGGAATGAAGACACCATAAATTGCGCGCCCAACAGCACAACTCCATAGAGTAGCAGTTTCGTCAGAACCAGCGCTGCAAAGTTAAAAATCCAGACGGCCAACATCTGAGAAATCAGAATTTTTTGGCGCTGAATGGGATAAGAGAACATTAAATCCATTGTTTTATTCTGATATGCGCCCACAATGAAGGTGGAAAGCATGACTCCGGTAAAGACCAGAAACGACATGCTGCTGAACAATTCAATGGGAGCTGATATGGTACTGTTGCCCGGCGCGGCATCAGGCACACCCGTCTCCGGATCGTTGGCAATTCCCAGGTAGCACAGTGCAAACATGAATACCGAAAGCAGCGCGGCAAGGATAACAGCATTTCGGATGTACTTCCCAATGTTATGTTTCTGCCACTCCAAGCGAATCAATTTTAACATGATCCGTCCGCCTCCCTGGTCAGTTTTAAAAAATAATCTTCCAACGTCTCCGTTGTCTTTCCCATAGACAGCACATCCACATCGTTCAGCGACAAGGATTTGGAAATCTGACCTGTGGATATGCCTGGATCATAAATCCGGACTTTTCCGCCCTCCATAACTTTAAAGTTAGACAACCCCAATTTTTCGCTCAAAACATAGGCAGCCCGTCTCTCGTCTGAAACAGTTGCTTGAATATAATCGAGACTGCTCTCCTCAATATCCCGCATACCAATTTCTTTCCGCATTCGCCCGTGGTGGATGATTCCCACCGTATCGGCGATACTCTCAATCTCTGAAAGAATATGGCTGGAAACCATGATAGTGATCCCATATTCCGTGCAGAGCATGTTCAGCAGGTCACGGATTTGCTTTATCCCAGCAGGATCAAGGCCATTGGTTGGTTCATCCAGAATGAGCAGCTCCGGCTTGCACAGAATGGCCCGCGCAATTCCAAGGCGCTCCTTCATCCCCAATGAATAGCGTTTTACAGGTTGATCTGCAGCGGATGTCAAATCCAGAATTCGAAGTGCTTCCTCCACGCTGTTGACATTGTAGTAGCCCATATATTCCCCGTGTAGCTGCAAATTTTCCCGCCCCGTCATGTGGTTGTAAAAGGTGGGAAATTCGATTATGCTGCCCATCCGTTTTAGGTTCTCATAGGATTTGGGCGTTTGGATTTCTCCAAACAATTCAATCGTACCACTGGTGGGCTTCCATAGGTTAGTCAGCATTTTCATCACTGTCGTTTTACCGGCGCCGTTGGGACCGAGAAAGCCGTATATCTCTCCCTTTCGGATATGAATATCAACATCCTCCACCAGCTTTTTTTCGCCAATCCGTTTGGTCAGCTGGCTTGTCTGCACGATATACTGCATCTGGGCACCTCCTTTCGTACTGCGTATTATAGGACGTCCGTTTTTCAAAACTCTTGCACCATTCTTACAAATTTCTTTCATAAAATGGCCTATATTCAATAGGCCACTTTCTTCAATGTGACTGTAAAGACAGTTTTTACATTGGGCTGGCTTTTTAAGGCAATATCGCCGCCCAACTGCAGCGCCAGATTCTTTGCGATTGTCAGGCCCAGTCCATTGCCCTGCATCTGTGGATTGCGGGAATCCTCCATGGTAAACAGCCGGTCAAAAATGGTATCGGCAAACTCCTCTGGAATGCCACGGCCTTTATCTACGATGTCGATGTATGCGTTTTGTTCATCCCAGCGCAGAACCATCCCCAGATATTTTCCATCCGCGCCATACCGGATGGCGTTGGAGATCAGATTGACGAGAATACGCTGTATGGCATCCGAATTTCCCATGACAAAAATTGGTTCATCAGGAATGTCAAGTTCAATCTGAACATCCTGGGTGGAGAGCAATTCGTAAAAGCTGAGAATATTCTCACTGCACACCTCATTTAAATTCAGCGGGGAACACTCCAACGCGGTATCTCCAGCCTCCAGCTTGGCCAAGGTGAAAAATTGAGTTATCAAGTCCATGACACGCTGGGCCGTGGCCTCCACCTTGCCCAGCATCTCCTGGCGCGGGTCCCCGTTTACCCGCATGATCTCCAGATAGCCCAAGATCACGGTCATGGGCGTTTTAATATCGTGGGAAATATTGGACAGCATCCGCTTTGACGCCAGCTCGGAACGTCTGTAATCCGCCCGCACTTTCTGCCGCTCCACCAAAAGCCGGTTGATTTGGGCTGCCAGGGAAATTAAGCTCTGGTCATCGGTAAAAACCATCACTTTTTCGTCACTGCCGGTATCCAGAATATGCCCCAGCTTTTGACAGATCCCGCTCAGCTTGGCCTGGGTCCCCGTGTGAAACACAACCTGCTGATAGACAACCACGCAGACTAAAATGACCACACAGATGGCTAGGAAGAAGATCATTGTCGCTTCGCTCATATGGGCTCTCCTAACTTATACCCAATCCCCCAAACAGTAATCACACACTTTGGAGAACGGGGGTTGTCCTCAATTTTGTTCCGTAACCGGCTGATATGGACGTTCACTGCATTTTCGTCCCCTACATACACATCATTCCAGACGTGAGAATAGATCTGTGCCTTGGTATAGACCCGTTTGGGATTTTCCAGCAGCAGCTTCAGAATCTCAAACTCCTTTGCAGTCAGCTCCAGCAAAACGCCGTCCTTGGTCACAGTATGGTTGGATAGATCCATTTTGAGCGAACGAAATGAGAGCTCTTCCAGCTTCTGGAAAGGAACTGCGTATTCTGTGGTCCGGCGTATATTTGCCTGAATCCTTGCCAGCACCTCAACCACAGAGAATGGCTTTGTAATATAATCATCCGCCCCCAAACCAAGTCCCAATGTCTTGTCCACATCGGTATCTTTGGCGGAAAGGATGATAATGGGAACGGTGCTGCTTTTCCGGATATACTTCATCACATCCATACCACTGATCTTGGGAATCATGAGATCCAACAATACAATGTGGTATGTGTTGGAATCAAATTTTTGACAGGCCTGCTCCCCGTCGTATGCACAGTCCACATCAAAATTCTCAGCTCTCAAATAACCGCCCAGCATCTCACATATTTCTAAATTGTCTTCAACAAATAAAATTCTCATGGTGCCCTCCAGGCAGGGGATTTCCCTGAACCGTTACACTTGCGATGTTCCCATGGGCCTATTATAGTAACGGAGCGGCAGTAACGCAAGGTTGGCAAATGGCCTCAGGAAAGGAATCTGCTCCTCTCTTTCAAGAAAAAAGCCTTGAAACTTTTGTTTCAAGGCTTTTCTTTGTTATTAAATTTTGCCGCTTCCCTTCTCCTATTTTTTCTGAAAAACAAACGGGAAACGTTTTAGTCTCAACATAAGAACTGACTCAGACAAGCCTGCTTACGAGTGCGGTTCCGGGAAGAGGACATTTGGTATAACAAATTCCGCAGTCATCGCAGTCCATGCTGCGAATCTGGTACTTACCATCTTCCGTTTTCTGGATGGAGTGCTCCACACAGTTGTCATAGCAGGCGCCGCAGCCTGTGCACGCCTCGGCATCAATGTAGTAAGAGAGCGTCTCAGGCGCCTCACCTCCAAAGGAAAATCGCAGCCGCCGCACCATGTCATCCCGGTAGAGGTGGAGAATCTCGCCGCTTCCGCTGACCAGCCTGAAAAGAGCAATGATGTCTGGATTGCAGCGGTACATCTTCATGGTCCCGGGATTCTTGTCCGCATACTCCAGCCAAGCCGGGGAGCCGTTCTCCTCCTCCTGCACTGTGGCTTTGATCCGGATACAATGGTGGGTATCATCCAGCAGAGAGGACAGGGCAATACGCGGCTGCTGCTTCAGCTGTCGGTAAAAAGGCTTTCCTCTGGATGTCATCAGATAGACGTTTCCGTCCGAAAAGCGCTGAATTGAAATGATTCGGCTTTCCGGGCAGCCATTCTTAACGGTTGCAACACTTACCCGTCCCCCCTGCTTCTCCAGATACTGAAAGCTCTTCTCCCATATTTCGTCCATTGGGTCCTGGTCTGTCAGACCCCACAGGGCAATTTCGTCATGTATCATCGGTCTGTTCCCCCCAACCATTCTTTTCTATCACTCCAAGCGGACAGCTCTGCCAACACATCCCGCACTCCAGACACCCGGTGTGGTCAATCACGGCCCGGCCATTTTGTATGCAAATCACCTGGGTCATACAGCGCTGGACACACACGCCGCATCCGACACAGCCCTCCCCCACCTCATAGCGCCATGGCCGGGGCTCTGTCCCGCCAAAGCCAAACCGGAACCGGAGCAGGGCGTCATCCTGATAGACGTCCAGGATTTCCCCCTCTCCCCGCGCGAGGCGGAAGATAGCAAAGTTTTCCGGCGCCCGGCGGTAGAGAGCCGCCGTACCAGGGTTAAGCTCCCAATACCGCTCCATGATTCTGGGGTCAGAGACTTCCTCCGCCACAGCGTTCAGCCGGATCCCGTAGCTGAGCCTCCCCTCCGTAGGGACAACGATCCCTCCGCTGATCCTCGGGTTGCGTTTCAGCTCCTCATAGACCGGTTTCCCCGGGCACAGGCCGATAAACAGATCTCCAGTATCATCCAGCCTATGGACCTCCAGTCCCCGGTTGGTGGGCGTGACTCCGTCCAATCCAACCGTACAGAATATCATGTATCCTATCTTACAGATGGCGTCAAAGGCCCTGCGTCTGATTTCCTCCACAGAATCGCTCGGCGTCAGGCCAAGGGCAGGTCCGCTGCTGTTATTCATTTTACCACCTCGTCTCTCCTGTTTTACCCCATAGTTCAATACGCTCACACTCTCTATCCCTTTGCACCGCTCCGCACCCCCAGGACGGGGGTGCGGAGCAGAGGGATATTATAGGAAAAGGGCCGCCAACGTACAGATCACAATGAGAGGGATATTGACAAAGAGGAAGGAGGGAATGCAGGAATCCTTAATGTGATCGTGCTGGCCGTCAATGTTGAAGGCTGCGGTGGGGATCAGGGCCTGGTTGGAAGAGGGCGCGCCCGAATCGCCCAGAGCGCCGGCAGCGGACACCAATACAATAATCAACGCGGGGCTCATATTCAGCTGAAGCCCCATGGGGACCAGAACCGTGGCGACAATGGGGACAGTGCTGAACGAGGATCCGATTCCCATTGTGATAAACAGGCCCAGGATCAGCATGAGGAATGCGCCGAGGATCTTGCTTCCGCCCACCAGCGCAACGCTGGCAGACACCAGGCTGTCCAGATCTCCGTAGGTGTTGGCGACAGCAGCGAAGGCAACCGCCGCCATCAGGACCAGACAGACGTAGACACTCGTCATGATACCCTTCATAAACACCGTGTCGAAATCCTTAACCTTGATGGCTCCAGTGATTACGAGCATGGCAATCATAACCAGGGCCGCCAGCGGCATGGAGTTGGTGGTCACCTGAATTACCACCACCGCCAGGGCGGAAATCAGGCAGGCAATGTGGCGGAACTCAATGGGCGGCATTTCTTTGTTGGCTGCCTCCATCATCACCTTATTACTCTCTTCCGAAGACTCATACTCTCTGGGCTTTCTGAAAAAGATGATCGCCAGAACAACCGCCAGAACCATAGACAAGCCGATGACCAGGTTGGCCTTCCAGATCTGATCGATCGAGACCTCCAGGCCTCCATCGGCCAGAGCGCCCTGTACAATGCCCATAAAACCGGCGCCGTAGCCCACGGGACAGCAGCAGTAGCCGATTTGCAGTCCGCAGCAGGTGCTGACAACCAGAACCCGCCTGTCCACCTTGTAGTCGTTGAGCAGGTGCATCAGCGGAGGAATCAAAACCAGCAGGAAGGAGACCCCGATCAGGACAAAGGTCTCCACCAAAATGCCGAACAGAACCAGTACAACAGGAAACAGCCACACCCGTTTGCCCACGACCCGCGCCACCCGGGGGGCCAGCACTTCGCCCACGTTGTTGTACTGCATGGTGGCTGCCAGGACGCCCAGCAGCAGCAGGAACAATACCATGCGGTTATCGTTTCCCATGTTGGTATAAAATACCTCAATGCCTTCCACCAGGGTCGCTCCACCCAGAAGAGAGCAGATCAGAGCGGAGACGATAATCGAGAGAAACACATTTACTTTTAACAGACAGAGCACAACCAGTATCGTGGTGGAGAGAATCAGCGGGTTTGTAATAATAGTTAACACAGTCCTCACCTTTCCTTTCACTACTTAATGGATACAACCTGCACGCTATGTTCCCAGAGATCAGAGGCATCCCTCCCACTGGTAATCTGACTATCCAGCCGTCAAATATGGTTTGCCACCTCAAAAGCATCCCAGATCGCCTGCATCACATTGGCCACCTTTCGGGCGTCTCCCAACAGGTATAATTCAGCGATCTGGTCACGCAGCTCCAGATAAAGCCTATTTTCCTCCTGAAAGCCCACTGCCAAAACCACGGTGTCACAGGGAAGATACTGACTCCCCGCCGTAGTCCGGACCTCCAATTGCCCCTCCCGGTAGGCAACGGCCTGAGCGGAAGTCAGGATCCTGACCTGGTGGAAGGGGAGCAGCCGCTCCAGCATCTCACTGTTGGCGTGGCACAGGGGGCGGTTGACGGCCATCAGCTTGTCCAGCGACTCCACAATGGCAACTTGCTTTCCGCATTGGCTCAGCCAAAGTGCCGTCTCACAGCCCACTAATCCGCCGCCGATCACCACAGCCCGCGATCCGCAGGGGGCGTTCCCCAGAAGAAGATCGGAGGCGGTATGGACAGGGGCCTCAGCCCCCAGCGAAAACGTCTTATGGGTAGAGCCGGTGGCCACGATGACTGCATCATAGTCCCCTTCCCGCACCATCCGGGCGTCTGCTGTGCAGTTCATATGGATTGACACTCCGAGCCGCTTCAGCTCCTCCTCATACCAATGTATCAACGCCAGATCATCTTCCTTGAACGCGGGCACCCCTGCAGCAAGCAGGTTTCCGCCCAGACGGTCCTTGCTTTCCCACAGGTGCGGGTGGTGTCCCCGCTCCGCCAGTACCCGGGCGGCCTCCATTCCGGCCACACCGCCGCCGATCACCAACACATTCTTGGGACGCAGGACCGGGCGGTAGTCGGTTACCCGTTCCCGGCAGGCCTGGGGATTGACGGCACAGTTGATCATTGAGTACTCCTGGATCCGCCCCATACACCCCTCCTGACAGGAAATACACGGCCGAATTTGTTCCCTGTGTCCGGAACGCAGTTTGTTGACATACTCCGGGTCGGCCAGCAGGGGCCTCCCCAGACTGACGAGGTCACACACGCCGTTCTGAAGCGCACCGGCAGCCCGTTTTGGATCATCCATACGCCCGGCACAGAGAATGGGGACATCTACTGTCTCCTTCATCCGTTTTGCATACGGCATATAAAGGCCCTTTTCCTGGTACATGGGGGGATGGCTCCACCACCAGGAGTCATAGGAGCCCACGTCCACATCCAAGGCATCGTAGCCGTAAGAAACCAAGAGCTTGGCAGCTTCAATCCCCTCATCCAGATCCCGACCCTGCTCCTGAAACAGTTCGCCTGGAAGCGCCCCTTCCCGCGGGGCCTTGATGAAGCTTTTGGGACTGTACCGGAGGATAACAGGAAAATCCGCCCCACAGCATGCTTTGATCTCCGATACCACTTCCTTTGCAAAGCGCAGGCGGTTTTCCAGACTGCCTCCATATTGGTCTGTGCGGTGATTGAACAGAGAAATCGCAAATTGGTCCAGAAGATACCCCTCATGAACGGCATGAATCTCTACCCCGTCAAAGCCCGCCCGCTGCGCGTTATGGGCTCCCCGCCCAAACTGCTTCACAATGCTCTGGATCTCTTCCACTGTCAGGGCCCGGCAGGTCTTATCCAGCCACCGGTGCTGGATGGGTGAGGGAGCTACCGGGGGATACTCGCCCAAGTTGGTGGGGATGGTCACCCGTCCGAAGCCGCCTGACATCTGGAGAAAAATTTTGGAATTATATGCATGAATCCGTTCCGTCATCTCCCGAGCTGTCCGGACAAACTGAATGGGGTTATAGGTAGAACTGGGGCAATTGGGCATGCCGTGCTGTTCTACCTGTTCATCCACAAAGGTAACCCCGGTAATGATTAACCCGACGCCTCCCTTTGCTCTGGCCGTATAGTAGTCGATTCCCCGCTGATTAAAACCTCCCTGGTCATCACCCAAGCCCAGCGGCCCCATCGGCGCCATGGCAAAGCGGTTTTTCAACTGTATTTTCCCAATGGAAAAGGGAGAAAACAGTATCTTGTAGTCCTCCAACGTCACCCCTCCTTTTCGTTCTAGCATATATCAAATCTATCATGTAAATATTTACATGTCAATTATGATATAGTTAAAAGGATTTCGACAATTTAGTGCAAATTTACCAAAATTACCTGCTGTTATTTTGCCTTATATTAAAAATCTGCAAAAATTTTTTTGCCGTTAAACAGGTAGGTATACGCTCTTGAACCTCCTGATGTAGGTTCAGTGACGAACCAAGCCTGAACCATGTCCGGCGTTTTACAACACTGGAAAACTATCATCTTTTGTCCTAACGGCTGTTCTTCTAACATACAAAGTGCACCTGTCGAGCCGTAAGTCCAATCACATTCAGGCCATTTAAGAAATGGATAAATATGCAATTATTATGAGAAAAGTGCATGTACTGCCCATGCATCTCCTGCTGCTCTCTCTATCCAGCTTTAACGGGAGCAAGAGCAGTGCGGTTTGACAACCTGGGGCATTTTCCCATATAATTAGTACATTAGTTTATTGAAGGCGAAAAGAGGGGATGTGAAAACTATACTCCCTTACGGAAGGAGGAGGGGGTGCACGGTACTATCTTTTCCGGGTGTGCCGTACCTTGCGGCGGAATGGAGGTTTTGTTTTATGGATCATAGTCTGCTGAGTATTTGGGACCTTGTGATTATTGGTGCTTACCTGATTCTCATGGTTTTGGTAGGTGTCTACTCCGTCAAACGGATCAAAAATACCGGCGACTATTATGTCGCCGGACGCTCGTTTGGTCCCTTGGTCCTGATGGCAACGGTCTGTGCCACGATCATTGGCGGAAGCGGCCTGATGGGCCGGGCAGGCGTCGCTTATTCAGACGGATTCAAGGCAATTTTGACCGCTGTTCCCTATCTCCTGGGCATGTTTATCTTCTCAGGATTGGCAGGACGAATCTCGGATATCGGCATGACCTATAACCTGACTTCTATCCCGGAGCTTTTTGAACGGCGCTTTGGAAAACATGCCAAGCTGATTCTTTCCGTGCTGATTGCCTTTGCCATGATGGGCACTGTGGCCTCGCAGGTAACGGCTACTGCAACCATTATCAAAATGCTGGGGGGAGAAATTGGACTTTCCTATGAGGCCGGTGCACTGATCGCCTGTGTGGTCTTTATGATTTACACAGCAACGTCTGGCCTGTTCGGCGTGGTCTACACAGACGTTTTGCAGTTTTATATGCTGATTATCTTTGTCTACATATTGATTCCTGTGGCGGCGCTGATAAATGTAGGCGGTTTTTCCAACTTCTTGAATAACCTGGACCCTGCTCTGGCCACGCCATATGTGGATGGCAGCATTCTGGGTGATATTGTCACCTACCTGGTCTTTACAATGGCGGGCGCTGAAATGTGGCAGCGGGCTTTTGCCGCCAAAGATCGGCGGGCGGCAAAACGGGGCATGTTTCTGGGCACAGCCGTCTACGGCGTAACCATTATTTTAGTCTATTTCATGGGCGTGGTGGGACGGCAGATTATCGGGGATGATGTGCTGGCCCAGTATGGCTCCACCGATGCCGTAGTGCCTGCACTTGCCATTAAAATTCTTCCCGTCGGACTTACTGGGTTAGCTCTGGCGGGCGTCCTCTCTGTTATTATGTCTACTGCGGACAGCTACCTGTTGGTATCGGTCCAAACCTGTGTCCATGACATCGGCAAAACCATTCACCCTAAGATGAAAGAGCGTACTGAAATCCTGTTATCCCGTGGATTCTCCCTCATTCTCCCCTTAGGGGCCTTGGTGATTGCGTTGTATATCAAAAACGCTTACAACATTCTTATGTTTGCCTGGAGCTTTTACGCTGCATCCGCCGGAATTCCGGCATTCGCCGCACTGTTCTGGAAAAAGGCCACAAATGCAGGAATCATTGCGGCAATGGTGGCCGGATTTGTCATATGTGTGGGCTGGAAACTTACTGGGGAGCCCTTTGGGCTCGGAGCTGCGGTCCCGGGAACTCTCGCCTGCGGAATCACTCTGGTAGCGGTGAGCTTGGCCACCTATCAGAAGGCTCCCTCCGTATTTCTAAAGGCTGAAAAGCGATCCTAACACGTGCCCCAGGACCAAACTATCGAAACACAATAAGGAAGGCCTCCCATTGCAGGGGGCCTTCCTTATTGTGTTTCATTACAACATAGATTTCCACGCACTTACAATGGCTTCCACCGCAATCCCGTTTTTGGCCAGCAGCCGCTGATACGGTGCAGACTCACCAAGACTGTCGGAAATGCCAATGCGCTTTCCTCTGCCGCTTCTTCCCCCCGGCTCTTCAGCCAATTGCGGAAAAAATCTGTGTTTCCCGCTGGGAATTCCGGCTGATATTCAGCTCTTTCCCAGCTTTGTAACTATTCACGCCGCTTGCTCCTGAGTTTTGTTCAGAATTGCAAGCTAACTTTGGAAGCTCCAGCCCGACTCAACCGCCTCACGGGCAAAACGGCCAGATCGGGACGTACTGCGGCAATCCACATATAGAAAAAGGGCTTGCCTCCTGTCTGCACAGGCCGCAAGCCCTTTGGATGGAACAACTTGTTTAGAGACACATCCGCCCTATTCCGAAACGTTCCTTGTCTCCGCCAACGTCTCGACTATGTTGTCTTTGCCTTTACCGGAGGATGCCGCCCCTCTGACCGGGACAGATAATCGCTTCCCTGTACTTTTGCATAGGCGCGTTTGCGCACTGCAAAGAAGAAGATAATATGTACAGCGCCGGTAATGGTCCAGGTAACCGGGTAGGAGAGGTACAGTGTGGATGGTGTGCGGTAAAGTGGAAATACAGTAGCCACCCACACAAGGCGCAGGCCGCAGGCTCCCACCAAGGAGACTACCATGGGAATCACCGAGTATCCAATTCCACGGAGCATGCCCACCGTCACATCCATAATGCCGCACAGGAAATAGGGACAGCAAATGAGCTGCATGCGGACCAGCGCCTGGGCAATGACGTCCGGCTCTCCGGGCGCGTAAATGCTCACCAACGGCTGTCCGAAGAAGTAGGCCAGATTGCCCAGAACCAGGCCGGTAATCACAGAAAAGGTCTCGCACCAGAGCATGACCCGGTCCACCCGGTGACACTTGCCGGCACCGTAGTTCTGTCCGGTAAAGGTCATGGCTGTCTGATAAAACGAGTTCATCCCCGCATACACAAAGCCCTCAATATTGGCAGATGCGGAAGATCCAGCCACAATTACAGCGTCATTAAAGGAGTTCAGAGAGGACTGAATGACCACGTTGGACAGGGCAAACACCACGCCCTGGAAACCGGCAGGCAGACCCACCTGCAGGATGCGCCGGACCACGCTCCATTCCATCCGCAGCTTCTTCAGCTCCAGACGCAGGGCGCCCTCCTCATGCATCAGGCAGCGCATCACCAGTGCCGCGGAGATATACTGGGCGGTAATGGTGGCCAGTGCCACACCGGCCACACCCAAGCCAAACACAATCACCAGCACCAGATTCAAGATGACGTTGACAACACCCGCTATTGTCAGGTAGTACAGCGGCCGCTGGGTATCTCCCTGCGCTCTCAAAATGGCGGCGCCGAAGTTATATAGAAGGTTTGCCGGCATACCCAGGAAATAGATACGCAGATAGACGGTGGCCAGGTCAATGACATCCGTGGGGGAGGACATCCACACCAGCAGCTGCCGGGCCATGACAACGCCGAACACCAGCATAACCACACCGCTGATCAGGGAGAGGGCCACCGAGGTATGGATACTGCGGCTGACATTGTCGTGCCGTCCTGCACCCAGATCCCGGGCTACCACCACGTTTGTACCCACAGACAGTCCAACAAACAGGTTGACCATCAGGTTGATCAGCGAGGTGTTGGAGCCTACGGCCGCCAGCGCCTCCTTGCCCACGAACTGACCCACCACCACCACGTCCGCCGCATTGAACAGCAACTGCAGAATGCTGGAGGCCATCAGAGGCAGGGCAAACAACAGGATCTTACTCCACAATGGTCCATTGCACATGTCGATTTGATACTGCCGCTTCTGCACGTTAAAACACCGCCCCTTCCCAATTCCTTTTTTCCACGTTTCCCAATCGGGCTGGACCTGCTCCGCTGTACTTAGCCGATACCGCCATAAATCAAGCCCAGCACCACCACCAGGATGGTCAGAGGCACATAGATATAGCGTCCAACCGCACCGAAGACCTCTGAAACAGGCTTCTCCCTGCCCAGCTGAAGCTCCTGCTTCAGCTTAGGCCAGCCCAGGACATAGTAAATGGAAATGGCGCCCAGAACCGCGCCTACCGGTACCACATCGATGGTAATAAAGTCCATCCACTTGCCCACCTTGGCCTCGCTCTCTATAAACAGGCCCACGCCCAGGGTCAGCGCAGAGCAAATAAGCACCGCCGCCTTGCGGCTGAGCTTGAAGTAGCGCTGCCAGCTCTCTGTTACGGCCTCAAACATATTGATCAGAGAAGTGATTCCCGCAAAAAAGACCGACACAAAGAAAAATACTGCAAACAGCTGTCCCAGAGGCATCTTCTGGAACACAGTGGGCACCGTGATAAACATCAGGGAGGGGCCGCTGGCCACATCCAGCCCATAGGCAAACACCGCCGGCATAATAGCCAGGGCGGACAACAGTGCCGCCATGGTGTCAAACAGCGCCGTACGGATCGACGCCTTGGGAATGTCCGCCTTTTTGTCCAGATAGGCGCCATACACAATCATACCCGATCCGGTGATGGACAGGGAGAAAAATGCCTGTCCCATGGCCATCACCCAGGTGTCCCGCTCCAGCAGTTTGGACCAGTCGGGAACAAACAGAAAGCGATAGCCCTCCCCCGCGCCGGGCTGCATAGCCACCCAAACGGCCAGGGCCAAAAACAGTAGGTAAAAAAGCGGCATCAGCACCCGGCTCACCCGCTCGATGCCTGTGGTCACTCCGGACAGCAGCACCAGACAGGCTACGGCCACCACCACAGTGTGCCACAACGGATTGCCGAAGTCTACGGCCGCCTGCTGGAAAAACTCTGCGGGCTGTGCCGTCATCAGAGTACCGGTGAGGGACCCAAACAAGCTGTTGAGTACCCAGCCCATAATCACCGCATAGCCTATGGCAATCCCCAGAGAGCCCATAAGGGGAATCCAACCCAACACCTTTCCCAGCGTCCCCTTCCCCCGGGTGCGGAAACAGTACTCATAGGCCCCAATGGTGCCGGTCCCCGCCAGACGGCCAATCCCGAACTCGGCGGACAGGCCAACCCATCCGAACAGTAACACAAAGAGAAGGTACGGAATCAAAAAGGCAGCTCCTCCGTACTGTCCCAGACGATACGGAAACAACCAAATATTCCCCAACCCCACTGCTGATCCTACACAGGCAATTACAAATCCCAGTGAAGAGCTAAAGCCTCCATTGCGGTGGCCGTGATCTCCCGGCATATTGTCGCGCTCCTTTCTTGACACAAACCATGCTGCCCGCTCCGCTTTTGCGGAGGGTGCCGCGCGGCACTCCATTTCCCGCGGCCTTTTGTCCCTTTCGGCCGGGTCCGGCCAAGCGGGCAGAGTTTATTATAACATCCCTACCTCTAATTACAAGCACAAACCCAGGATTTCCTCCGGGATTTTTCCCAATCCTTCCACTCAAACACGGAGCGCCCGCTAGCTCCCGCCCTCTCCCGGTATTCTCTTTTGGGCAGCACTTCTCCGGACCCATTCTCCTTCAGTTCTGTTTCCCCAGATCACGTTCCTGCCGGGAATAATACCGGCGCTTCTCCTCATACATCAGCCGGTCAGCCTCATCAAACTGCTCCTTGACATTGCAGCCCTCTCCCCGCCAGGAAATCCCCACCGCACAGCTGACCTGATGCTCAGCCATTCCCTTTTCCACCGCCTGGACCGCCGCCCTGAATTGGGGCTCGTCCATAGTGTCTTCAATGACAACAAACTCATCTCCGCCTGTGCGGTAGGCCTTTTTGTCAAATATCTTCCTCAGCTGTTCGGCGGCACGGCGAATCAGTGCATCCCCCACGCTGTGTCCCCGCAGATCGTTTTCCCGTTTCAAACCGTTCAGATCAAAGCAGGCCACGCCCAGGCAAATGTTCTCCCCATTCAGGGGCGTTTCCATGGCCTGGTTAAACTTATTACGGTTATACAGCCCGGTCAAGGCATCCTCATAACTCATGCGCCGAAGCATATCCGTCCGGGCATCCAGCTGCTCTCTCTGCTCCCGGAGCTGCTCCTGAAGATACTGGTAGGACTGGCTTGCCATCCTGATAGGAAAACCCACATCCCCCTCCACCATATCCTCATAGGGATTGGAAATGTGAATATGGCAGCAGCGCAGCTGTCCCGCCGCCCGGCGGAACACCGTGGTAATCCGCTGATGCACCCGCACACTGATTTGCGTAGAGGCATCGGTGGCAATCCACATCCGTCCGCTGCACAGGCAGGCCTCCGCACTCAGGGGAAGCACCTCATAATGCTCATCGGAAATGTTACACTTGGGCACCTGGCCGGAAAACTGCCGGAAAATAGAAGCCACCGTCTCCCTGCCCGCCGCATACTCATGCTCCGCAGCGCCCAGCCAAATAATGTCCTCATCCATCAGAGCAATCACGGCTTCTACATCATTTTCCTCATAATGCTTGCGCACCATATAGCTGGTCAGCTCCGCGGCCTCCCATGCCTTAGAATTCTCACGTTCGTTCGTCAGCATGTATGCTCATTCCCTTGGCCTGTATTTTATCTCCACACAGCCGCCGTTCCGGCCGCTGCCGGTTTCATACACCTGATTCATCAGACCTCAGCGCGTCAGCAAAACCACCGTCTCCACATGGGCGGTGCGGGGAAAGAGATCCACACTCCGGGCCCGCCGGGCGTGGTAGCCCAGCTCCTCCAACCGTTTTACATCCCGTGCCAGGGTGGCGGGATCACAGGAGACATAGACAACCCGATCCGGCGCCATTCCTGCCAGAATGGCCGGCACCTCCGGTCCCAGCCCCTTCCGGGGCGGGTCCACACAGATGACGTCCGGACGGATGCCCTCCTCTGCCAGCCGGGCCTGCAATTCCTTGCGCACGGTGCCGCCGGCGTGTCCTCCGGCAAAATCCCGCCCCCGGACCAGGGCATCCAGCCACAGTCCGGTGCCTCCCACCAGGATGGGGAGTTTTCCCCGGGAGAGGATATCGTCCACAATGGGCACCGCCGAGCGGACATACCGGGCAACGGACCAGTTCTCCCCCGGGTCCGCCACGGCGATCATGTGGTGGGGGACGCCGTCCATCTCCTCCGCCGTGGGGGCGGCGGTGCCGATGGTCATGCCACGGTAAATCTGCATGGAGTCCACGGACACCACTTCCCCGCCGTACCGCTTGGCCAGCAGGACGCCCAGGGTGGTCTTGCCGCAGGCGGTGGGGCCCACCACGCACACCACCTTGTCCATCACGGCTCCTCCGCCAGCCGGACCGCCAGGGCACAGGCGGACTCCACCAGGCTCTCCGTCTTTTCCGGGTCCCGATCCAGCCCGCCGCC
>OGGQ01001832.1_pt1 | contig 25929 bp, 27 predicted proteins | sample 1571191 | NCBI WGS metagenome assembly OGGQ01 (sample SAMEA2582061, study PRJEB24529) | metagenome | biome: Human gut stool | place: China | collected 2011
GGGGTGGTGCACACCTCATAGAGCAGGGCCTTGGCGGCCAGGGACCCCAGAGTCTGCTGATCCTTTTTTCCAAAGTAGTCCTCCAGAATGGCCCGGGTAGCTCCTTGCAGCTCCTCCACGGTGTGGAGGCGGCGGAGGTGGCCGGCAAGACCGTCCTGGTCAGCGGCTGCGGCCCCATTGGCCTCACGGCCATCAGCGCCAGCAAGACCTTTGGGGCAAAGCAGGTCTTTGCCTGCGACCTGATTGATGAGAAGCTGGAAGTGGCCCGGAAGATGGGCGCCGACGCTGTGTTCAACAGCGGGCGCTGCGATCTGCCCGCGGAGATGAAAGCCCTCACCGGCGGCATCGGTGTGGATGTGGCCATCGACATTACCGGTGCAGCTCCCGCCATCAACACAGGGCTCAAGTGTGTGCGGGCAGCCGGGCGCATGGTGTGCGTGGGCCTGCCCAGCAAGCCTGTCACCCTGGAGGACATGACCGACGATCTCATCTACCGGGAAGTCCAGCTCACCGGCGTCTCCGGCCGGAAGATCTGGGAGACCTGGGAGGACTTCGCCAAGGTGGTGCAGGGCCCATGGTACAAAATGGATCAGGTCATCGGCGGCCGCTTTGCCCTGGAGGACTATGAAAAGGCCCTGGAGCAGATCCGCGCCGGCGTTCCGGGAAAGATGATCCTCTATCCCTGATCCCTCATACGAAACTGACCCGGGAGCGGTGTGCCGCTCCCGGGTGTCTTATGTCTCCGGCAGATGAAAGATCTCCTCCACCGGGGTGTTCAGAAGACGGGCCAGGCGCATGGCCAGCCCCAGTGTGGGGTCGTATTTATTGTTCTCAATGGCGTTGATGGTCTGGCGGGTGACCCCCAGGGCCTGGGCCAGGTCCTCCTGCCGGAGACCGGCTGCCTTGCGCAGCTGACGGATGTTGTTTTCCATGGTCTCTTATACTCCCGTCAGCCCAAGCAGCACCATTCCCAGGACAACCAGTACCACCAGCCATGCCCAGCGCATGGCGCTCAGTTGAATGTGCAGTTCCATCTCATCCATTCTTTTCATTCCAATACCCTCCCTGAATATAAAATTCTTTTTACATCTTAAACATAGAATATCCGGGACTGAATGTCAAGAGTTTTTTACATTTTCTTTTCCTTGCACTTTCCAGCCGGAAATGATACAATACAAAGTCGAAAATACGGCAAAGGAGATTTGCTTTTTATGAAATTAGGTATCGTGGGATTGCCCAACGTGGGCAAGAGCACCCTGTTCAACGCCATCACCAACGCCGGAGCGGAAAGCGCCAACTACCCCTTCTGCACCATCGATCCCAATGTGGGCATGGTGGCCGTGCCGGACGAGCGGCTGGACAAGCTGGCGGAGATGTATGAGCCGGACAAAAAGACGCCGGCTGTCATCGAGTTTGTGGACATTGCAGGCTTGGTAAAAGGGGCCAGCCGCGGCGAGGGGCTGGGCAACAAATTTCTGGCCAACGTCCGGGAGACGGACGCCCTAGTTCATGTGGTGCGCTGCTTTGACGATGAGAACGTGATTCATGTGGAGGGCAGCACAGACCCCGCGCGGGATATTGACATCATCAACACAGAGCTGGTGATGGCGGACCTGGAGATGGTACAGCGCCGGGTGGAAAAGGCCACGAAGGCCCTGAAGGGTGATAAGAAGTTTCAGCATGAGGTGGACCTTTTCACCGCGCTCCAGAAGCACCTGGACGGCGGCCAGCTGGCCCGCACCTTTGCATGTGACGAGGACGACGCGGCGCTGCTGCGGACCAGCGATCTCTTGACCCTCAAGCCCGTGATCTACGCCGCCAACACGGACGAGGCGGGCTTTGCGGACCTAGATCATAACGCTTACTATCAGCAGGTGTGCGAGATTGCCGCCGCCGAAGGTAGCCAGGTGCTGCCCATCTGCGCCAAGATGGAGCAGGACATTGCTGAGCTGGAGGGTGAGGAGAAGCTGATGTTTCTGGAGGAGCTGGGTGTGGAGGAGTCCGGCCTGGACCGCCTGATCAAATGTTCCTACGCCTTGCTGGGGCTGATCTCCTTCCTGACCTATGGTAAGGACGAGTGCCGGGCCTGGACCATCAAGAAGGGCACCAAGGCCCCCCAGGCTGCCGGCAAGATTCACTCCGACATTGAGCGTGGTTTTATCCGGGCGGAGGTCATCGCCTATCAAGACATGATGGCGTGCGGCAGTGTCAGCGCCGCCAAGGAGAAGGGTCTGCTGCGCAGTGAGGGCAAGGAATACGTGGTGCAGGACGGGGATATGATCTATTTCCGCTTCAATGTGTGAGATGACGGATCTGGAGAGACTGGCGGCCTATGACCGCATGTACGTGGACCTGCTCCGAGAGCGGGAGCAGGTGTTGTCCAATATGGAGAGGCTTCGCGCTGCTGGCAAGAATCGGGGCGTCACTTACCAGCAGTTGCTGGCCCAGAAGCTGACGGTCCAGAATTTGATTGGACGGTTTGAGATTTACGGAATCCGGGAGACCTGATATCAGGGCAGGCGCATATGCGCCTGCCCTGATTTTTGGCGTTTCCGGAAAAAATCTTCCCGGAGAGGAAACAATTCGCCTCGCCCCGGCGTGTTAGAAGTGAAAGACGTTTTTCGATTCCCGATCAAGGAGGGAGTTTATGACAGAACAAACCCTGCGGACGGCGATGGCAGAGTACGGGGACACGGTATACCGGCTGGCGTTATGCCGGACTCAGAGCATCCCGGATGCTGAGGATGTCTATCAGGATGTATTCCTGGCCCTGCTGCGACAGCAGGCGGAGGGGTGGGAGGCCGGACGGATGAAGGCCTGGCTGATCCGCACCACGCTGAACCGCTGTACTGACCTGCACCGCTTCCGCCTGCGGCGGCCGGTGCTGCCGCTGGACGAGGCTTTGGCATGCCCGGTGGACGAGGCGGCCGCAGAGTTGTGGGAGGCGGTAGGCGTCCTGCCGGAAAAACTCCGGACCGCTGTGCATCTGTACTATGCCGAGGGGTACCAGGCAGAGGAAATCGCCGCCATGCTGGGTGTTCCGGCGGCCACGATTCGCACCCGGCTTCGCCGGGCCAGAGAGAAACTGAAATCCGTATTAGGAGGTATGGAAGATGCAGAACAACCAGTACCGGAAGCTGCTTCAAGAGCTCCACGTCCCGGCGGAGCTGAATGACCGGGTGCTGCGGGTCTCGCGGCAGCAGACGATGCCCGCCCGCCCGCGGCGAGTTTTCCGGACAGCGGTGTGCGCCGCCTGCGCCCTGGCGTTGGTGGTGGGGACGGTTCGGTTTTACCCGTCCCAGCAGGAAGGACGACAGGAAGGCATCTTGGTGCCTGGGTTCTCCTTCGGCTTGACGGCCTATGCTGCCGACACAGGGGAGAGCTACGGCCCTGGAGACAACGGCGGCCTTGCCCTGGCGAGTGGCAACGGAATGGTGAGCGGGGGGGGCGGAGACTACACTGGCTGTCTCTTTCAGGTGACTGGAGAGAACATTCAGACGATTTCCCTTTCCATTGACCGGGGAGGGCTGTACCGCACCGAGACCCGGGAGATCACCAAGGAGGAAATGGCGCGGCTTTTTGAGAAGGAAGAGCAGGGTCTTCAGCCAGAGGGAATGTTGAGTGTCTGGGGCGAGAGCGAGGACGGCCCCATGTACGCCGAAGAGGCTGTGCTGCTAGGCAGCTCCGCCACAGAGGATTACGACCCTGACGCCCGCTATGGTTTCTGGGTACCTCCAGAGGACTGCTCCGCCTCCTTTGATGAGAACGAAGACCTGCAACAGTCTGCCTGGGCGCTCATCGACACCTTCGATGGAGCGCATCTGACGGTGGATGTCACCTTTGCAGATGATAGTGTGCAGAGCAGAACCTATGCGCTCTCCACAGGGCAGTTGAAAGTGGTTTATAACTCGGACGGGACGAGAGACGTTCTGCCCCAGCTGGCGGGTGACGACGAGCCGTTCGTCTACGGCGTCTACGTAGTGGACGAGGACGAGAGCCGCTGGCTGGAATGGCCGGTGCAAGACAGCCGGACCATCAGCCTCAGCAATCCCTACGGTGAGCAGGAGAATGGTACCTTCCACGGAGGCGTGGATATCCCGGCAGATCAGGGAGCTGTGATTCTGGCAGCGGCGGATGGCACCGTGACGGAGACCGGATTTGACGCCGAGCGAGGAAACTACCTGATTCTGGATCACGGAGACGGCCTGACCACTCTCTACGGTCAGTGTCGGGATGTGAGTGTGGAGGAGGGCGCCACCATCCTGGCGGGAGAGATGATCGCCGCTGTGGGCGCTACCGGCATGGCCACCGGACCCCACCTTCACTTTGAGGTCCGACAGGATGGCAACGCGCAAAATCCCGTGGCCTATTTCAACAGCGACATTCGGGATACCCTGCGGATGGGGTGAGAAACAAAAATCCCTTCGGAGGTCTTGCCATCCTGATGAAAGAAAGTAGCGGGGCTTTTATCATCCTAAAAAGCCTTAAAAACCATCTGATGAAAAACGAGAGGAGCCCCAAAGGGCTCCTCTCGTAGTGTTTGTCCTTCACCGATGAAGCATGCAGGGGGATCAAAAGTCTTGCGGAGGACAACAAAGCGGGCAGTACGGCTTCTATAGACCTTGCTTTTGTTTTATTAAAATAAAAATTAATCTTGACATTCATAAAATTAAAGTTTATATTTATTTTATGAAAGGGGCGTGAGGCGATGGCAACCATGCCGGTATGGATGGCGGAGCTGGAGGATGAAGATTTGACATTTATTAAAAAGTTCATTTTGGCGTCCGGCTCTCTGAAAGAGGTGGCGGCATTGTATGGCGTCAGCTATCCCACGGTGCGGCTGCGCCTGGATCGGCTGATCCAGAAAATCCAACTGACGGAGACAGCGGAAGCGGACCCATATGTGTGTTTGGTAAAGCGGTTGGCGGTGGATGACAAGCTGGACTTTGATACCGCCAAGCTGTTAATCACCGAATACCGCAGAACAAAGGAGGAAATTTGAGATGGTGATGGCAACAAGAATGGTCTGGCTGACACTGATCATCCTTTTCATCTTGATTGTGGGCGGTATTTTGCTGCAGATTTTTCTCTCCAAACGGAAGAGCAAGTGGCCTGGTCTGGTGCTGCCGCTGCTGACATTCTTATACTCGCTGTTGATGGTGTTGGGGGTGGCAGCTTATGACGGCACATTTCCATGGGGGCCGATCCTGGCGGCACTGATCACAGGGAACATTCCCACGCTGGTGTTGCTGGCCATCTACTGGGCGGCCCGGGAAAAACTGCGGGTCAAAGACCAGATTGACAAGATGAATATTGATGATCTATAAGAAGCCGGGGCCGCATCAGCGGTCCCGGTAAGACTGTCAAGAAATGAAGAAAGTTACAGCGATGGGAAGGAAGATAGTTACGAAAGAAACCCAGGAAGGGTGTCTTTCGTTTTAAATCATCAGCTTTTTCAGAACCGTTCAGCGTTCTGAAAAACTGCAGAAGCCTGTCGAAAACGCCTTTTCGACAGGCTGACCGGGGCCGCATCAGCGGTCCCGATTTTTAGTCGTGGGCATGGGGAAGATTCCAGTGATAGTGGGCGGAGAGACAGCGGATCAGGGCCACCGTGCCAACGCCGGTTAGCATGGCGGGGATCTCTCCCACCGTCCGCCACATCAGCGCACACACCAGCGCCCCGGCCAGGGATGCGGAGGCATATACGTGCTTGACAAAGATATAGGGCGTATCGCCCGCCAGAACATCCCGCAGCACGCCGCCTCCCGCACCTGTGACCACGCCTACAAACACCAGCAGGAATAACCCTGGCTGCACCAGCTGGCCAAACGCCGCACGGATGCCCATGACGGTAAAAATGCCAAGCCCTGCCGTGTCCATCCAGAAAAGAGACCGATCAAAAAGGGCCTGATCCCACATCAGCAGGTGCCGGACCTGGGGCAGAAACAACACCAGGGCTGCGGCCACCGCCACAGCGGCGTAGATCGGGTTTTGAAAGGTGGCGGGCGGAGTGCTGCCCAGGATCAGGTCTCGGATAACGCCGCCGCCCACGGCGGTGGTAAGGCCCAGAATGCACACGCCAAAAATATCCATATTCTTCCGCAGCCCGGTCAGGGCGCCGGAAATGGAAAAGGCCAGCGTTCCCACCAGCTCCAGAAGGAGAATGACAGACTCCATCAGCTGCCCCCATTTCCTGCCCGCACCATCTCCATAAAAGCGGTGGCCGCGGCGGTGGGAGTCACCTCCCGCAGGGTGCACATGTCCACGCTGCGGGGCGGGATGGTGAAGTCCGTTTTCAGAAGGCGGATATCCCCGGCGTCCAGAGCGTCCTGAACAAATTCCAGTGTCACACCTGCTACCCCCAGTCCGATGCGGGCCAGAGACACCAGCAGTCCCCGGGAGCTGAGCTCAATCTCCGGCGCCAGGGGGACACCGCTGCGCAGAAACTCCTGCTCCAAAAAAATGCGGCTGCTGGCCTTGCGCTCCAGCAGGATCAGTGGAAACGCGGCGATTTCCTGCCGGGTATGCGGATGATCGAAATCGCAGGGGTACCCGCTGCCGGCAACAAACGCGGAGTGGGTTGAGAAGCAGGGCCAGCACTCCAGCGCGCTGTCGACAGGGGAGGAGGCGAAGGCGATGTCTACTGCACCGGATTTCAGCATGCTGACGACCTTGGCGCTGCGGCCACTGACGATTTTCAGCCGAATGCCGGGGTGCAGGCGGTGAAAGGTATCCAGATACGGCGTGAGAAACTGGGCAGTCACCGTATCGCTGGCGCCGATGACCAGTGTGCCCAGCAGAAGCTGTTGGGCCTGGGAGAGTTTGTCCTCTCCCGTGGCGATCAGCCCCAGGGCGCTGCGGACATACTGATAGAGCATCTGTCCCTCGCCGGTGAGAGTGACGCCCCGGGGGCTGCGGGCGAAGAGCCGCGCCTGCAGCGCTGTTTCCAGCTGCTTGATGGACTGGCTGACTGCAGACTGAGAGATATACAGGTTTTTCGCGGCCACAGAGATGTTGCCGGATTCGGCCACCTCCTTAAACACGCGATAGAGCTCCAGCTTGACTGCCATGGGAATCCCTCCGTCATGAAATGTGTTTGTCCACTGAGGGGATAGGGACATTATAAGCGCAAAAAGAGCCGAAGGCAAGCCCTCACAATTGGAAATCCCTGTGCTGACCGTTATAAAAATGAAGGCTGTGGGTCACCTGTATAGTGCGCTGCCGCTCTATGAAAGATTTTTCTGATGAGCGACAGGTCCGTGTGTGGACCGGGGCAAACGTGAAAAGAACGAGTCCTTTCCAACAAACATAAAATTTCATGTGCAGTTCACCGCACCACGGACACAGGCGAATGTAGGTGCGTATGCTTGTTGATTGCTGTGCGTTTGCATAGTAAAAAGGGGGGTGGATTGCCTACTTTTTTCAGGACTCCTTTGCAAAAGCGGTTCCAATTTGATATACTATTTTCTATCGTGATGAAAAAGGTGTCGGAGGAAAACGTATGCTGTATCGGATGTTAGCGGTGGGCGATGTTGTGGGGGAGGCGGGGCTGCGGCACTTGGAAAAGCAGCTGCGGCCCCTGCGGAGGCTGCGGGATATTGCCTTTGTAGTGGTGAACGGGGAGAATGCCGCCGGCGTTGGCCTGACGCCGGCGCAGGCCCAGCGGATTTACGACGCGGGGGCCGATGCCGTGACCCTGGGAAATCATACCTTTAATAAGCTGCAAATCAAGGATTTCCTGGAGGAGACCTCCTGGCTGCTCCGGCCGGCCAACTATACCGGGCGGGCGCCGGGCCACGGCTGCGAGATCTTTGACCTGGGGGCCGTGCGGGTTCGGGTGATAAACCTGATTGGCCGGTGCGGCCTGGCCTGGGGAGCGGAGAACCCCTTCACCACGGCGGATAAGCTTTTGGGACAGGCGGAGGCGGAATTCACCCTGGTGGATTTCCACGCGGAGGCCACCAGTGAGAAGCTGGCTATGGGTTATTACTTGGATGGCCGGGTGTCCGCCCTGTGGGGAACTCATACGCATGTCCCAACAGCCGATGATCGAGTCTATCCCAAGGGCACAGGCTACCTCACCGACGTGGGCATGACCGGTCCGGTGGAGTCCGTGCTGGGGGTGGAGCCAGAGCAGTCGGTGGAGAACTTCTTGGGCGGCGTGCCGGGACACTTTCGGACGGCGGAGGGCCCCTGCAAGCTGCAGGGAGCCATCTTTACTCTGGATAGCTCCACCGGATTATGTACAGCGGTGGAGCGGATTGAGATTCGATAGACATTTGACCGCAGCAAAATATTTCACATAGGAGAGAGAACCATGTCAATTGAAATGGTAAGAGCATATCTGAAACAGTTCGGCGCGGAGGAACGCATCCTGGAGTTTGACGTGTCCTCCGCCACGGTGGAGCTGGCGGCGGTAGCGGTCGGGGTGGAAGGTGCCCGGATTGCCAAGAGTCTGAGCTTCAAGGTGGAGGAGCGGCCCATCATCATTGTGGTGGCAGGAGACGCCAAGGTGGACAATAGCCGCTACAAGGCTCAGTTCCACACCAAGGCCAAAATGCTGACCCACCAGGAGGCCCACGAGCGGATCGGCCACGACGTGGGCGGCGTGTGCCCCTTTGCCCTGCCGGAGGATGTGCAGGTCTATCTGGACGTGTCCTTAAAGAGATTTGAGACGGTGTTTCCTGCTGCTGGCAGCGACAACAGTGCCATTGAGCTCAGCTGTGCTGAACTAGAGCAGTATGCTGCCAACTTTGCCGGCTGGGTGGATGTGTGCAAGGCGTGGCGGCCGGAGGAGCAAGTAGCAGGAGGGCAGTTGCCTTGCTGAAATTTATTCATGCGGCGGATTTTCACATGGACAGCGCCTTCGGCGCATTGTCTGCGTCTCAGGCGGCGTCCCGCCGGCGGGAGAGCCGGGAACTGGGCTTCCGACTGGCAGAGTATGTGAACAGCCACGAAATTGATCTGGTGCTCCTGGCAGGGGATCTCTTTGACAGCACCGGCGCCTTTCGGGAGACAGGAGAGCAGCTGGCGGCAGCTCTGAGGCGGATGCAAGCCAAGGTGTTTGTCTCGCCGGGAAACCACGACTGGTACGGCCCTGGCAGTCCCTGGGTCACGGTCCAGTGGCCGGGCAATGTCCATGTATTTTCAACAGGCCAGATGACGGCTGTGGACTTGCCGGAGTGGAACCTGACGGTGCACGGGGCGGCGTTCACCGGACCGGAGCAGGCTGCGGGAATGCTGACGGGCTTTGTCGCGCCGTCGGATGGCCGGATACACATGGGCGTGCTCCACGGGGAGGTGGAGCCCTCGGAGGCGCGATACAATCCCATCCGCAAAGAGGAGATCGCCGCCAGCGGACTCACTTACTTAGCGCTGGGGCATATTCACAGACGAACGGAGTCCCAGACCTTTGGCACCACAGTCTGTGCATGGCCCGGCTGCCCGGAGGGACGGGGCTTTGATGAGCTGGGGGAGAAGGGTTTTTATGAGGGAACCCTGAGCGAAAGTGGGCAGGTTTCTTTGACTTTTATCCCCTTTGCCCGCCGCCGCTATGAGATTTTGGAGGTGGATGTCACTGGCAGGGACCCCCGGGCGGCGGTAGAGGCGGCGCTGCCGGCGGAGACGGATCAGGACCTGTACCGCATCCTTCTTACCGGAGAGACCAGTGAGGGCGGTGTTGACGCTGCCGCGCTGACAGAGGCCTTGGCAGGACGCTTTTACGCGCTGGAGGTACGGGACCACACCCGCATGGCGGAGGATATCTGGGCCAGGGCCGGAGAGGACTCCCTGCGGGGGCTGTTCCTCCGGGAACTGCGAGCCAGATGGGACGCCGCTGGGGATGAGGCGGAGCGGGACATGATTACTCGCGCGGTCCGCTTCGGCCTTGCGGCGTTGGACCACCGGGATCTGGGGTAGAGGAGGCGCGCGGATGAAAAGGATTCTATTGATCGGCACCGGCGGCACGATAGCCTCAGAGGTGACGGAGAGCGGGCTGGCGCCGGAGCTGACTACCGGCGACCTTCTGGCACACATCCCCGCCATTTCTGGCATCTGCGTGGTGGAATGCGTACAGCTTCTGAACCTGGACAGCACCAACATCACCCCGCGGCACTGGCTGCTGATGGCCCGCTGTATCCGAGAGCATTACGGGGAGTACGACGGCTTTGTTCTCACCCACGGGACAGATACCATGGCCTATACGGCGGCGGCACTCAGCTATCTCATTCAGCAAAGCCCCAAGCCCATCGTGCTTACCGGCGCCCAGAAGCCTATCGGCTTTGACGGCACGGACTCCAAGATCAACCTTACGGACGCATTCCGCTGCGCGTCGGAGGACATGCCGGGAGTCTCCATTGTTTTCAACAGTCGGGTCATCCTGGGCACCCGGGCCAGAAAGACCCGGACTAAGAGCTTTCAGGCCTTTTCCAGCATCAACTACCCCGATCTGGGTGTGCTGCGGGACGGGGTGCTGCTGCGTTATATCCGCCAGGATTGCGCCGCTGCGCCGGTCTTTTACGACGCACTCGACACCCACGTGGCACTTTTGAAGCTGACTCCCGGCGAGGACCGCGCTCTGGCAGATTTCCTGCTGGAGCGGAATGACGCGCTGATCATCGAGAGCTTTGGCGTGGGCGGGCTGCCGGAGGCCGGCGGGTTTTACGAGTGCATCCGCCGCTGGATGCAGGCGGGAAAGGTGATTGTGCTCACAACCCAGGTGCCCAGCGAGGGCAGCGACTTGGGGGTATACCACGTGGGCCACGCACTGAAAAACCGTCTGGGGGTTCTGGAGGCCTATGACATGACTACAGAAGCGGTGGTGGCGAAGCTTATGTGGATCTTAGGGCAGACCCGGGACCGCCAGCAAGTGGAGCGGCTGTTCTATACCCCAGTGGCCAAGGATATTCTCTGGCCCGCCGAGGGGGAGGGCACTTGACACCTGGGAAAAATCCTGATAAGATACTAGCACAATTGGAATAGTGCGATGAACGGAAAGAGTAGCAGTCCACCCAACGGACAGAGAGGGCGCGCCAGCGGCTGGAAGCGTGCCTGCGGCGGGAGCTGTGAAGTGCGTCCGGGAGCGCGGGGGATGTGGAAGCCCTCCGTCCGGCCCGCGTCATGGGCCCCTTGAGTGATAAAAGAGAGTGGAACCGCGACTCGTCGCCTCTCGTACTTTGGTACGGGGGGCGTTTTTTCGTACCCCCGACCGACACAAGGAGTTGATATACGATGGATATGTGCGATACGGACTTCGAGACCCGTCGTCAGGGCGGGCTGTTGGAGGCCTACCAGCGCCGGGACCCCGCGGCCCGCAGCAAGCTGGAAATATTTCTGCTCTATCCCGGTGTGCATGCGATTCTCTACCATCGTGTGGCCCACTGGCTTTACTGCCGGAATTGGAAATTCCTGGCCCGCTGCGTCTCCCAGTGGAGCCGGTTCTGGACCGGAATTGAAATCCACCCAGGCGCCAAAATCGGCCGCCGCCTGGTGATGGATCACGGCATGGGCATTGTCATCGGAGAGACCGCCGAGATCGGGGACGACTGCCTGATTTACCACGGAGTCACCCTGGGCGGCACCGGCAAGGACCACGGCAAGCGCCATCCCACCATCGGCAACAATGTGCTGATTTCCTGCGGCGCCAAGGTGCTGGGTCCCTTCAAGGTGGGGGACAACGCCCGCATCGCGGCCAACGCTGTGGTACTCAGCGAGGTGCCGGAGCAGGCCACCGCCGTTGGGATTCCCGCCCAGGTGGTCCGCATTGCCGGCAGGTCCACCCACTTTGCCGACGAGGTGGACCAGATTAACGTCCAGGACCCTGTGGAGGAAAAGCTGGACGCTGCGTTATCACGGCTGGAGTTTTTGGAAAAACTCATGGATGAACAGTATCTCAAGAGCCAGCGGGAGGAGACCGCCGGCCAAGAAAGGTAAAAGGAGAAAAGCCTCATGTACCTCTATAATTCCGCCACCCATAAAAAAGAGGAGTTCAAAACCCATACCCCCGGCCACGTGGAGATGTACACCTGCGGCCCCACGGTCTATCACTTCGCCCACATTGGGAACCTGCGCAGCTATATTATGGAGGATGTGCTGGAGAAATACCTCCGCTATGCCGGGTATGATGTAAACCGCGTGATGAACATCACGGACGTAGGGCACCTGACCTCCGATGCCGACGAGGGTGAGGACAAAATGCTCAAGGGCGCCCGCCGGGAGCACAAGACGGTTTTGGAGATTGCAAAGTATTATACAGACGCCTTCTTTGATGACTGCCGAAAGCTCAATATCAAGCGTCCGGATGTAGTGGAACCCGCCACAGGCTGCATTGACGAGTATATTAAGATCGTCTCTGGCCTTCTGGACAAGGGCTATGCCTACGTTGCCGGCGGCAACGTGTATTTTGACTCCTCCAAGCTGGACCATTATTATGTGTTCAACGACCATGACGAGGAGGATCTGGCCGTGGGCGTCCGGGAGGGCGTGGAGGAAGATACCAACAAGCGCAATAAAAACGATTTCGTGCTCTGGTTCACCAAGTCCAAGTTCGAGGACCAGGCGCTCAAGTGGGACTCCCCCTGGGGTGTGGGCTATCCCGGCTGGCATATTGAGTGCTCCGGCATCTCCCTCAAATACAACGGGGAATACCTGGACCTCCACTGCGGCGGCGTGGATAACGCCTTCCCCCACCACACCAACGAGATCGCCCAGTCCGAGAGCTATCTGGGACACCCCTGGTGCAGACATTGGTTCCATGTCCATCATCTGAACACCACCGGCGGCAAGATGAGCAAGTCCAAGGGCGAATTTTTGACGGTGTCTCTTTTGGAGGAGAAGGGGTATGACCCCCTGGCCTACCGGTATTTCTGCCTTCAGAGCCATTACCGCAAGGCGCTGGTATTTTCCTGGGAGAACCTGGACAATGCCGTGGCGGCTTATGGAAAGCTCCTGGGCAGAATCGTGGCCTTGAAGCCGGAGGACGGCGGCGTGGATCAGGCGGTCTTTGACGAGTACAAGGCGAAGTTTCTCCAGCAGATGGGCAACGACCTCAATACCTCTATGGGGATCACGGCGGTCTTTGACGTGCTGAAGGCCAAGACCTCCGACGCCACCAAGCTGGCGCTGATCGGGGACTTTGACACGGTGCTGTCCCTGGACCTGCTGGAAAAGGCGGAGAAAATCCGACAGGAGCAGGCCAGGGCTGCGGCGGCCCAGTCCGCTGGCGGCTATACCGTCACCGGCGAGGGGGACCCGGCTATCGACGCGCTGGTTCTGCAGCGCTACGAGGCTAAGAAGGCCAAAAACTTTGCCGAGGCGGACCGGATTCGGGACCAACTGAAGTCTCAAGGCATTGAGATCACCGATCGGAAGGACGGGGCCAGCTGGAAGCGGGTCTAAACGCATTAAAAAGAATCAAGAGCAGGGGCTTGCAAAGAAGTCCCTGCTCTTGATTTGTCGGTCCGGTCACTGGTTCAGGGGGTAGGCAGAGTCGCAGGCAACATAAAATTTACCCTTGTCGGAGTTGAACAGGACCGAGGTCGTGGGGTTCAGCTTCTCCAATTCCACGGCTAGCTGATTGTCCATGATGAAATGGCTCTCCTTGACGGCCACACCGTTGCGGCTCCCCATAAAACGCATGCCCAGGGTCTGCCAGAAATGTACGCTGAACAGCTGAAATGTGGATAGGATGAGACTTACCTCGTCCTTCACCTCGCTGCCATAGAGCAGTTTGGCCACATCCAGCATAAACGACTGCTCAATGCCGGAAATAATGGAGGTCTCCCCGGCGTCAGTCTGGTAAACGATCTTTTGATGGATGGCCTTTCCAAAGTATTCTCCGGCATAATTGGTATTAGCGATCTTTGCGTTCGCCTCGATATTCAGAGTGGAGGTAAGCAGAACGTTGATCTCTTGTTCCAGCGCAGCCTCATTGACGTTAATGGCGTCTGTCTGGACCAGGATGCCCTTCCCAACAATCGCCATATCCGCGGTGGCAATATGCTCCAGAAGCCAGCCGATGCCGGAACCGATGAAGTCCCACACATCGTCCTTGTTGCATTGACCGTTCTCGATGATCTTTTGATACTTTACCATCTGGATGCTGTGGAAATCGTCGTGCAGCTTCTTGTGCATCCCATAGCCGTCATAACCGATCCTCCGCATATATGCTTCTTCGGCCTGAGCATGGCGGTCAAAATAGCTGTTGATGTAGGTCACAGCCTCCCGGATGACAAACATGCGCATGTTTGCCTCGTCACTGCGTTCTCTCATCCGCTGAATCACCTGCTCGGCCAGCCTGAATAGCTGCTGGTGCTCTTGATCAAATTGATCGATGCCCATGATATAGTTATCGCTCCAGGTGAGCATATGGCGCCTCCTCTTCGGACATGTTTGGCTCATTTCTTTTCAATGTCGGTCCGCATCTTGGAAATAGCATATACGAACAGATTTGAGCCATCATTTAAGAGAAAAATCTGTCTTTTTCGTAAAATTATATCACGGGAAACAGGTGATAGCAAGAGAAGTTTGTTGTCATCAGAGAATTTTGCATGGGAAGTCTTGCGGTCAGATTGGTCCCCATTTTGCGGATAAAAAACGCTGTGCAAGGCAAAGCCCGTATGGTGTAAGGGGTAGGGACTCCCTCATATAGTACAGGCATAAACTGTTTCAGGAAACACGCGACATGCTGACTTCCCCTTGACAAAATTCGACAAGACGACTACTATAGAAAGGTAAATGTTCAATATGATGGCTGTTTTGCCGGAGGGGAGACCCGACATGGAGTTGACTCGTGCCGTTGGTGAGAATATCAAGCGCATCCGAAAGAGTAAAAAACTCAGTATGGAGCGGCTGGCGGCGGAGGCCGGCGTCTCTCGCAGTATGCTGGGTCAGATTGAACGGGGGGAGGCCAACCCTTCGGTAGGTATTGTGGGCAAACTCGCACTGGCGCTCAAGGTGCCGGCGGAGGTGCTGTTGGAAAACGATGACTTTGAGGCCCTCACGGAATACCGGAATGTGGACACCAAGCCTATGCGGCTGGACGGAGGAAAGGCTGTGCTGCGGTGCAATTTCCCCTATGACGACATAACCCGGATTGAGAGCTATTTTCTGGACCTTTATATCAGCGCCCATTATATCCCGGAGCCCTCGATTCCAGGCTGTATCTGCTACGCCACCGTGGTTTCCGGCACAGTGAGCATGACGGCCCAGGGGCAGACCTTTCAACTCATTGAGCGGGGCGCGCTGCGCTTTGCCGCAGATCAGCCCTACAGCTTTGAGAATATGACCAACGCCACCGCACGGCTGGTGCTGATCTACCAATATTTGAAGTGAGGAGAGCTGTGTGATGCGGATTCGAACCGGTTTGCCAGAGGATTTGGACAGGATTACAGCGGTAGAGGCTGCCTGCTTTCCACCCGCTGAGGCAGCAACGGCAGAGGACTTCGCCGGGCGCCTTGCTCACTATGCAGGCCACTTCTGGCTATTGGAGGATGACGACGGAACGCTCTTGAGTTTTGTGGACGGCATGGTGAGCGACGAGCCGGTCATCCGGGACGAAATGTATGCGGATGCTTCCTTGCACCATGAACAGGGGGCATGGCAGATGATCTTTGGCGTAAATACGCTGCCCCAGCACCGTGGGATGGGCTATGCCGGGGAACTGCTGCGGCGGGTGATTGCCGATGCCAAGTCCCAGGGGCGCAAGGGATGCGTCCTGACCTGCAAGGACGCTTTGGTTCCCTATTACGAAAGATTTGGCTTTCGGAACGAAGGGCGCTCGGCCTCTGTCCATGGCGGCGCGGTGTGGTACGATATGCGGCTGACCTTTGCATGTATATAATGAAAAGCCGTCCGGCTCTGCCGGACGGCTTTTCCTCATTTCAGATACTTTCGGACCCGCTGGGCCAGCGTCACTGCAAGCCCGATCTTCACAAGGTCCGGCAGGATAAAGGGAATCACGCACATAGCAACGGCGGCGCCCACGTCCATGGGACCGGCGGTATACACCGCCATGAACCAGGCGGTACCAAAGGCATAGCACACGATCAGCCCCAGAAGACAGGCGGTAATCCGTACCGGCAGCGTGTCCTTCACCAGGGCTGTCAGCAGCCAGTAAACCAGCGCAGAGCCCAAAAAGCCGATGATGTAACCGCCGGTGGCGCCCAGCAGAGCGCCGAGGCCGCCCTGAAAGCCGGAGAACACTGGAAACCCCACAGCCCCCAGCAGCAGATAAACAGTGACGGCATAGGTACCTCGCCGGCCGCCCAGAGTCAGCAGTGCCGCAAAGATAGCAAAGGTTTGCAGCGTGAAGGAGATGGTGGTCATGGGAATGGAAATCCAGGCGCACACGGCGATCAAAATGGCAAAAAGTGCGATATAGGCCATGTCCCGTGTCCGCAGGCGGGCTTGAGATGCTGTCATACTAAACCTCCGTGTGTTTGCAGATTTCTCGAATTTTGGCCTGAATGGACTTTAAGTCCTCAAAGGCGTCCGGCCGCTTGCTCACGTCCCGCAGCAGCGCCGCCGGGTGGAAGGTAGCGGTCATCTGGACCCCGCCTCGCTCAAACCACTGTCCATGCTCAGAGGTAATTTTGAAGTCCTCCTTGATGATGGCTTTGGCTGCGATCCGGCCAAGACACACAATGATTTTAGGCTGCAACAGCGCCGCCTGCCGACGCAGGAAGTCCATGCAGGCCTCCTGCTCCACATGCAGCGGGTCCCGATTCTGAGGAGGGCGGCATTTGACAACATTGGCAATATATACATTCGTGCGGTCCAGCCCAATCATCTCCAGCATGTCGTTCAGGAGCTGACCGCCTCGTCCCACAAAGGGGACACCCTGCTCATCCTCGTGCTGGCCGGGTCCCTCTCCAATGAGGAGAATCTCCGCGTCCTGGGCGCCGTCGCCAAAGACCACATGGGTCCTGGTTTCCGCCAGCCCACAGGCCCGACAGGCCATACAGGACTGTTTTAAAGCCTCCCAGCTGTCTGCCATGCTGATACCTCCAAACTGAAAAACGATTTTTATATCATAACACGAAAAATCTGCCAGTGCAAGCGGTGAATGGCATGGCCTGTCCCGGAACAGACTAGGAAAGACAGGGAGGACAACCATGGTGCTTTGGTATTTTTGGATTTACAGTTTTCTTGGCTATCTGCTGGAAAGGGCCTTTGCAGCGGTTACACATGCGGAGCATCAGGGCCGGAGGTGCTTTTTGCTGCTGCCGTTATGTCCGGTATACGGGCTGGGAATGCTGGCGGTGCTGGCCCTGCCGCCCGACTGGACGGAGGGCGGGTGGCTGGTGATTTCGGGAGGGCTTGCGGCCACGGCGGTGGAGTATGCCGTTCACTGGGCCTATGAGACCACTCTTGGTATCCGGTTCTGGGACTATGCCAATGTGCCAGGGAATCTCCGGGGCCGCGTGTGCCTGCCCTTTACGCTGGCCTGGGGCATCCTGACCGCGGCTGCGGTGTGGTGGATTCAGCCCTGGGTGGAGAGGCTGGCCAGTCGGATTCCCCCAGAGGCGACGTTTTTCTGCCTGCTGCTTTTTGCTGCGGATGCTCTGCTCTCAGCCCGTTTTTTGTGGGTGACAGGTGACATTGAGGGCCTGCGGTCCCTCTCTTGAAAGGTAGACGCTGAACAGGCATCGCCGGAATTTTCCGACGGCACAGGCGTGATCGAGAAAAGCAGAGGGCTGCCTGCGCTGTGTGCAGGCAGCCCTCTGCTTTTGGTTTTTCCGCCTGCCCTCAGAACCGAACGAACTGGTCGATACTGGCCATATGGCAGCCGGGGTGGGTATCTTTCACCCGCATGAGGAAGTTTAGCTTGTCAATTCGTTCGCCGGAGCGGGGGCAGCCGTTTTTGATGAAGGGGATTTGCAGCCCCACGGCCAGATCCATGACAACATCTCCCACCACGCCGCCGCTGCGGCCCGAGGTGATGGAGAACAGTCCGTGGTCCTGAGCGTAGCGATGAGCCTCCATAGCCTCGGTGATGGTGCCCACCTGATTGGGCTTAAGAATGAAGCCATCAATGGAGTGGCTCTCATGGGCCTTGACAATGCGGGCCTTGTTGGAGACAGTGAAATCATCCGCAATGATCAAGGTGCGGGTGATCTCCCGATGGGCCTTTTCATAGCCTTCCCAGTCGTTTTCGTCCAGCAGATCCTCAATAAAAACGAAATGGTACTTCTCCGTCAGACCCTTGGCGTAGGCAATCAGCTCGCCGGAGGTGAGGTGGCGGCCGTTGAGGTAGTAGCCCTTTCCCGCCTCGTACATCTCGCTAGAGGCACAGTCTAGGGCAAAGGCGCATTGGTCAGTATAACCGCAGTTGGCAATGGCCCGGGCAATCAGGTCTAGGCAGACCTCCGGGTCTTCGGAGGGGGCGCACCAGCCGTAAGACCCGCCCACCATAGGCGCGGCACCGGTATACTCCCGGATCACATTTCCAAGCTCCTGAAAGACCTTTACAGCGATCTCCACCGCCTGCTCAATGTCCGATGCCCGGTAGGGCATGACCAGGAACTCATTGAAAGCCTGCCGGATGCCGTTATTATTGCCGCCGTTGAGGACATTGAAAGAGGGAATGGGAACGGTCCGGACGCCGCCGGGTCCTGCGATGTAGTCATACAGGGGGAGCCCAGTGCTGGCAGCGGCAGCGCGGTAGGCCGCCACAGACACGGAGTAGATGGCATTTCCGCCTAAAACGTGCTTATCCGGCGTCCCGTCCAGCTCGATCATGCAGCGGTCAATGGCGGCCTGGTCTGCAACGTCCATGCCCACAAGACGGGGGGCAATGATCTGGTTGACGTTCTCCACAGCCCTGTGGACGCTGAGACCGCCGTACTCGGCAGGGTCGCCGTCCCGCAGCACGCAGGACTCGTACATCCCCACGGAGCTTCCAGTGGGCGCCGCGCCGGTGCCGATGACACCGCCCTCGGTCACTACATCCACCTCCACCATGGGTCGGCATTTGCAGTCGATGATCTGTCGGGCGTGAACGGACTTGATGCGCCGGCTGGGAGGAACTGTGTCCGCCAAGGCAGGGACATACAGGATGTTCAGATCACACAGGTTCGTGCCGGTGTTGCCGGTGAAGACCGCGTCACCTATGGCGTCCAGAGCCTCATAGCAGGCGTGGCCCCGCAAGGCGGCGTGGAGGTCTATACCCTGTCCCCGGGCAGTGTGCAGGCTTTGAGAATCCGTGATGCCGCCGGCCGCGGGGGCGGTACCGTCCGTGCCCTCAGAGTCGATGGATAGCAGTGCGCAGCCGGGAGCCTTTTCAGCGGCAAGGGCAAAGCTCGCCGTCAGCTCCTGACCGGGGCCGCCTCGACCGGTGATAACAGAACTGTCCGGAATTTTTGTGGTGGCCTCGCCGGAGGAGAGCAGAACACAGGGGGCCTTGACGGGATTTCCGGTGTGTTGGATTTCCCGGGCAATGGAGGCTAGCACCGTACCCACATCAGCGGCCTCTCCCTCCAGAAAGGAGGAGAGAATCACGGCGGGCAAACCCAGCTTATGGGCGGACTCTCTGGCATACAGGCAGGAATCCGGCAGGGAGTTTAAGAGAAAGTAGGTGTTCTGAGGGAAGGCTTTGGGGGTCTCGCCCTCTGGGCCTGCGTGGGTGAGATAGTTCACCACGGATTTGGGAAGCCGCTCCTCCAGGCCATAGTCCCGGATTACCCGGCGGGCGTCCTCCAGAGTGGTCTGATCCGGGCCGATGGGCGTGCTTTTGTAGGCGGTATAGGGCTGGCCGATGTCGCCGGTGGGCGGGGTGCCCACGGCGTCGGAGATGCCAAAGCCGATCAGCTCTGCACCCCGGGCCGCAATGCGCTTTGCCAGCATGCCGCCATTCATCTCGCTGATATGGCGGCGGATGGCGTTGATCTCATAGATATTAGCGCCGGATTTGAGAAGGATGTCTGTTGTGTCAATCTCATCCTGCAGCGAGATGCCGGGAATGGGGCAGCTCATCAGGGCAGAGCTGCCGCCGGAGATCACTGCGATGAAGAGATCATCGGCACAGGCGCCATCCACCAGCTTCAAAATTTCCTGACAGGCGCGGTACCCCTCCTCGTTGGGCAGGGGATGTCCCCCCACAAAGATGCGGGTCTTCCGGAAGACGTCTGTCGGCTCGGAGAGCTTAACGATGGCAATGCCGTCAGTCAGGCGCTCCCCCAGGATTTCCTCCACCGCCATAGCCATGTGGTTGCAGGCCTTGCCGGCACCCACGAGATAGACATGGCGTTTTTTGCTCAGGTCCCAACGGCGCTGCCCGATACAGAGAAGATCGCCCTCCATATGGGCGATGCTGTGGATGCGCGTGCGGGCGTCCAGCTTTTGGAGCGTGGCCTCCGCAATGTCCAGCACGATTTTCCGACTGGCTGAGTCGCCATGTGAGAGTAAAAGATCCCGGTTTTTGATTTTTTGTTCCATGATTCCCCCACCTTACTCCTCGCATTGAGCGGCGCTCTCCCAGAGGAGCAGCTTCTGGCCAAGTCCCTGCTCCAGCGCCGTGTGATACAGGTCGTGACAAAGGCCCATGTCGAAGATAGCCATGCCGTCGTTGATGAAGCAGAGAATCTGCTCGTCGCTGGTGCGGCCTTTCTGTTCATCCAAGATGATTCTGCCTAGTGTGGGAAAGTCCGGCAGTGGAGGCAGCTTGCGGTCGTCAATGAGCTGGTAGATGGGGGTACCGATGTGATTTCCATAGGTGGGGTCATGGTTCTCCTTACCCTCCTTCACATAGGTTTCATGAAGAGCTGTGTTATCCAGAACAATCCGCATGTCCCGCCACAGCGCTTCGTCACACTGGAACGGACCGGAGGCCAGCAGGGTGCAGCCGGGCTTGATCCAAGCCCGTTGGAAGTGCAGCGGCGCGGTGCGGGAAACCGCCACAGAGAGCACATCTGCCTGCCGGACTGCGGTTTCCAGATCGGGCTCCACCATGGCGGCAAGGCCCAGATCCCGGCGCACGTGCTCCGCCATCTTGTTGGCATTCTCCGGGGAGCGGTTACAGCACACCACGGTTTTGAGCCCCGGCATCACGGCGGCGATGGCGTCCAGGCAGCCCCGGCCGATGGGGCCGCAGCCCACACAGGTTAAAATCTCGGCGTCCCGCCGCGCGAGGTACTTAGCGCCCACCGCGGGCACAGCGCCGGTGCGGGCGGCGGAGCTGAGGTTGGCGCTGAGCAGACACAGGGGTTCGCCGGTCTCCTTGTCGTTGAGCATTACCGTCAGCACGGAGCGGGGCAGGCCCCGCCGCTTGTTGGCCGCATTGGAACCGTACCACTTCACGCCGCACACGTCAAAGCGGCCGCCGAGGTACGCGGGCATTGCGACAAAACGGCGGTCTGGTCCGGCCAGCGGCATGCTGGGGAAGGGACTCTCAGACGGGAACACCAAAGGCAGCCCATGACTATTGCGCCCGGCACCGCCCATCAGATAGTCGCCCTTGGCCAGAAGGCGGAAGACCTCCTCGGCGTTATCTACGCATTTTTTTGCGTCCAGAACGCCTGCCGCGATGCAGTCCGGTTCGGACAGATACAAAAATTCGGTTCTCTTGCCCATGTTCCTTGACCCTCCATTTTTTGCGAGTTTGATAGTGGGGTAGGGGATAAAATCCGTCGTAAAAACGGCGGTTTCTCTACTCACGCCCAGTATAGAGGAAGGAAAAGCGGCAAGTCAATGGCCAGGGGAAAACTTGTGAATTTTCCGGAAAGTGCGGTTAAGATTCCGATAGTTTTTCCTGCTGCCGATACCGCTTGCGGTATTCTAGCGGCGCGCAGCCCATCTCCCGCCGGAACAGCTCTGTAAAATAGCTGCTGGTGCCAAAGCCTACCTGCCGGGCGATTTCAGAGATACTCAAAGCAGTGCGGCTGAGCAGCTTCACGCTCTGGTTGAGGCGGTAGTGGGTTAGATATTGGACTGGTGTGAGTCCCAGCACCCGCTTGAATACACGGCAGCACTCGCCCCGGCTGATATGGCCCGCCCCGGCGATGTCCGCAAGGGACACGTGCTCCATATAGTGCTTGTGGATGTAGGTCTGCAGCGTCCGGATGCGCTGGCGGTCTGTGAAGGAAACCTGGGAACGCCGCTCAATCTGCTCCCGGTGGTGAACCACCACCAGGCACCAGATTTTTAAGAGAAGGGAAATGAGCTGAAGCTCATAACCGTACTCCGCCGCTTCCTCTACTTCCGCCATCTGTCTTAGCAGCGCGCAGACCTCCTGGTGCCAGGGCTGGTCCGTCAGGGGAAAGCTTTGCAGTTCTTCGCAAAAGAGCAGCGGGTCCACATAGTCCCGGCGCACCACACTGTCGTTCTGGCCGTAAACCAGATCCGGAAGAAAATTAACGCAGACATAGATGCCGTCTGCCTGTTCTGTGGGGGCCGCCTCATGGAGGACGCCGCCGTTGACAAAGAAGCCCTCTCCGGCTCCCAGGCGGAACGTCTCCCCGCCAGCGCGGAACAAGACTTCACCCTCCGTCACCAGGGCAATCTGGACCTCTGGGTGCCAGTGGCGGACATTCCCGTGGCTGGGACTGGCCACCTCCTGACGATCCATGGAGAGGGGAAAGTCCCGGGTCCCATGCTGAGTCAGCTCCCGGCGGGTGTCGTCCACCAGGATGGGTCTGCATTTCAAGGCGCCGGCCTCCTTTCCAAAATGAACAGGCGAGGGAGCGTCTCCTTGGTCAAGGGGCCGCTCTGCCCGCAGGACAACGCTCACACGACCTGGAATAGATAGAATTTCAAATAGCTGGTCTCCGGTACACCCCAGAGAATGGGGTGGTCGCAGCTCTGCTGGCGGGCCTCAATCTGCCGCAGCTGGACGCCGGCATCCCGCGCGGCCTCCCGCAGCATGGCGGTGAAACGCTCCTCGGTTGCAAAGTGAGAGCAGGAGCAGGTTGCCAGCAGCCCGCCCCGGGGCAGCAGGCGCATGGCCCGGTAGTTGATCTCCCGGTATCCTGCCATGGCGTTGTCCACGGTTTTACGGGACTTGGTAAAGGCCGGCGGATCTAGAATGATCAAGTCATAGGGAGAGGATTCCCGCTCCAGCTGAGGCAGCAGGTCAAAGACGTTGACGGCGGTGCAGGTCATCACCGCGTCCAGGCCGTTGCGTACCGCGTTCGCCCGGGCCATTTCCACCGCGGACTCGGACACGTCCACGGCGGTGACGCGCTTTGCCCCGCCCCTGGCGGCGTTCAGGGCAAAGGAACCGGTGTGGGTGAAGCAGTCCAGCACCGTCCGCCCCCGGGCTAGCCGCGCCACCGCCAGCCGGTTGTACTTCTGGTCCAGGAAGAAGCCGGTTTTCTGCCCGTTCTCCACGTCCACCAGATAGCGGACGCCGTTTTCCGTGATCTCCGTCACAGCCGAGTCCGGCGATGCTTCGCCGGGAAGAGGGAACCAGCCCTTGCTCTGGGGCAGCCCTTCCTTTTCCCGCAGGGCGACGTCATTGCGTAAATATACGCCCCGGATGTTCTGGCCATCGGACCTGAGAAGTTCCACCAGCGCCGGGAGCAGCAGGTTCTGGATACACTCCATGCCAACGGAGAGGACCTGCACGCTCAAAAGATCGTGGAACTTGTCCACTGTCAGCCCCGGGAAGGCGTCTGCCTCCCCGAAGATGATGCGACAGGCGTCCAAGTCCTCTGGAGACATCACGCTCTTTCGATACTCCCAGGCCCATTGGAGCTTCCGGCGCCAGAAGGCCTCGTCGAAGCGATCGTTCGTATTCCGGGAGAGAAGACGTACTCGGATTTTAGAGTGCTCGGAATAAAATCCCGTACCAAGATACCGGCCCTTCCGACTCACCACGTCCACCACAGCGCCATTGTCCGGCTCGCCGTCCAGAGACAGGATCTCCGCGTCGTAGACCCAGGGATGGCCCCGCAGGATTGCCGCCTCCGCCTTGGGGGTAATGGTACAAAGGGGATAACCTCGTTCTGCTCGCATAGCGTTCGTCTCCTTGATGTTCATGTCAGTATGGGGATGTCAGAAGACCGAAGGCCGACCTCAGTGGGAAGGCAGGGACACCTGTGAACCCGGATAGAAGCGCAGACGCCGCCCCGGTACTTGCAGATATGCCTTGCCGGAAGGGCAGAGATTTAGAACATGTAAGAAATGCCCTGTGGGAAAATGGCACGTGATCGATTCTGACAGGCTGAGTATATCACATTTTCACGGAGGATACCATAGAATGAGGCAGGAAGGGAGGAGCATCATGCCTATCATCTATTTAAGCCCATCCACACAGGAGTGGAACATGTATGTCACCGGCAGCGGCTCCGAGGAGTATAATATGAATCTGCTGGCGGACGCTCTGGTTCCCTATCTGCTGTCCAATGGCATTCAATATAAACGCAACCAGCCGGATATGACTGCCGGCAGCTCCGTTCGAGACGCCAACACCGGATACTATGACTTGTATTTGGCGCTTCATTCCAACGCATCCCCAGAGGGACGTTACGGCGAGAACCGAGGAATTATCGCCTTTTATTATCCCGGTAGCACCCAGGGGCAGCGGGCCGCGGAGCTGATTGTAGAAGAGCTGCGGGACATTTATCCCCTGCCCAATCAAGTTACAACTCGTTCTACGACCACATTGGGAGAGGTGCGGCTGCCAAATGCCCCGGCGGTATTAGTGGAGATTGGCTACCACGATAACTATGCGGATGCCGTCTGGCTGGAAGGCCACTGGGATGCCATTGCCCAGCAGCTGGCAAGGGCGTTGACCCGCTTTTTCGGCCTGCCTTTTATCTATCCCATGGACCCGGTGACGGGGACGGTTTCTCTCAGCTATGGGACGCTGAACCTGCGGAGCTACCCATCCTCCACTGGCACCGTGATTGCAAGCATCCCGAATGGGGCCTCTGTCACGGTTTATGGAGAGTGGCAGGGCTGGTATGTGGTGCATTATAGAAATTACGTTGGGTATGCCGCGGCAGCGTACATTGATACCTGAGACCGTGGTCCGCCGGGTGGACACTTGTCCGCCCGGCCTTTGCTTTTTTACCGCCTTAGAAGGGGAAACGGCCCTGCCGTACAGAACTGCTGCACACCGCGCGGGGGCGTGTTCACAAGAAATTTCCCACTTTTCGCATAGAATCAGATGTTTTTCCTTGACACGGCACCGGCAAATGATTAAACTAAATAAGGATAATTATCGAAGGGCAGAGGGGTGCCATTTGATCATTTCCTATACCGCCAGTTGGCTGGGCTGTCATGTCTGATCGGGATGATCGTTCCGTTTTGTTTTTCGGCGCAGGCCTTGAGCCTGTATGATGTCTGAGAGATTGGCTGCAGTGTGCCCGGGTCCTGCGAATTACGAGAGGCCCCGTCGGAGGGCGCATGTGTCCCCGGCAACTGACGGTACGAATATAGAAGTGAAGGAGTCTATCATGATACAATCTGTCATCAGCGCCATTCTGGGGCTGGTGGTCGGCGGCGTGATATTCTTCCCACTGGGTATTCGCTATCGGAAAAACGTGTCTGAAAAGGAGATCTCCAGCGCTGAGGAAGAGGGAAAGCGCATTATCAACGAGGCCATCAAGAGCGCCGAGACCAAGAAAAAAGAAGCCCTTTTGGAAGCCAAAGAGGAGATTTTGAAAAACCGCAGCGAATACGAGAAGGAAGAAAAATCTCGCAGAGCGGACCTACAGCGACAGGAAAACCGTCTGCAGCAAAAGGAGGAAAACCTGGACCGCAAGACGGAGGCCATTGAAAAGAAAGAGGAGTCCCTGGCGCAAAAGCATGCAGCCATGGACAAAGAAAATGAAGAGATCAAGGTGATCAAGCGCAGCCAGACGGAGATGCTGGAGCGAATCTCCGGCTTTACCGCTGAGGAAGCGAAACAATATCTGATTGATCAGGTGGAGTCTGAGGTGACTCACGAGACTGCCCTCAAGATCAAAGAGGTGGAGTCCCGGATGAAGG
>OGGQ01001838.1_pt1 | contig 25802 bp, 23 predicted proteins | sample 1571191 | NCBI WGS metagenome assembly OGGQ01 (sample SAMEA2582061, study PRJEB24529) | metagenome | biome: Human gut stool | place: China | collected 2011
ATTTATTGCCTTAATTTAAACTCGAAAAAGTCCCAAAGGACTTTTTCGACACGCTAAGGGCCCCGTTATACGGAGCCCTTTCGTGGAATCTTGCCGTTACTCACGGTTCTGTTCCCTCTCAAATTCCTCTTCCTCAAGGAGAGCCGCCTCATACTTCTCAAGAACGAGCTTCTGGAGCCTGTTCCTTGTCTCGGCGTTGATGGGATGAGCCACATCCCTGAACTCTCCGTCGGCCGTTCTTCTGCTGGGCATGGCTATAAAAAGCCCCTCGTCCCTTTCGATGACCTTTATGTCGTGGATAACGATCTCGTTATCAAAGGTTACCGATACAACAGCCTTCATTTTTCCCTCTTTGTTTACTTTTCTTACTCTGATATCCGTAATCTCCATTCTACCCGCTTCCCTTCTGACAATACCTGTTGTTTTCCTGATGATTAAAACCCCTTATTTAATCACTTTTCTCTCATTGCCTTATATGAGCGTCCGAATATTTGTCATTTTCGGACGTTTGTACATTAATTTTACCATGGATTTAACATTTATTTATGAATAATTTATTAAAAAATCAAATAACCTGATCCTTTTTTACGACAAAGGGCTCGTCCTCCGTGCCGATCACCTGTCTGCCCGCCGAAACCGCCACGTTTTTATCAAGTATGGCATTTTCGATCACGCAGTCGTCGCCTATATAGCAGCCTTCCATAAGTATGGAATTTTTAATTACCGCCCTGTCGCCGATAAACACCCTTCTGAATACGATCGAATGCTCTATCCTGCCGTTGACGATAGTTCCGCTGCCCAAAACGCAGTCCGATGCCTCGGCGTTCATATTGTATTTTACAGGGGGCTCATCCTTCGGCTTTGTATCGATATACGGCTCCTTTTTGGTGAACTCGTCCCTTATCTCCTTGTTGAGGAAATCCATATTGGTTCTGAAATACTCGTTCACTCCGGCGCCTATGCTTCTCCAGTAGCCGCCGAACTCGTATCCGTATATTTTAAGCCTTCTTCTGAGCCTGATTATTATATCCCTTACAAAGTCGTATCTTCCCTCGGCTATGGCTCCCTCAAGAAGGTCGATGAGAAGCTCCCTTCCAATGACATATATTCCAAGCGACGCGCAGTCCGACTGGGGATCAAGGGGCTTTTCCTCGAAGTCCAGTATCCTGCCGTCCCCGTCCATCTGCATTATGCCGTATTTTGAGAGCACATCCTTGTCCATTCTTTTGTAGACAACGGTTATGTCCGCTTCCTTTTCACGGTGCCAGGAGATTATCTCCTTGAAATTCATCTTGTACACGGCGTCTCCCGAAGCGATGACAACATAGGGCTCGTTGCTTCTTTTAAGGAATGATATGTTCTGGTACATGGAATCGGCCGTACCTCTGAACCAGGACGAATTGTCCTTGCTCGTGTAAGGCGAAAGAACAAAAAGTCCGCCCTTTTTCCTTCCCAGATCCCACCACTTTGACGATACAAGGTGGTCATGGAGCGATCTGGAATTAAACTGGGTTATAACGGCTATTTTTCCGATACCGGATGTGGTCATGCTTGTAAGCGGGAAATCTATCGCTCTGTAGCTTCCTCCGACGGGCATGGCAGCCGCCGCGCGGTAGGCCGTAAGATCGCCCATACGCATCTCGTTGTTTCCTCCGGCAAGTATTATTCCTACAGCTTTCATAATATCACGCCCTCCCGTATAACAGATTTTCCGCTGGCGATCTCTCCTCCGGGATAGTCCTCGGCAGCCGTGTTTCCATAGATCACGCAGTTTTTGCCTATCCTTACTCCATCGGGTATGACGGTGTTCTCACCGGCCACGGTTATGCCGGTATTATATATGTTGGGCTTCTCCTCGTTGGGGATATTGTCGCCCTCGCCAAGCACAGCGCCCTCGCCGATGACGGTGTTCCTGTCGATGATGCACCTGTTGAGCACAGCGCCCTTTTTAACGACCACGTTTTCCATTATTATGGAATCCCTGATTACGGCTCCCTGCTCCACGATAACGTCGGGGCTTATAACGGAGGAATATACCTCTCCGTATATCTCGCAGCCCTCGGAGGCGATGGACTGTTTAAGCGTCGCGCCCGGAGCGACATACTGGGGCGGCTGGTTCTCAAGGTTCGTATATATCTTCCAGAAATTATCGTAGAAATTGAACTCCGGCACGGTCTTTATAAGCTCCATATTCGCCTGCCAATAGCTTTCGATGGTTCCGACGTCCTTCCAGTAGTCGCTGAACCTGAAAGCGTAAAGCGTTTCTCCGTCGGCAAGCATCTTGGGGATGATGTGCATTCCGAAATCGCTGTTGGCGTGGATCTTGTTGTCGTCAATAAGCGACTGGCGCAGCTTTTTCCATGTGAAAATATATATTCCCATGGACGCCAGATTGCTCTTCGGATTGGCGGGTTTTTCCTCAAACTCGTATATCCTGTCGTCATCAAGGGTGTTCATTATTCCGAACCTGCTCGCTTCCTCCATGGGCACCTCCAAAACGGCGATGGTCGCCGCGCAGTTGTTGGCCTTGTGGAACTCAAGCATTTTGGAGTAATCCATCTTATATATATGGTCTCCCGAAAGGATGAGCACATACTCCGGATCGTACCTGTCTATGTACTCCAAGTTATGGTATATGGCGTTGGCCGTACCCATGAACCAGTCTCCCATTTCCTCTCCGCCCTTGACATGGGGGGCAAGGATGGTAACTCCTCCGTTTTTCCTGTCCAGATCCCAGGGAATGCCTATTCCTATATGCTGATTGAGCATAAGGGGCTGATACTGGGTCAGAACTCCCACGGTGTCTATACCGGAATTTATACAGTTGCTCAGAGGAAAATCAATTATCCTGTACTTCCCGCCGAATCTAACGGCAGGCTTCGCAGTGTTTTTTGTAAGTATTCCAAGCCTGCTTCCCTGACCGCCGGCCAGAAGCAGGGCCATAATTTCCTTACGTTCCATAATACCGCCTCCATTTCGCCAGATTTAAAAATATTTTTTAACATGATCCCCTGTGTCATGCTTCATTTGGGTAAAACGAGTAAAAATTCACGGGACGCGCCGCTTATAAAAGTTTATCCGTCCTTGATGAATATATATAATGATATTACCATATTTTGATTAAATAAAAAATAGTATTATTTCACCAAAAAATTGTATAAAATTTTATCAGCGGTTTTTTCACAGCATATTCCACAATACAGTGGATTTTATCGCGACAATGTAGTATACTTTAATATATTACAATTATGTTTCAATTTTGACCGTCACAAGAATACATTTGTCCGTATTTTACGGAATCACGGTCATTCTGCCGGCTCGGGCCCTTTTTTCATAAAAAGCGGCTCTTTTATGTGCGCCGGACGCAGTACAATATAGATAGGGGAAGTAATAAATGGACATAAATCTTGAAAACAATTCCCAGCATATTCACTTTATAGGCATAGGCGGGATAAGCATGTCCGGACTGGCTGAAATTCTTAATTTCGAGGGATTCAAAATTTCAGGCTCGGACATAAAAGACACCGATATAACCGAAAGCCTTAAGAAACAGGGAATAAAGGTCACCATAGGCCAGAAGGCTGAAAACATAGAGGAGGGAACGGACATCGTCGTTTACACGGCGGCTGTAAAGGAGGACAATCCGGAGATCGTGGCCTCTAAGGCGCTCGGCATTCCCGTCATTGAGAGAGCCACCCTTCTTGGCGCGATCATGGACAGATACAAAAACAGCATCGCCGTTTCCGGAACCCACGGAAAGACAACGACAACCTCCATGATCTCGGAGATAGTAATGTGCGCCGGTCTTGACCCCACCATCACCGTGGGCGGCATACTCAAGTCCATCGGCGGCAACATCAGGGTCGGTTCTTCGGATTATTTCGTTGCCGAAGCCTGCGAGTATTTTGACAGCTTCCTGCACTTCAAGCCCTATGTGGGCGTTGTTCTCAGCATAGACGCGGATCATCTGGATTATTTCAAAAATATCGAAAACATAAGGCGTTCCTTCCATAAGTTTGCCGAAAACATCGCCGAGGGCGGAGCCCTTGTCATAAACGCCGACATACCGAATTACAAAGAGATAATAAGCGGCCTTAAGCCCAGAATAATAACCTACGGCAGCAGGAGCCTCGCCCCCGACGTAAGGGCCGAGGCCATAAAAGTATTATCCGACGGATCCTACAGCTTTGACGTCTATTACCATGACAGCCTTGAATGCAGAGTCTCCCTTAAAATCCCCGGAAGGCACAATGTGGACAACGCACTCGCGGCCTTCGCCGCCGCCAAGGTGTTTGACATAGACAACAAGTACATCGCCGAGGGACTTGAGCGCTACACGGGAACGGACCGCCGTTTCCAGTACAAGGGAAAGTTTGGCGGCGTCACCGTCATAGACGACTACGCCCATCATCCCACCGAGATCAAAGCGACCCTCGCCGCCGCCAAAAACATCGAGAAAAACAAGCTCTGGTGCGTGTTCCAGCCGCACACATACTCAAGGACATACAATCTCCTTGACGATTTCGCCAAAGCCTTTGACGACGCCGACAAGATAATAATCGCCGACATATACGCCGCCAGGGAAAAGGATACGGGACTTATCAATTCCTCCGTCCTTGCCGAGCGCATAAGGCAGAGAGGAAAGGACGCCATATACATCGGGGACTTTCCGGCGATAAAGGAATACATACGGCAAAACTGTTCGGACGGCGACCTGTTGATAACTATGGGCGCCGGAGACGTCTATTTAATAGGCGAGGACCTCGTAAAGGAGTAAGTTATCCACAATATCCACAGAGTTATGAACAGTAATCATCCACCGTTTCCACTTGTCAACGGATTTCGCCAAAAAAATTAAATTCGTCATAAAGTAGAAAATACCGCCTTTGAGGGTTCTCAAAAGCGGTATTTTTATTTAAACCGACAAAAATTTTTTATCAAATTCCATATATTAAACAATAAATTATGCCCAAATAAAATTTTCCGGCCTTAACCCCTTTGATGGGCATTTACGCTGTCCACAGGGTTTTCAACAACCACTTTTCGCTCTTTTGAGCCTTTTTACACGGTCGTACGCTCCCCAGCAGACAAATGTAACTCCATAGCAGCATATAAGGCGCATAATAAGTATGCCTCCCTGGGAGGATGTTATGAGCCTCTCGGTAAATCCGTCGGCAAAGTAGAGCACAAGGCAGTGGGAAAGGTATATATTATAGCTTTGGCGGTTGATCATGGCGAAAACCGGGTTATCCACAATTTTTCCGGTTTTCCACAGAGATGCGGCAAAAATAAAAGCCACGGCCAGAGAGCAGTACACGATATGGATATTCTCCAGCCCCCTGACATACATCCTGCCCGATGAGTTGAGCAGCGTAAGCCCCGCGTCGGACACCGCCGCCAAAACAAAAAGCGCGGCCGCTGCAAAGCCGTATTTCTTTAGAAAGGCCATTACTTTTTCATAATGCATTCCGGCGTAACAGCCGCATATCCAGTAAAAAATATATTTCAGGAAGATCCTGTCGTTATAGGCATAGCCAACGGCAAGATACTGTCCGAAAGCTATCATGACTATCAGCGACAGCGGCACGAGCACAGCGGCCCTTGCCTTCCTTACAAGCCATATCCAAAGCGGCATAAGCAGATAGAACTGGACAATGACAACGACAAAATAAAAATGGCTTATCATATCTCCGCGAAGTATATAGCCGATAAGCTCCGACGGGTCAAAAATAAAGTAGCCCAGCGGCATAAGGGTGAAATAATATATGAGGTTCCAAAGTATGTACGGCAGTATGATCGTTTTTATTCTTGAAACAAGGAAGCCTCCGTAGTCAAGTCTCTGTTCCCCGCGGCCGAATTTCATAAAATATTTCATGGCGCTCAAAAAAATAAAGCCCTGGACAACAAAAGACGCCAGTCTCCACGGCACGAACACCACGGCGTACTGAAGGCTTTCCCTCTCCAGAGCTCCCACTGCCCTTGACAGTATGTGTATAAGCATAACAAGGACGCAAAGACATACGTTAGCAAAATCTATTTCCCTTCGTTTTTCCATTTACATCCCCTCGTCTGTTTTATATTACTTATGGTAAGGCTCGTTTTTCATTATCTTCACGGCCCTATAAAACTGTTCCAGAAGTATGACCCTCATCATCTGATGGGGAAAAGTCATTTTTGAGAAGCTGAGCTTAAAATCCGCCCTTTTGAGCACGTCGGCGGAAAGCCCCAGCGACCCGCCTATGACAAAGACCATATCAGCCTCGCCAAGGTTCATCCTGTCGGAAACAAAGGCCGAGAACTCCTCGGAGGACAGGCTTTTTCCGTCTATGGCCAGGGCGATGACATAGTCCTTGTCCCTTATATTTTTTAGTATGCGGCCGCCCTCGCTTTTTTTGACCTGTTCCTCCTGGGCGGGGCTCAGCGTCTCCGGTGCTTTTTCATCGGCCACTTCAATAACTTCCAGCTTCACATACCTGCCCAGTCTTTTTGAGTATTCGTCAATGGCGTCACGCCAATATTTTTCCTTAAGTTTTCCGACTCCGATAACGGTTACTTTCATAAAACGCCCGCCTTAAACAATGGTATTTCCCTCCGCTCAGCTTCCGAGCGCTATTGTCCTGCTGTTGGAATATCTTGACGCCATATCAAGCTCCACGGTCTTTCCGACCTTTACGCCGGTTTCCTCAAGTATTCCCCTTACGGTATCAAAGGCCAGATGGGGCTCGTTGTTCTCACTGCTCAGATGGCCGAGAAAAACATATTTCAGCCTTCCGCTCATTATCTCCCCAAGGGTCTGACCAGCGCATACGTTGGAAAGGTGTCCCCTCTCGCCCAGAATACGTTTTTTGAGCGCCCAGGGATAGCTTCCTTTTTTGAGCATGTCCACGTCGTGATTGGCTTCCAGAAGAAGCACGTCGGAATCGTAAATGTTTTCCTTTATCTCCTCCGTGGGGCAGCCGATATCCGTGGCCACGGTCAGCTTTCTGTTATCCGTAAAGACGCTGTAGCCCACCGGCTCGGCGGCGTCATGGGGTATGGAAAAGGGCTTTACGCACAGCCCTCCCACAAGGGTCATACTGCCGGGATATACATATCTTACGCTTTCCTCCGGAATATCCCCGACGGTCTTTCCTATGCCCTGCCATGTGCCCGGCGTGGCGTAAAGCGGTATGCGGTACTTCCTTGCCAGAACGCCTATGCCCTTTATATGGTCGATATGCTCATGGGTTATAAAAACCGCGTCAATATCCCCGGGCGCAACGCCCAGCTCCCCTATATGCTCAACTATCTGTTTGCAGCTTACTCCCGCGTCTATAAGAATGTGGGTGTTTCCGCTACCTATGTAGGTACTGTTCCCACTGCTTCCGCTCACGAGAGGACAAAACCTGACATCCATAACTTAAACACCCGCCTTAAAATACATATCGAAATTCAACATCTTTTAAAAACAGCAAACTCCGGTCTTAAATCTCAACTCTCTTTATGTCCGCTCCAAGAGCCGAGAGTTTGTTCTCTATGTCCTCATAGCCTCTGTCGATATATCTTATATTGTCTATTTCCGTCGTTCCCTCGGCGGAAAGTCCGGCAATCACCATGGCCGCTCCGGCTCTGAGGTCCGTGGCGGCTACCCTCGCGCCCGTCAGTTTCTGCACACCCTCTATCATGGCTACCCTTGACTCAACGGTTATCTTCGCTCCAAGCTGTTTGAGCTCGGCCACATACTGATACCTGTTGTCCCAGACGTTTTCCGTAACAACGCTGATGCCGTCGCACACGCTTAAGAGCGCCGTCATCTGCGGCTGGAGATCCGTAGGGAAACCGGGATAGCTCATGGTCTTTATATTGGCGCAGTGAAGCCTTCCGTTCGCCATGACCCTTATGCTGTCGTCCTGCTTTTCTATTGCCGCTCCCATCTCGGCCAGCTTGGCCGTCAGGGAATCCATATGTTTGGGGATTATGTTCCTTACGGTTACGTCTCCCCCGGCAATGGCCGCGGCGATCATATATGTTCCGGCCTCTATCTGATCCGGTATGATCGTGTACTCCGCTCCGTGGAGCTTTTCCACTCCCTTTATCCTTATTATGTCCGTTCCCGCTCCCTTGATGTTGGCTCCCATCATATTGAGGAAGTTGGCCGTATCGACCACATGGGGCTCCTTGGCGCAGTTTTCTATTATTGTCGTTCCCTCGGCCATGCTCGCGGCGAGCATTATGTTTATCGTCGCTCCGACGCTGACCTGATCCATGTATATCTGCGCTCCGTGAAGTCTTTCGGCCTTTACTTTTACGATGCCGTTTGTCACCTCGACATCCGCTCCAAGAAGCCTGAATCCCTTAAGATGGAGGTCGATGGGTCTTGTTCCGAAATTGCATCCTCCCGGAAGGGCCACCTCCGCCTTTTTGTATCTTCCAAGAAGAGCTCCGAGAAGATAGTATGAGGCGCGTATCTTTTTTACTTCCTCAAACGCCGCGCAGTTTGTTATGTCTCCCGTGCTGTCAACTTTTAATGTATGTTTGTCGATATACTCGCAAACGGCTCCCATTTTATTGAGAGTGGAGCGAAGGCTGGCCACATCCTCGATGCCGGGCAGATTATCGATAACGCATACTCCGTCCGCCATTATGGCCGCGGGTATTATGGCCACGGCCGCGTTTTTAGCGCCGCTGATGAATACCTCGCCGTTTAGCCGTCTGCCGCCGGTAATAACTAACTTTTCCATATAAGCTGAAAGCCTCCCAATATATCTCATAAAAGCAGTTCGGCCCAAAAGACAGAACTGCCCATAATTAATCTATTTTATAATATTGTATTATAACACCAAAATTTTAACTAGAAAAGCATTTTTTCTTTATATTGCAACATTTATAATAAAATTGAGTAAACAGAGGATTTATATGGAGCAGTCAGGACAGTATGGACAGTCTTTTGCGGACGTTTTATAAAATTTCGCGCCGTCTTTTTAAAAATACGCCTTTCTTATATGGCGCTGTATGTGAAAAACGTATATAATGAAAGGTAGTCAGACTGTCAAAAAACTAATCCATTGTGAGCGGAAGGGTTCGGGAAACGAAGCGTTTCCTGAGTTTAATCCGCAGGCGGAATTCATTTCCGCCGAGGAAAATCCCGTATTTCTGCGCCCTGACAAAGTTCAGGGCTTTCCGCAGAAATAGGGATTTATTGCCTTAATTTAAACTCGAAAAAGTCCTGAAGGACTTTTTCGACACGCTGGAAAGATAGTCTCATTTTCGGATAAAGGCGAACCGTCCGGGAATGCAGGAATCCGAAATTTCAGAGTATTTTCCGGCAGGATAAAATCCACAGAGGTGAAATATATGAACAAGAATATAGCCATAACCGTCCAGTACGACGGCACAAGATACAAGGGATGGCAAAGACAGCCCAACATAAGCGACACCATACAGGGGAAGCTGGAAACGCTCCTTGAGAGGCTCACCGGCCAGCCCATAGAGGTTTTCGGGGCGGGACGAACCGACGCCGGCGTGCATGCCTTTGCCCAGCAGGCCAATTTCCATATCGATACGGAGCTTTCCGCCGAGGAAATCATGGATCAGATGAACGAGTATCTTCCCAGGGATATAGGCGTAACATCGGCAAGGGAGGCGTCCCCCAGGTTCCACAGCCGACTTAACGCCCTGAAAAAGACCTATTGCTACCGCATACATACCGGCAGGGTGCCCTATGTCTTTTTTTCCAGATACCGCTGGATGAGGGGCGGCAGTCTTGATGTGCCCGCCATGCGCGAGGCGGCGAAATATATGCTCGGCAGGCACGATTTCAAGAGCTTTACCGACCGCAAAAAAACCAACAAGTCCACGTTCAAGACCATTGAAAGCATAGACATAACCGAGGAAAACGGCGAGATAACCCTCACCTTTACCGGAGACAGTTTCCTTTATCATATGGTGAGGATATTGACAGGCACCCTCTGCGAGGTCGGTGAAGGCAGCCGCCGTCCCGAGGACATACCCGCGGTAATAGAGGCAAAAGACAGGCAGTCGGCCGGATTTTTGGCTCCTCCCGAGGGACTTATGCTTATGCGGGTATACTATGACTGATTTTACTATTTCAGTCAAAGCCTGATTTTCCGCCGCGCGTAACAAAATCCGTTGACACGGACGGCGGTAATCGGATATAATTAAACTTAGTTCTGCATTAAAGAACAGCAATCGGATATTTAAAAATAACAAACGAAAGGAAGTTGTTTATGACATACGAGGAAATCTACAGATCAAAGCTGATGTCCGCCGAGGACGCCGTGGAATCCCAGGTAAAAAGCGGCGACAAAATAGCCATCGGCGGCCTTGCCCTTGCCGATAAGGTTCTGAAAGCCGTTATCAGCGACGTTAAGGCCGGAAGGCTTGAGGACATATCCCTTTTCGGAAATCTTATAACCAGCGACATCGGTCTTGACGACGAGGATATCCCCAAGGATAAGTTCAGATACTATGCCTTCTTCAACGGCGGCTATGAAAGAGCCGGAGCGGCCAACGGCATAGTTACGAACGTGCCCCTCCATCTGAGCCGTTTTGAGGACTATTTTACCTTCGTTGATCCTGACGTGGCCATAGTTCCCATGACGCCTCCCGATGAGCACGGATACTGCAACATCGGCCCGGCGGGATATTCTCCCTCGCAGATAAACCACTCCAAAAAAATAATCGCCCAGATAAATAAGCACATACCCAGGGTATACGGTTCCAGCCACGACTATCATGTGAGCCAGATAGCGGCCTTTGTTGAAAACCACGATCCAACGGTCGTTCCTCCCTCAGCCCCTCCCACCGCCATGGAGGAAAAAATAGCTTCGTACATACTGGATATGATACCGGACGGAGCGTGCATACAGCTTGGCATAGGCGGAACGGCCAATGCTGTCGGCTACGGCCTTAAGGACAAAAAGCATCTTGGAATACACAGCGAGATGTTTACGGATTCCATGGCCTATCTCCAGAGCATAGGAGCCGTGGACAACAGCCAGAAGACGTTTATGCATGGCCTTTCCGTGGCGGGCTTCGCCTTCAACACGGAGCAGACCAACAGCTTCATAGCCAACAATCCAAAGGTGTATTTTACGCCCTATAGCTTTGTCAACGACATAAGGAACATCGCCGCCAACGACAATATGATCTCCATAAACACGTCCCTTTCCATTGACCTCACCGGACAGCTCTGCTCGGAAAGCATCGGCTTTCGTCAGTTCTCCGGTTCCGGCGGACAGGTGGACTATGTAAGGGGAGCTACCCTTTCCAAAGGCGGAAAATCCTTCATCGCCGTGTCATCCGTGGCGGAGACAAAGCAGGGCAGGGTATCAAGGATATGCCTGAGTCTCGCTCCCGGAAGCGTTGTAACGACCCTCAGAGCCGAGACAATGTACGTCGTGACGGAGTACGGCTGTGTCAACCTCCGGTTCTGCGACATCCCCACAAGGGCAAAAAGGCTCATCAGCATCGCCCATCCGGATTTCAGGGAGGAGCTTACCTTCGAGGCAAAGAAAAACGGACTTATATACTAAAATATATCCCGAATACAAAAACAGCGCCATACAGGCGCTGTCAGACTGTCAAAAAACTAATCCATTGTGAGCGGGAGGGTTCGGGAGTCGAAGGGACTCCTGAGTTTAATCCGCAGGCGGAATTCATTTCCGCCGAGGAAAATCCCGTATTTCTGCGCCCTGACAAAGTTCAGGGCTTTCCGCAGAAATAGGGATTTATTGCCTTAATTTAAACTCGAAAAAGTCCCAAAGGACTTTTTCGACACGCTAAAGCAGGGTTTTAACACCCTGCTCAAATGCGATATGTATTATTTTATAAGCCTTTCCCTTACGAAGTCCTTTATTTTTTCGCGCTGGCATATATTATTATGCAATACCTCTCTCTTTTCGATGTCTTTTACGGGAGCGGGTATTTTTACGCCGCTGATCTTTTCAAGCTCGCCCATAAGCTCGAAGGGATCGCGGTCTCTGTATTTTTCGTCAAGAGCCGTGCATACGTCTTTGGCGAATTTATAGGGGCTTGCCGTGGAGACGATGACCGTGGGCGTATTGTCACCGGTTTCTTTCACATACTTGTCGTATGAGGCGTAGGCCACGGCCGTATGTGTGTCAATAACATATCCGGCGTTGGCGTACATCGTCCTTATGGCCGTGAATGTCTCGTCCTCGTCGGCGTACTCTCCTGTTATGTCCTCCGCCTTTGCTGTCATGGTATATTTTCCTTCCCCGGCGAGGGACGCCATCAGCTTGGCCGTTTCCTCCTGAGACGTGAGCATGCATATCAGTCTTTCAAGATTGCTTGATATGAGTATATCCATCGACGGGCTGACGGTAAGTATAAACTCACGGTTTCTGTCGTATGTTCCCGTGCGGAAGAAATCGTAAAGCACCTTGTTGCTGTTGGAGGCGCAGATAAACATATTTACGGGAAGTCCCATTTTCTTGGCGAAATATCCGGCGAGTATGTTTCCGAAATTGCCCGTGGGAACGGTGAAGTTTATTTTGTCTCCGGCTTTTATCTTTCTGTCTCTCACAAGGGAGCAGTAAGCGTACCAGTAGTAAACGACCTGGGGTATGAGCCTGCCGATATTTATGGAGTTTGCCGATGAGAACATAAATCCGCGCTCGTCAAGCTCCTTAATCATCTCATTGTCGGTGAATATGGATTTTACGGCGCTCTGAGCGTCGTCAAAGTTGCCCGTGATGGCCGCCACGCATACGTTTTTGCCCTTCTGTGTCACCATCTGCATTTTCTGCACGGGGCTTACTCCTCCGTCGGGATAAAAGACGATTATCCTTGTTCCCTCAACATCGGCGAAGCCTTCAAGAGCCGCCTTGCCGGTGTCTCCGGACGTGGCCGTAAGAATGACAATCTCCTTGTCTATATTATTCTTTTTCGCTGAAGTCTTCATAAGATAAGGCAGTATGGACAAAGCCATATCCTTGAAGGCTATCGTTCTGCCGTGGAAAAGCTCAAGGAAATATACTCCGTCCTTTTCCACAAGGGGAGCGATCTCCTTTGTGTCAAACTTGTCGTCATAGGCGTTGTTTATGCAATATTTAAGCTCGTCCTCGGTAAAGTCCGTAAAAAAGAGTTTCATCACCTCGTAAGCCAGCTCCCTGTAATCCATTTTAGCCAACTCATCGATGGTTTTATCCATTACTGGCATCTCGTCAGGGATAAAAAGTCCTCCGTCGGGGCAAATCCCTTTAAGTATCGCCTCAGAAGCCTTCATTTTTATGTCTTTGTTTCTCGTTCCGATGTATGTTACGTCTCTCATTAAGAACTCACCTTTCAAATATAAATTATTTTGATTATATAGGAAGAACAAACGATTGTCAATCACGGACATTTATTCAGTAAATTTTATTTTTTCGATGATTTTTTGTGTATATTTCTTATTGTTTTCTTTTTTATGGATGTTCCACGGTTCCCGCCATTCTTTTTTGCCCCGGCGGATTGGCGGGCAATGTTTTTTCCCTTTGCCGCGCCCGGCCTTTCCGGGCGGATAAGGCAGTGATGGGAATATCCTATAAGATCCTCCCTGCCGGCCTTTATGAGCGCCTCTTTGACAAGGTCGTAGTTGGATTCCATCCTGTACTGCATAAGAGCCCTCTGCATGGCCTTTTCGTGGGGATTTTTCGGGACATATACCTTTTTGCCCGTTCTCGGATCCTTTTCCGTATAGTACATACAGGTTGAAAGCGTGCCCGGAGTCGGATAAAAATCCTGCACCTGCTCGGGCATATGGCCGATGTCCCGCAGATATTCCGCCAGCTCCACCGCCGCGCGCAGGTCGCTTCCCGGATGGCTTGACATAAGATATGGAACGCAGTATTGATCCAGTCCGTATTTTTTATTTATTTCCTCAAATTTTTTCACAAACCTGTCGTATACGTCACGTCCGGGCTTGCCCATTTTCTCCAGCACTCTGTCCGAAACGTGCTCCGGAGCGACCCTGAGCTGGCCGCTTATATGATATTTGCAAAGCTCGTTGAAAAACGTCTCGTCCCTGTCGTATATGAGATAATCATATCTTATTCCCGAACGGATAAACACTTTTTTAACCTTTGGCAGGTTTCTCAGCTTTCTCAGCAGCTTTAAATACCGCTTATGATCCACCACAAGATTCGGGCATTTTTCCGGGAAAAGGCACTGCCTGTCGGAACAGGCTCCGAATTTAAGCTGTTTATCGCAGGCAGGCCGCATAAAGTTGGCCGTCGGGCCTCCCACGTCGTGTATATAGCCCTTAAAGTCCTTCTCACCCGTCATGACCTCCGCCTCTTTTATAAGGGACTCGTCGCTTCTTGAAGTGACTATCCTGCCCTGATGGAAGGATATGGCGCAGAAACTACAGCTTCCAAAGCATCCCCTGTTGGCTGAAAGACTGAATTTTATCTCGTTTATGGCCGGAACTCCGCCCATTTTCTCATACATCGGATGGTATGTCCTCATATACGGCAGAGCGTACACATCGTCAAGCTCTTCCCGGCCAAGCGGCGGCGAAGGCGGGTTTTGAACGACAATACCTTCCCGGTACTCCTCCGCCAGCGTCTTTGCCGTCACGAAGTCCGTGTTTTTATACTGTATCATAAAGCTCTCGGCGTATTTGTCCTTATCCGTCGACACTTCCTCAAAGGACGGCAGCCAAAGACAGTCGCCTATTCTTTCCCTGTCCCTCGTTTTATAAACTGAGCCTTTTAAAAACGTCAGCTCTCCGATGGGTATGCCGCTGTCAAGGGCGTCCGCCATCTCGACTATCTGGTGCTCTCCCATACCGTAGAGCAAGAGATCGGCCCCGGAATCAAGCAGGATGGAGCGTCTTACTTTATTATCCCAGTAATCGTAATGGGAAAGCCTTCTCAGGCTGGCCTCTATGCCGCCTATGACTATGTCTGAATGTTTATACGCTTCCCTTATCCTGTTGCAGTAAACAATGGTCGCCCTGTCCGGCCTCATTCCGGCCTTTCCGCCGGGGGAATAAGAATCCGTTGATCTTGGTTTTTTAGCAACGGTATAGTGGTTTACCATAGAATCTATATTTCCGGCGCTCACAAGAAAGGCCAGTCTCGGCTCTCCAAAGCGAGTGAAATCCTCCGTGGAACGCCAGTCCGGCTGGGCTATGAAGCATACCCTGTAGCCGTGTTTTTCAAGCACCCGGCATATTATGGCCGCTCCGAAGGAGGAATGATCCACATAGGCGTCTCCGCATACATATACGAAGTCCGGCCTGTCCCATCCCCTTTGCAGCATTTCTTCTTTTGTTACCGGTAAAAAAGACATATCCATTCTCCTTTATTCCCACTTCCAGCCGGGAAGATATTTGTTTTTAAGTCTTCCCTTCTGGCTTTTCGCCCATCCCAGGGCGAGCCCGTCAAATGATACAAGAACCCAGCCGTCCTCTTTAAGCTCCGTCTCAAGGGTCTCTCCCTTAAGATACTTTACAGCGGTATCATAATCCTTTATATTTTCCACAAGCCTGACGTTTTCCGGCTTAAGTCCCATCGCGAACGCCTGGGAAGGCTCAAATCTCTTCTTTTTAAGGTCTCCCAGATACCAGCCGTTTCTGACGACCCTAAGACCTTTGAATGAAGGCAGCCCCTTCGGGAGCATATACAGCTTTTCGCCATAGGTCTCAAAATCTCCGTCAAATTCTACGCCGGAAACATTTTTGTTTATAAATTCCTCAAAATACTCGAATCCGTCTATTTTTGCGTTCTCGTGGCCGTTGAAGGTCATTCTTTCCATACCGGAGGTCTTTCTCATTTTTGCGACAAAATGGCCTTCGCCTCTTGTTTTATGCGGCCACAGCCTGCCGCAGAGAGTGAACTTTTCGTCTTTGCTGACAGTCCATTCCGGCCTTCCCCGGTCAAGGCCCATGTTCTCCGGAAGCGGGCAGAGTTCAAACTCCTTATGCCTTTCAAGGAAGGCTTCTATCTGTCTCTCGTTTTCGTCGGGGTTGAAGGTGCAGGTGGAATATATTATGTATCCTCCCTCGCATACGGCCGAAGCGCATCTTTCAAGTATATCCCTCTGGGCGGCCAGACAGCTGTCTATCATATTTTTCCCCCAAGCCTTGATGATGTCCGGATCCTTTCTAAACATTCCTTCTCCGCTGCATGGAGCGTCTATTATTACCTTGTCGAAAAACGAGGGGAACGCCGAGGCGATCCTGTCGGGCGACTCGTTCAGCACCACCGCGTTTCTAAGGCCGAAAAGCTCTACATTCTTTAAAAGCGCCTTTGTCCTTGACGCGCTTATGTCGTTTGTCACAAGAATGCCCTTTCCTTTAAGCGCCGCCCCAACCTGGGTGCTTTTTCCTCCCGGAGCCGCGCACACGTCAAGCACCCTCTCGCCTTCTCTTACATCGGCGGCCGCTCCCGTGGACATGGCGCTGGGCTCCTGCAAATAGTACAGTCCGGCATGGTAGTACGGGCTTTTGGACGGCCTTGTGTCGGCTCCGTTATAATAAAATCCTTCCTCGCACCACTGTACCGGCTCAAGCTCGTACAGTCCCTTATTCAAAAACTCGTCCCTGTCCGTCTTAAGCGTATTCGCTCTTATGCCGTAAAGCCTCTCGTCGTCAAACGAGGCGATATACTCGTCATATTCGTCTTTGAGCAGGCTTTTCATTCGTAAAATATATTCCTCAGGAAGATTCATAAAATATTTCCTTTCCGCTTGACATTTTTTTCTTTTATTTATCTTTTATAATGTTACTAAATTTTTCTTCATATTACAACTGTTAAAATTGTTGGAAATACCAATTTACATTTACAGACAGCTAGTATAATATATTTTTCGTACTCATACTATATAGGGAAAGGAGAAACCTCTATGACTAAAAGGATATGGCGTCCGGGCACGGTACTTTATCCCCTTCCCGCGGTTATGGTCTCCTGCGGAAGTCTCGATTCGCCAAATATAATAACGGTCGCTTGGTGCGGAACTCTTTGCACTTCGCCCGCTATGACCTATGTTTCCATAAGGCCGGAGCGTTTTTCCTACCATCTCATTGAGGAAAGCGGCGAATTTGTCATAAATCTCACCACCGAGGCGCTTTGCCGCGCCGTGGATTTCTGCGGCGTAAAAAGCGGACGGGACGTGGATAAATTCAAGGCCTGTTCCTTAACGGCTTCAAGGAGTGTAAAAGTTTCCGCTCCGTCCATAGAAGAAAGCCCCGTAAACATAGAATGCAGGGTAAAACAGATCATAAAAACCGGCGGCACTCACGATATTTTTGTGGCTGAGGTCGTTTCCGTTTCCGTCGATGAAAAATATTTTGACGAAACGGGAAAATTCCATTTTGAAAAAACAAAGCCCATCTGCTATTCCCACGGAGAATATTACTCCCTCGGCAGGGCTCTTGGCAGCTTTGGATATTCAATAATGAAGAAAAAGACTAAAATCAAAAAGTCTAATCTAACAAAAAAGGATAGAAAGGAAAAGGGTGTTAAAAAGTGATACCAATAGATGAAGTTTGTATTATCAGCATTGATAAGTCAGAAGACGTATGGTCTATTGAAGGCGAGATAATATACGACGACGATATCGCCTGTCCCTTTGCGGCGTATTACATAGCTGAGGACGATGAGTTTGAGGAAATAACAACGGACGCGGATATAAGCGGTTTTGATCCCGATGAAATGCGTGAAAAAATCAAAGCCGCCGTTCTTGAATACGAGGACTGATAAAAACAATACGAGACCACGAGAACCGGAAAACCCGATCAGTCGGATTTTCCGGTTCTTTGTTTTAAAACTTTCTTCTTACAGTATTTTCAGCGGGCGAAAGTCCAGATGATCAGCGGAAACAAGCTTATATTCTACGCCGTTTACTTTCCCCTCAAGCCTGCCCTCTATGCTCTCGCGTCCGTGGAGATGCCCGTATAACACTCTTTCCGTTTTACCGCTGCTTTCAATTATGTCCGTAAATCCGGAAGGCTCGTGCCTGTCGTTTACCGGAGGGTAATGCATTATAACGATTATTTTTTCATATCCGGCCTTGACGGCCGCGTCCAATGATATTTTAAGCCTTCCGCATTCCCTGTTATATACCTTCAGGTCGTCCTGGGTAAATTTCGTGTCGTTGGGGCAAAGCCATCCCCTTGTTCCGCATACCGCCGTTTCGTTATAGCCGTAAAAATTATTTTTCAGAAAAAACATATCCGGGTACGCCGCCGTAACTTTGTTCCGGGAATCCCACCAATAGTCGTGATTGCCTTCCAAAAGCACCTTTTTCCCCGGAAGGCTTTGGAGTATCTCCATATCGGTTTTTGCCTCCGGAAGTTTTTTCGCCCAGCATATATCTCCGGGGATAAGCACCGTATCGCCGTCGGTTACGGTATCCCTCCAGTTCTTTATTATCTTGTCCATATGCCCGACCCATGGTTCTCCGAAAATATCCATGGACTTGTTCACGCCTTTTCCGAAATGTATATCGGCTATGGCAAAAAGAGACATAATTAACACCTTCTTCATACAAACAACTGTAAATAATTACAACGATTCATCATACGACTTTGTTTCATAAGATGACTATTGCGAAATATTGAATAAATCATACATATCAAATATAATAATATTATTGAAAATGCCGGCTCGTCCGGCCGGAATCTTTTATCGTCACGGACAAATAAAAGTATAAACTATAAGGGAGGAATAGGCAATGTCAAAAAGCAGAGAAGTAACAATGGAATACGTTAAAAAGTTTCAGGCTCTTATCGACGAATTTGACTCGGTGACCTGCGCCGCCAGCGACTGTATGGGACGCGCCAACTCTATGTCGCCTCAGATACGTCCGGAAAGCAGACCGGTAAGAATGGCCGGCTGCGCTCTTACGGCAAGGACCGTGGGCGGGGATATATCGGCGGTCATCTACGCTATCGAAAACGCTCAGAAAGGCGATATTATAGTTGTCGACAGCCACGGATACCATAATTCGGCATACTGGGGAGAAAACCTCTGCCTTTCCGCCATAAACAAAGGCGTTGCCGCCGCCATTATGGAAGGCGCCTGCAGAGATATAGAGGAGATAAGGAAACTTGAATTTCCCATCTATTCCATAGGCACCTGCTGCAACGTGGGACAGATAAGCGGCTACGGAGCGATAAAAGTACCGATTTCCTGCGGCGGAGTTCAGGTAAACACCTACGATGTTATACTTATCGACGGCAACGGTATTGTCGTTATACCATATGACGATCTGGAAACGGTATACAAAAAAACAAAGGCTATGATGGATACGGAGACAAACGTATCCGACAAGTTAAAGGCCGGAGAGACCATCGGCCACCTTATCAATATTGAAAAGCTGATGAATTCCACATTCAATTATCAAGAGAGGGCTCTTGAGGAATAAAACGCTTTAAACTGTTTTATCGGGGTATTTACGGGGGAAATGGTTATATATGAGATCTGATGGAAAAACCCTCGCGGAATGTGTGGCAGAAGAAATACTTTCTATGATAGTCGTTGAAAAACGGTTCCAGCCGGGAAACAGGATACCGAATGAGACGGATTTTTCAAAGGAGCTTTTCGTAAGCCGCTCGACCTTCCGCGAGGCGGTAAAAATCCTTTCCGAGCGCGGCATACTTGAGGCAAGGCACGGAAGCGGAACATACATAAGCAGCAACATCGGCGATCTTTATCTGCCGCCTCAAAAAAGCGGAGTCGACGCCATAGAGCTAAACGAGCTGCGGCTTATGATAGAGCCCGAGGCCGCATATTTCGCCGCTTTAAGGGCGTCGGAAAACGAGCTGAAGCGAATCGAGCGCTACAGTATCGCCGTGGAGGAAAAGGTGCTTGCGGGCGCGGACAGGCGAAACGAGGAGATACGGTTCCACCTCGCCATCGTCAGCGCCGTACATAACGGTTTTATGAACAGGATCGCTCCGGCGGTGTTCGACGCCATAGACAGGTCGGAAAACGTATTCAATTACGAAGAGGTGCGTCAGGGAACCATACTTGACCATCGTATGATCGTCCGTTATTTAAAGGAGCGAAACGCCGATTCGGCCAGAACGGCCATGAGACTGCATATGCTCAGGGGCATACAGCTTCTCAAGGACATAAGAAGCGGCGTCATAAATGATACGCAGGACACATTCAAATAGCGTCTTTATGTAAGACAAATTTACAGCCGGCACGCTGATTTTCACGCGCCGGCTGTTTTATATGTTCTTCTGTTTTTCCGTCGGGTCTTTGACTCCTATTTCTCTCAAAAATCCGGACATTTTTACCTTCCTTGAGCCTATGGACGAGAAGGTCGAAAAATACAGGCGTTCCTTTGCCCTTGTGGCGGCCACATAAAATAGCCTTCTTTCTTCCTCCGTGTCAAATTCCGCCCTTTGATTTCCGTGAGGGATCACTCCGTCGACTATGGAAGGTATGAATACGGTGTTAAATTCAAGTCCCTTTGACGAATGCATGGTCGTAAGCGTCACGGCGTCGCTGTCCATTCCGGGAGCGAGGGCGGCTTTGGACGTCAGATTTTTATATTCCGACAATATCCCTCTCAGCTTTCTGAGATCGTCCGTTTCTCCCGCCATATCAAGCACCTCATAGCATATTTCTTTCAGAAAAACGGAGCTGCATTTTTTATACGCCGCGTAACTTTCAAGATATTTTTCATACCCTATCATCCTGTATATATATTCCGCCTGTTCACGGCCTTTGAATTTTCTCGCCCTCTGTATGTCGTCATAAAATCCCTGAAGCTCTTCCAGCGTTCCCCTGCTGAGGCGGTCCGAATTCATTACGCCGTAAAAAAGCGACATTCCCATCCTTTCGGCGTCCTCCAGCGCGAGACGGCTCACATGCCTTGAGGGCTTGTTTACTATTCTGGCGAAGGCCTCGTCATTGTCCGTGTCCCATATAAAATCGGCATAGGCGCAGAAGTCCTTTGCTATCCAGTGATCGTAAACATTATATGTGTTATCCTTCAGATAATACGGGATATTGTTTTTCACAAACCTTCTGGCAAAGGCGTTGGCGGCAAGATTGTTCCTGTATATGACCGCCATTTCTCCGTAAGGGACATGCTGTTCATTGTGCAGCCTGATTATCTCCCTTACTATCCTGTCGGCCTCGTCGCTTGGGTTTTCACAGAAAAACAAAACCGGCCTGCATCCGTTTTTGCCCGTCCCGACGATATTTTTGGGGAATCTCTGCCTGTTTTTCGCTATTATCTTTCCCGAGATCGATATTATCTGATCCGTAGAACGGTAATTCACGTCCAGCAGTATCTTCCTGCAATTACTGTAGTCCTCCGTAAATTTCCGTACAAATTCCGGACTCGCGCCCCTAAAGCCGTATATGCTCTGGTCGTCGTCGCCGACGGCGAATATATTGTTCAACGGGCAGGCGATCATTTTTATGCACTCATACTGGGCTCTGTTGATGTCCTGAAACTCGTCAATCAGTATATAATCATATTTTTTCCGCCATTTGTTTAATACGCCGCTGTCATTTTTGAGCAGGATATAACATTCCAGCATCATATCGTCGAAATCTATTTTCTCGTTCCGCTCCTTATATCCCTCATACAGCCTGTATAAAGCGCCGAACTCTTCCTTTCCCATATCCCTCGGAGTAAAATCCGCCGTCTTGGTCAGATTGTTTTTGACAAGCCCGTAATTCATCAAAAACGTGTCCACGGTCTGATTTACATCGTCCGTCTCAATGTCATAGGACTCCACCGTTCTTGTGAGAAACTCCCTCTTGTCGTTCTCGGACAGCACCATATTCAGACTGTAGCCGAACCTTTCCCTTATTATCCTGAAAAACAAAGCGTGAAAAGTGGAAAAAGCAACGCCCTTCTCCCCTCCGGAGGCCATATATCTGCTCTCCATCTCCGTGGCCGCGGCCTTTGTAAACGTAATTGTCAATATTCTTTTCGGGTCGATCCCGTAATTTCTGACCAGAAATATAAGCCTTCTTGTTATTACGGTAGTCTTTCCGCTTCCCGGCCCCGAAAAAACGAGCATGGGGCCGTCTTTATGTCTTATGGCTGTTTTTTGGTTCTTATTTAATTCCGCCATTTTTAACAACTCGATTCCTTTATTGTCTCATTGAAGTATAACAGAAAAAATTAAACATTACAAACCATAATATTTTTATTGACTTTATCAATTTAAAGTTATAAAATAATATTGCATTTTTATGTAAGTTGTATTAAAATTTTAAAAATAGTACCGCGCTCAAAAAGCGTCGAATATAAAAAGGAGTGTTACAAATGATATCAGAAGAAATGATCAGGCTTTCCGAAGGCAGCTCGTCGATTCGCGCTATGTTCGAGGAGGGAAAAAGGCTCGCCTCCATTTACGGCGCTGAAAACGTCTATGACTTTTCCCTCGGAAATCCTTCCGTAGAGCCTCCCGCTAAGGTAAAAGAGGCAATAATAAACATACTTAATACCGAAGATCCCAATTTTATTCACGGATATACGAACAACTCCGGATATGAGGACGTAAGACAGAGCATCGCCGATTACACAAACAAAAAATTCGGCACGAATTTCTCATACGAAAATATTGTAATGACCAACGGAGCCGCCGCCGCCCTCAACATCATATTCAGGTGCATACTCAATCCCGGCGACGAGATAATAACATTCGCTCCGTTCTTTACGGAATACAGAAATTATGTATCAATATTCAAAAGCACGCTCACGGTCGTTCCCGCCAACACGGAGACGTTTGAAGTCAATTTTGATGAGTTTGAAAAGCTCATCAGCCCGAAAACAAGGGGCGTTCTTATGAATACTCCCAACAATCCTTCCGGAGCGGTATATTCCGAGGAAACAATCAAAAAGATTGCCGCTATAATGGAGAGAAAGCAGCAGGAGTTCGGCACGGACATATATCTTATTTCCGACGAGCCCTACAGAGAGCTTGTATACGAAAACGTAGAAGTTCCCTATGTTTCAAAATATTATAAAAACACGTTTATCGCTTATTCGTTCTCAAAATCCCTTTCCCTTCCCGGAGAGCGTATCGGTTATGTTATCGCCAACAGCGAAATGAAGGATTTTGAAAAAATGATGTTCGCCCTCAACGTGGCCAACCGTGTAGCCGGATTTGTAAATGCCAACTCCCTTTTCCAGAGGGTAGTGCCCTACTGCCTTGACTGCAAGGTCGACGTTGAGATATACAACAAAAACAGGATAGAGCTTTACAATATGCTCACCTCTCTCGGATTCAAGTGCGTAAAGCCCGCCGGAGCGTTCTATATGTTCCCCGAAACACCCATAGAGGACGACGTGGCTTTCTGCAACGCCGCTAAGGAGTTTAATCTTCTTATCGTCCCCGGATCAGGCTTCGGATGCAAAGGACATGCACGAATAAGCTATTGCGTATCTCACGATACTATAGTAAATTCCTACCCGGCATTTGAAAAACTGGCTAAGAAATTTATAAAATAATTTAGCGAAAACTCTTTTCTCCCGGCAGACCCGCCGGGAGTTTTTTTCTGTTCGCGCGAAAAAGCCGCCGTCAAGGGTTTCCCCAAAACGGCGGCAGTCATACTTATTTCTGCGCGATATATGTTATTATATCGACGCACTCGTCTATTCCAAGTCTTGACGTGTCAAGGCATACGTCATAATAATCGGAATGTCCGAATTCCGTCTTTGTATAGAAAGTGCAGTATTTCTTTCTCTTTTTATCTATGGCGTTGATTTCGGCCGCTACCTTTTCCTCGGTATAGTCGGGCATTTTTTGCTTCATCCTGTTAAGTCTCCAGTCGAAGTCCGCATGTATGAACACGTTAAGGCATCCGTCAAACTCCTTAAGTATCGTGTTTGCGTTCCTTCCGGTTATAACGCACTTTCCCTTCTGGCCGATATTGATAATAACGTTTTTCTGAACCTCAAATACCTGCTCGCTCATAGGTCTGCTGTAAAAATCAAAGAGGCTCTGAGTAAAGCCGAATGTAAAGGGAACCTTTTCGTCCCACTCTAAAAGATGGTACACATCTATGTTGCTTTCAGCGGCAGCCTTAAGTATCAATTCCTTATTGTAATACTCCCAGTTAAGGGCTTTGGCCACCTTTGAACCAATTTCACCGCCGCCGGCTCCGAATTCGCGGCTTATCGTTATAATTTTTTTCATAACGGTATCCCTCTTTCCTAATTCAAATGCCTGTCAAAGTACCTTGTTAAGGAAGTCTATAGTCCTGGGCTCCTTGGGATTGTTAAGGATCTCCGCGGGCGTTCCCTCCTCGACTATGTATCCGCCGTCCATAAATATTATTCTGTCGGCAACCTCTCTGGCGAAACCGATCTCATGCGTAACGATGAGCATGGTCATTCCCGAGGCGGCAAGCTGCTTCATAACATTAAGAACCTCGCCTACCATTTCAGGGTCAAGGGCGGATGTGGGCTCGTCAAAAAGCATTATATCGGGATTCATGGCAAGCGCTCTGGCTATGGCCACACGCTGCTTCTGTCCTCCTGAAAGCTGCGGAGGATATACTTTCGCCTTATCCTCAAGGCCGACTCTCTTAAGCAGTTTAAGACCTGTCTCGGCCGCTTCTTCCTTCGTCATTTTCTTAAGCTCGACGGGGGCAAGCATTATGTTTTCAAGAACATTCATATGAGGGAAAAGATTAAAATGCTGGAAAACCATACCTATGTTTTCCCTCACCTTATTCATATCCACTTTCTTCTCGGCGATATTAACGCCGTCAATGACAACTTCTCCGGCGGTGATCTCCTCTAACCTGTTTAAGCAGCGCAGGAACGTGGATTTACCGCTTCCGGAAGGTCCGATAAGCACAACTACCTCGCCCTCGCGGACATCGGCGCTTATGCTTTTTAAAACCTCAAGGCTTCCGAAATTTTTTTTAAGATTCTTAACATGGATCTTTATATTATCGTTCTTTTCCAACGTTAAGCCTCCTTTCAATACGTTTCGCGATCTTTGAAAGTACCGTTATAACTACCATATACATAATGGCGATTATAGCCCATACCTGGAGAACGGCAAATGTATTTCCGGCAATGATGTTACCGGCCTTTGTAAGCTCCGGGAAACCGATGACCGAAAGTATGGACGTATCCTTAAGCGAAATAATGAACTGATTGATGATCGAAGGTACCATAGTACGGATTGCCTGCGGAAGAACGACCTTCTGCATCGCCTTTCCGTAACCAAGTCCAAGACTTCTCGCGGCCTCCATCTGGCCCTTGTCAACGGACTGGATTCCGGCTCTGAATATCTCCGCCATATACGCTCCGGCGTTCATGGAAAGAGCGATTGTGCCGGCCTGAAGAGCGGGGAGCCTGAAGTCCGTAAAGCCGATGGCCTTCACTCCGGCAGGTATACCAAAATAAATAAAATAAGCAAGGACTATAAGGGGAACTCCACGGACGGCGTCAACATACACGGTTCCGATAAAATTAAGCACCCTTTTTTTGCTTACGTTCATTAAACCAAAAATCAATCCGATTATAAAAGCGAAAATCAAAGACAGTAATGTCAACAGCATTGTCTGTCCCAGAGATTCCAAAAGCATTCCCGAATAGGTATTCAATATATTAGCGAATTTTTCCACCCCGGTCGCCTCCTGTTCTTTTGTATTAATACTGCCGGCTGTTTATAAAATCTTAACTGTTTAGGACTTTATAAGCATCCGGCAAATCCTAAATCAATTACCAACGCGTCAGGCCGGATGATTTTTCGCCTTTCACGCGCTTTATCGTAAATACAGGTCTGCGGATAAAATCCGCAGACTCAGACTGTCAAAAAACTAATCCATTGTGAGCGGAAGGGTACTGTTCAGTACTTT
>OGGQ01001846.1_pt1 | contig 25757 bp, 24 predicted proteins | sample 1571191 | NCBI WGS metagenome assembly OGGQ01 (sample SAMEA2582061, study PRJEB24529) | metagenome | biome: Human gut stool | place: China | collected 2011
GTATAATTCAGGGGAATGCGGATATGGCGGAATTGGCAGACGCGCTGGATTTAGGTTCCAGTGGGAGACCGTGCAGGTTCGACTCCTGTTATCCGCATGCGGGCCCCCAGGGAAACTTAGGGGGCTGTTTTTGTTCATTTCACAGACCGACCGGAACTCACAGTCAGGAGAAAATGGTATGTTAAAAATAGGATGTCACCTTTCCATCTCCAAAGGCTATCTGGCCATGGGGGAAGAAGCGGTCCGGATCGGGGCCAATACGTTTCAGTTCTTTTCGCGCAATCCCAGGGGAGGCAATGTGCGGGCTTTGGACATAGAAGATATACGACGGTATTTGGATTACGCCAAAGAGCATGAGATCAGCGTGATCCTTGCCCATGCCCCCTACACGTTAAACGGCTGTTCTGCTGAAGAAAAGACCAGGGGGTTTGCGGTCAGAGCCATGAAAGAGGACCTGGAACGGATGGAGTATCTGCCAGGAAATCTCTATAATTTCCACCCGGGAAGCCATGTGAAGCAGGGCACTGAGACCGGCATCCAGTATATCGTTGAAATGCTGAATACGGTGCTGTGGCCGGACATGCATACAACGGTTTTGCTGGAGACGATGGCAGGCAAGGGCAGCGAGGTGGGCGGACGTTTTGAAGAGCTTAGGGCCATACTGGACGGTGTAAAGCTTTCGGAGAAGATGGGCGTGTGTCTGGATACCTGTCATGTGTTTGACGGGGGTTATGATATCGCACATTCGCTGGATGCGGTGCTGGACGAATTTGACCGCATAATAGGGATGGACAGGCTGAAGGCTGTGCATTTAAATGACAGTAAAAATGTGCTGGGCAGCCGTAAGGACAGGCATGCCAAAATCGGAGAGGGAAATATAGGAGCGGAGGCTCTGGTGCGTATGATGAATCATCCGGATCTTAAAAAACTGCCGTTCTATCTGGAGACGCCCAATGATCTGGACGGCTATGCTGCGGAAATCAAAATGCTGCGCGGACACTATCAAGAAGAGATGTGAGGCGGGACCGGGATATGGAAAGACTGGAAAAAAAGAAACGGCATACGTTCCTTGCCATGATACTGGCAGGCGTTCTCTTTATTCTGTGTATCGGTGTGTTCCTGTTTCAGATACTCATTTTAAACGAGCAGGACAATGAGAGCAAACTGCAGGATGCAGTGATCCAGAATAAGACTGCGATAGAAAAACAGATAGACGGAGATATCCAGACTCTGCTGGGGATTTCCTACAGCATTGCGGATCGGATAGATTCTGCGTTTGAGGACATGGAGCATATCTTAAGGAAGATCAACGATAATAACTCGTTTCTGCAGATGGGGATCATCAACAGCCGCGGAGTCGGAGAGCTGGTGGAGCTGGAGGGAAACTATTATGAGAAAGTCGACTTCTCACAGGAGCCGATCTTTATAGATGCGCTTGAAGGCAGGCCCGCGATGGACACCATAGACGCCGCCTATATGGGTGAGGAACAGCTGATCGGCGTGGCTGTGCCGCTTCAGGCGGAAGAAGGGCCCGAAGGAGTCCTGTTTGCCGCCAACCGGCCTGAAATCTATGCCAATATATTAAATACCCCGATTTTTGACGGCTATGGACTCTCCTGCATCGTAAATAGAGCAGGACAGGTGGTGATTCATTCCGAGCATTCCGCACAGCTGGCCGAGAGCCTGGCCAGGCTGGCAGGAGAGCTTGAGGAGGCATTTCTGGCCGCTTCAGAGGCTTCAAAAAAGCAAACACCGGCAAGTACGGTGTGCACGATAGGCGACGGGCAATATTATCTGGCCTTTGAGCCTCTGGACGCCGGCGGCTGGTTTGTGGTAGGAGCGGTGCCGAAGTCTCTGGTGCACCAGACTTACGGAAAGCTGGTGGCTTACTCGCTGACTTTTGTGGTGGTAATGCTGCTGTTTTTTCTGGTGATCTACTATCGGATGAATACACAGGAGCAGAAGCACAGGAACCGGCTGGAAGAGCTGGCTTATACGGATCCCCTGACGGGCAATTGGAATCTGAATAAATTCAGGACGGTTGTGCAGGATTACATCAGAAAGCGCCATGACCGTGACTTTGTAGTGTGGTACTGTGATATCAAAAAATTTAAGTACTTTAATGATATGTTCGGATATCACGAAGGAGACAGGATTCTAAAGTGTCTGTCATCGGTTTTTCTGGACAGTGTGAACGAAGACGAATACTTTTGCCGCACATCGGCGGATAATTTTGTCGGGATCATCGGCCAGATCAGCCGTGCAGAATTTACGGACTGGTTTGACAGGCTGGCCGCTGCGGTCAACTATTGGGGAGAAACGGATGCGAGAGGATTCTGCCTGGAGATCGTGATAGGGGCGTACTGTGCGGGAGAATTTGTAGAGCATCTGTCCTTAAACGATATGATAGACCGCGCGAAGATAGCTCAGGAATCGGTGAAGGAAATGGGCGGCAGCAGGGTGGCTTTTTATTCGGAAGAAATGCGCGGTCTGGTCTACAGGGAGACGGAGCTGGAGTCCCGGATGAGGGCGGCGCTTAAGAACAGGGAATTTGTGCTCTATTTTCAACCTAAGGTGAATATACAGCAGCAGGACCGGATTGCCGGAGCGGAGGTGCTGGCGCGCTGGCAGACCGATCAGGAGCTGATATCGCCCGGGGTCTTCATACCGGTGTTTGAGAAAAACGGATTTATCGTTTCATTAGACCGATATATGTTTGAAAATGCCTGCATCTGGCTTGCAGACCATCTTAAAAACGGTGGGCAAGAGCTGAACATTGCGGTGAATGTATCCCGCCTGGGACTTCTGCAGCCGGATTTTGTGGACTATTATGTGAGCGTGAAAAACAGATACGGAATTCCGGACGGACTGCTGGAGCTTGAATTTACGGAAAGCATCATCCTGGAAGACATCGATATATTCTGCTCTGCGGTTCTGGAGCTTAAAAAACAGGGCTTTCTCTGCTCGCTGGATGATTTTGGGGCGGGCTACAGCTCCTTAAACATCCTGAAAAACCTGCCTCTTGACATCCTCAAGCTGGATGTGCTCTTTTTCAGGGAGGGCGTGGATATTAAGCGGGAGAGGATCGTCATCTCGCATGTCGTTTCCATGGCGCGGGAGCTCCGGATGCGGACGATCGCAGAAGGGGTGGAAAGCGTGGAACAGGTGGATTTTCTAAGAAATATCGGGTGTGATGTGGTCCAGGGCTATGTATTTGCAAAGCCGATGCCGGTGGAAAAATTCCGGCCGATGCTGGAGAGATGCAGAGACGGATACATATTAAAAGATGCCGGAGGAATAAAATGACAGAATTACTGGTTAGAAAATTTGTTAAGGATTATCGGAATACAGGCAGCATCAAGGTGCGGACGGCTTATGGGATGCTCTCAAGCGTGGTGGGAATTGCCTGCAATGTGCTGCTGTTTGCGGTAAAACTGGTAACAGGCATGCTGATCCGCAGTGTTTCCGTCATGTCGGACGCGTTTAACAACCTGTCGGATGCCGCGTCATCTGTCATCAGCTTTGTGGGAATACGGATGGCGGAGAAGCCGGCGGATGCGGATCATCCCTTCGGCCATGGCAGGATAGAGTATATTACCACATTGATTGTGTCCTTTCTGGTGCTGGAGGTGGGCTGGACGTTTCTAAAGAGCTCCTTTCAGAAGATCCTTCATCCGGAGGAGTTGATCTTCGGCGGCCTTTCACTTTGCATCCTGCTGCTTTCCATCGGGGTGAAACTGTGGCTGTCATTTTTTAACAGGCGGCTGTCCAAGCGTGTGAATTCTTCCGTGCTGAAGGCGACGGCCGTGGATTCCATGAACGATGTGCTGGTGACTGCGGCCACGGTGGGATCTATCCTGATTTACAGGTTTCTGCATTGGAATATCGACGGCTATGTGGGCGTGGTGGTATCCGGCATGATCATGTATGCGGGGTTTAACATCGCTAAAGAGACCGTCAATTCGCTGATCGGGGAGGCCGGGGATCCGGAGTTATACAAAAGCATTACGGAGTTTGTTGAGGGTTATGACGGGATTGTGGGAAGCCATGACCTGATTGTGCACAATTACGGTCCTTCACGCAGCATGGCATCGATCCACGCTGAAGTGCCCTGTGACGCGGCTATAGAGGCGTCCCATGAGATCGTGGACCGGATAGAGCGGGATGCCATGCGGACTCTGGGGATCTTTCTTGTGATACATATGGATCCCATAGATATGCGCAGCGAAGAGGTGCAGCAGTTCCGGGCGATGCTGGAAGAAGTGGTGAAGGAAGAATGCGAAGAATTAAGCTTTCACGATTTTCGTCTCGTGCACGGCAGGGACAGCATAAACCTCATATTCGACCTGGTGCTGCCGCGCAGCATGCGGTCGGAGGACATGGACGCTATGAAAAAGCGCATTACGGCAAGGGTGGCAGAGCGCGATCAGAGATGCCACTGTGTGATAACAGCGGAAAAAAGTTATATGGGTGGAACCTGCTGAAAACGGGTCAGAGTGTTGTCCTCCGAGGTATTTGCAAACTTCATGCGCGTGCAGGGCGGGGTACGGTCCTTATTGGTATATGCCCCTGCCGTGTGCTCTTAAAAACACAGAATAAAAAACACAAAAAATATAAAAAAATAAAAATTAGGGCTTGTCAAAATAGAAATTATCGTATATAATACCATTTGTTCGTTACAGATTGGGCTATCGCCAAACGGTAAGGCACTGGACTCTGACTCCAGCATTTCCAGGTTCGAATCCTGGTAGCCCAGCTTTTTAGAATGCCGCAGCACATCAGGTGCTGCGGTTTTTTTCGTTCTTGTCCCAGTGATTTTTTATTGATTTTAACAGGAAAGTGTTTACAGTGAAAAGCTTGCGCAGCCGGCGCCGGCAGGTTATAATAAAACCGTGTCATTTGTTTGGACACAGATGCAGAAATGAGGCGAACTATGTACATAATAGAAAACAGAATCAGATACAGCGAGGTGGACCAGGACCGGCAGCTCAAGCTGGGGAACATATTAAACTATTTTCAGGATTGCAGCACATTTCAGTCGGAGGATTTAAATCTTGGCCTTGAGATGCTTAAGGGCAGGCACCGCGCCTGGCTGCTCAATTCCTGGCAGCTTGAGATCCTGCGCCGGCCAAAGCTTGGAGAGACGGTGCAGACAGGCACTTATCCGTATGATTTTAAAGCGTTTTACGGATACCGTAACTTCTTTATGCGCGATATGGCCGGGAAGTATCTGGTCAAGGCGAATTCCGTCTGGTTTTATGTGGATACCGACAGCGGCAGGCCCGTTAAGGCCTCGGAGGATGAGATACGCGGTTATGAGAGAGAACCGCGTCTGGATATGGGATACTCCGGCCGCAAGCTTCAGCCCGTAAAAGAAGGGGAAAAGGGCGTTCCCTTCACGATCGGCAGAAATCAGATCGATACAAACCACCATGTAAACAACGCCCAGTATGTTTTTATGGCTCAGGAAACGCTGCCGGCCGGCTTTATGCCCTCAAGACTGCGTGTGGAGTATAAGAAGGCCGCTGTGCTGGGAGATGTGCTGTATCCCGTAACTGCGCGTCTAAAAGACGGCTATGCTGTCACGCTGTATGATGTGGGCGGACTGCCCTTAACAGCCATGGAATTTTTGGCTTAAGTCAGATTAGAGGAAAAGAGGTAATCCATGATAGAATTGGGTAAGAAGCAGGTTCTGACCGTATGCAGAACCACGGACCACGGCGTTTATGTGGGGGAGAAAGAGGAGAAAGGTCAGGCTGTGCTGCTGCCCCGCAAGTTGGTGCCGGAGGGCACGGCGGTTGGGGACAGCCTGGAGGTATTTATTTACCGCGACTCAGAGGACAGGCTGGTGGCCACCACCCAGGAACCCGCAGTGGTTTTCGGGCATCCGGCAGTGATGAAAGTGGTATCCGTGAGCCGGATCGGCGCATTTTTGGACTGGGGACTGGACAAGGATCTGTTTCTTCCCTTTAAGGAACAGACTTACAAGGTAAAAGAAGGGGATGAGTGCCTTGCAGCGCTCTATATCGACAAAAGCAGCCGTCTCTGCGCCACGATGAAAGTGTACGATTATCTGGAAGAGGGCTCTCCCTACAAAACGGACGATCAGGTGGAAGGCATTGTATATGAAGTGAATGAGCGTCTGGGAGCCTTTGTGGCTGTGGACTGCCGCTATCACGGCCGCATTCCGGCCGGAGAGACGGCGAAGCCCTTACGGTGCGGCGACCGTGTCCGCGCCAGGGTGGCCCGGGTTCGGGAGGACGGGCGGCTGGATCTGTCTGTCAGGGAGAAAGCCTATCTGCAGATCGAAGATGATGCCGAACAGATCATGAAGGTCATAGATGAATATGCAGGCGTGCTGCCGTTTACCGACAAAGCGTCCCCGGAAGTGATTAAACGGGAGCTGGGCATCAGTAAAAATGCGTTTAAACGGGCGGTTGGCCATTTGCTCAAGGAAGGCCGCATAGCTATGGGAGAGAAATCTATCCGAAAAATATAACTGGCATTAAGAAAAGAGGAAGAAAATGAAGACGATAAGAGGTGCGAACATACTGTTTCCGGTGACCGTGCTGTCCTATCTGGCAGTCAGTTTCTTCACCGGTTTCCTTGCCCGATATATCCCCGTTCCGGTGCCGGTGCTGCTGGTGGCAGGAGAGATTGGGATCATGCTTCCCACGGCCATTTACTGCCTGGTGACCCGGAACAATCCGTTTCGATGGATACAAAGGAAACGTCTGGATCTGCTGACCGTGCTTTTAGTGGTCCTGTTCACATACTGCATGTATCCGCTGATCATGGTAATCAACATGTTCTCCATGTTCTTTGCGGACAATGCGGCCGCCGGAGTGCTGGACATACTGTCGGGACTGCCCATGCCGGCAGCCCTGCTGGTAATCGCGGTTGTGCCCGCGGTATTTGAAGAATTTTTCTGCCGGGGTATGCTCTATCACACCTACCGCCGCAGAGGCATCTGGACCGGCGCCTTCATAAGCGCCCTGATGTTTGGGCTGCTGCACATGAACTTAAACCAGTTCTGCTATGCATTCTTTATGGGTATCATGTTCGTGCTGCTGATCGAAGCTACCGGAAGCATTTATGCGTCTATGCTTGCGCATTTTCTGTACAACGGAACCAGCGTGGTCCTGACCTATCTGACAGCGCCCTCAGACGGCGGCGCTGCCTCCGGAGATTTGTCGGCAGCCCTGGAAGAGTCAGGCTTAAGTGCGCTCTACCCCGGCATGTCCGCCGAGGCTCTGCAGAATCTGTTTCTGGCTTCCGGCATCCTTGTCATGGAGTTCATTGCCATAGCAACCACAGCCCTGGCGGTTTTGCTGCTGATCGCCATTGCTAAAAGAAACGGACGTTTCGGACACCTCCGTGTTCTCTTCTCGTCTAAAAAGCGAAAAGCTGCTGAAAGCGTCCGATCTATACAGGATAAGGACTTAAAGCCCAGGCATGTGGTGGATATATGGGCCATTCTGGGCATAATACTCTGTATCGCTATGTTTTTCATTTTATAACTGATGCGGAATTTTGCGCCGTGCGCCGTCTTACGCTTACATGCATAAAAAAGCTTATTTACTGCAAAATAGGAGTAAGGTATTGTGTGAGGTGATGGCATGATTGTGGATTCCGATATTCTGTATGAGAATGGGGATTATTTTTACACAGGTCTGGAGATCAACGCGCCGTATAGCGGCCGGCCTTTCCGCAGCAGCAGCGGCGACTCCATGAAGGTCTTTGGAAAGCGTAAGGAAGGACAGGCGGAAGCATCAGCGGCATACGTGCTGGGGCGTCAGGGAGAAAAGGCGTATTTCGATGCCCAGACGACAGAATTCTTAAGCAGAAAAGAGCGAAAACATATCTATTATGACTGCTACTACGCCGGCATGGATCACGACGAGGTGAAGGTCTTAATGTGCAGGCGGGACGGCAATGTACAGGCAGAGGACCTGCTTGGGAAATGGGAGGCTCAATGAACCAGAAGCTGAAGAAAAATGCTGCTGCGGATTATGTCCGCATACTGGTGGGGACGTTTATCATGGCGTTTGCCATTAACGCCCTGTTTGAGCCGATGAACCTGGTAACCGGCGGAGTCTCCGGCATCGCTATCATTGTAAAAAAACTGACGGGCCTGCCGCTGTGGCTCACGACGGTGGTGCTGAATATCCCCCTCTTTTTCTTCGCGGTTAAGATAAAGGGCGCCGGATTCTTAGCCAGGACGCTGGCAGCTACACTGGCCCTGTCTGCTTTCCTGGGCGTGATTCCCGGCATGGTGCTGCTTAAGGACGATCTGTTTCTGACCGCCATCTTCGGCGGCGTGCTGACGGGCGTAGGGCTGGGCCTTGTGCTGTCCTCCATGGCCACCACCGGAGGAACGGATCTGCTGGCGGTGCTCATACAGCGCTATTTAAAGCATTATTCGGTGGCGGAGATCCTCCAGGTGCTGGACGGGACCATCGTGCTGGCAGGCGCCTTTATCTTCGGCATACAGTATGCGCTGTATGCGGTGCTGGCCGTATTCATCATCAGCAAGGTCTCCGACAGCATCATAGAGGGAACGAAATTCGCCAAGCAGGCCTATGTCATATCGGGCTGCTGTGAGGAGATTGCAGAGCAGATCATGCAGAGGCTTGACCGCGGCGTGACGGGCCTTAGAGCCACAGGAATGTACTCAAATGAGGACAAGACAGTGCTTTACTGCGTGGTTTCCAAGAAGGAAATCGTGCAGTTAAAGGACATTGTGGAGCAGATTGATCCGAACGCATTCGTCATAGTGAGTGATGCCAGGGAAGTTCTGGGAGAAGGGTTTAGAGAATTTAGACAGTAAAAAATAGGATTTTGGACAATTATTTGTAATTAAACTCACTTTTTTTTTGCCGTATACAAAATAGACAAATCCCCAAAAAACTTTTTGGTAAATTAAAATATGGCATTAAAATAGCGGTTGGTGTATGATAAAACCATGATTCAATAACACCATAATAGTCAGTTTGAAAATGGAGGATGAAAAATGGCTAGTTTATCATTAAGAAATGTATGTAAGGTTTACCCGAATGGATTCGTTGCGGTAAAAGATTTCAATCTTGAGATCGCTGACAAAGAATTCATCATCTTCGTTGGACCTTCAGGTTGTGGTAAATCTACAACACTTCGTATGATCGCAGGACTGGAAGAGATCAGCTCCGGTGAATTATACATTGGAGACAAGCTTGTAAATGACGTAGAGCCTAAGGACAGAGATATCGCGATGGTTTTCCAGAACTATGCTCTGTATCCGCATATGACCGTGTATGATAACATGGCATTCGGCTTAAAATTAAGAAAAACACCTAAGGCAGAAATCGAGAGACAGGTGAATGAAGCTGCAAGAATCCTGGGTATCGAGATGCTGTTAGACCGTAAACCGAAGGCTCTGTCCGGTGGTCAGAGACAGCGTGTTGCTATGGGACGTGCTATCGTTCGTAATCCTAAGGTATTCCTTATGGATGAGCCGCTGTCCAACCTGGATGCAAAACTCCGTGTACAGATGCGTATCGAGATTTCCAAACTGCATCAGAGACTGGAAACTACGATCATCTATGTAACCCATGACCAGACAGAAGCTATGACACTGGGTACCAGAATCGTAGTTCTGAAAGACGGTATCATTCAGCAGGTAGATACTCCTCAGAACCTGTATGATAAGCCTTGCAATAAGTTCGTTGCCGGATTCATCGGATCTCCTCAGATGAACATGATCGAAGCTACCGTTAGCAAGAAGGGCAGCGAAGCCACACTGACTTTTGGTGAGCACACCATCATCCTTCCTGAAGCGAAATCCAAGATCCTGCTGGATGGCGGTTATGACGGAAAGACGGTTGTTCTCGGTATCCGTCCTGAGGATATCCATGATGAGGAAGCGTTCCTTGCGAACTCTCCCGGAAGTATCTTTGAAGCTGTGATCAGAGTTTACGAGATGTTAGGTGCGGAAGTTTATCTGTACTTTGATATCGAAGAAGTGAACTTCACAGCCAGAGTTCATCCCCGTACAACAGCCAGACCTGGTGACACGGTGAAATTTGCTATGGATCTGACAAAGATACATATCTTTGATAAGGATACCGAATTAGTGATTTTAAACTAATAAATTCTCCTTTGTAATCGGAAAATTTTAAAAATTTGAGGAAATGTATAAAATATGTACATTTCCTCTTTTTTTTTTTCTACTTATGCATTAAAATAAAGAAAGGTGTACATAGAAGTAAATTTGAAAACAGATATGGAGCAGAGCATCCGGCAATTCCGATGGGATTTCCGGCAAATAGAAGAGAATAAGGAGTGTGCGAAATGATTTCAAACCAGATACTTCAGAATACGATTGAGGGGTTAAAAGGAATTACCAGAACAGATCTGTGTGTCTGTGATACCGAAGGCAAGGTGCTGGCGACCACGTTTCCGGATGCGGAACAGTATGAGGTCTCCGTAGTCGCGTTTGTGGATTCTCCCGCGGACAGCCAGGTGATCCAGGGCTATCAGTTCTTCAAGGTGTTTGACGAGCATCAGCTGGAATACATCCTGCTCGCCAAGGGCGGCGGGGATGATGTATACATGGTGGGAAAGGTAGTAGCATTCCAGATCCAGAACCTGCTTGTGGCTTATAAGGAACGCTTTGACAAGGACAACTTTATCAAGAATCTGCTGCTGGACAACCTGCTGCTGGTAGATATTTACAATCGTGCCAAGAAACTTCATATTGACATCAATGTGAAACGTGTGGTATTTGTTATAGAAACAAAGAATGAAAATGATACCAACGCCCTGGAGACGGTGAAGAGCCTGTTCTCCGCCAAGACCAAGGATTTCATCACCGCAGTGGATGAGAAAAATATCATCCTGGTGAAGGAGCTGAAGCCGGGCGAGACCTATGACGATATGGAAAAGACCGCCAAGGTGATCCTGGATATGCTCAATACCGAGGCGATGACCAAGGTGCACGTGGCATATGGCACCATTGTGCATGAGATCAAAGAGGTTTCAAGATCCTATAAGGAAGCTAAGATGGCGCTGGATGTGGGCAAGATTTTCTACAGCGATAAAAATGTGGTGGCTTACAACAACTTAGGCATCGGCCGTCTGATCTATCAGCTGCCCATGTCTCTCTGCCGCATGTTTATCAAGGAGATCTTTGACGGGAAATCACCGGATGACCTGGATGAGGAGACGCTGACCACAATCAATAAATTCTTTGAGAACAACCTGAATGTCTCCGAGACATCCAGACAGCTGTATATACACAGAAATACTCTGGTATACCGTTTGGATAAGCTGCAGAAGAGCACTGGGCTGGACCTGCGTGTGTTTGAAGATGCGATCACGTTTAAGATCGCGCTCATGGTAGTGAAATATATGAATTACATGGAGACATTAAACAACTAGAGAAAGAGCGGGCCTTCGGGCCCGCCCTTCAAAATGGCCGCTATGCCGGGGCACCAATGAACTATCTACAGAGGGTAAATAATGATTGTACTAAAAGATGTATGTAAGAGTTACAAAAGCGGAACAAAAGCGATTCGCGGGATAAACCTGACCATTGAGGACGGTGAGTTTGTATTTATCGTCGGCAGCAGCGGTTCCGGCAAGTCCACGCTGATCAAGCTGCTCATGAAGGAACTGGAGCCGGACTCCGGTTCTATTACTGTGGATGGCGTCAACATCAATAAGATGAAGAAACGCTACATACCGAAATACCGCCGCAGGATCGGCGTGGTATTTCAGGATTTCCGCCTTCTAAAAGATCGGAACGCCTATGATAACATAGCCTTTGCGCAGAGAGTGATCTCCGCCTCCGGAAAGGAGATTCGCCGCCGGGTGCCTGAGATGCTGAATATGGTAGGTCTGTCCGCCAAATATAAGAGCTATCCGAGACAGCTCTCCGGCGGTGAACAGCAGCGCGTGGCCATCGCGCGGGCGCTGGTGAATAAGCCGGAGTATCTGTTTGCGGACGAGCCCACCGGTAACCTGGATCCTGAGAATTCCAGGGAGATTATGCGCATTCTGGATCAGGTCAATCAGAATGGAACCACGGTAGTGGTGGTAACCCATAACCGGGAGATCGTGGATGAGATGCAGAAACGTGTTCTCACCATGCAGAGAGGCGTCATAGTCAGTGATGATAAAGGTGGATATGTACAATGAAGATAAGCACATTTTGGTACTGTCTCAGGCAGGGCATAAAAAACATTTGGAAGAATAAGCTGTTTTCGCTGGCCTCGGTGGGAACCATTGCGGCCTGCGTTTTTCTGCTGTGTGTGTTCTATTCCATCACATCCAATTTTCAGAATATGGTAAAGACCATGGAGAGCTCTGTGGGAATCACAGTTTTCTTCAATGAGGGCATGGCGATGGAGGCAATCCAGGCGATCGGCGAGGAGATCGCCCTTAGGCCCGAGGTGGAGAGGATGCGTTTTATATCCTCGGACGAGGCATGGGAAGAATTCAGACAGGACTATTTTAAAGATGCTCCGAATCTGGCGGACGGTTATGTGAAGGACAATCCGCTGGCGGAATGCGATTCCTATGAAATATTTCTGAAAGATGTGGAGAATCAGGACGAATTTGTGGAATACTTAAAAGGTCTCAACGGTGTGAGAAAGGTGAATTATTCTGCGCTGGTGGCGGATGCCCTGGTGAGCGTGAACCGACTGATCACACTGGTTTCGGCGGGAATACTGATCATACTGCTGGCGGTTGCCATTTTTTTGATCGCCAACAAAATTTCCCTGTCGATCGCTGTACGTAAAGAAGAAATCCGTATTATGAAACTGATCGGCGCCACCAATTTCTTTATCCGGGAACCTTTCGTTGTGGAAGGCCTTCTGATCGGACTGGTGGGAGCAAGCCTGCCCCTGGTAGTGGTATACCAGATTTATGAAAAGGTGGTTGGTTTCGCAATGGAGAAATTCAGTATATTGTCTGGTGTGCTGGTATTTTTGCCGGTGAACCAGGTGTTTGGCATATTGACTCCGGTTGCGTTGATCCTGGGTGCTGGTATCGGTTTCTTCGGAAGTATCTTTTCCATACGCAGGCACCTGCGGGTATAGTGATTGCGCTGACCGGGTGAGGAGGTAAGGCTTGAAATTAGCGCATAAAAAGTATATCTGCATGCTGCTGGCGTTTTTGACAGCATTTATGATAGGAGGCTTTTCCCTTGCGAGCAGCAGCGCATCCGGTGTGGATGACGCCAAGGGGGAGATCGACCGCCTGGAACAGGAGAAAAAGGAAACAGAAAAGCGCCTGAAGGAGTTGGAGGCGCTGAAAGGTGACCTTGAAAAGTATATAGAAGAGCTGGATAAGGACCTGAATGCGACCTACGCCGAGCTGGAAAAGATCGCCGGGCAGATGGAGGAGAAGCAGGCCGAGATCGACCGCACAAAGGAGGAGTTAGCCGGGGCCAAAGCGGATGAGGAAGAGCAGTATGAAGCGATGAAGCTGCGCATCCGCTATATGTATGAAAACAGTCCGGTGTCTTATCTGGAACTGCTGCTTTCTGCCGAATCCTTTGCGGAAGTGTTAAACAGAGCGGAGTATATTTCCCAGATTTCTGAATATGATAGAAAGATGCTGGGGGTGTATGAAGATACGGTGGAGGGAATCAGCCAGAAGGAGAGCGCGCTTGAGACCGAGCTGGCGGAACTGGCTGACCTGAAGGAACAGAACGAAGCCAAGCAGAACTCTCTGGAGACAATGGTAGAGGCCAAGACGCTGGAAGTGGAGAAGACCGAGGCCAAGATCGATCACGCCGCCGGGCAGGTACTGGACTTCGAGGATGAGATCGGGGAACAGAAGGAGATCATCAAGCGCATCGAGGAATCGGTGGAAGCCTCCATTCAGGCATCTAAGGAAGAGGCCAGCCGTAAGGCGGAGGAGGAGAGCCGCAGGGCGGAGGAAAACGGCGAGACCGTACCTGAGACTCCGGCAGAGGGCGGCAATACGAATACAGGGTTTATCTGGCCGCTTCCCGACAGCAAGAGAATCACCTCCTATTACGGAAGCCGGGTGGATCCGGTCACCGGGGAGAAGGGCGCCTTTCACAGCGGTCTGGATGTGGGCGCGCCCACCGGCACGGATATTGTGGCAGCCGCGGAAGGAACGGTGACGGTAGCCGGATATACGTCCATTAACGGCAATTATATAAAGATTTATCACGGAAACGGAATTACGACTGCCTACTGTCACTGCTCTGTACTGGAAGTGGAGGCAGGGGAAAAGGTCTCCCAAGGCCAGGTGATCGCGAAAGTGGGTTCTACAGGTAAATCCACAGGGCCTCACCTGCATTTTGGAGTGGCCAAAGACGGGACTTATGTGGATCCCCTGGGGTATGTGAGCCCGTAACGGTTCGCTGGCGGGATTCTTTTTCAAATATTATAAAAAACAGGGGAAGGAAGCCCCTGTTTTTCTGCAAGTGCAGTGCTGTAACTTCCCGCCATGCGCTGTTTTATCAACCGTGAATAATATTGCAAGTGTGCGCGGCGGCGCACGCTTATAAGAATATGTCATTGACAACCCGGTAAAGCGGCGTTATATTGGGAAAAACAGGATCAGGAAGGATGCGGACGAATGGAAAATAAACAGGACAATAAATTCGGCAGGGGGATGCTGCTTGGCATAGTAACAGGCACGCTGCTGACCGCGGTGGTGTGTGTCATCACATTTTACTTTCATGCGGCAGACCTGAAAAACGCGAACAGAATACCGGTGGAAAACTATGGGAGCGGTTCCTCGCAGCAGGATACAAACTCTCTGCTCCAGCAGAAGGATGTGCAGGATAAGGTGGACCTGCTGGAGAAATATATCGACGGATACTATCTGTATGACTATGATGAGGAGGATCTGAAAAACGGTATATATAAAGGCCTGATGGCCGGACTGGCGGATCCGTATTCAACCTATTACACGGCGGATGAATATACGTCCATGATGGAGTCTTCCACAGGGCGTTATTACGGCATAGGTGTTCAGGTTTCCCAGAATATCAATACAGGCATCATCACAATTTCCAAAGTGTTTAAAAACAGCCCGGCCATGGAGAGCGGCCTGCAGGCCGGCGATATGGTAATGAAGGTGGCCGGTACGGAAGTGACCGGCATGGATCTGAACTTGGTAGTCACAAAGATTAAGGGTGAAGAAGGCGAAGCGGTCAATATAGAGGTGTTCCGCGAAGGCACGGGGGAAACCTTAAGCCTGGATGTGGAGCGCCGTCAGGTGGAGATCACCACGATTGAATACGAGATGAAAGAGGACCGGATCGGATACATTGCTTTCTCTGATTTTGAGGATGTCAGCTACGATCAGATGATGGCGGCAATCTCTACGCTGGAGGGCATGGGGATGCAGGGGCTGATTCTGGATCTGCGCGGAAATCCCGGCGGCCTGCTCACCAGCGCGGTGGATATTGCCGATGCGTTCCTGCCGGAAGGCTTGATCGTCTATACGGAAGACAAATACGGAAACCGGGATGAATATACCTCTGATGAGGAGCATCAGTTCAACAAGCCGCTGGTGGTGCTGATCGACGGCAATTCAGCCAGCGCATCCGAAGTTCTGGCCGGAGCGATCAAGGACTACGGCGCGGGCACGCTGGTCGGCACCACCTCCTACGGCAAGGGAATTGTGCAGTCGCTGATACCGTTAAAAGACAAAACTGCGCTAAAGATCACAGTAGCGGACTACTATACTCCTAACGGCAACAATATACACGGCATCGGCATTGAACCGGATGTGGTGGTGGAACGCGGGGAAGGCGATACGGATGCTCAGCTTGACAAGGCGTTAGAAGTTATGAGAGAAAAACTTCAGTAAGGAGGTTTCACTTGAGGACGTTGATCGATTTCTATGACAGGAACGTCACCGCCAATATGATGGCGGTATTATCCTATCAGCCGGAAAAAGTGATCTACCTCTATGATAAACAGTTTGAGAAAAAGGCGGATGTGCATCACCTGTTTAAAGGGTGCCAGGCACATCTGCCCCAGCTGGTCATGGAAAAATATCCGGTAGATGCCGGCAATATGGAAGAGATAAGCCAGGTTCTAAGTAAGATCCTGGAAGGGTCCGATGAGTTCGCATTCGATCTGACAGGAGGGCCTGAGCTGATGCTGATCTGCGGCTACAGTCAGGGCGTGGAGCGGGGCCTTCCGATGTATCATCTGAACATGGGAAGCGGAAGCATGGCGGAGATCAATCATCCGGAGGACTCGTATCCGCTGCACAGCCTTAACCTGGATGATTATATATTTGTATCGGGCGCATACCTGATGGGCTATTCCAAGCAGGCTCCAGAACCTGCCTGGTACCGCCAGACAATGGGGATGTGCCGGACGGTTCTGCGCAACAGCGCGGAATGGAAAAAAACCTGTCTCTATCTGCAGGCCGGTATGGGCAGACAGGGCGGGCTGCAGTTCGACGCGCCATATCCGCTTATAAACAAAAATAAACAGACATTGGAGCCATCCGAAAAGCTGTTAAGGGATGCTGCGAGGTTTGGGTTTATCAGGGATCTTACATTCGGAAGGAAGAGCGTTTCCTTCCGTTTTCCGTCGCAGAGCGCCAGACAGACGCTGCTGACATTCGGCTCCTGGCTGGAGCTGTTCGTCTATATACATGCAAGCCAGATCCCGGTTTTTGAAGATGTGCGGTGCGGCGCCATCCTGGATTGGAACGCCTATGACGGAGTGGAGATACTGGGAAATGAAATCGATGTGGTGCTGATGAAATCCTCAATTCCGGTCTTTATCTCCTGCAAACAGGCCGAACCGGATGCGGACGCTGTGAATGAACTGATGGTGATACAGTCAAGGCTTGGCGGCAGCTATGGCAAGTCCATCCTGATCACACTGGCTGATACGAAGAAATTGAATACGCCCATGAACCGCAGGGCGAAAGAGCTGGGAATTATGGTGATGGATAAGACGGATATACTGGCGGCGGATTTCCGCAACCGTCTGAAAAATCTGATTATGGAGGCGGTGCCCTTTTGAGAGACGGCGGCCGGTCACAGTTACTGGTGATTTCCGCACATGACAGGACAGGGTATGGTCCTCATAGGGACGCGCTCTCGCTCCGTGAAGCGCGCAACGGTACTAAGGTTGTAAAATACACAACCAAAGTACCGGCGGGCTTCAAGGGATCCCCATGAGGACCATACCCTGTCCTGTCATGTGCTGCTTTATCGGCAGCCTTGACTGCTGACGGTTTACGGTTCGTGTATATACAGGCGTGTGTATATAGCGCGGACAAAAGTGGTTGCACGGAGGGCGTCTATTTGGTATAATGGCGGCAGACATTATACCAGCGCTGATTTTCGTCTGCGAAGCAGACAATTTCCGCTGAAAATCATGCGCATCTCCCGGAGGGACATATCAGCTTGCTGATATGGTATAATGGCGGCAGACATTATACCAGCGCTGATTTTCGTCTGCGAAGCAGACGTATCGCTAATCAATATACAGGGGGTTTTTGAGACATGAATAAGGAACGCAGCAGTTTTACCGGTAAGATCGGATTTGTGCTGGCAGCAGCCGGATCGGCGGTGGGTTTGGGAAATATATGGAGATTTCCCTATCTGGCGGCGAAGTATGGCGGAGGTATATTCCTGCTGGTGTATCTGGTGCTTGCGGTCACATTTGGTTTTGTGCTGATGATCGGCGAGATCGCTCTGGGACGCAAGACAGGGCAGAGCGCGATTGAGGCGTTCAGCAGTTTGAGCAAGAAATGGAAATTCCTCGGGGTGCTCACTTCCTGCGTGCCCATGCTCATTTTCCCATATTACTGCGTGATCGGCGGATGGGTTGTGAAATATCTGGTGACGTTTATCGGGGCCCAGGGCGCTGCCGCCGCAGAGAACGGATATTTTGAGGCGTTTATAGGGCAGACCGGAGAACCGGTTTTGTGGCTCGCCTTATTTATCGTAGCTACGGCAGTCATTGTACTGTTTGGTGTGGAGAAGGGCGTGGAAAAGGCCAGCAAGGTGATGATGCCCATACTTGTGGTGCTGTCGGTGATTGTGGCCGGCTATGTTGTATTGATGCCGGGCGCGGGAGAAGGCGTTCTCTATTATCTGAAACCGGATTTCAGCAAGTTTTCCACCATGACGGTGCTCTCGGCCATGGGACAGCTGTTTTATTCCATGTCGCTTGCCATGGGTATCATGATTACATACGGTTCCTATATGAAGAAAGAAGTGAAGTTGGAGTCCAGTGTAAAGCAGATCGAGGTGTTTGACTTCGGCATCGCTTTTATCGCTGGCCTGATGATCATCCCGGCCGTATTTGCCTTTAACGGCGGTGAAAATCTCAATGCAGGCCCCGGACTGATGTTCATCATGCTGCCCAAGGTGTTCGGAGCGATGAAGTTTGGGAGCGCGGTGGGCGCGCTGTTCTTTTTGCTGGTGCTCTTTGCAGCGCTTACTTCCGCCATTTCCCTGATGGAAACCATTGTATCCATAATCCAGGATCAGTTTCACTGGAACCGCAGGCTCACCTGCATAATCGTTATGCTGGCGGCGATCGCCGTAGGAATCCCTTCCTCTCTGGGATTCGGCGCGTGGGGGAATGTCAAGCCGCTGGGTATGAGCATACTGGATTTCTTCGACTTCTTAAGCAATAGCGTGCTGATGCCGATTGTCGCGTTCCTGTTCTGTATCTTTGTAGGATATGTGATTAAGCCGGAGACGATTGTGGAAGAGGTGGAGATTAACGGACCGTTCCGCAGAAAGCGCCTGTTCGAGGTGTTTATGAAATATGTGGCGCCGATATTTATCATTCTGATCCTGATCAGCTCCATTGCAAACTCTCTGGGCTGGATCGTGATCTGATGAACGGAAAAATATAAAAGCTGCCGGGCTCTTGCAGGACTGTGACTTGTCCTATGAGACCGGCAGCTTTATTCATTTAAAATGCACCCTGCTGAGCATTATCCTTTTTTACTGTTTCTCAGCGATTGATTCCGCAATCGCCTGTGCGAGCGCTTTCATATCGTCTGCCTGGGACTCCTTCATGGAGGAGCGGATGGTCAGGCTGGGTTCCAGCACAGCCATGCCCTTCATCCCATCCAGGTGCTCCCGTATGATCTTACCGGCCTGCGGAGCCCAGGTGCCGTTTTCAATGATAGCAGCTGTGCGGTTCTGCAGATTCAGGGCTTTCATATCCAGCAGGAAAGACTCCATGGCCGGATACAGTCCGTTGTTGTAAGTAGGAGCGGCAAATACCAGATGGCTGCAGCGGAATGCTTCGGAAATCAAATAGGACATGTGAGTTTTCGATACATCATACACCCTGCTCTTTACGCCGGCCTCCGCTAACAGCGCGGCGAGATGGTCTGCAGCATTTTCGGTGTCCCCGTACATGGAGCCGTAAAAAATGGCGGCGCAGATATCTTCCGGTTCATAGCGGCTCCATTTGTCATACTTGCCGATCAGATATTCTAAATCGGTTCTCCAGATCGGTCCGTGGAGAGGGCAGATGATACGGATGTCAAGAGAGGAAGCCTTCTTAAGGACAGCCTGTACCTGTGGGCCGTATTTTCCGACAATGTTGCTGTAATATCTTCTGGCGTCCTCCAGCCAGTCGCGGTCAAAGTCAATTTCGTCATTGAAAACAGTGCCGCCGGGAGCGCCGAAAGTTCCGAATGCGTCGGCGGAGAACAATACCTTTTCCGATTCCTCATAGGAGATCATGACCTCGGGCCAGTGCACCATGGGAGCCATCAGAAAGCGGAGCGTATGAGCGCCCAGATTCAGAGTGTCATTTTCCTTGACGATAACCGTACGCCCTTCCAGATCCATATGATAGAACTGATTAAAAAATTGGAGGGTTTTTGCGTTGCCAACCACCTTCATATCCGGGTAACGGCGGACCAGTTCATCGATGTTTGCGCAGTGGTCCGGCTCCATATGGTTTACGATCAGGTAATCCAGCGTGCGGCCGTTTAACACGTGATCGACATTTTCAAAGAACAGCCGGCTGATGGAAGCGTCCACCGTATCCATCAGAGCAGTCTTTTCATCCATGATCAGATAGGAGTTATAGGATACGCCGTTGGGAATGGGAAACAGATTTTCAAACAGGGCAAGCCGGCGGTCATTGCCGCCGATCCAATGAATATGTTCGCTGATATTTCGTGTGCAGTACATCGGGTATACCACCTTTCTTATTTATCTATAGTATGGCACAAAAATGAAGATTGTTTCAGTCATATATTAAACGTATTTTTTAAATTCGTCAATCCCGGTATTTTCACCACAGGAGAAATGCTGGAAAGTCTGGATTCCTGTTCCGTTATATCGTATAATAGGAGAAGCGGGAAACATCCCGTTCACCTGATATAAAGAAAGAATAACTGCAGAAATGGAGTACAGAATATGAATACGAATACATTAATTGGGATACTGATTCCTTTTATCGGAACCACAGCAGGTGCCGCCTGCGTGATTTTTATGAAAAATGACATAAAGCCGCTGTTGCAGAAAATTTTGCTGGGATTTGCTTCCGGCGTCATGGTGGCGGCATCGGTGTGGTCGCTTTTGATACCGGCTTTGGAGATGTCGGAACCCATGGGGAAGCTGGCATTTGTTCCTGCGGCGGTGGGATTTGCGGCCGGAATAGGCTTTTTGCTGCTGATGGACAGAATAATTCCGCATCTGCATATAGATAACGGTGCACCGGAGGGAGTGAAGAGTTCTCTGTCTCGAACTACGATGCTGGTTCTGGCTGTGACACTGCATAATATACCGGAGGGCATGGCCGTAGGCGTCGTGTTCGCCGGGGCCATGTCGGGCAACAGCAATATCACGCTGGCCGGAGCGCTGGCTCTGTCCATCGGCATAGCGATACAGAATTTCCCGGAGGGGGCAATTATCTCCATGCCGCTGAAAAGCGAGGGCAAAAGCCGTGGAAGATCTTTCATTCTGGGTATGCTTTCAGGTATAGTGGAGCCCATCGGGGCGCTTCTCACGATCCTGCTGGCATCCCTGATCGTGCCGGTTCTTCCTTATCTGCTGGCATTTGCCGCTGGGGCCATGATATATGTGGTGGTGGAAGAACTGATACCGGAAGCCTCACAGGGAGAGCATTCCAACATCGCTACCATCGGCTTTGCGGCCGGATTTATAGTGATGATGATTCTTGATGTGGCGCTGGGCTGATTTCGTACGTCTGAAGCACCATATCGGCATTTTCCCTGATTTGAAAGGCCTGAAAATATGAGTTTTCCATAGGAATCCAGCGGCGGATGAAATTCTGCAGCGCCTCTTCCCCGTCCCTTTGGCGAATGCGTTTCAGCTGTTCTGCAGGACCCACATGGAAGAACAGGCGCAGATCCATATATTCTCCCAGCAGAGGATGACAGGCATATGCGCCCTCCGCAACCCTCCAGGCAGAGGCACGTACAGGTATATCTTGTGTATAATCAAGGGCTTGACAGTCGAAACGGCGGTAGGTAAATGCGGCCGGCGAAGCGATATTCGGCAGTACTTCATCTATGAAGCGTTCGTAATGGATGTTGCCACCGGGCGCTGCGAGGCGTTTCTCCGTACGCAGGTTAAGTGGCAGGAAAAAGTCATCCATATGGATGAGGCCTGCACCGAGCACGTCCGCCAGTTCCAGAGAGCAGGTAGTTTTTCCAGAGGCGCAGCAGCCGTCGACGGCAATCACATGGGCGTCTGCAAAACGGGGCAGAGCGGCAAGCTGTTCAAGTACAGGAAGCATCCAGAGATAACGTGTGGAAACGACCCGGTATGCCGGGTGTTCCCGCGTACGGTATATTTCGCTGTGATGCACTGGCAGAGCATTTTCTGGATGGTATCCGCCGAGAAAGGAGTGCCATTGCTGACTGGAAACAGGCAGGAGGCCGGCGCATATGAGCGTTTCGGCCTCCTTTAGGTAATCAGTAAAACGGCCGGCACTGCCGTGAGGCTGTCCGGCGGTCAGAACAAACAGCCGAAGCAGCCATTCGGGCGGCAGATGGCGCGCCTTCCATGCTCCGAGATTTATCCGGCAATAGTTGCTGGAGATCCGTTCAAACAGGTTTTCGCCGGCGCCGGCGGGAACCTGTTTGAACTCTTCCATAAGCCGGATGCCGGCCGCGGCTTCGTCCGTTCCCCGAAGGAGATGCTCCGCGCCGAAGGCGGCCTGGAAACAAAGTTTCACAATATCCTGCGCCTGCATGGAAGGATGCTTGGCAGCGCTGTTTCTTAAATAATATTCAAAGGTATGATTTAGGCTGATCTCATTCATAGCCGCTTTTAACCCTCTTCAACCGGATAGCGCACAGGGATCAGTCTTGCTTTTTCCAGTGCGAATACGATGGTGGGAACCAGGGCCAGCTGGATGACCAGGCCGGGAAGACAGGTGATGAAATAGCCGGTTGCCCATGCCGATATTGAATAGCTGCCCGGAGCGAATATCAGGGCTCTGGCAATGCCGGCCAGCACGCGTCCGGCGAGTAGGCTTATGACCAGGCTGATATAGAGATCCACATAAATTTTCCTGGTATGTATGAGCTGCATAAAGAGGCCTGTGAGCAGGCCGTACAGAGCCAGTTCCATCATCATTATAGGCAGATATGCCGTGGCGGGCATGCCGGTCAGCAGGCTGGAGAGCAACGGGCCAGCCAGTCCGCAGAGAAGTCCGAATGGCCAGCCGGCGATCAGCCCGCAGAGCAGAACCGGGATGTGCATAGGGCAGTAGATGCTGCCCGCATTGGGAATCGCATGGAATGCCATGGGCAGCACGACGCACAGCGCAATGCATACGGCGGTGAGAATGGAACGTTTTACATAGGACATTTGATTCATGATTTTTTCCTCCATAGAATTTAGTTGTTAAAAAATAAATACCGAAGCGGCGCAGATCATCATGCTTGCGGTCAGCGCCAGGTAATCCGGCAGATGAAGCGCATGACGGTCTTTTTTGGTCCGGGAGCCGGCATTGCGGTATCCGCGGGCCTCCATGGCCATGGACAGTTCATCCGCCCTGCGGAATGCGGACAGAAAGATGGGAACCACCAGAGGAGCGACGCTGGCTGCTTTATCTGTCAGCCGTCTGCTTTCGAAGCGTGCGCCCCGGGCTGTCTGCGCTTTCTTGATCATATCAGCTTCTTCGGACAGGGTGGGTATGAACTGGATCGCTACGCTAAGGATCATGGCGATATCCTCCACCGGTATACGAAACAGCTTCAGCGGTTTCAGAAGGCTTTCTAAGGCACCTGTCAGCTCCATGGGCCGTGTGGTGCAGGTGAGTATATTGCTTAAAAGTACCACCAGAAGGACACGCAGAACCACCTGCGCCCCTTGTGAGAGTCCTGCCGCTGTGATATGAAAAATCCACCAGGAGCATAAGGGAGCGTTTCCGTCAAAAAACAGAGCGTTCATTAAAAAGATGACGGTGAAAAACAGCCACAGCCGTCTTAAGGGTGTAAAAAGGGCGGCAGCGGGCAGTGCGGAAAATAGCATGAGAGCCGCTGTCACCGCGATGATGAATATATATCCCCACAGTGTGGATGTCAGGATTACCGCGGTAAGCAACACGAACATACAGATTAGTTTCCCTCTGGCATCGAGGCGATGGAGCATAGAAGTGCCTGTGATATATTGTCCGGAAGGCATCGTATTCATAACAAGTTTCCTCCATGTAACCGGCCGCAGGCTGACGACATTGCACGCATCAGCCCGTTTTCAGCGTGCTTTCAGATTCATCCGAAGTTCCAGGAGCAGTTCCTCATACCGGATGATGTCCGGAGCGATCGGAATCCCCCGTTTAGCCAGCATATCCGCAATTGCCCGCGGAGTGCTGACGCCCAGATGCAGTTCCTGCATCCGTACCGGATCGGCGAACACAGAGTTGGGCGTACCGTCCATTACTGTCCGTCCGCGGTCCATCACGATCAGTCTGCATACCGATTCGGCCAGCGCATCTGCATTATGGGACACGATGATGACGGTAGTTCCCTGTCTGTTCAGCTGTGCGGCCAGTTCAAGAAACGCCGTGCGGTTTTGGGGGTCGAGTCCCGCAATCGGCTCATCAAACATCAGTATGTCCGGTTTTACGGCCAGCACGCCGGCGATGGCCACCCGGCGCTTTTCACCGCCGGAGAGTGTGAGAGGTGAACGAGTGCGGATATTTTCATATGAGAATCCCATCAGCGTAAGCGCCCATATCACCCTTTCACGCACCTCCGCGCGGCTAAGCCCGCTGTGTTTTAAACCAAAGGCCACATCTTTTTCCACCGTGGTCTCAAAAAGCTGGTATTCCGGATACTGAAAGACTATGCCCACGCTTCGCCGCAGGATGCTCCTGTCATATCCGGCTTTATTAATATCCTCTCCATTGATCAGGACTTCTCCTCCGGACGGCGCGATGAGTCCGGCCATCAGCTGCAGCAGTGTTGTTTTGCCGCATCCGGTATGCCCCATAATTCCGATAAACTCCCCGTCAGCAATATGCAGGCTGAAATCGTCGAACACGGTGACGGATTCCTGAGCACCTCCAGGATAGGAACAGGATATGTGATTCAGTTCAATTGACATAATTCTTCCACCAGCTCCTCATTGGTCAGAGGAATCCGGTCCAGGCGGATTCCCGTTTTGTATAAATCGTAATAGATCTTTACGGGAAGAGGGGGCGTGAGCCCCGCCTTATCCAAAAGCTGCGGATCTGTCAGTATTTCGCGCGGCGTGCCGCATGCCTGCAGGACGCCGTCTCCCAGGAGGAAGACCCGGTCCGCGAGGACCGCTTCCTCTATATAATGCGTGATCATGACAACTGTTTTCTTCTCTTGCTCATGCAGCCTGCGGACCGATTCCAGAACTTCCTGCCTGCCTTGCGGATCGAGCATGGCGGTAACTTCATCCAGTATCACGATATCCGGTTCCAACGCAAGGACTCCTGCCAGCGCGACGCGCTGTTTCTGTCCCCCTGACAGGGAGTGGGGCGACCGATTTTCATAGCCTTCCATACCTACCAGACGCAGAGCTTTCCGTACCCTGTCCGGAATCTGTTCCCGCGGCACCTCATAATTTTCCAGTCCGAAAGCCACGTCCTCCTCCACTACGGATGAGACAAACTGGTTGTCGGGATTCTGAAAGACCATCCCGCAGACCCTGCGCAGCCTCCAGATATCCGACCGGCCCGCTGCATTGATGCCTGCGACAGTCAGCTCCCCCTTCTGAAGCGGCAGCAGGGCGTTAAAATGTTTAACAAGTGTGGATTTGCCGCTCCCGTTGGCCCCCAGCACGACGGCAAATTCACCCCGTTGAATCTGGATGTCCAGATCGCGGAGCACGCGTTTGAGACGGCCGTCCGCTTCATATGCGAAACGGATGCCTGTACCGCTTATCATACACACGGAAATCACCGCCTTTCATAGAATGGAATTATGTCTGCAGTACTGAACAGGGGTGCGCCCCCTGTTGAACAAAAAAACGCCATGAAGACTGGTTCTCCCTCCGGAGAATATCACCTTCATGGCGAAGATTGGACAAACATAACGGTACTGCAATATGAGATCCCTCATTGAAAGGTCCCGCTTCTGCGGGCACAGGTTTCTTCAGAAACCGGTTATATTATATCATTCACTTTGAAGATATGCAATGGCTTACAGCTCTAAATTATTGTGCACAGTTACCGTAAACCTCCCGCGCATAGCGGGGCAGAGTATGGTCCTCATTGGGACGCGCTCTCGCTCCGTGAAGCGCGCAGCGGTTCTAACGCTGCAAACTACGC
>OGGQ01001850.1_pt1 | contig 25697 bp, 28 predicted proteins | sample 1571191 | NCBI WGS metagenome assembly OGGQ01 (sample SAMEA2582061, study PRJEB24529) | metagenome | biome: Human gut stool | place: China | collected 2011
TCGCGAATCTGCTTTGGTGTGCGGAACTGTCCGTTTTGGCCTGCTGTTGCCAGTTTGCCCAGCATATACTCGTACAGATCACCCTGCACATCCAGGCCGGTGAGGTCGTGCTCATACAGATCGTCCAGGCCGGTGATGATCTTCTGCAGCACCTGCGGCGTTGGAATCAGGAACATAGCATCGCTCATATAGCGCGCAAAGGCAGTGCTTTCCTGCTGCTCGCCGGACTCTTCCTGCACTTCGATCATCTCGCCCTTTTCGTCAAAGTCAGGCAGATGGCCATTTTTCATGTTTTTGATGGCAGGGAATACCCGCTGGGAGATAATTTCATAGATTTCCCTTGCATCGTTATTTTTAAAGCGGCTCCACCGCATCGCCTGACCTGCCGGCGACTGCGGGAAGATCTTGCTGAGCTTTTCGCCGCTCATGTTTTCCAGCTCTTCGGTTTCCAGTTCCTTTTCGTCGAGCGACCGAATAAACATCAGATAGGTCAGCTGTTCGATGACCGTCAAAGGGTTGGTGATACCACCCGCCCAAAGATCGGTCCAAATCTTATCTACTTTATTTTTCACTGCGCCTGTAATCACTTGTTTTCCTCCAGACTGATTATTGTCCCGTTTTTACATTTTCCAAAAAATGACATTTTATATATTATAGCACAACTTCCCACAAAGGAAAAGAAGCCACACGAAAATGTTCTCTTTTCCTATATAGTCTGCAACTGTTCAGATCATATGAAGAAAAAATTCTTGTTTTTGGAAAAAACTTTCAAAAAAGGGCTTGATTTTTTGCCTTTCGTAGAGTATAATAATCAAGTAATTTGCCGGTGTGGTGGAATGGCAGACGCGACGGACTCAAAATCCGTTGGTAGCGATACCGTGTGGGTTCAAGTCCCACCACCGGCACCATTTGTTCCAGAATTACTTTTTAGTAATTCTGTATATTTTTTTGCCATAAGATAGTATAATCTATACAAAGGTCTCTTTTCTTTCATCTGTAAAATAGAAAATCAAAGCGAAAAAACAAGAGCATCACCCTCAAAATTGCGGTGATGCTCCTTTTTTTATGCCCAAAACACCTTCCTTTCGATGCATATTGGCACGGTGAATCGTGTCTCTTCCCCATTCTTGGAAACCTCTTTTTTTACCTACTCACCATGCTTTAGGTCCTTTTTCCCCCTATTCTTCGATATTTCTTTCCTCCATGCAGCTTTCGTTTATGCTGCCATAGGTGTAACCGTTGTCATTGCTTAGGTAAACCGGTGTATTTTCGTCAAACTGTTCCAGAAATTCGATCAGCTCCCCTACCGTAAAGGTTCTGCCGCACTGTTTTGTGGTGTATCCGGTTCTGTTGCTTTCAATCATTACTGCGTTATTCATGTTACTTTCCTCCTACGCTACTTGTGAGATCAAATTCAAAATCGTCCTCGTGTACTTCCATAAAGGTAAAGGCGCTTTCGATGAACCGCAGCACAAATTCCTGAAGCTCTGGCTGGCTCTTGGGGATCTTACCGCCATGACAGTACAGGTCTTTTAAGGCCTCGTCCAGACTCAAAATCCGTCCTGCATATTTGAAGGTAACATCCATCTGCAGTGCTTCTGCTGCGTCCTTCAGCTCCTTCTTTCTCTCACTGCAAAACTGCTCAAGACTTGGTTTTATTTTTACATGGATTGATTTTTTCATGTTACCAGCTCCTTTTCTGTATTTGTTCTAACCTTGTATCCATATTATACAGGGAGCTGCCAAGGAAAACCACCGTGAGAAGGTACAAAAATCCCTACCTTTTGCGGTATAGAATGGACCTTGTGTTTGGTGGGTGAAGTGCGGATATAACAAAAATAATAGTTACAGTAAATGTAAATATGTTTGAACGTTTTACCGAAAAAGCAGAGGACGAACAGGTTTCTAAAAATTCTCTTATAACAAAATGGATTGAAGAATATGTTCTTGGTTTGCGTGATTAAAACAAATTGAAACCGCCTGAACAGATGGCTTTTTATGCCACTGAACAGGCGGTTTCTTTACTTGATTAGCGAGAATTCTCCTCTTTCAATTAATTTTCGTCTTATGGATAAACATGTTGGATTGTCGGGATTTTTTTCAAGTGTACACGTCACTAGCTCTGCCGGAAAACGGTGTTTATATTTTGTTAATGAGTCATATAATAGCTTCACCACTTCTGACAGCTCATTTTCATATTGTTCAAAATGCTTATTAATCATTTCAATAAACACTTTTTTATTAAAAAGGATTGTTTTTTGGGCCATTATTTTTAAACAATTCCAACATGTACCATGTATAGAATCTAACTTGATCAAACATTGTACGAAATAATCGAAATCGTCATTGCAAGCATCAGTTTCTTTAAACTCATGTTCGCAAATTATATTACAGACATATTCTAATAAATCAATAGCAGTAGACTTAAAATCAATCAAGTTTAAATGATTTAAAATTTGACCCAAAATAGCTGTCCTAACTGCTGATCCACTATGCTGTATAAACATTTCGATAAAATCTCTTCGCTGCTCAGGATACCTGATTTGGATAGTGGTTCCCCATGCAGCATATTCGCTTTGTATATACTCCTTTCTTCTTGAATTGCTCAATACAAAGTTTCCTTCGGCAATTTGATCAATAATCTTTCTCTCCAATAAGAGATCCCATACGTCTTTAGGCCAAAAGTTATTCAGTGTAAAGCTAGAAGCTGCCTGCACATTGTCAAAAATCTTATCAGAACAATTCTTTCCCCATTCTTCATCCAGTTTATACAACAAATGTAACTCTTTGGCCAGTATTGTTTTTAATAGTGGATTATCATAATGAAAGTCTTGATCAATTTGCTCTTTTAATTGATTTGCTTTAGATTCATCTGGATGCCAGGCAGTGTCGTTTAACAAACAGGAAAGACCTACTGGATACCAACTGTTATATATGATATCTTCTACATCTTCTGTTTTATAATCTTGATATTGAGTAAAAAACTCCTCTTCAGTATTTTTTAAAGATCTCAACACGGTATTAAATATGTCATCACGAATCTGAGACCCTGAATCAATACTATGCAACATTTTTTCAAAGGCTCGATAAATTGCCCCAAGAGAGCTGTAATGCTGAGGATTTTTCTCCAGTTGTTTTGAAAGATTGTCAAGTACTTGGAAACTACCTTCCCATTTTTGGAGATGCTCATCTTCTGCAATAGCGTGTGCAATTCGGGAATAATATCCATATGGTAATCTAAGATACCATGTTCCTTCTTCAAGTAATTCTCGTCTTTTTTGCAGAACGGTTTCTAATGCCATACCATATTCTTCCATGGTTATAGTAGACATACTTTCAGAAGCAAAATCTGGCAAATAAGCAACAATGCCATTTCCATCCAGTTTCATCATATCATCTATCTGTTTTTGATTCTCTAATCCAAAAGAAGTTTCTATTTTAATTCTCTTGTTTCGTTCATAAACAGGATAATGTTTCTCCAGTCCCTCTGGAGGAATTAAATCATTTTTAGTTGTTGGACATGGGGGCATTTCAGATAAAAGAACCATAAAATCATATCTTAAAATGTTGATATATTCTGCTTTTTTAAGATTATTTTTACCAAATGTAGTCTCTTTCAAACATTTGTACAAATACAGAACATTTTCTTCTGTGATATCGTTGGCATTCTTTTTAATCAAATAGTACAAATCCCCATATAAGTCCCAATCATCAAAAAGATTATCCCCTTGAAATATTTCTGCAGAAAAATCATTAAAGTTTTCTGCAATTAAATAGATCCTGAGTTTCTTTATAATAGAATTCTCACTGCCTCGAGACTCTTCTAAAAAACGTTTTATCTTATTTTTACTTAACTCAGAAACAGATTGTTTCAGTATATGTAAAGCAAAATTGACTGAAGTATGAGGAGATTCAAATTCCCATGCAGCAAATGCCCCCACGAAATAAAATTCATAAGAAACATCGTTTTTAGAATTTATCCATTGGGAAGCTATATCGAATACATCATCAGCACAAACTTTAAGAACTGATGTTAACTTATGATCTAAAAACTTTTCTAATTCGAATGAAGCTGTAAAAGTAAATTGTTTATCCAGATGCTTAAAAATCGCACGAAATACATTTACAATATCACTTTTTTCCCATTGATCAAAATGACTTCCTTCTGAATCAGCAGCTAAAATAAAATCCCGAAAATCAAATTCCTTAGCAGACAACAGAATTTGATACAAATCGTCCTCCCAGATATTTGTATCAAATTTAACTAAGAGATCCCATACAGCCCAAATCTTACTAAGATTAGATGGAATATCCTCTTGCTGGCTTAATAGTTCTTGGCAGATATTATTTAAAATTTCTTTCAATTTACCTTGTAAATCATTTGGAATTTCTTTCGGGTAAAATGCTCTCAAAAAACGAAGCCCATCTCTTCTATTGGGAATGGAACGATCACTCTTTTCCTCCAATAAATGTTCTGGAGTAAAAAGAACGGTAGACATCAACTCTTCTACCCACAAATTCCTTTTTTTCATCTCTGGCAATTTTTCGTATAAAAAGCTCTCGCATTCTGGAGATTGTTTTATCAACTGGAGTAGAGTTTGTGTATAATAATCGGAAGGATCTTGCTTTAATATTTCTTTTATCTGTTCCAGTCTTTTTTCTTTATTCAGGGTTTTATACTCAAAATCTTTTTGCCAAGTTTCTAGAATAACTGGCAACTGTCTATATCCTAAAATATCTTTGGAGTAAGCAATTTGCTTGATATTGATACTGGAATAGTATCGGTCCATATGCTTTTTGTATGTAAGCTCATAATTAAAATATGGATTAAGAACAAAAACACGATTTTCTTTTTCTGCACGCATTTGATCCAAAGGAGATAACATATACTCTAATAGTTCAAACTCCCCTAACCCATAACCGACAAATAAAACAACCCTATCCTTATCAAAAATATATTGTAAGTAGTTGCGGAATTGCTTATCAGAATATCTTCGTAGGTATTGTGAGGAAGTGAACACCAAAGAAGATATATCCTCAACGCTTCCATGAATTTTTACAAGTCCTGGTCCGGTCTTTGTCCAATTTTCAATATTATCTTTATTAAAGAAGATATTGCTTTTTTCAAAATACTTATCTAAAAGCAAATCTGCATTAGTAGTTAATATAAGTGCGTTTGATTTCAAGAGGAATTCAAAAATCTTTCTACCATCATCTTTGGGAGAATCTATATGAAGATTGTCTTTGAAAACTTGATAAAATGTTTTTTCCTCACCTTGTTCTGAAAACAATTCCCAAGCAATAGAGATAAGCTTTTTAGGATCACTGTTTCTGCCAAGCAACAAATCCTTTTCGCTCTCATCGATAATACCGATATCCTGACATTTGTTTATAAGGTTTTGAGCTAATCGGTTCCAAGTTGGCAATCCTGCTAAAGTGGATACACCTGCACCAATAAAAATTACCAATTGGTGGGAATTAATTGCATCTACAATTTCATGAGGGATTTCAGGAATTTCAGGAATAATATCCAGCTCTTTGTTATCCATGAATTTCACACTCCTGTTAAAATAAACTTTACAATATTATATACCTTTTTGTGGCTTATCTTTTCCAATGATTTGTGATATAATCTCATCAAAAATTACGAGGAGATGTCCAAATGAGTGAAGCGATTCAAACTATCAATATGGAAAACCAGCCTTTATACCGCTATATGACTTTCCCACGCCTTCGGGATATTTTGGAAAGAAAATCTGTTGGTTTCCATCAAATATGCAAATTTGAGGATAGAACAGAATACTATATCCGAAAAGAAAACAAAATTTTCTATCGCGATGGTAGGGTTGATGATTTTGAAAATCATATTTACTGCCTTTGCTTTACGAAAACTGCTCCTGACTCCTATAATAAACTGTGGCAAAATTACGCTTCTGATCCAAGCGCTGTTTGTATTGAGACTGACGTCACATCTTTGGTAAAATGTATTGATACAAATGGGTGTCATTCTTTTTTCGATCATGTGGTGTATGCTGACTTGAATCAGTCTGTTATCCGTTACAGCTTAACAAACTGCCCTTTTGACAATTCGAGATTTGACCCAGAGAACTCGATGCACCAACTTTTCCAATTTGCTTATCTGAAAGACATCAATAAATATCGTTGGGAAAATGAAGCTAGATTTTCCATTATATCGCCTTATACAAACGGTGAATGGCTTAACGCTCCTTTAAAAAATCTCGATTTTATATCAAAAATTTGGCTTAACCCCTGTGCAAGTGCTTCCGATGAAGAAGAAATCCACAAGATTGCACAGGCTTCAGGAATCCCAGATAAAAAGATTATAACAAATTACATTGCAAAATAAAAGAACGCCCTCCCCGGATGTTACTCCGAGGAGGGCGTTCTCATGTCAGACTATTTTCTGAAATAATCCTTGATGCTCTCGACTACAGCTTTTGCAACAGCAGGCTGGTTTGGTGCGTTCAGATGCAGGATTGGGGTCTTGTTGTGGTCATCATAGAACCATTCCTCTTTCTTAGCACGCTCCCAGTTGAGCTGTCTGGAGCTGTTGGTCTGGATGTCATAACCGGCAGCTTCAAAGTGATCTTTGTATGCAAAGCGGGAACGATCTTCGTCAAAAGTGCGGTTGATATGGTGGCCAAGTCGATCACCAACAAAACCTTCAGCCTTGTATGGGATGATAGCACATTCGTTATCCTCCGAAACACTCAGAACATAATCCGCCTTGGCATCTGCAATTGCGGAATAATCAAAGGTTTTCAGTTCCTCTGCTTTGTTGAAGTTTGCCTCACGCAGCTCTTTTACAATCTCCTTTGCGAGCTGACAGCCAGTCTCGTTTACTACAAATACTTTTTTGCTTCCCCAGAATGCGTTTAGTGTCATAAAAACTCTTCCTTTCTTTTTACAGATTTGTTTACAGAGTTTGACGGCTTTGCCACCAAACTCCGGGGGACGGAACACAGAACCGATGTTTATTAGAACTGTAACCGTCCCCACCTTCCTTAAAATATGTAGATAAATTTATTGTAAAGCGACCTGTTGCGCTTTACTGACTATTTTTTATTTGAGATCTGCTTCTGATCCAGCCCCAGATCCTTCCAAGCATTCTCGATTGCAATCTGGACGGTATCAGTATCAATCTTAATTCCATGAGCAGCACATTGTTTTTCAATATACTGCTTGGCCTTCTCAAATTTCTTGATCCCGTTGCCGGCACCGATCAGAATCTCTGCAGCCTGCACACCAGCCAGAGCGTAGTTTTGAATACTAACCCATTGTTCGTTGGTGACCTTACTCTTAATCAGAGGAATCACCACACCGGTGACAATGGCTGAAATAATCCCAATCACTCCAACCGCAATTTGAGTAATATCGATTTCCATATTTTATCTCCTTTCAAAATCACAGACGTCTGTGATTTTTACCATGTCCCTACTGAACCGCTGAAGCCTTTTTTCTTGAGGTCGTCAGCGGTTTTCTGTGCTTCTGCCTGTGTTGCAAACTTACCGACACAGACAACACTTGCACCACCGCTTCCGGATAAAAAGCAAAAGTAGCCTTTTTTACTGATTTTCTCCTTCAGCATGTTTGCTTGCGCTGTGCTTGGAAAGCTTCCACATCGGACGGTATAGGGCAAATTGTCTTTTTGAGAATTTGCTTCCTTCATCCCTGCAAGGATAGCCGGATAATCCTTATAAGAAAGATTGCGGTCAATATTTCCCGGGATACCATCCACTCTCCCTGTACTGGTGTATTGCCATATTCCATGCGCATGCTTGGAGGTGCAGGCACTGGCATATTGTGCAATCCATTTGTCATAGGCAGTAAGCTGGCTCGGATAAAGGTAGGTGTCCAGAAAATCTTTGGAACAGTAGAGCATTGCATAGTAGCCTGCCGCCTCGATTTCATCCAGAAAAGCCTTGCAGATATCGGTGTTGACCTGCTTGCTGCCTCCAGTGTAGATGCTCTCGTACTCGATATCAAAGGCAATCGGGTAGCTGAGCTTGTACGGTTTGACTGCCTCGATGACCTCTTTGGCTGCCCGTCTGGCTGCCCCCGCTGTGGTGGCGTAGCTGTACAGATACACTCCCACATCCAGACCCGTTGCTAACGCGCCGCTGATATGTTTCTTAAAATGAACATCCTCTTTAAGTGCGCCATTGTTGTAGCACCAGCCGACACGTACAATTACAAAATCAACGCCAGATGCCTTGACTTTTTGCCAATCCACATTGTTTTGTGCATAAGAAACATCAATTCCGTTTTTCGCCAAAATTCCACATCCTTTTCTTTATCAATTTTGGGAGCTTGAAACGCTTCAAGCTCGGGGTGATGGGACTTGCCCATGTTTCGCACAGGCTAAAACCATCCCCACTAGTCCAACAGAGCGTCGATTCCCTGTTTTGTCAGGAACTCCTTCTGTTTGTGTTTGATGTTAGTCGCATACTCGAGCGCTGCGTGCATATCACCGTTACAATGTGCATCCGGAATACGCTGCACCGCTTTTGCAGTTGCTTCCCCAAGTGCAATCGATGCGCTGGTGCTCTGGACCAACAAAACAATCAGATCTTTCTGTGACTTATCCTGCTCCTCGTGGTCACGTTCCCTCTTGGAAATCCTCCCTTCCAAACGCCAGACGATCAGTCCCATGATTGCGCTTGGAATCCCCATTGCGGCCACAAAGGAGGCAATCAATGCCCCGGTATCCATTTCAATCAACCTGCTCACCTCCTTCTACTTTTATCCTAAAACAAAAGGAAAGTTGCATCTGAAAATACAACTTTCCCTCTATTCCGCGATACTTTTTGCTGCTTGTTCGAGTTTCTGGATAAATTGTTCCAGCAAGTCATTGTCTCCCGCATTAATCGTAATCAGAGTCAATGTTCTCCAAAACTCTGTTTCCAGTATGGTTTTTGTATATCCTTCCCGGCTGATAATCTGCCGAAGAATCTGCTGTTTTTGCTCTCTGTCACTTGTATCAGAACGAAGATGAATCATGCTGGCAAAATCATCCACATAATTGGAATCCAAAAACGCAATCTCTTTTAATGCATCAACAATCTTGCTTTCGTGTTCACCTTCCTGACGGTCAAGCATGCTAAGCAGCTGACGCACAATTGTTTCCTGATCCTCTGGAGAAAATGATTTAATCTGTTCACACTCTTCAGAAACATCTTCCCCGTTATTAAGTTTCAAAACAAGATTGGAAAAGGTAATCATGTACGAAAAATCTGTATCCACGAAAAATTCCTCCTTATGGTACAATCTGCGTTGATAGGTCTTTTAAATACAAAATTGCTGGCTGCCATTTTGATGGCGAAACAACATTTCCCGACTCAAAAACATTTCTCCAATCGTGTTCCGGAAGAGAATCAAACGCATAAATGTCCGTCAATATCTTTTGGGAAATACTGAGAAGTACAAGTTCTTTGGCAGCCGGAACTTTTACGAATGATTCTGGGGCTGATTTTCCTCTTCGAGTATATTCTGCATCAATAGCAGTTTTTAGCTGAAGATATTCGGTCGCTTTAATTGGATTGCCAACTGCAATATTTTCTCCGAGATGTGCAATCAATTCCGCCTGATCCTGAGCAGTACATGCTGTATTACACTTTCCCTGACAGGTATTTACACAGCTTCCGGTACAGGTGCCGGTACAACTGCTGCAGCTTCCCGTGCAGGTTCCAGTACAACCACCTGAGCAAGATCCGCTGCAACCTGAGCATCCCCCTTCACAAGTTCCACTACAACTCGTTCCACATCCTCCGGTACAATCATAACGACAGTTTCTAGAACAGTTTTGTGTGCAATATGTCGTACAAGCCATCGTTACTCTACCTCCTCCGCGTAAACTCCGGCGATTGCTGTCCACTCGCTGCCGTTCCAGAACTTTGTCAATCCATTTGGCTGGATCCACAACAGGTTATTTTTTTCCGGCTGAGTGTCACTGACAACAAAACCTCCGCCACTTCCTCCACCTGTGTTCAAACTGGTATAAATCGGGCCGCTTCCCTCTTTTGCCTGTTCTAATGTCAGCTGGACACTGAACGGAGAGGACGGCTTTTGCCCTGCTTTGATAAACCAGTTGACATTTCCACCATCATTTTTTATGTATCCTCCTGCATATCCGATTTCAGAAAACGCCGAGAGCAGAGTATCGCTTCCCGGATTGAGGGTAAGGTAAGAAGTTGCTGTGATTTTTTCATGTGTGATCGGATGAGAGAACATCCCATCCTCACCTTCCACAGCGCTCCAACCTTCTGCATCGATTGACAGGGGAATGATTTCCTTTAAATGAGCTGACGCCATCTGTGCCGCTGTTTCTGCGGATTTTGCTGCCGATTCCGCACTTTTTGCAGCAGCATCTCTGGCACTTTGGGCGTCTGTTTTCGCCTGCTGTGCCGCCTGTTGGGATAATGCCGCATTCTGAGCTGAGGTACTTGCTTCTGATGCTTTTTGAGTTGCTGTGTCTGCAGCACCTTGTGCGGTTTCTGCGCTGGAAGAAGCAGTCTGAGCACTTTGTACTGCCTGATTTTTCCACTGTTCAACCTGTTTGGCTTGAGTATTTACCGTTTCCACCGCACTGGTCGCTGTTTTGGCTGCATCCTCCGCTTTGGAAGTCGCTTCCTCCACCCTTCCGGTCATCTCGATTACCTGATTGTACTTTTCTGAGACGCTCTTGGATTCGATTACGACCTGTTGCTGAATTTTTTCGGTGTTTTGACGTGCTGACTCCGCACTGGCTGCCGATGCCTGCGCTGCTGTTGCAGCATTTTGTGCATTTGATGCAGCTGCATCAATACTCTGTTTCTGCTTATCCACATACGCGGTAAACTGCGGAATGGTCTGGTTTTCCAGTACATTGACCGTCTGTTCTAGTTTCTTTGAGTGCTCAATCAAGGTATTTGCTGTTTTGGTCGCATCCTCAAGAACAGGAACCATTCCGTCTAAAGAAGCATCTGCTTTTTCCAAAGCACCGGTGATTTTTTCGACTGCCTGGTTAACCTGATTTTCAAACTGTTCCAGTTTATCCGGCGGCGGAATTGGCTGAGTACCTTTTGGGTCCTTACGAATCTGTACAGGATGTCCGGTCCACTTTGCCACCACGTTATTTTTGCTGTCGGTGCCAGTAAGGGTAAGAAATGCACGCCCAGGCATTGCGGTAAATTCCCTTGTAATCTCCCAATCGAGCAGGATGTGCTCATCGGTCATTTTCTTTGGCAAAATCCACGCAGCTTCGGTTCCATAGTCCTCCGATACCACTTTGATTTGATAGGACAGAGCCGTCAAATCAACTTCCTCTCTGTTTTTGGGAAGGACAAACTGCACTGGCTCCACATTCTCTTCGCCCTGTGTATAGTAAAACTCTAATTCCGGATAGTGAAGCCAGCCAGCCTTTGAATAAATTTTGCGCATGGGTATTCCCCCCTTTGCTTTATGCCGCTTTTGGACAGGTTTTGTAAAGATAGATTGCCTTTTTGATACTGTCATATCCAAGCTGCCAGCATGGAGCCTGAAGCGGTACAATCATATCTCCTCCCAGCTTTTCGGCAATCTGGTAATAGATCTTTGCAATATAATCCGCATAGGTTTTGGTATATTCCTCCACAATCTCCTGCCATGCGGTGTTGCTATCGTCCGGTTTGCCAAACTCTCGGATATATGAACGAAACAGACTGTCCAGAGCAGAGAGCTTGATGCGGTTTAACTCCATTTCTGCCCCGTCCTCTTCCTTTACCTCAAGATAGGCAATGCTGTTTAATGGCAGCGAAAGGATCTCTTTTCGGATTTCCACGACACTTTTTTCCATCTGTGTTCCCATACACTATTCCTCCGCACTGTCCCGCAGCTGTTCTACTTTTCGGATAAACTGTGCCAGCAGTTCATTGTCTTTCATATTAATGGCAGCCATCGTCAGGTTTTTCCAGAACACATCCTCCATCATGGTTTTACCGTATGGGGTGGTTCGGGAAAGTACTCTGCGGACAAGTTCCTGCTTTTGGGAGACATCGGTCTGTTTTGCGCTCATTGCCTGCGCAAAATCCTGTACATAATCCGCATCGAGATATCCGATTGCCAAAACGGCGTCTACATACATCAGTTCTTCTCTGGATGCAATGCGATCCATGAGCTGATGGGTGATACTGTCTTTGTTTTCATCGCTCATCTTTGCAATTTCCTGAAGCTGTTCTGCACACGATTCTCCCTGTTCCAGCTTACTCATTAGATTTGCCAAAGTCAGCATAAAATCAACATCTGTCTTTTTCATATGAAATAACCTCCGTAGAAAATTCAGTTTCATCTTAACGTCATCCTCCAATCAGCTGGTGGCAATATCCGTCATCAAACTTTTGATATGAACGATCACCGGATTCCATTTTGGAGCTGATGCCATATCCCACAGTCCGAAGGTTTCTCTCCAGTCGTGTTCCGGAACTTTGTCAAATTCGTAAACGTCTGTTAAAACCTTCTGCGTGATTTCCAAAGATACCGGTTCTCCCGGGATTGGCTGTTTTATGAATCCGCTCGGGATCTCTTTTCCTCTGCGGCGATACTCGTTATCCATCGCGTTTTTAAGCTCGGTATAATCCATGGCCATGACAATGTGTCCGATGGCGATATTGTCCCCAAGGTGAGCGATGATCTCTGCTTCACTGTCGGCGGTGCAGGCGTTGTCGCACTGTCCCTGACAGTTTGTCTGACAGCCGCCCGAACAGGTTCCAGTACAGCTTGTACAGGTACCGGTACAAGTGCTGGTGCAGCTTGCCGAACAGCTGTTTTGGCAGGTTCCCTGGCAGGAACCGGAACAACCGCTGCAAGAACCAGAACAGCTTCCGGAACATCCGGAACAGCCCCTGCAATTTCCGGAACAGTTCCCCGAACATCCATAGCAGCTGCCAGAACACTCTCCATCACAATCTCCGGAGCATCCACCCGAACAGCTGGAGCAACCACCGACGCAGCTGGTACAAAGGCAGCCATCCGACCTTGCCTGTACTGTACTCATTCGTCCACACTCCTTTCTTTTTATATGACATCCTTTTGAGGGAGAAGTCTTTCAGCCTGTTTTTTTAGTCCTAACTTCTGATAAAGCTTTGTCCAATAGTAGTAATTGGCTGCAACCTGTGCTTTGAGCATTCCGCAGTGATGTTTGGTTTTGCAGTTTGGGGTTCCTGTTGCATCATACTGCCATGCAATACACGTTGGACACAGAGGTAAAAGCGGACAGCTGCGGCATTCCTGGTCGGCACTCGACCAGGTCGTAACATCGCAGAGATCTTTGTACCATTTGACGGTTGCCTTATCCTGATAAAGTCCCTGTGTAAGTTCCCCGATCGGACGTTCCGGCTGATTGCTCAGACTGTGCTTCATATACCGCAAGCATGGATATACCTTTCCGGAAGGGTCAAAAGCAACCATTCTGCCGTTTCCTCCGCAATAAGCGGTCGTTTTCTGACGCTCATATTCTTCCGGAGGCGGAATCCGTACAAAGCGTTCCTCAAACAGGCTGATGTACAGATCTTTGTAGATTTCATTGTCGATGATCCAGTCGGCCAGCTCAATGAGTTTATCGTAGAAGAGCTGCGGGTGTTCTTCTTTCCACACATCCTCAAACACACAGTTAGCTGGGATGTTGTGATAGCCCAAACGATACAGATGTTGAATCGCTCCCACCAGATGCGGCAGGTTCTCGGGAGCCAGTGTCACTTTGGTACCTGCCTTCGGATAAATTCTCAGCAGATGCCTTGCGGCTTTTGACACCACATCATAGCTGCCAGAACCGTCATGAAAAACGCGGCAGCTGTCGTGCAGCGCCTTGTCTCCATCAATACTGATGCCAATGGAGAGGTGCTCATAGTTTTTGCGGATGAATTCCTGCACCTTTGGGGTATCAAACAAGACACCATTTGTGGAAATCGAAATCATGTAATAATAACCCCATGGGTGCTTGAGCTGGAAGGCTTTTCGCTTAAAGTACTCGACTGTCTTGTCGATGAGCTCAATCTCTAAAAGCGGCTCTCCACCGATGAAGTCCAGAATGATGGCTGGCGCGGTATTATCCACAAATTTCCCTTCAAACAGGCTGTCCACAATCTTCTTTGCCGTTTCCCAGCTCATCCGGCGGTTGGATTTGTGGCACTCATAGCAGTATGTACAAGCCAGATTGCAGGATTCTGTCACGCAGAAGGTAACACTTTTACAGAAGGTATCCTCGTTTTCCGGCACTTTGTCCGGATGAAGCTGCTGATAGAGCTTTGCAAACTCATCGTTATAACTCGGAAAATCATCTCTGGTAAGATACGGATGTTCCTGCATTTAATCTCCCTCCTTATTTTCTCATTTTTCAAAGATTGGCAGCTTTTGTTGCCAATTTCGGGATAATGGAATACATAACTAATTTCTAATCCACCGCCACATTGATATTCTAGGCGATGGAACGCATAACTAATTTTTAGTGCAAACTCAATCCATCGCCTTTAGCCACCATACACGCCTGCGATTGTGAGCCATTCTCCTGACACATTGACACTTAACAGGCGGTTGTCCGGGTTAAACCAGTTAACGTCGGTATCATCCGGTGGAGTTTTGCTGACCACCGTTCCGCCTCCTCCTGTTCCCAGTGAGTTAAAGTGCAATTCTTTTGCCTGTGTATCCACCACCGCAGTAAGAATAGCGTCCTTTACAAAGCTGCTCGGTCGTAATCCCTTGCCGTCCGCGGTCTTTGCAGTATAGGCTACACTGTTTAACGTCCAGGTGTCGTTCTTTTCATACGCTTGTGGCACCTGAAAAAAGCAGAGAACCCTTCCGGATATTTCTTCTGGCAAACCGGTAAGGCTAAACACCCCGCCTATCTTCGCACAGTTTAACTCATAGTTTGTTCCCATCCGCAGGCGGGTCAGGCGTTCTTCAGTAAAGTGCAGGTTTGGGTCGGTGAAGTGCCCATTGTGGCTAGCTTCTGAATTGTTGTGGTTTTCCAGATCTTTTAAGGTTGCAGAAACGCCGTCTGATGAAATGTTCAGTTCGATGGCACTGGCGTCAGTAACAGTAATCAGGATGTTCAGTTCCATTGGGTTGGAGGTCCCGTTTATAATGGCAAGCTTTCTCCATCCAGGAGCAGAAGCAAAGACAATCAGGCGATTTTCCTCATCAAATATGCCGATCTCCCTGACCTCCCAGCCACCAACATCGACCGGGATATTGGTTCTTACCGAAATCATGTTGGGATTGGAAGGGTCCTGCGTAACCGAACATTCCCCGCGCCACACTTCCCGACGAAGCTGGGTGATTTCCCTGTCCGGATGAACATATCCGCCGTCTCCATCTCCAACAGCCATCTGCGTCAGCTTAAGCGGTGTTTTAGAGGCAAGTGCTGCTGCAATCAGTTCATTTCCCACATTGGTGATGACTGAAAAATAATCGGTGTTGTCCTCCTTGACGATCACGCCACTGCTTTGCGGCAAAATCGAACCGCTGTTTCGTGGAAGGAGCGCGCCCGTCAGATTTCCTTCATTCATGTGCTTTCCTCATTCCTTTCTGCTACTGTATAAACAATGTTTGCAACCGATAAGGGAACCAGCTTCGTGCCGACAGGATAGTCCGCTCCGACTACACTCTTTTCCCCAATTCTTCCCTGTAAAACAGCGCTTGAAAAGGCGGTTGCCCGCAGCGGTGTACATTCCGAGCGGATGGTGGTCTCTGCCCTGACATTGATGCCGACACCTGCTGCAGTCAAAGGCGGCAGGATAAAGATATCCTCGTCGGTGTAGTGATAAGGGAACGAAACAGTAAGACTTGCTGGACCGTCCAGATTTTCGTTGTAACTTACCTTATCCACACCCCATATCATTTTGACTGCAGTGATGATATCCTTGTAGGTCGCATTGGAGGTGTTGGCAAGAATCTTGTATTTAAGGTATTTTCGGTATCGTGCATCGTCGATCACATCAAAATCCAAATTTCCTGCCTGTGCGGCGAGCAGCCCTGCATCCGCGCGGGAAAGAACAACGATCTCCCCAATCCGGTCCAGATTGATACCTTCTGCCGTTTCGATGTACAACAGAGTTTCCAACTGACTTCTTGCCTCATCCAGTTCATTCAGTTCTTCCTCAATCGCTTTAAGAATTGCTTCTATTTTAGGTTTTGCTCGAAACTGAAAGGGAATCTTCCGGATTAAATCTCTCATGCAAGTTCCACCTCAATCCGTTTTTCCTCCACCAAAATCTTCTGTCGTACATCAGCCGCGATATTTTTATTTTCGCCATATTCCTCCGGCTCCGGTGTTTTGCCGTTGTCGGTGGTCGAAAAGGTTTTGACATCAATATAGCCAATGCCGGTCACATCCCGGTACACATCCCCTAACAGTTCCTGAATAAACAAAGTTCTGCCTGGAAGGATTTCCTCACACTGATTTACAATGCTTGTTTTCACAAGGTCAGCATAGTTTGGCGGCAGCGCTTCCTTTTTGTTCGGTGTCAGCGTGATTTTCAGCCATGCGTAGACCAGCTGCGGACGATTGAAGCAAACTTCCACTGGCTGGCTGTTATCGCTTGGCACTTCCACCTTGGTTGAACCGTAGGTCTGGATGCCTCCAGCCTTCTGTTCCAGAATCGCCTGTGCAATCTCCATATCAGACCCACCGGAAACAACCACCTCAATGCTGTGCGGTGGGCGGCCATATTCATCGGTGAGGTTCGTTTTATTTTCATAACATTTAACTGCGGTAACACCCTGCACGCTATCGAGAATGGCTGATTCAATCGAGTTGGTCATGCGGGCAGCGTGTGCAGAAATGCGCTTAATGTATGACTGGCGCAATTCCACATCGGTTTCCTGCATACGGCCCAGCACTGGCTCAATGAGGTTTGTACAGGACAAAAATCCGGTGCGATTGGTGACAATCTTCGTAATAGAATCATTCGGAAGCTGATACTTGCCAAAATCCTGTGATTCAAAGTTAATGAGGGTCGAAACGCTTTCGGTCGTCATGTTTTCACTCAGCAGCAGGGTGTTGCTCTTTTGTACATTTTTATCTTCTATGAGCAGTATTCCTTCCTGCACTGTCGAGGTGTATTCCTCTTTTGGTATTTTGTCAGCCAACGCCTGCAGGATGACCTGTTCGTCTGGCTCCTCCCCGCTGCTGACAGTGTATAAATCGCCGTTTAGGCCAATGGTGTAGACGTCGTTTTCCTCTAATGAGATAATCTTTATCTTTGCCCTGTTGCAGGACTGTCGGCTGATTTCCCTGTCTGCTGAACATAAAAACAGCATCGGCGGCTGGGTGATGGAAGAAATGGTTGTTCCCGCAGGGATAACAGATCCATCATCGCCGGTACACAAAATGTTGTAGAAGGTTTTCTGGTCAGCGATGCGCCGAAGTCCTGCAAACTGAACGGCATTATCAAGACTTACCCCCTGCGCACTGGAAGGGTACAGGGCATGATATGTCTGTTGGTCACATTCCCAACTTTGAGCTATTTCATCCGAAATCAGGGTCAACAGCACGTTCAGAAAGGATTGTGGGTTTTCCATAACGTTAACTCCCAGCGCATCCGACACTTTCCCTTGCAGAGAAAGATAAATCTCGTCCATCCTTTTGGGAACAAAACCGGTCAGGGTAACTCCATACTTAGAGCTCATCGATCATCACCTCCTCCTCGATGGCACCTTGAGTGGTTTGTGCTTTAAACTCTACGGTGCAAATTCGCAGACGTCTGTTAATTTGCACACTTAAACTTTCAATCTTGATTACCTCGGCAACACTTAAAATCTGCTGTCGAAACAGCTGCTCTATCACCACAGTGTTTGGGTTTTTCATAAAAATCTGGCTGAAATAGGGTAAACCAAAAGAGGTGTTAAATTTCCATTCCCCCAAAAACCAGCGCAAGCGGATTAAAATAGCCTGTCGGACACTGTCCGTCAGGCTTACATCCCCATTCGGGGTCAGATATAGGTCGCCGTCTTTATCCAGCAACAGGTCTTTCATGCTTTCCTCCTTTACTGCGGGGTACCGGTGTTGCCTGAACCTGCTTCCACGCCGCTGTGCGTGTGGCTCTGCAGGCTGATACCGGCGCCAATTACATCGCCCTGCGCGGTGATCTGTCCGCTGACCTTAAGGTTTCCGACAAGCCCCGCCCCATCTGGTGTCAGCTTCAGGGTTGTTCCCCCATTTTTTAGCAGGATCTCGCTGCCTTTCATCTGCAGAAGCTGGTCATCATTTCGTTTGATGAGCACCTCCTCATTGGAGAACATAGCGCGGGAATCCTTCTGCCGAATGATGATAGCATCTTTGTCCTGTGCTTCCTGCATGATTGTGTTCGGCTGCCGGCATACACCCATGATGGCAATGGCGTTGGTCAGATCGTGCTTGAGATCAGGAAAATCCTCACCTTCGCTGCGCCATGCATCCAGAGCCTGTTCAGAAAAGAGCAGAAGGCATCCGTCTCCCGGCTTTACAGGAAAACAGATACAGCTTTCCTGGGAGCTGCTTTGCTGAAAATGTACTGGTACCTGTGCAATCTGTGGGTAATCCACCTTTCCGCCGGAAGCGCCATCACTGGAATTTCCATTTGGACGTTTAAATTTACCGATAGGTTTTACAACTGCCGTACATTTTGCAGCATCAAAAGAAACAATTTCGCCAGGAATGCAGGTATGAATCCCATCCATCGATTCCTGAACCGAATTTTTAACCTGCTGAATAAATTTTTGTATCATGATGCTGCCTCCACTACCTGTGCGGTACATAACCAGTCTCCAGCCATATTATCGCCCTCAAGTTTGACCGACTCCACCCGGAAGATCCCGTTTACTACCTTGCTTTCCAGCTGAACAAGATCATTTACCCCGATGGCAGCATTGAGAAAATAACGAATCTCCCAGCCGGCCTGCGCCTTATTTTTGGAGCTGTTTTCCTCAGCGTTGCCGGAATTTTTCTCGGATTGAGTGAGCTTCTTCGGACTGCCAATCAGTCCCGTTTTGGAACTGATGAGGTGTGCAATGGTGGAAATCGGTTCATTTGCCTTTGTGACCTGAATAATACCGTTTTGGATACTCCAAACAAGACCGTTGGATGCACAAACCTTGTCCAACACATTCTTTGCAAGCCCAACATAGCTGTAACTTTCCAATCGTTTAAAGGTTGCTCCCTGTGAAAATGTAATAGGCAACCCCATTTGTCCGGCGGCATCCTGCAAAATCAGCTTGGAATCGGTCGGCTGAAGATAACCAAAGCTCACATAACTGTCCCGAAGTTCCTTGCGCCCGTCCAGCACGTCGATGGTTGTTTTCTGGTCAGCGCCATCGTCCTCTGTGACAACATTTGTAACGGTTCCGGTCAGTACCATGGGAGTGTTATTTTTATATCCAGCGTTCAAAGTAACGACGCAGTCTTTTTGTTCCAGCGCCGCCTTATGCTCTGGAGAAAGGTTCCAAAGGGCAATTTTTGCTGTGTTAGGACTTGATACATCGGCTTTTTCCACTGAAAACTGGATGTGCAGTTCACTGATTGCAAAACCGGAAGCTCCCGCCTGTCCGGCAGAAAACTGATAAGCTCGAAGCCAGTTAGCCAAACAGATCCCTCCTTAGTTTCAGAACATCCTCTTTCGGGAAAAAGATAAATTGAGCGTTTTTTTCCTGAAAGTCTTTTCTGCCAATTGTCTGTTTAGTCGATAAAGCACCGAATAAACCTTCTGGCAAGCCATGGCAGAGATAAAAGAAATTGAGTGGTGAGTTGGGAACGATTTTGATTCCCTGCACATACGGGGTTCGATTATGGTCATAGATACCGAATGTCCAGTAATCTCCCTCGAAGTTATAGCTAAAACGGATGAGATATTCTTTGCCAGACAAAACAACGCGGGAAAAGCTGTCGTTATAGTCTGGCACTTCGATTACTGTAATCATGAATCATTCCCCTTCCTGATATCGATCCCAGAAATCTTCTCCAAATAATCCTTCTGCCGCTTTGTGAAGAATGGAAGCATCATCATCGGTATTATTACTATTCGATACATTGCTTCCAATGGTGTTTGTTGCCGTACCAGATGAATTTCCATAAGGACTGGTGCTGGCTGTTCCCGCTGTCGTTCCGGTATCTCCTCCCCGTCCATACTCGGACGGAATAGCAACTGTTTTAGCAGTTGTCGTTAAGACCTCTTTGAGTGTGATCGGAATCTCCAGCGAAGTTTTGGTTGATACATCGTAGGGCAAGGACAAACTGGTGATACCCATGTTCTGGAAAACACCTTTAGAACTGGTGACCGTAATTAGCTGACGGCTCTTGTAAAGTTCCTGAAAGCGCTCTGCTATCTCCTGTACCCGGTTTGGGGAAGCATGTTCCCGAAAGGTGATGGGAGTATTGGTAACCACCACAGTAAGGGTAAGTGTTTTGGGATTCTGGATGATGGTATCCTGAACCGAAAATCCTTCTTCAACAGGATAATCCGGAATTTGGTTTTCCAGCTGAAGCTCATGGTGAATCAAAGCGTCACACTCGATACCACCGATATTGACTGGTTGCGGCTTCATGCTATTCCCTCCTTAATAACCTGTTGCCAGACCTCTTGCTGCTTCGTCAAAGCTGTTATCGGCTGCTTTTCCCATCATTTCAGCTCCTTTTTGCTGCATTTCTCTGTCGGAGCCATAGAATGTATTTTGGATATTGATGTCCTGTTTAACATTATTGGTATGGCTGCCACCTCTGGAAGAAGCAGCTACTGTAGAGGGCTGTGGCTCATCTGGATTTCCAGTCAACCAGTCTATTGCGGAACTGATACCATCTCCAATTCCTCCTAGAATGTTACCACCAATATTGATTGCTCCTCCAATCAGTTTTCCCAGCGGAGAATTGGCAATCGTATCAATCAAATCCAGTGCTTTTTCCTTCAGGCTGCCAAACCAGTCCATTATACTTCGAATCGTTTTCCCGACTTTTTCTCCAGCTTGCTGTACCTTCTCAGTAGACCAAATAAAGAAATCTCCCAATCCTTTTAAGCCTTTACCGATCAAATCAACAATTATTGTGATTAATGTTCCAAGGAAAGAAATGACACTGCTAATCGTCTCACGTGCATCATCAGCATCAATTCCCATTTTTTCAAAGAACTCACCGATGACACTGGCATCCCCGTTTAAAAAGTGAATCAGATCATCAATCGCCAGAGCAATCAGCAGAATAACTGCCACCAATGCAAGCGTTTTGAGATTTGCAAGGGTAAGCAAGCCACTCAAACTTTTAAAGAAAGTAAGGATTTTGCTGGCATTGAGTGCAATCCAGATTGAGCCTGCTGCCATTGCAATCAGCTTGAGCAGGTTTTCCATGCCGCCGACCTTATCGGCCAGTTTATCCACAAAGGCAACTGCCTTGTCGAGCCACTTCATCAGCTTGGAAAACAGGGATACAAGAAATTCAGATAGCTTTTTGGTTAAGCCATACTGCTTGTCGATCTTTGCAATCCACAATCCCCACTGGTTTCGGATGTTGAGCAGTGCATCCGAGATGGTCATATCCACCTGTGCAAACGACCGGTTGATCTCGTCCGCACCATTGATAAAAGCGTTTTTGAGGTCGGCAACGGTCAGTTCCCCGCTGCTTGCCATCTCCTCAAACTTCTCTTTGGAGGCTCCCACCTCTTTTTCCAGAAGCTTAACTGCCTCCGGCGATTCTTCCAGCAGGCGACTGATCGTCTCGGTATCTACTACACCGCGGGCAAAGGACTGATTGAGGGCTTCCTGCATCTCGGCAACCTGTTCACTCGTTTTTCCAGCAGATCGAAACAGTTTATTGGTCAGCTCTGCATATTGTGCCGCTTCATCGACACTTCCAAACAGTTCTTTGTTTGACTGCACCAGATTGCCGACAAATTTTGCTGTATCTCCGTATGCGGTGCGGCTGTTGTTAGCAGCCTGCAAAATTTTCTGCTGGATTTCGGACTGCTCGCCCATTCCCTCGGTTGCACTGCGAATCTGGTTATTGATACTGCCAAACTCCTCAGAAATCTGTTTTAACTGGACCAGAGAAAAGCCGATACCGAGCGTGGCGACCAGTCGACTGACAGATGATTTAATTGTGGAAGAAATCTCCTGATAGGCTGCTTTGCTCCTTTCAAGCTCTCTTTGGTGCTTTTGCTCCGCACCAGTTTGCTTGTTCGTCTCATTAGTAACCTGCTTGCTTTCACCCAAAATTCCTTTGAGTAATTCCCGGATGCTTCTCTTCTTTTTAACCTGTTCACCAGTGTTTTTCTGAATCTTATCTTCTTCTGTATTCACCTGGCGAAGTTTTTCGTCCTGATCACCTATGCTATCATTGATAGCACGCTGATTGTCCAGGATTTCATCGGTGATGGCTTTTTCTTCCTCAAGCGGTGCGGAATCAGGTTCTACTATTTGCGGAGATGGTTTTGGAACAGGCGCAGAACCCGACTGTACCAGCGTCTTTGGAACTTTGAGTTTAATTTCTACTGTGAGTTTTTGTAGTGTTTTTTCCCACCGTTTTTTTGCCTTTTCAACTTCTTTCTCCGCTTTTTTTAGAGATTTATCATCCACATCAAAGCCGATGGCGATTGCGATATCCCGAATGGTCAAATTCTCACCCCCTTATCCTTTCATTTCCTCGACCTGTATGCGCTGGATGTCCAAATCACGGATATACAACGCATACAGCTTGAGTGCTTCATCCAGCGAGTAGCAGCTTTCCAGTTCCCACTTGGAAGCGATGCCTGCTTTGATGAGGGTAAACAGCCGAAGCTCCAGTTCCCCAAACTGGGAAGTATCTAAATGGCCGTAGCGCTCTGGGTCAACGCCTCCTGCGCCGGCTCCTGAGTAAGCTTTCCAAAGAGGCTGCCGGCTTTCTCGAAAAAACCGCCGAAATTCTCCCTGAGCACAAAAAAAGCAAGCTGGAACATTTCGTCCACCTTGCCGCAGAAAATCTCGTCAGCCATTTCCTCTGTCAACCACTCACCATCTGTCTTTGTCACAATGTTTTTTGAACAAAGTAGCTTTTTCATCAGTCTTTCCAGCTTGTCTCCACTCAGAGAAGAAAAGGCCGTCGCCAGCTGTGGTGCCGCTGTTGCAACATCATCGTCCAGACTAATCTTTTTATCCGCAACCAGTGGAGCAATCGCTCCAATCACCGGACCGAGCATCGAGCCCAATTCTCCCGAAAGATTTGCCGCTGTAAAAGCGCCAAAGGGATAGATCACAAAGAGCTCCCCTCCAACGCTTACCTCTTTTCCTTCTACTCGGCGGCTGTAATTTGCCTGCATTATACGTCATCCCTTTCCGATTCCGCAGTGTAGATTACCCACTGACGGTTGCCTGCTTTCTTGCCAAAATCGCTGTTTGGCACCTTGGCTACCCATGCAGTTTCTGCCGAAAGCAGCACTTCGCCGGTTCTCTTTTTAATGAGCAGCGGATGGGTAATCAGTTCCCCCTGCCTTAGTCCTGCTGCAAGGCGGGTCAGGATGCGGTTTGCCTTGACGCCGTAGAGATTGGTGATTGTCACCTTAGAAGTGGCGGTTGGATCGAGCGAAACGTTGACTGCTCCATCACAGCCGGTAGTCGGCGATGCTTCCTCCGCCATGTCCTCAATTGTCAGAAAGGCATCGTCCGCAAGTCCGGTCAGGCTGTATGGTCCAAAGCTGATTAAAATGTCCTTGCAGTTATAGACAATAAATTCCCTTGACATTGCTTACCTCCTTAATATTCGAGCACGCCGCGGATTTCAACATAGTGGATAGCTCCAGCCAAGCGAGCTGTGAATTTACAGTTTTTCAGTTCCCTACTTGAGCGTTCCGCCTGTGTCAAATCCCTTGCTCTTGGAACAGTAACCGTGTAGCCCGGTACCGGATTGCCGTCCTCGTCATATTCGGTCGGTGCGATTCCACCCATCGCCTGACCGCGCTTGAGTGCATAAACCATCTGGGTCTGTACCTGTGCGATGCCATTGTCGGTGTATGGAATTTTGGGATGGGTAACAAACAGATTATAAACACACTCCTGCATAAAGGATTTGAGCCACAACATAAAGCGAATCACATCGATCCATTCACTACCGACAGTTTTACCGCCTTGGGTGATGTACTTGTTTCCATACTCGGTGTAGTACGAGATGTTCGCTTCCTGTAAAGCCTGCATCTGCGTTGCAGTAAGCTCAGCCGGAGATACAGCGGCAAGTGTCTTAAAAGACCAGGTTTCGCTGCCCGGTTGATATTGCAGGCCGGTCACAGCAAAAGCAACATTTATGTATTTGTCTGCCTCAATCTTATCTGGGCTGTAAATCTCAAAGCTGTTCTGGTAGGTATCGACCGACAAGCTGCTTTCAGTACCGGTGACAGTAAAGCAGGCCATCTTTTCGTGTGCTTCTGCCCACTTTGCGATATCCTCGTTTTTGCCTGTCAATCCCGCTGGACAGATCACAAACCATGCTGTATTTGCTGCAGCACGATCTAAGGTATCGCTCAGAGATTCCGGTGAATCCTCTGCGGTAACATTTGCTGCCACATAAATCTGAGACGGTTTTACCAGCTGTGAAAAAGCAACAGCTGCCGCATCATAAACAGCTTCTCCCTCCACCCATCCTGCTGATTTTACCCCTTCCAGAGAGGTATAAACACCTAACGCTTTATAGTCTTCCAATGTTTTGGATGCCGGTTCCGGACCGACGATCAACACAGATTCAAAACCGCTCATGCTGGTAGCCGGTGCGGCAATCTGAATCTGAATATCGACAATGTCATTAAGATTATTACTCATTTTCAGCTTCATCCTCCTTTACCTGTGTTATTTGAGCGCTCTCAAACCATCCTGTTTTATCTTCTGACTGTTCAGGTGTACCGCCGCCGCTTGGAGTCTGTTCAAAATCCTCCCCACTTGGCGGTGTAACGCCAGAATGTCCAAAAGCTTTGTCTATAAACTCAACGCTAAACTCCTGCAGGGCGCGATATTCAAAGGCGTTGTCGTTTAACAGGGCGCTGATATCCTGCGTTTTTCCCTCCGGCATGATGCACAGATTATGCACAGACTGAAAGTCCTGTCCTGCATCCGAATCAAGGTAGCAAATAAATGCCTGCAAATCGTTTACTGCTGTATTACGGGCAGGCGGTGCAGTCATTCCTGGCTTTGGAGATTGACGTCTTCCCTGTGTGTAAAGGTTAAGGGTCAAGCTACCGGTACAGAGATAGCAGCGGCAGGTTTCCTCCTCACCATAAACATCAGGATGGACAGATCGCGAAACGTTTGTTAATTTGAGGGCAACCAGCGGATAGGGTGGCTTTACCTGATTGGTCTCGCACCAGCGCACCGATGCACCCGCAAAATAGCTTTTGACCAGCTGTTCAAACAAAAGCTGCATTTCTTCGGTCGTCATGCTTTCCCCTCCTCTGTACAAGATTCTTCCGGAGGCTCTGTCTGCATTCCTTCCGGAAGGGGTGTCCACTGACATTCCCAGTGTGCAAGCGGAGTGTGCGCCCATCGGGAAGCCTGTTCGCACTCGTACCATTTTCCATTGCAGTACAGCTGATCGGCGGGAGTCCCTGTGCGCTGGTTGACGGTATGTACCTCGTCTTTTCCAAAACTTTTGATGCGGTCAAACGAACGTTTACCTTCCGGAAGTGCCTGCAGTTCCTTTGCGTTTAAGGACTGCACGTTAAGACGAACCGGAAAATCCTCATACGGAT
>OGGQ01001857.1_pt1 | contig 25662 bp, 40 predicted proteins | sample 1571191 | NCBI WGS metagenome assembly OGGQ01 (sample SAMEA2582061, study PRJEB24529) | metagenome | biome: Human gut stool | place: China | collected 2011
AGTTGGTACGGGTGGGCTCAGGCCGTCTCGCCGGAAAAGAACACGTTGGTCCCGCCGAGCACCACGCCCGCCGTGATGCGTTCGCGCATGATGGCGGCCTGTTCGCCCAGAATGTCCGAGAACTCGGAAATGAGCGGGTCCTCGTGGGTGTCGGCCAGCACGTCGGTCAGCTCGATCCAGTCACCGTACTGGTTGATGGTGGCCTCGATGTCCTTGAACGTCGGCTTGCTGGCCTGCGGCGTCACGCCCTCGATCAACGCCTTGGGCTGGTTGGGAAGATGTTCATAGCCACGGAACTTGATCGTCCGCGTACTGTGGGCGGGCAGCGGTTTCGGCTGTCCGAACTTGTCGAGCACGAGCAGGGGCTGCGAACGCTCAAGGAGCTGCTTCGAGAAATACCCTGCGGTGCGGTAGGAGATGTCTCCTGTGGTCGTCATGGGAGGCATACGTTTTCACCTCGGTTAGATGTTCCATCCGGCATCGAAGTCGTCTTTCGATCCGACGCCCTGCGGCACCACGGGCGCGCCGCGCCTCGGGACGGCGAACGCACCGTCGGGATTCGTCCGCGCCTTTTGCGACGCCTGACGTTCGTTCTTGAAGCGGGTGATCAGCTCGGCGACGGCGTGCGGATCACGCCCGTGCAGAAACACGTCCATGAGCGGCGCGGCTTCGGCATAGGGCTTTTGCTCGATCCATGCCTGCATGTCCGCCTGAAACCGTTCGTTATCCGCCTTGCTGCGGGATGCCTCGAAAAGATCGGGATGGGCCTGCCGGACGACCGCCACGAAATTCCGGTTCGCGGCCTCCACCATGCCCGCCTGCTGCTGCGCGGCGAAGGCTTCCCGCTCACGCCGGGCCATAAACAGTTCCGCCCGATCCATCGCGTTGTCCGCGCCGTATTCCGCCAGCCGCCTGCGGAGCGTTTCCCCTTCCGGGGAATCCTCGCGGGCAATGGCGGCCGCCTCCGGCGAAAGCTGTTCCAGTTCCGCGAATTCCGACTTGATCCCCTCGGGAATCTCGACCGTCTTCGGCGGCTGCGGCTCCTCGCGCGGCTGGGGGTCAGGGGCGGCGGGCTGTGCCTGTACTGCCGGTTCCGGCTGCGGGACCGCCTGCCCTGCGGACGACTCCTCGGGGCTGGGCGGCGTTCCCTCCTCGGATACCTGCTCAGGCTCCTGTTCCGGCTGCTCGGCGGGCTTCCCCGGCTCGTCGTCGAATCCTGCGGCAAAGGCTTCCGTGCCTTCCTGATCCATCAGCTCCTGATTCTGGTCTTCCTGCATGGCATTCACTCTTTCGGCGTGATTGTATTGATGATGGAACGCAGTTCGGCGATCGCCCCCTGCGCTTTTCTGAGCGACGCCTCGTCCGACGCGTTCTCAAGCGTGTCGCGCTGCGTCTCGATTTCCTCTTCAAGCAATTCCCGGAGCGCGAGATAAAACCCCGTCCCGAACGCCGCGCGGAGATCGGCGGCGGCCCTGCTCGGCTGCTTCATCATGCGGCTGTCCCTTCCATCGGCTGTTCAGACTGGGCCTGCGCCGCCTGCTGCTGCGACTGCGCCAACGCCAGCATGAGCTGTTGCTGCACCTGTTCGGGGGAAAGCCCCTGCCTGCCCAACTCGGCGGTCAGGGCCTGTACGTTGGCCTCGGCCTGCGCCAGCGCCTGCATGACCATCTGCTGATGCTGATGTTCCTGCGCTTCCTTCTCGGTCCGCAGGATGCGTTCGGCGGGCAAGTCCGTTTGTTCAAGCGTCACTTTAAGGAGTTCGTCTTCCTTGATGCGGCTGGCGAACAAGGGATTCGCCATGAGCGAAATGATGCCGGGCACCTGTTGCGCCCTGACTTCCTTGGCGATAAGCGACTGCGAACCGGTGGCGACGACCTCATAGTCGCCCTTGATTTCCTCGCGCGGGCTCCACTGCATGTTGAAGCGGTACATCGCGCGGATGAACGGCGCGGACACATACTCGTCAAAGTCCTTCACACGGTCCTTAAGCAGGATGTTCGATGCCCCCATGAGCATGGACAGGCCGGACGCCGTCTCGCCCGCGCCGGACACGCGCCCGTCCCCGGCGTTGAAGCGCGGCGTGCTGATTTCGTCGGCGCACTCCTGCCAGAACTTCACCTGCGTCAGGTTCTCCTGAATGCAGGACGGCACCACAGCGACGCTCAGGGCTTGGTTGATGTTCACCCCGGCCTTGTCGAACAGCAGGACACGGCTCGACGAAATGTCCAGCGGGTCTTCCCCCTCAGCCAGCGCCTGCATGTTCACGCCGAACAGCGGGCCGGAACTCCACGCCGTATTGTCCTGCGCCGCGCGCACGGCGGCGTTGATGCCCGCCTGAGGCGACCGCAGCCGGTACGCGATGCCCTCGGGCCAAAAGGACGTTTCGTCACGCTGGTAGGGGTAAAAAAAGAAGGGAATGTCCACGCCTTCAAGCGGATTGACCGACGCCTTGATGATGGTGTCGCCGAGCATCCACACGCAGGAGGGAAACACACGGTACAGGTCGGCGTCCTCAACCGCGCATCCGGCATCCCGGAGTTCCTGCCCGGTGAGATAGCCCCACCGTTCGTAGACGCGGAACCGCTTGTCCATGACCGCGCCGAGGTTGCCGTTGGCGTCGTTCAGATTCCGCTTCTGCGATTCGTAGGTCGTCAACGAGGCGTCGCCGTTTTCATGCTCCTTGAGATACCCCTCGATGGCTGATGCATCGAAACCGGGGAACGTCATCAGATCCCACAGATCCTTGTCCGTCTTGAGGTGCACCTGCCAGACATAGCGGAGCTGGCGCGGCTCCAGCGCGCCGGGATCGGGATAGACCTCCCAGACGGGGACGGCCTCGTAATAGGGCCGGATTTCCTCGCCCATGACCTGCTCGTCCCAGACAACCCTGCCGCTTGCATCGGAGACGGGACGCCTCTTCCTGAGTTCCCGGCGTTCGACCAGCGGCCCCTTGAGCACGCCCATCCCGAGCAGGCAGGAGGAAAAGATGACGGCCTTGCAGTGCTGCTGCCACGAGGGGCGGAATTCGCCTCCCGCCGAGGACTCCTTGAGCTGGTCGTCGATGACCTGCTCCATCTTGTCGGCGCAGGCCTTGGCGATGCGGAGCTTCACCGTGTCGAGGTCGATGCGCCGCATGGCCTCCTGCATGGCCATCCGCTGCATCTTCCGCATGGCAAGGCCGTCGGGAACCGCGTTCTGCGCCTGTAAGATCTGCATCTGCTCCGCCATGACTTCCTGCACGGCCTGCATGAACTCCGGGGACTGCTCAACAAGCTCGCCGGGAATTTCCGGGTCCGGCGTGGGCTGGATGGCCCAATTCTTTGAACGCGCCGGGAACAGCAGGTCCATGAGCCGGGCCACCATCATGTCCACCTTGTTCGTGGTCATCCGATAGTAGACCTGCGACCGCTTGAATTTCTTCAGCCGCTCCATCACGTCGGCGGGGTACTGCCCCCGGTACTGCATGAGGTCTTCAAGCCACCGCTCCTCAATGAGCTTGCGGGAAGACTCGGCGGTCGAGAACTCGCGCTTGAGCTGCAAGGCCAACGCATTGAGCCGGGCGGACGCAGCGGCGCGGGCCTCGCGCTCCAGCTGTTCCGCGTCTTCCCGCTCCATCGCGGCGTAAAATTCGTTCTCAGCCTCAAGCGGTATCTGGGTCATTGCTTGTCCTCCACCCCGCCCCGTTCAATCTTCCGCAGGAGCCGGGTTTGCATGGCGTCCAGCGCCGTTCCGCCGGAATAGCCCGCCATGCCGACAATCCCGACGATAAACCCCATCGAGAGCCCGCTGTCTTCCAACGCCGCAAACATGAGGAAGGCGGAAAAGGCGGCCATGACCGCCGAGAGCAGAAAACCGCCCACGGAACGGAACCCGAAGCGTGCCCATCGCACGAACGCGCCGGTCACGGAAACGCCGATGAACGGCAACGACCGTTCCAGCATCTCCCAGAAATTCCAGTCCTGCATGTCGCTCATCGGCCCCCACGGATAGCGGCCTTGTCCGCATTGCACGAACCGAGCGCCTGACGGAGGCTCAAGACATAGTCGACCAGATCGGCATTGTTCACGCCGGTCCATAAGGGCACGGGCGTTTCCGCCGTCAGGTACGCCGGGGCATCCTGCCGGATCACGACGGGCATGGTCGCCACCGGCTTACCTGAGCAGCCCGTCAACGGCAGGAGGCAACACAGTGCCGCCCCAATCGCCAGTCTGCCAGTCATTGCGCATGGCCTCCCGCAGCTTCACGCGCTGCCGTTCCCGGTCCTGTTCCAACGCCGCCAGCTTCCCTTCGCGTTCTTCAAGCGTTTCTTGAAGTCTGGCATGGGCCACCGTCATGTCCTCGAGCGCGGCACGATTCCGCTTCGCGCTTTCCTCCCATGTTACGGCGTCTTGCCGGGCAAGATCCCGCTGCTCTGTCACGATGAACGCAAACACGCCGAGAGCAAGGCAGACCAAGGCAAAGACGGAGCAGGCGATGCGTTCGATAGGCATCACCACTCCCGCTCCGGCCCCATATCGAGGTGCACGAAGTTCTCGTAGTCCCGGTGGCCGATGCCCCGGAACCCGCACTTACGGGCCAGCTTGATGAATGCCTCATGCCGCTCTTTCGGCATACGGACATCAAAGGCGAGGGTGAGATGCTGCGAATGCGCGACCCCGCCCACTTCCTTGTTGTGCCTGAAGCAGCGGTGACCGCAGTTGATGACGAGGGGCTCGCCCCACATGTCGCGGAGCCGCTGGAGCGCGTCCATGCTCGCCTCGTCCACGACGATCTCCCCGCAGCATTTGCAGGCGATCTCCTTCGGGGTGAAGTTCGGCCATTTCCCGGACCAACGGGCTTCGGTATAGTGCATGAAAAACGCTCCTGAGTTTGGTCAGGAGCGTAGCACGGGGTTTTGAGCCTGTCGGACTGGTGCGGGTCTGGTAGGGGGCTGGTGAGGGTCTGATGGGGGGTTGACAGACTTTCGGGATGGCCTGCGATTGCAAAATATAACACCGCATTCCGCGTATATGGATTTCCACCTTCCTCTTTTATAGACGATATGATATGTAAAAATCTAAATAGGAGGTTGGATATGCGTAGACTCGGTATGCTGTTGCTGGTTGCCGCGCTGGCGGTTATGGCTCCCTCACTTGTTTTCGCCGAAGAAACGCAGCCCACGGTCACACTGGATGCCTGCGGGCAGATCGCAGGGCTTTCCCCTGATGTCATGGATCTCATCGAGCAACAAAGAGGATGTTGCTCATGGCACGGCGGCGTGTGTGGTTGTTCCAGCGGAGGACGGGTGCAGTGCTGTGATGGAACGCTCAGCCCGTCATGTCGGTGCAGGGCTGGTGATCCCAACTCCCCAGAAATGAAGAGTTAGACAAAAGAAAGGTGGTTCTTGCAGCCGCCTTCTTCTCTTTTCTAGATAAAAGTAGATATGAATAAAAAAAGAGGGAAATATGAAACGCTTTCACCTGATTCCGCTGGTCGCGGCGGCCTTCCTGTGCCTTGCCGCCTTCTCCGCGTTGGATGACGCAGCGGCTGCCTCTGTGGTACACGGGAACTACAAGAGCCGCATCTACCATAACGCCCGGTGCAGGTACTTCAACTGCAAGGCGTGCACGGTAGTGTTCCAGTCGGCAGAAGAGGCAAGGGCGAATGGGTATCGGGCTTGTAAGGTTTGTGGAGGGTAAAAACAGTGAAATGCGTTAATACCATATTAATAGCAATTGGTTTTATATTGTTATGTGGCGTTATTCTTTTACTATTTAGATACAAAATAGTATCTGAAAACAATCATGTATACATATATGATATTTGTACAAACAAAATGTCTATCTATAGTCCAAAAGGTAAAATATTTCCTATAATTGGTAACGCTGAAAATAAATATGAAAATCTTAAGAAAGATGTTTCCGTAACAGCTAAATATAACTTGTCATTATGTTCTAAAGAATTTCCAATAGAAGTTTTAATTGTAAATGGAAGTAAAGAAAGAGTACTACGAACAGAATGGAGATTGGATGTAAATAAAAAAGGAACCAGTGATTCCTTAGTCAAAAAGGATGGTGAAATTGTTCCACACTACATTGGAAATAAATATTTAAATACATTTATATTAGAACCTATGGAAAATTTTTCAGCTTGTTATAAGCTCCCACCAATGATAAACTCTTTTGATGAAAAAGATATGGTTATACGTACATATGAGATAACGCCAACTTTTGCAAATGCATTTGGAGGTGACTTGGATACAATGTCTCGCTTTTAATGTTTGGTACTTCACCGAGCGCATGACCGCCGCCCTGCACTCTTCCGGCAATGCTCCTACTAGAATACGCCCGCGCCATGAGCGCACGGTAGCTGATTAAAGAAAATACTTGATAAAATTTAGACGAGTATTTCCCATAAAAAAGGTATACCATGAAATCTAAAAATTTGTTACATGACATTGGAAAGAATTATGAAGCTGGAAGTTATACTCCATGTTTTTTTATAACAAAAATCAGTACGCATAAAATAAAATATCACGACTTTGATGAAAATGAAAAGGCAACGCATCTACATGAGTATATACATTTTATTCAAGACATATCAACATATTATGGGATATTAAGCATCTTAACTAAGCTCTCTAATATTTGCTTAAACTTTCACGATCTATCAAAAAACAAGACCAATATTAAAAAGGAATTTGAAAACAATATAGAGTTTACATGCTGTTTGGAAGAGACCCTAGGAGAAATACCAGATAATGAAGATGATATTTCATCATATCAAATTAACGATATCAAATATGGGGAAAATAGTTATCCATCAATAGACAAAAAGACTGTATACTATGAAATAGTACTTGTAGACGATCAATATGAAAAAGAACAACGAATTAAATTCGGAGCAATATTTATATTAGAAGGTATGGCATATATTATAGAAAAATGTGCCTACAGTAGTCAGAATTTACCGTTACTTAGATATAACATTGCACGCAATATCGTTAAGTACGTTCTTAAAAATGACATTTCAGATAGTGATTTTATAAATATATGTGATGCATCTCTTCAGTCTCAAAATCCAGGTCTTACTTTTTTTAACATTCTTAATACTATTAAAAACTATCCATCTATTGATGATGCCATCAATAGTTTCACTCTTACTGAAAAAAAATATCCGATATGGAAAGCTCCTAATCTACTTCGTTCCGATAATATATTTGAAAATATATTATCAAATATAGGTAATTCTCACTACAGACAAGATATAAAAACATACATAGAAAAAATGATAGACTCAGCTCTAATATATAGAGACAAAAATCCTTTTTTGTTCAAAAATTTATCAATAGAAATAAAAAATCACACTACATCATTAAGAGAAATGTACAATAATTTTGGAACACCTAATATATTCAATATAGACAATGTTTTTTTAGGCTCTATACCTATCAGTACAGAGAATCACACTGGTTTGACAAAAATGATTTTAATTTGTTCCTTTTTAGAAAAAATAAACAACAAATATCGGAAAACATTCAAATGCCCCCTATATGAAACATGTTTAAGAATGAATACTTGTCCAAATATATTTGATGAATATATTTGTGAAAATGATTTTCGAAAATTAGAAAATACTGGTGAAATGTGTATTGCATACGCATTAGCTCAAAATATGGGGCTATTAAATATTATTTGATATAGCTATTCCCTCCCTCCACACCTGCAACCTAACCGCCTCCGCGCTGTACCGCACCTTGCTCCCCTCGCCTTCCACGGCTATGGGTGCCCCCTGCCGCACCCATAGCTTGATCTGCCTCTCGCCCACCCCGAAGGCTTCCTTGATCTCCGAAAGGCTCCGCAAAATCATCGGCGCGTAGACGACCATTACCTCCCGTTCCGCCATCTCAGTACCCCCCGAGTCTGTCCGCCGGACCGAGGTGTTCCCTCGCTTCCCCGCGCCGCCGGTTCAAGTCCATCTCGGCTACGGCCCACAGAAGCGCCGCGGCTCCGGGGTAATCCGTCATCCTCCTGTCCACGTCCCCGCTCCCAAGCCGCTGCGTCTCAGACGCCGCCGTGCAGTCAGTCCCGAAAAACAGCGTCTTCTCCCCCACTATCCGCTGCTGAAGGATGCCCAGGTAGAAAGGAAGCACCCGCTCCCCACTCCCGTTCCATGCCTGCGGATCGGTGATCCGTATCCTCCGGCGGCGTTCCCGGCGCAGGTCGTCGTTGATGGCATCAAGAAACACCACACGCCTGTCGTCCCCCGGCGTAATGACGCACGACGCCGACCAGTCCTCGTAGAGCCTGACCGCCATATCCACGAGGTCGGCCACATCGCCGGAGCGATACTCGTTGAGCACATGGACATGGCTGTGGACGTTCAGCACAGCGGGCCGCCCGCGTATCTCACCGAGCACGATGACGCATCCCTGCGCCATGCCGTGAGGCCATGCTAATGCGGCAACGATGCGTGAGAACTGCCGTCCTGTACGGTTTTCCAGAAAGAAGGTTTCCTGCGTCATGGCGTCGCGCAGGGTACGGATGTACGACATGTCAGCTCCAGTCGGCCCCGGTGATGAGGTTCCCTCCGGGGGATAGCAGTTCGGAAAGGGCGTCACAGGTCGGATCGACCTGATCGTCATGAAGATGGGTCCCCACAGGGCTGAACGATGCCAATTCGCCAAGATATGCCTGCAACCACAGTGCCTTTTCAGGTACCCAAAGGCGACCTGCCCGGATGTACGGAAGGACATCATTAACGCGGGATACCTTATCCATATCGCGCTGTAGCGGAATTACGGGGATGCTCGTTTCCCGGCGCAATGTCTGGATAAGCCCCGTGCCGGACACCTTGTCCTCGACAAAGAACCCGGCGAAGCGCACAGGATTGGTGATGCGGTTCGGGCGGTGACGCTCGTAGAAGGCCTTCGCCGCGCTGATGAGGTCAGGGGCCTCAAGACGCTCACGGACCAGATCGAGGATATAGACATTTTGCCCATCGCACCCCGCTAGGATGAACACGGTATAGTCGTTGTGCTGGCCTGTTTTCTGAGCCGTGTCAGTGAAAATACCGATACTCGTGATGCCTGCTGGCTTGACCCCGAAGTAATGTATCCAATCGAGCTTGATCATTGCCCCGCCGGGCGGCGTAGGTTGCTGTTGGTACTGCGAGCTGAATGTGTATGGGTCCGAATCACGCAAGGCAAGCAACCCTTCCAGAGATTCCTTATCCGGCCAATAGCTCCGCGCGTTATCCGTCCCTTCTCCCGGCACGGCCTCAATAACGAGTTGCTCAAACTCCAACCCGAGCCGCCCGGACAATGCCAGCGCGGAAGGGTCGTCCTCATGGACACGCTGCATGATCATGATGACCGAGGTGTCGTCTGTGGCCCGGCGCGACCGGACGGTGTTCGTCAGCCTCCGGTTCGCCGTCTCGCGCTTGGACTGGCTCCACGCATCCTCCGGCTTGATGGGGTCGTCGATGATGATGGCGCCGGAAAAGCCCTGCTCCATGAACCCGGCGCGAAAGCCCGTCACCTGCCCGCCGGTGGACGTGGCGTAGACGCCGCCGGCAGTCCGCCCCCCGCTCTCAATGTTCCACCGCTTCTTGGACTTGGTGTCCCGACGGAAGGCCAGCGGCCAAAGCTGCTGGAAGGCTTCCGTCTCCAGTATCTCACGGGCTGACGTGCTGTTGAGTGAAGCAAGATCGTCAGAGTACGAAAGATGGAGAAACCGGCAATGCGGGTCACGGGCAAAGCACCACGCCATGAATGCAATGACCGCCAGCTCGGTTTTGGAACTCCCCGGCGGCGTGTTGATGAGCAGGTTTCGCACGTCCCCCCGATACACTGACATGAGCGCGTCCGCGATTTGCTCGTGATGCCGATTGACCCGAAAGGTCATGCCTGTTCGCGCCCGGAACATGAGCGCGACGAACGCGAGGAAGTCCCGTTCGCAGGCGTCACGGATGGCGGCAAGCTGTTCCGGCGTACAGCGGGAGAGCAGGCCCATCAATCCGCCTCATATGAGCCGCGCAGGGCCTCCCGCAGCGCGGAATCAGGCGCGGGAACGGAGGTCGCCACGGCTGCCGTCTGCGCGCTGGCCTGCTGGCTGACGTTCACCGTGGTCCCCCGCTCCTGCTGCGGGGCGAGGTTCCGGCGGCCACGGGTCATGGTTTCCCACTCCTCGGGGAGTTCGACCTTGGAGAGTACGGCATGGGCCTTGAGTATGAGGGCCTTGTCGAATTGGGCAAAGAGATGGTCGGCTTCAAGACGTTCGCGCACCACATCGTCGATCGTGGCGCGAAAAGTTGTGGGCAGGTCACAACTTTCCTGCTCAACTTCGTATAGCGCCTTAATCGCACTGACCTTTTTCTCGACAACCCCACAACTTTTTCCTTGCTTCCAACCCTCTTTCCGGGCGCGCTTCGATGCGGCCTGCTGTGATACCCCGAAACGTCTGGCGACCTCCCCAAGCGACACGCCCCGGACTTCATATTCCGCGCGGGCTTGTTCCCACTGCTCAGACGTCAGCCGGGCCATGCCCCACCTCATGCTCTCCATTCGCCGCGCGGATGGACGTGGTGATCAGGTCGAGAAGTTCCTGATACACGCGGTCGGGAGTCTCCTTTTCCACGGCCTGCACGACCTCCTGATACTCCTCGCCAATAACGCCGAGCGCGTGGTACTTGCCCTCCGCAAAGACGGGATGCTTTCGCCGCGCTTCCGATACGCGCCGGGCAATGTCCTCGATGAGCCTGTGCCCCGCAGCCGCGCTTCCGTTCCCGATGATCAGTTCCATTTCAAGCTGGTTCACAATATCCCCCACATACATCCATTCCGGCACGTTCATCACATATCAACCACCGGAGCCGGGCAGTCCCAAACGTCCTTCCCCTCGGCCTTCCGGTCGTCCAGATTGATGCCCTTCTCCACCTTCAGCCGCTTGAGCCTGTACACCAGCATCCCGACGCCGCCCACCGTGCGCCGGAGAGGACCGAATATCGCTATCCGGTTCCGGCCCACGCCCCAGACGTATGCCTGCACCTCAACCGCCCTGTGCAGCGTCGCCGTGGCCTTCGCCAGCATATCAAGCCTGCCGCCGGTAATAGGGACGATCACATCGGCTACGCGTTCCCTCATGCTCTGCCTCCGCTTGCTTGGGGCAATGCCCCGGTCAGATAGTTTTCGATGGCTTCCCGCGCCTCCCACCAGCCCATGCAGACCTCGACGCGGTACCCGGCCTGACGGAGTGCTGTGATCAGCTCCTTCTGCGTAGCCTGAACCGTCCCCCCGCGCTGGCGCTTCATCTCGATGTACAGGCCGTGGAACCCCTGCCGGGGCGAGGCAAGGAACACGTCGGGGACGCCCGCCACCACGCCCTCGACCTTCAACCGGGCCCCGGTTCTCTTGTCCCGGCGCCCGCCGTTGGGGATGTGATACATGACGAAGTGCCGGGCATACGGCGTTCGCTGCCACCAGTCGAAAAGGGCTTTCTGCTCTTCCGACTCGGGAGGGCAGGAGGGCCGCTTCTTCGCCTGTGCGCGCCGGACGGGGGCCGATTCGTTGGAAACGCTCCATGTCATAAACCGTTCTCCTACAGCGCCCGTTGCAGGACGCGCCCAAAGTTCGCCGGAATAGGTAGCGGCTTCTGGCGGTCAAACTGTCCGGCCTGATTGTCCGGCCTCACGCCATGCCGCCATTTCTCCATGAACGACAAGCCCGCCTTCCAGCCTTCCTCGCGCTGCGCCTGCGTCGGCATGTCGATGACGGGAGCCCCGAGCAAGGGGCCACGGGCCGCAACCGGCACAAGCGGGGGCGGTGCGTCCGCCTCGTCCTCCCATCGCCGCCCGGCCAGCCAGCCCGTCAGCATCTTCGGCGTCTTGCCCCGCACAACAAGGTCGGGCCTGCGCGCCGCTTCCTGTTCCGCCGCCCGGCATATGGCGGCCACCAGGGACTCGGACAGCCCCTCAATGTCGATGAAGGCGTCCGCGGCCTCGGCCTTGTTGCGCTTGTAGCCGAAGGCGTCCCACACGCGGTTGAACCACGCCAGCCGCTGCCCCGTGAGGACACGTTTGGTCGCCGTCCGATACGCCGGTTCAGGTGCGGGCCCTTCCCCGGTAGCGGGTGCGGCAGATCTGGGGGCGCTGTTCGTAACGTGTGCGGAACCTGCGCGCGCCCCTGCGCCTTCCTGCTTTTCCTTCCCCGAAAGGGAAGCCCGCTCCTCCGCTGCATCGGCGGATGCAGGAGGGATTTCTTTTCTTGCTTTCTTCCCTTCTTCTATCGTGTGCGGAACCTGTGCGCTGCTTGTGCGCCCGTTGTGCGGCTGCTGTGCGGCCTCTTCCGTAGCAGACTGGTATAACTGCCAATTCACGACAGTGATCAGCGTGCATACTTTTCCGAAAGTCTGACGGGTGATGAAGCCGTCGTCTTCAAGCGTCGCCAGCATCCGCATCACCTGATACCGCGACAGGTCAAGCTCGCTCGCCAGCGAAGCCCCGGAACAGGCAAGCTGCCCCGGCAGGATTTCCTGCCCGTGAAAGTATCCTTGCTTCCAGTTCGCCTTCTGGAGAAGGGTGATCATCAGCCCGCGGTACAACGCGCCCCGGCTCCACGACTTCGAGTCCTCAATCTTGCGCCAGACCTTGAAATAGCCGCCCATACTCACACCTTTCCCTTGACGGCAGACCCGATTGCGGGCATACTGTCTTCAACGTTTTGATGAACTTGCATCATCTTTTCCCCTTTTGGCCCGTTGCTCCACAGCGGGCCTTTTTCGTGTTCACGTGCCGAACCTTCAAGCGGCACTTCAAGTTTGTCTCCACACTTCGCGCAGGCCGTCCGATACAGCCAATGGCATCCCTGCTTCGGGCAGGGCCGCAGGTGCGGATACCGCGCGGCGGCCGCCTTAAGCCCTTCCAGCGTTTCGTACCCTGCGGCCTCGGGCGACGGGATGCGGTGGCGGCAGCGAATGATCATGACGTTACAGCGGCAGGACCGGCCTGCGGTAGCGGCCCATCATTCCCGGAATATCATCCAGACGCCTGCGAAACGCCCCAATGACATCCACATGGTAGGCGTTGATCTTCCCGTAATGCTCGTCGTCAATCTTACGCACTTCGTAGCCCAGTTCTTCCGAGCACTCCTTGAGCTTTCTCCCCAGAATGGACCACATGCCTTTGCTCGGCGCGAATACGTCCAGAACCCACGGAATGGCCTTTACCGCCTTCCACGACCGTCCGATGCCAAGCTGCTCGGCGTAATGTTCGGAACGGCGTTTCTCTGCGGAAAGCAGGCCGAGTGCGGAGGCTTCCCGCCTGCTGCCGATCTGCGCCCTGGTCCTTATGGCGTGGTCGCGTTCGGCAATGGCGGCGGAAGCCGTCGCCTGTGCCAGCTGCGCGGCTTCGCGTTCGTCAGCCCACGCACGGGCGGCCTCCACGGGGTCGGCAAAGTTGGGAAGAGAGGGAGGGACGGGAAGCACGCCGTAATAGCCGCGCCTGCGAAGAGCCGGGATGACCTCCTCGCAAATCCAATCCTGAAACTCCACCGCGCCGGGCAGGTTTGAACGCATGACGAGGCGGTACACATCAGATTCAGGGATAATATTGTAGGGCATGGCCCCCTGCGGTGAATTACCGTAGCTGAATTTATTTATCTTTTTACAGTGTGCGTTCACGGCATCGTTGGGGCGCTCATATCCCAACGCCTTCGCCACATCATTCCCCACAAACCACGGCGCGCCGTTGTGCTCGACAACCCGCACGGCCCCAAACGCCTTGTTCTGGAAAATCCGCATTTCGTTCATCATTACCCCCACACCTTCCACCACGGTTTACGACACGCCCCCGCCTGCGGTTCAGGCATCGCCACCGGTGGCGCCTGCTCTCCGTCCGACAGGCTGGCCAGCGCCACATCCCGATCCCGACGTTCCGCCAGTGGTTGCAGCCCCGCCTGCGCGCTCCGGCACGCCGCGATCACGTCCCCAAGCCCGGAACGGATCTCCCGCGCCGTACTCGGATAAAGCACCTGCGCTTCCGCCACGATCCGCTGCACCTCGCCAAGGGCCGAACCCGCACGCGCCACCGCCGTCAGCACATCCGCGCGCGTCGCGGCAGGCGTCACCGGAGTGTCATCAGCTACAATCTGCGCTTCGAGCCACTGGAGGAGGATTCTATTCCGCATCACCCTGCACAAACCGGGGATGATGTACAGGCTCGGCGCATAGTTGTCATTGGGATCAAGATAGCGGCGCAAATGCGTCGCGGTGATGCCCACTCCCTGCGCTATGCTTTCGGCGGTCATGCCGCTGGCGTCCTTGGCTTCCCGAAGCGCCTCGATCGCAGTCATGTTCTTGTAGTCGGCCATCCTGCTTTTCCTCTGAAGTTTTCAACTTTACGGCCTGTTGCGTTCCGATAAGATGGCTGAAAAAGGTTCGGAACCCATGCCTGTACCCACAGTCCATTTGCTCATCACTCTGCGTGGCCCCGTGTGGCGGGTCCGCATCCTGATCCATGGTGTTTCCCGCCTGTGTTGGCGGTCGTACCGCGTCGCGGAGTACCCGACTCCAGAAGCCGTGGCTCGGCGGTGCGCGGCAGGGCTAGCGAAGTGCAAGCCAGAAAATGACACCGACAACTGCAAAATAGGCAATACTTACGATTGCTTCAGGCCAGTTCATGGGCGTGCTCCTTTTCGGGTTCGGTGGGAGTGTTGGGGAACGCTTTGACAATTCCGCGCTCCGATAGGACAAGAAGTCATCATTGGTCTGCCGGGGAAGGTCGCAACTCCCCCGGCAGGTTCCCCTGCAACGCTCACAGCAAACGGACGACACAGGAGAAATGTTATGGAAAATGCTGCACATTCTTTGTCTCATGCCGAACTGCTTTCGCTCGCATCCAACCTTACGGCTGCGGCTTGTGCTTGCGGCCCGTCAGCATCCACAGACGACGAAGCAAAAGAGAAGGCCATGATGCACTTCCATGCGATCTACAGGGAGCTTTGCTCCGAGTACGGTCAGAAGCCGCTTCTTGAAGGAGCGAAATGGGACTAGCCCCCTCCGCCGGGATGCGTTCCTTGAGCGCGTCCCGGATTTCCTCAAGAAGCCGCACCTCTTCGACCAGCCGAGCCATAATGAAGAACCGTTGGTCCCTGTCGGACCAAGGCTCTCTGGCACGCGACAAGGTGTGTCCGCACTCCTTGCACAGGTAGAAACGCTCCGGATCATGTGTGGCGCTGAACGTCCGTTTCATGCCGGGGGCTCCGCAACTGGGGCATTTCATACCAACGCCTCTTCTTTGGGTTCAGGGGGAGTGTTGGGGGCGGCTCTCAAGCTAGAGGATGGTCCGTGCAAACCGAGATCGAATGCATGATCCAGAATGGCTTTCTCTGTTCTCTCAGGAATTGGATACCGCCCGTTGCGTAAGGCACGGTAATGTTCGGGGGTGTACCCCATAGCTACGGCTGCGGCAGTATGTGTCCCGTATCCCTTTGCCAGCCTTTCGAAGGCATCTTGAATAGTCATGGTTTCTACCTCGTGTTCACAAGACTATAGAAGAAAATATTCCATTATTGCAAGAGGAATATCTACGTTTTTTTTCTTCTGCTTTTTCGATAGGTAAAAACTATGAATGGCGAACTACTGCAAAGATGTTTTGTGAATCTGATATGTTCCATGATCGGGGAGGAGATGACAAAGCCCTCACCGAAATACAGGACACATTCTGATTTCGCGAAGGCTGCATTTCCTGATGATTCTAACCCTGTGAAGACTTGGCAATCTATTCGCCTTGGACAAAAAGGTAAGCCGAGAGGCATAAGCATTGCTGAAGCATTCTCTATGGCGCAGGCTTTTAACGAAAAAGTAGATCGTTTGCTTGTCAAGGCAGAAATCATGATCGAGGAGGGGTGGGAGTTGAGCCAAGACGTTTTTGTGTCCCCACAGGCCAAGAAACCGGGCCGCCCAACCAAGAAAACATCCACTTCCAATCCTCCACAGGAAGAAATCCCCCCTGCAACTCAATGCGCCAATCACACGCAGCATTTTGAAACGCATACCTGTTGAAAATCCATGGGAAGCTCTACGCGAAAAACTCAAATACGGGTTTGCCAAAACTGATATTCTTGAGAGAACACAGTAGAATTAGCTTTGTATTTTATATAGTTGCAACAACCGTGGTGGCAATTTCAGTTCTCGGCAATAGCAGCCGCGTTGACCAACTTCATGCCCCCCTTCCTTATAATCTATAAATATCCTCCATCTTCTTTGCCCCTCCATCGCGAGGGGTTTTTTTGTGCCCTGTCAAGTTGTTCCGCCGATACAGGATGAGTACCCACATTATCCTCCATATTTTAGAAGATAATATTCTTTTTTTTGTTGACCAATAGAATATTATCTTCTATTTTATTTTCAACGACGACGGAACCACTTCCGCCGTCCTCGCAGTTCCCCGGAGCTGCGATACAAGCCGCGCAGGGTCGGCGGGCGTAGACGGTATGATGAATACCCAATCAGCGCGGGGAGAGGTGACTAATCCCCCGGCTCGGCAGAGCTGCAACAGTAATGCAGACGGGTATTATCCCGTAAAAATTTCATGAAATACAATCGAACCCGGAATCATCCGGCTTTTTCAGGAACAAACATATGACCAAAGTCGTCAAGGCCGTCCACGAACTCGTGACGCAAGGCAAGATGCCCGCAAAATCCGTTGCTACCGCCATCGGCAAGCCCTACACGACCCTCATGCGTGAAACCAATCCTTATGACCCCGGCGCGAAACTCGGCGTGGAGACGTTCATGGCCATCATCGAAACCACGGGCGACTCCACCCCGCTCAATGTGATGGTGCGGGAACTCGGCTACAGGCTTGCCCCTGTGGACTGACGGCCTCACATGAAAGGGGCGGCGAACACCCGTCGCCCCGAACCATGCGGGACCTGAAACGTATGGATGTGCACGCCCCGGCGGGGATTGGCTCTGCCAGGTGTTTGCCTTGAATCATCGAAGCCTAGATAGGCACCGGGCTTTTTCGTACCAGACCGACAGCGCACAAGGACAGACCATGAAACCATTCGAAAAAGCCGGGAGGAGCAGCCCCGACATGCGAAGTCGTGGCGAATATCGGTCCGTAACACGTGATAAAAAACGACAATTCACCACATAGCACGGGGTCGAGTACGAAAAATCGTACTCCCAAACCATGTTTGAACGCATCTGGCAAGGGCGGGGAAGAGAGAGGAAGAAGGATTCACTTTTAGGATGAAATTAGATAGAGAGAAAAATACTTCATATCTATTAGGAGCATAGAGTTCATCGGAAAAGGGAAGCTTTATAGTTTTTTAGTACAAAAAACTACAGGAAAAATCATGAGCAAACTCATTGAATCCGTCCACACTCTTGTCATTGATGGCGATATGCCTGCAAAAGCAATAGCATCCGCCATTGGAAAACCCTACTCGACTCTGCTCAGGGAGTGCAACCCCTATGGCAAAGGCGCAAAACTCAGCGCAGAGACGCTCATGGCAATCCTCAAAGCCACAGGGAACACCCAGCCTCTTGAAGTCATGGCGCGGGAACTCGGTTATAAACTTATTCCTATCAATTGATGATCCTTGCATAAAAGGGGCGGCGGATCTCCCGTCTCCCCAACCCATGCGTGGACCTGAGGCGCATGGAGATGTGCGCCCCCGGCGGGGATGGCCCCGCCGGGTTTTGTGGAAAGGAATCAATTTGTGCATAACGCATATAACACTTTATATTTAATATTTTTCTGTTTATATTTAATATTTAATTGACACAAAACCATTTTTTTACTTTTCATAGCAAGTAGCGGCAAGCTTCTAGGGAAGTTCGGCGGCTACCAACTCTTGGAGGCGGTTTTACGGAACCGCAAACAGCGGCAAGCTTCTAAAAAAGTTCGGCGGCTCTACCATAGGCGGTTCTTCGGAGCCGCCTTTTTTCATGCCCAAGGCACGACCCAACGGTGTAATCATTTCAGTTTTTACATCTTGCTCAAGAACTCAAAAAGGAATCAAAATCCTTTTTGAGCTTTGAGGTTTCGCGCCCAGCTCGAAAACGGCATCACAAGCGCGGCCCGATCCTATCGGGCATCCCTCCCCCTGTTCCCCCGGCGGCGGTCGGCGTTGTTCACGTCCGGGCGCGGCGTCGGCGGCGGGTTCGTCGGGGCTGGTTGTCGAAGAGCCTCCAATCGGTGACAAGTCGTCACCAGTTGTCGTTGACTTTTTTCGTACGATAATCGTAAAACTGAGTCAACGAATTTCGTATATTTTGATTTAGAAAAGGAGGCACGAAAATGGTATCCAAGTACATGGAGGATACTATGAGCGTGGATACTGTATTCGCGGCTGCCGTTGAAAAACTGGCACAAGAACAAAACAAAGAATTAAAAGAACTCGTTCATAATACAATGAAACTTTCCACTCCTGATGTCTCGTTGCGCGAGTTCAAGCGCATCTATAGACCTGACAAGCAAGGTCGTCACCGTAGCCTGACCCTACGGGAGGCATACGAATTTTCACGGGCATTTGGAAAAACTATAGATGAAATGATCGCTCTGGGCCTCTTGGAAAGCTGAACACATAATAGTAACCACCTATAAAGAAAGGCAGTCTTGAAAGATTGCCTTTTTTTGAAGAAAATAAATACGAAAATCGTATTTTTATGTTGACTCATAAATACGATTTTCGTATTTTTATCTCAACACAACGGGATGCCGCCGAGGGCAGACGTGTTGAGAGACGGCGAGAGCCGGACTGGAGCGGTGAACATCAACCCCCGCTGTGGAGTCGAAACGGAACATGGCCGAAGCATATGGACAGAGTCTGTGAAACCCGCTATTCTTTCAGAAAAATGAGGGACTAATGCCTGTTATCCTTATCATTGGGCCTTATCGTTTTTTCTTCTATTCCAACGAAGGAAACCCCTTAAAGGCCCCGCACATTCATGTCAGAAGTCAGGACGGCGAAGCGAAAATTTCGCTTGTTGAACCGTTCGGGGTTCTGCTCAATGCCGGTTTTTCCGCGCAGGAGCTGCGCAAAATATGCAAGCTCGTTCAGGAAAAACGGGATATCCTGAAGGGGGCGTATCATGATTATTTCGCCTAAAAAGGTTTGGTTCGACGAGGATTCCATGTGGGTGGGGCTGAATGACGCCCGCGTCATCGGCGTTCCTCTTGCTTGGTTCCCCCGTCTGCTCAACGCGACGGTTGCGGAACGCGAACGGTTTGAATTGAGCGCGTTCGGTATTCACTGGGAACACCTCGATGAAGACATTTCCGTCGAAGGACTCCTTGCCGGTCAGGGGGATTTGACGAGGACTCCCATCAAGGTCGCCTGACCATCTGCAAAAACACACCCGAAAGGCTCCCCGGAAACGAGGAGCCTTTTTTCGTGCCTAGCCCCATCGAAAAGCCCGGAACCAACCGGGCTTTTTCATTGGGTTTGGGACGCCAAGCCAAACATCAAAACGAGGGTATTTCTATGTGTTACGGCACGAACTGCGGACGTGAGGGGGCCTTTGGAACCTGCTATCACCCGGAAGATTGCATCATGCGCGCCATTGAGCGCGACGCGGAAGAAAACCTTGCCGCGCGGCTGGCACGCGACACGGCCCTGAGCCGGGAGCATTTCCCCTGCCCCAACTGCCTTGAGCAAGGGGAACGGCATAGCCTCACCTATGAAAACGGCCTGTTCACCTGCCCGGAATGCGGCGGGGAATGCGACGCGGCGGAACTCATCGCGCTCTATGATGATATACGCGCCGGGCATGTTTCCGATGCCGAAGTCGTCGGCCTGTGGATTGAAAAGCTCGACGCAAGGAGGGTCGCATGAGCGCCGCCATCTTCTGCCCGCACTGCAAGCTCAAGTACGACAAGGCCGTGAGGCTCAGGAGGCACCGCGACTTCTGGATCTGCTCGTCCTGCGCGGAATACTACACCGCCGAGACGCTGGTCACGGCGTGCGAGAACGCCGCACGGTCGTTTCTGGCAAAGGCCAACTACCTTAAAATCATGGCACGGAGGGCGGCGGCATGAAGATCGACATCTGGAAAAGGCCGTGGCTGGCGGTGCTCCTCCTGTTCCTCTGCTTTCTGCTCGTGGGCTATTTTGAGCGGCAGGATCAGGAACTCTTTGAACGAATGGCCCCGTTCACGGAGGCAATGCGATGAACTGGACGGACGACGCCTACAGCGAAGAACACGGCCCCTGGACGGACGAGGAACTCATGATCGCGGCGGGCAATGCCGCACGGCGCAAGGCCCTGCGCCGGAAAACGACGGAAGGAGACGACGATGTGTGACCAGCCGCAGCCCACGGGTATCTATCAGGCTATGGCGGAAATCCTCGCGGAGATCCCGTCCATCGGGAAGGACAATAAGAACAAGGAACAGGGGTTCAAGTACCGCGGCATCGACGACGTGTACAACGCGCTGCATCCGCTTCTGGCAAAGCATAAGGTATTCATGGCCCCCACAGTGCTCTCCCGGGCCAGCGAAGACCGCACGACCGCAAAGGGCGGTGCGATGCAGTGCGTGACCCTTTCCGTGGAGTACCGCTTCTTCCATGCGGACGGCTCGTCCATTTCCTGCACGGTCATGGGCGAGGGCCGAGACACTTCGGACAAGGCCACCAACAAGGCTATGGCTGTGGCCCACAAGTATGCCCTGCTCCAGACGTTCTGCATCCCCACCGAGGACATCGGACAGGACGACCCCGACGCCGAGACGCCTGAGCCCGTGCAGCCGAGGCAGGACGCCCGCCCGCAGGTCATGAGCGGCCCCGTGGACTTCGACAAGGTACGCGCGGAACTCGCCCGCATGACCACGGAAGAGGAACTGCAGGAATACTGGAAGAAGGTGCGGGTTGAAAAGGAACACCGCCACTTCAACCAGCTTTCCCGGCTGTTCCTCGACCGCCGCAAGGAACTCGCGCCGAAGCGGGAAACGCCGTCTCCCGAAAAGCCCCGCCCCACGTCATCCATCCCGAACATCATCCCGGCGGCTCAGGTCATTGCCGAGTTCAACGCCTGCGAGACGGTCACGGCCCTGTTCGCGGCAGCAACCCGCCTTGCCGTCCCGGAAAACCACCCGGAGATTGCCGCCATCCGTGAAGCCTTCCGGGTACGCCGGAAGCAGATTGAAGCGGGCCAGACCCGCGCCGCGTAATCCGTGCCCCGCCCGACCATCGGACGGGGTTTTCTTTTATCCCGCCAGCAGGAGAATCCATGAGTCTCAACAAAGTGATGATCATCGGGCGGCTCGGACGCGAGCCGGAACTCAAATACACCCAGAGCGGCAGTCCCGTCTGTACGTTCAGCGTCGCCACGGACGAATCCTACACGGACAACAGCGGGCAGAAGGTCGAAAAGGCCGAGTGGCACCGCATCGTCGTGTTCCAGAAGGCGGCGGAAAACTGTTCGCAGTACCTCGGCAAGGGCAGCCTCGTCTTCATCGAAGGCAGGCTCGAAACCCGCAAGTGGCAGGATCAGCAGGGGCAGGACCGTTTCGCCACGGAAATCAAGGCGCAGCGCGTCCAGTTCCTCGACCGCAAGGCGGACGGGCAGTCCAGCCAGCAGCAGGAAGGCGGGCGCAGGCAGCAAGGCCGACGCCACGCCCCTCCCCCATCCGCTTATGAAGACCTCGGCCCCGCCTTCCCGTCCGAGGCCTCCGGCATGGACGATGTTCCTTTCTAGCAAAACCAACAGGATACAACCATGACACAGACCGCAGAAATACTGGAAGCCCTTCCGCCCGCGCAGATGCAACCCACCGGACTGGCGCAGTTCGACCTTGCCGTCACCGCGACGCCGCTGGTCATCAACTGGAACCGGGACGCCGTGTCCGCCCTGCTCGACGCCACGCTGGAGCAATACGAGAAACTGGTGGTGCAAGAAGAGGACGTGCCCGCCATCAAGTCCGAAATGGCGGGGCTGAACAAGCTCCGTGACAGGCTCGACAACGCCCGCAAGGAGATCACCCGCCAGATCGCCGGGCCGCTGGAAGCGTTCGACGCCGAAGCCAAGGCGTTGGTCGCCCGCGTCGTCGAAGTCCGCGCCGGACTGGACGCGCAGGTCAAGGAATTCGAACGGCGCGACCGCGAAGGCCGCCGCCAGAGCGTCCAGTTCGTCATCGACTCCCTGAAAAACGGTGAAAAGGTGCCGGAACTGGACATCCCCATCAAGGAACCGTGGCTCAACAAGAGCATCAAGCAGGCCCAACTGCACGCCGAAATCCAGAACATCATCCTCAAGCACAAGCAGGACAAGGCCGCAGCCGAACAGCTTGAACGGGCCAGGGCCGACCGCGCTACGATGGTTGAAGCCGCGTTGAAGGCCAAGGCCGAGGAGTACGGCTTTAGCCTCCCGATGGGCAAGTTCGCGCCCTGCCTGTCGCTGGACATCACCAGCGAAGAAGCCGCGGGCGTCATCGGGCAGGTCTTCGCGGCGGAGGCCAGCCTGCGCGAGCAGCAGGCAAAGGACAAGGCCGCGCGCGAAGCCGCAGCAGAGGAAGCCCGGCAGACCCGGCAGGCCGTGCCGACGCCACCGCCCGCAGCCCCCTTCATCGAAGAGGACGACTTCCCCACGGCTCCCCCGGTCACGACGACCCTGATCCTGTCCGTCGCCTACGAACCGGCCCACGAACAGGCCGTGCAGGAACTCCTCGCGCAACTCCGTTCCGTGGCCACCGTCACCGTCATGTAACCGGCGCCCACCTCCCGCGCCGTCCCCATAGAGCCCGCCGGGGGGCATGTACCCCGGCACAATGCCAATCCGCCCGCATCACAGCGGGCTTTCTTTTACCATAAGGAGAAAGAGCCATGAGCAGCCCTCTCGACATGCGAACCATGAACAACGGCGGCGTGGTCGAAGCCGTCAACATCGCGCTTGCCAAGGTCGCGGACAACATCGCGGACGTGAACACACCGCCGGACAAGCCCCGTACCGTCACCCTCAAGATCACCTTCAAGCCCGACGAGAGCCGGACGCTGATCGCATCCAAGGCGGTCGTGACGACCAACCTCCAGCCGCAGGAACCGCAGACCATCCCGGTCGTGCTCGACAAGCTCGACGGCGCGCCCATGCTGTTCGAGTCCTTCACCGACAACCGCCCCGACCAGTACCGTTTTGACGGCACGTCCCCTACGGAACTCAGGGGCAATGGCAGCGTGACCGTGAACGTCACCCCGTTCAAGAAGGCTGAGGAACATCCCATCAACCAGTAACAAAAGGAAAAAATCACATGGAAATCAACCGTATTGAAGCTGACAGGCACCTCATCGGCGTAGGCCGGGAACTCGAATCCCTTGACGGCAAGGCCAAGGCTACGCTTCCCGTTCATGTCACGGAAGACGGGTTGCGGTTCTACAAGCGTGACCCGGAAGGGGAATGGCAACGCCTCCATGACGCGGAACAGGACACGCTCACCGTGGGCACCTTGCAGGCCGTGGTGGATTACCTCAACCAGAACCCCGACGGGCTGGAACTCGACAAGCTCCTTGTCCACGTCTGCGATGTGACGACCGTGAGGGTTATGTCCGTCCCCTTCGGGGGCTGGAAACAGCGCACCACGTACATGCGGGCCGACGCCGTCATCCCTGCCCACCGTTTTGGAAGCTGGACCTCGCCCGACGAGTTCGTCCCCTATCTCCAGTCCTGCTTTGTCCCCTCGGACGATCTCGACGCGCTCATCAAGATCAGCGGCAACCTCGTGGACACCTCGGAAGTCCGCGTACAGGACGACGGCGTGTCGCAGGAAGTGTCCATCCGGCAGGGCGCGGCACGCAAGGCAGAAGTTCCCGTACCGTCCCCGGCGGTCGTCTTCCCGTTCAGCACCTTTGCGGAAGTCGCGCAGCCAGCGCACAAGGTCGTGTTCAGGCTCCAGTCCAGCCCGCTGGCCTGCAAGCTCATCGAATGCGACGGCGGCGCGTGGAAGCTGGAAGCCATCGCCAACATCCGCACATGGCTGATTGAAAACCTGCCCGAAGGCGTGAAGGTCATCGCGTAGCACCCCACGCCCCCGGTTTGGCTTCATCAGACCGGGGGCTTCACAGGAGAACTTGCCATGTCTTTCCAAGACGCCTATGAGCGGATACTTCAGTCCACGGGCCTGCGACGCAAACGGATGTCGCCGCCCTGCTCGGTGTGAAGCAGAGCAGCATCTCGGATGCGAAACGGCGCAACCACATCCCCGATTCTTGGATCTTGACGCTTTTCAATAAGAAAGGCCTCAATCCCTCTTGGATCCGCACCGGAGAAGGCCCGCAGTATGTGGCGGGAACGGATACGCCCCCGACGCCTGTTTTTTCGGAACAGCAGGCGGCAGAGAGCCTTGAGCCGATACTCCGGGCGGCCCTGCTCGGCGTGGTTCCCGAGCTTGCCGACCAGCTCAGGCAAAAGATGAACCCATAACCTCAACACGCATCACACGGAACGGTAATGAACGACGCTGAAATCATGGAACTCGTTGATGAGGTCAGAAGGTGCGAACGCGCCGTGCAACAGGCGAAGAACGCTCTTGAAATCGCCAAACGTGACGCCGCCGTCGCCGCCTGCCCATATAAGGAAGGCGACATCGTATCCGGATGGGATCGCGACGGCACCAGTCCGGCAAAGGTCGACAAAATCCTGTTCACCCCCTCCTACCCCTACTACGACCTGCGCGTGCTCCCCATCACGGAAGGGGGCAAACCATCCCGACGGCACAGGTACGCCTACAACGTGCTGGATGTAACACCATACGAAGGCGACGAATGACCCCAAACGAAAGGCGGCTCACTTTGATGTGGGTCGCCTTTTTTCTTTGGGTGTTGTGGGCAATTGGTCCTGGAAGGGGGTGATGCCGATGAAGTGGCTAGGCGTCCGACCAGATACTTCTAAGCCGCCTACACGGCGGATAACGGCTTTTACAAAAGTATCTCTGCTTTTCAGTAGGTTACACCTGAAAAGGCTTCAGAAACTTCGCTTTTCCTCTCTATTTTTAACTACCTTATTCTCAATCTCTTTTTTAGACAACTTTTTTATGAAGCCAAAGGAAGCCCCTCACTAATGTCCGGGGCTTTCCCTTTTTCTGGAGAAACGACATGCGAAGACCCATCAACCCCGTAATCCCATACCCCCACGAGGCCATCCAGCACACCCGCTGTGTTCTGGCCCTGTCCATGATCACCGTGGCGCTATCCCTCCTTAAGCCCGAAATGCTTCCTCAGCTTGGAGACCTTGGAAAGCAGGTCGAGAAGGTCGACCGCTGGATCGAACGGTGTAGCGATGGTGCCCAGCGCAGGTTGTCTTCCGGCGCAAAGCGAGACCTCGATAGGAGATTCCATATACTGGCGGAACATGTCGATTCACCGGAGGCTTTTATACCCACGCACTCGCCTCGTCCCAACGTCGTGCAGCAGTAGCCCTGTCCGCTTGCACCAATTGGGTGCAAAATGGTGCGGAAAATGACACTTAAAAACAATATTATTAATAAATTATGCCAATAAAATCCTTTTCATAAAAAAGGGGGATCCTTTCGAGGCTGCCCTTTTTTGTATAGAAAGAAAACCTCCCGCTAGGCGGGAGGTTCCGAAAAGCTTACAGCTTTGTATATGTTATAAAAACTCCTTTTGATTTGTTGGTAAAGCTTGCGGTCTGGCAACTGCAAGCGGCAACAAATCAAAAGGAGGTCACAA
>OGGQ01001859.1_pt1 | contig 25658 bp, 23 predicted proteins | sample 1571191 | NCBI WGS metagenome assembly OGGQ01 (sample SAMEA2582061, study PRJEB24529) | metagenome | biome: Human gut stool | place: China | collected 2011
TTTTTATTAAATTATAATTTTGATATTCATTATATTAAGAGAATGATTCGTTTATTCTCTAAAATTTCAATATTTATTATTTTAGTCTTTGTAACTTGTCCATTTGTGTTCTCAAGTGGAGTCACAATGGAATATTTATCTTATGCTTTTGCAACACCAATTGGCATGCTTGTGTTATTATCACCATATGAAAAGAATACAAGAAAAACATTCTTTCACTTAATTATATTACTATTTTTTCTTGTGTCTTGTATATCTTTTGGTCGGAGAGCTGCAACTTTATATATTTTATTCTTCTTTGTAGGAACATTTGTCCTAAATTTTAATATGATAAGTAGGGATAAATATCTTCTATGTCAAAAAAGAAAGAATTTATTGCCTATTTTCATAATAGTTATTATATTCTTTATTTTATGCGCTGTCTTTAGTCAGAATATTACCTATATTCTTGAACGTTTTGATACTGGTTTTGAGAGCCGGGAAGGTCCAATTGAGGAGTTTTTATACGACTTTAATAAAGCACAAGATTGGTTGACAGGAAGAGGATATGTAGGAGAGATTATGGGGGGGGTGTTGGCTACAACAGATCAAGGAACGAGGTTCGGAATCGAATCAGGTTGGTTAACTCTCATTCTTCATGGTGGAATACCTTATGCTTTATTGATTTTAATTTTGTGTATTGAAGCAATTATTAATGCCTTAAAATCTAATAATTTATTGTGTAAGTCTTTGGGGCTATTTATTTTTTATATGATAATCGATATGACGGGCTTTGGTGTCCAATTTGTCAATATTAAAACTGTATTATTCTATATTGCTATATCGTGTTGTCATTCAAAGTATTTACTAAAGCTTAACAATGATGATATAATAAAATATATATATGTTTGATATTAGAGTTATTAAAGAACGATACTTTGGGGATGAGCGTACAAGAAAAATAGGCAAAAATGTTATTGGCTTAGGTGTTTTGCAGGTAGTAAATGTTCTCATTAGCTTTTTGCTGGTTCCTATTATAATGGATTTTATTTCTCCTGCTCAATACGGTATTTGGCTTACAATTTCTTCTATGGTTGCTTGGTTTTCATTACTTGATATAGGTTTAGGAACTGGTATGAAAAATCGTTTAACAGAAGCTATCGCAAAGAATGACATGAAATTAGCTAAAGAATATGTAAGTACCACGTATATACTTCTTGGGATCATTGTCTCTATTGCTCTTTTGACATTTTTATTCGTGGCTCCATTTGTCAATTGGGCAAACGTGTATAATCAAGACAATAGCATGAATAATATACTGAAATATACCACGATCATTGTTGTTGCCTTTTTTCTTTTACGGTTAATAATTGGTTTAATTGGTACTGTATTAACTTCATATCTGAAACCTGCTTGGAGTCAAGCAATGAATACTTTTGCAAATTTTATTGTAATTGTTATTATTTGGATTCTATCAAGATTCATGCAAGGAAACTTAGTGATACTTGCTACTATACTTAGTGCCTCTTCTGCATTCGTTTTTTTTATTACGAGTATAGTTTTATACAATGGGAAGTATAAAGAAATAAAACCTTCAGTTAAATGTTTTAGAAAGGAATTAATTAAATCTATTTTAGGCTTAGGAGTCAATTTTTTCTTTATTAATATTAGCATGATAATAATTTTTCAAGCAAATAATTTCATCATTATACATATATTTAGTAATGAAGATGTTGTGATTTATAATCTTGCTTATAAGTTATTTTCTGTCTGCTCTATATTGTTTGGTTTAATTTCCCAGCCTTTCTGGACAGCTTATACTGATGCTTGGGTAAAAGGAGATGTGGAATGGATTAAGAACACGTTAAGGCGAATATTTAAATTATGGTTTTTGGTAGTTAGTCTTGGAGTTGTTATGTTGTGTTTATCTCCAATAATTTATAAAATTTGGATTGGAGACAAAATTCAAATACCATTTATTCTTTCTGTTGCTATACTTGCCTATTTTGTATCTCATACATATGGAGGAGTATTTAATATTTTTATCAATGGTGTTGGTAAAATTAAATTGCAAGTATATTGTCTTTTAGTTGTTGCTATTATTTATATTCCGTTAGTGTTCTTATTTATTAAAGTTTTGAACCTTGGTCTAGTCTCTATACCATTAGCTCAATTAATTTCAAATTTTTATTCTCTCTTTATTGCTAGAATTCAATACAATAAATTAATTAATGGCATGGCAAAAGGATTGTGGGATAAATGATTGATTCATGTATTAACGGATTATCTTTTGAACTTCTTATCGAAAGTATAATATAAATATAATAAAATACTAATTAAAATTATCATGTTATTTTTCCGTTTACGAGAATTGTGCAAAGGTGAACATGTGGAATGTTGTTTAAAGCAACTGATATCAAATGAATGGTTTACAAAAGAGCAATTAAATGCATGGCAATATAAGCATTTGAAAGAATTACTTTTGTATCTGTCCTGTAATAACCCTTATTACTCTCGTTACATCAAAGAGAGAGAGATAGATTTGCAAAAGAATTTTGAAAGTGTATACGATATACTTGCATTATTTCCTGTTACTGATAAAAAAGTAATCAAGGATAATTATACAGATTGGTTGTCAAATCATTTGTCATATGACAATCTTCAACTGTGTTCAACAAGTGGGTCTAGTGGAATACCCTTTAAGTTCTATCAATCAGCATTAGCTAGAGATTATAAAACCGCCTCAAAATACAGATTGTATCATCGTTTTGGAATAAAAATTTCTGATTATCAATTGTGTTTAGGAACAAATTATGATAGCAAAGTTTCTTCTTTTTTTCAGAAAATGAAAATAAATATGAACAACAAGTATATAAATCATCGTTATATTACTGATGTATCTTGTTTGTCTTTTGCAATGATAAGAGAAATAATAGATACAATTAATAAACTTGATATAAAATCGGTTTGGGGATATCCATCTGCATTGTTTGAGATTGCAAATTATGCGTTATCTAATAATTATCCGATTATTAATAAAAGGATAAAAGCTGTTATATATTCTGGTGAAAGTCACACACCATATATGGACTTGATTGTTAAAAAGGCATTCAACACGATCACGATTGATGAATATAATTCTGTAGAAGGATTTATTGCGGGCTCATGTAAGGTCGATAATATGCACCTTAATGAAGATACGGCGTTATATGAAGTCTTATTGCCAGATGGAAGTATTCGTGCGTATGGCAAAGGAGAGTTATTGATTACGAGTTTGTTTGCCAAAGATTTTCCATTTATTAGATATAAAAATGGAGATATTGTTGAGATTGCGGAAACGAAATGTGAATGTGGTTCTCCATTTAAACTTCTTAGTCATTTAGATGGTAGAAGTTCTTGTTTTATTTACAATGGTAGTATTAAAGTTCCACATGCTGTATGTACTCATTATTTACCACATTCTGATTATCGTACAAAAGTTGACAAATTTCAAATAGAGCAAAATGAAAAAGATTCTGTGATTGTTAGGATTGTTTTGAAAGATAGGAATACTGATTGTGCGGGACTTGAAAATTTATATCGAGAATTATTTAATAATATATCTGTTTGTTTTGAATATGTTGATGACATACCAAGGGAAAGGTCTGGAAAATTTAAAGATGTAATCAATAATGTTAAAGAATAATATGGTTGTCAATTTTTTTTGTGATTTTAACCCTTTTTTTACCTCTTCGGCCTTAGCCAATAGGTATGAAGGGTTATTAAAGGGATTAATGCATGAAAATGTAACGATTAATCTTTTTATCTTAGGTGGTTATAATAGTATAGAAGAAATTAGGAAGAGGCATTGCTATATAAATTCTCCATTTTTAAAGATTACATATTTGGTACATACGTTGAATTCAACTTTATTTCTCAGACGTGTGAATAATTATATTTTAGGGCGGTTGGTTTCTAGAATTTGTGATTATAAGTTAAGAAAAGCATTTCAATTACCTGCGGATTATTGTTGGATTGCCGGGGGAAATAATATTAGAAAATCATTTTTGAAATACCAATTATGGATTAAGGCCCCCAAATCAATTATTGAATTCAGTGAATTTCAGCAATTATATAAGAATGATGCAACTTTGCCAACCTTTAAGATTGAACGTTTGGAGCAAGAGTATAGAGTAACTTGTGATGTTATAAAAAGTGTTGATTGTATTTTGGTTATGACGAAAAGGCTTGAACATTATTATAAATCTTTATCGAAATCTCATACAAATTTTTTACATCTTCCGATGACTGTAGATTTATCAAGATTTCAACATATATCGATAGCAAATAAGTATAGAAAGCCTTATATTGCCTTTACTGGAACATATTCTAATGCTAAAGATGGTGTTGATATATTGATAAAAGCTTTTGCTAAAATCGCTTCGAAATATCCTAATTATAATTTATTATTGGCGGGATTCTATCATTACGATGTTTCTAAACAAAAAGAATTGATTGCACAATTGGGACTTAATGATAAAATTTCTTATTTGGGAACATTGGATAAGGAACAAATTCCGGAATTAGTTTGTAATGCAAGTCTTCTTGTCCTTCCTCGTCCTGACTCTCATCAAGCACAAGGAGGGTTTCCTACAAAATTGGGAGAATATCTTGCAACTGGAAATCCTGTATGTGTGACAAAAGTTGGAGAGATTCCTGATTATCTTGAAGATAATTTTTCAGCATTTATGGCAACACCAGGAGATGTTGATTCTTTTGCAGATGCGATGGATCGAGCTTTGTCCGATAGCGAGAAAGCAAAACAAGTTGGACGGAGTGGGCGGAAAGTTGCTGAAAATAATTTTAATATCGATGTTCAGGCTAAACGATTGGTGAGATTTCTGAAAGATAATCAAAATATAGGTCATTAAATAAGATATTTTCCTCTAGTAATTTTATAACTATGTCTTTAAAACAAACAATAACTCACAATCTTCTTAATATTCTTGGATGGCGTACAAAAAGGCATATTGTTGTTATTGAAAGTGATGATTGGGGAAGTATAAGAATGCCTTCGAAAAAAGTTTATGACAAATTACTTAGAGCTGGTATTCGTGTCGATAAATGCCATTATTGCATGAATGATTCAATAGCAAGTGAAGATGATATATCTTTACTATTTGAAGTTTTGAGCTCGGTAAAAGACAAGAATAATAGTCCTGTGGTCATTACTGCTAATGCTGTAGTTGCAAACCCTGATTTTGAAAAGATTAAAGAGTCTGATTTCTCTGCTTATTTCTTTAAACGTATTGATGAGGGGATGAAAGAAATAAAAGGGTGTGAAAATGTTTTAAGTATGTGGAAACAGGGACAAAATGAGGGGTATTTTAGAATACAATCGCATGGAAGGGAACATGTGAATATTTCTCGTTGGATGTATTACCTACGAAATGATTTTCCCGAGACGCGGCTTGCTTTTGATTACGGGGTTTATGGTATAAGTACTACGATCACTAATGAAAAAAGAAAATCGTTTTTACCCGCATTTGATTTTGAAAATAATCAAGAAGAAAGTATTGCAAATAATATAGTAGCTGACGGACTTAAGAATTTTGAAAATATTTTTGGCTTCAAATCGAAATCTTTTATTGCGCCTAATTACACTTGGGGAAAATCATTAGAAAGAACAATTGCCAATTATGGCGTAAAATATATCCAGGGATCACAGATTTGCAGATATCGAAATGCCGAGGGAGAGAATAATAAATGTCGATTGCGTTATATTGGTAAGAGAAATGATTTTGGACAAATTGACCTTGCACGTAATGCCTTTTTTGAACCATCAGAGAATCAAGATAAAGATTGGATAGATTCATGTTTGTCTGATATCGCAATCGCTTTTCGTTATCATCATCCAGCTATAATTTCTGCTCATCGGGTAAATTTTGTTGGAACAATAAATGTACATAATAGAGATAAAAATCTGGTTTTATTAAAGGATTTATTGATTGGAATAAAAAAACAATGGCCTGATGTAGAGTTTATGAGTTCTGATCAATTGGGCGATTTAATAACGAAGAATAATGAATGATAAGATTATTAAGATATTTATTTCAGGCGATTTTGCCCCTCGACTAAGAGTGAATGATGTCATTGATAAAGAAGAGTATGCTCAACTTTATGGAGATATTTTGCCAATAATCAGAGAAGCGGATTATTCTATTACTAATCTAGAGGCACCTCTTATTGAAAAAGGAACCCCGATAGCTAAAACTGGTCCCAATTTGAAAGCTCCGATAAAAAGCATTGAAGCTCTTAAATTTGCGGGAATTAGTATGGTGACATTGGCAAATAATCATATTATGGATTATGGTGAAGAAGGCTTGTTGTTAACGATGGACTTGTGTAAGAAAAATAATATTGATTATATCGGTGTGGGGAAAAAGCTTGAAGAAGCACAAGAAGTTAAATATGTTTTGATTAAAAATACAAAGATCGCTTTTATTAATGTTGCTGAGAATGAATGGAGTACGACAGATGGTGATAAAATGGGAGCAAATCCTCTAAATGAAGTAGATGTTTATTATCAAATTTTGGAGGCAAAGCGAAATTCTGATTCTGTGATATTAATCATTCATGGAGGACATGAAACATACGAGTTGCCCAGTCCAAGAATGAAAAGATTATATCGTTGGTTTATAGATCTTGGTGTAGATGCGGTGATTGGTCATCACACTCATTGTTTTAGTGGTGATGAAGTTTATAAAGGGAAGCCTATTGTTTATAGCTTGGGAAATTTTATTTTTGATCATCCAACGAATCGTGATAATTATTGGAATTTCGGGACTGCTGTTGTTGTAGAGTTGAATAATGGTCATTTGAAACTTCATTTTTACCCATTTGAGCAGTGTAATAATAAAGTTGGAGTATCATTATTGGCAGGGAAAAACAAGGAACAATGGTTTCAAAAACAAAAGATGAAAAAAGAAATTATATTGTCAGATGAAATGTTGAATCAGCAATATAATTTGTTTATTGAAACTCAAAAAAAAATGTATGGAGCTTATTTAGAGCCCGTAAAGAATAAATACGTGCTTGCTGCAATGAATCGAGGATTTTTCTCACGATTTATTAAGGGGGCGAAAAAACGTCTTTATTTAAATATCATTAGATGTGAAGCGCATAGAGATATATTATTAAAGATATTGTCACAACAATGAAAATAGCAATTCATAAATCTGGTGGTTTTTCCGAACGCTGGATAAATTACTGCCAAAAAAATAATATTGATTATAAAATTGTAAATGCCTACGATTCGGATATAATCAAACAGATGGCAGATTGTGATGCTTTTATGTGGCATCATCATCAAGCGAATTATAAGGACTGCTTGTTCGCAAAGCAGTTACTTTTTTCTCTTCAACAATCCGGTAAAAAGGTTTTTCCTAATTATAATTCAGGATGGCATTTTGATGATAAAGTTGGTCAGAAATATTTGTTGGAGTCAATAAATGCTCCATTGGTCCCAAGTTATGTGTTTTATACTTCCAAAGAAGCACGGAAGTGGATTGATAAGACTACTTTTCCAAAGGTATTTAAGTTGAGGGGAGGTGCGGGGGCGGCTAATGTTATGCTAGTGCATACACGTAGAGAGGCAAAGAAATTAGTGTACAAGGCGTTTAGGGGTGGTTTCCCGCAATATAGTGGATGGAGGAATCTTAAAGAGCGAATTCGTAAATATAGATTGGGGAAGACAGACATAAAAGACGTGCTAAAGGGAGTTGTTCGCTTATTGGTTAAACCGGAATTTGCAAAGATGCATGCACCAGAAAAGGGGTATGTTTACTTTCAAGATTTTATACCTAACAATACTTACGATTTGCGTATTGTTGTAGTTGGTAATCATGCTTTTGGAATCAAACGATTGTGTAGGGAAAATGATTTTAGAGCGTCCGGGGGAGGTAATCTTATATATGAAAAGTCGCAGATAGATGAACGCTGTGTGAAAATAGCTTTTGATGTATCTGATACGTTACATTCGCAGAGTATGGGATATGATTTCGTTTTTGACCACAACGGGAACCCTCTAATTGTAGAGATGTCTTATGGATATGCGGTGGAAGCATATGACAAATGCGAGGGTTATTGGGATCGAGAGCTTAATTGGTATTCTGGTGAGAATTTTGATTTTTGTGGTTGGATGGTTGAAGATATGTTGTTGAACAATTAGTTTTTTTCGTTACAGATGGTGTCGTATTTGAATAATTCAGTATATAGGGTAAAATATGTCTTGTTAAGTCCCAAGTGGCATCGTTTTTAATCAAGAGTGTTGTGATTTATTTATTCATGTTTATCAGATGAGAAAGATTGCTTTTCTTATTCCAACCTTGATTGAGGGAGGAATGGAACGTGTTATGTCGGAGATACTTAAGTATTGTGCGGAATATACGGATTTTGAATTGCATCTTGTATTGTATGGAAAAGAGCATACTCCATTTTATAAGATTCCAAGTACGGTGTTTATGCATAAACCACATTTGAAATATGAGGATTATAATCGAGTGGTTTATACGATTAAAACGATGTACTACTTGAGAGAAGAAATCAAGAAAATTCATCCTGTTTCTATATTGAGTTTTGGAGAAATATTTAATAATTTAGTATTGTTATCGTTGTGGGGGTTGCATTATCCGATTTATATTTCTGATCGCTGCCGTCCGAATAAATCTTTTGGAAGATTGCATGATCATTTAAGAAAATGGTTGTATCCTAAGGCTACTGGGATTATTGCACAGACAGAAAAAGCTAAGAGTATTTATTTGACGCAATTTAAACATCCTAATATACGTGTGATAGGAAATCCTATTCGAAAAATTGAAGATGGTAATTTCTTAAATAAGGAAAATATTGTGCTTTCAGTCGGGCGTTTGATTACAACGAAAAATTTTGATCAATTGATTCGTATTTTTTCACAAGTTGTATATGGGGATTGGAAGTTGATTATAGTTGGAGGAGATGCATTAAAACAAAAGAATAGTGTGCTTTTGCAAAAGCAAATAGATGATTTAGGCTTGACGGATAGGATTATTCTTGCCGGTTCGCAGAAAGATGTTGTGAGTTATTTATTAAGGAGTAAGATTTTTGCTTTTACTTCAAGTAGCGAGGGATTTCCGAATGTTATCGGAGAAGCTTTAGCTGCCGGTTTGCCTGTTATTGCTTATGATTGTATTGCAGGGCCAGCTGATATGGTTGAGGATGGTAAGAATGGATATTTGATTCCCTTGTTTGACGAAGAGATGTTTAAGAAGAAATTAGCATATTTAATGCAACACGATGAAGAGCGTAACCAAATGGTTCAAAACGCACCTCCTAGTGTGTTGAAATATTCAACTTCAGTAGTGTGTGAAAAATATCTTGATTTTATATTGAATAATAAGTGATTTATGTCCAATTATGGAATTTATGTTGAAACTTCTTCAAATTAATACTTCGGTAAATACAGGAAGTACTGGTCGGATAGCAGAAGAAATAGGAAGTACGGCTATGAAAGCTGGCTTTGGAAGTTATATTGCTTATGGCCGAATGGCACGTGAAAGTAAATCACAATTGATACATATTGGAAACGTAGCTAGTGTAAGACGTCATGCATTAACGTCTCGTTTGTGGGATAATCACGGGTTTGCTTCTACGAAAGCAACGAAATTATTTGTGAAAGGGTTAGAGAGAATAAATCCTGATATTATTCATTTGCATAATTTGCATGGATATTATTTGAATGTGGAGGTTTTGTTCGATTATTTGAAAAAAGTTCAAAAACCTATCGTTTGGACCTTACATGATTGTTGGCCTATGACCGGACATTGTTCGTATTTTGATTTTGTTCGTTGTGATCGTTGGAAAACGGGATGCTATGCTTGTCCGAATTTGAAGGGATACCCGGTATCTTTATTTTTAGATCGCTCGAAACAAAATTTTGAAAAGAAGAAGAAGATTTTCACAGAAGTATCCAATATTACGTTTGTTACTCCATCTCATTGGTTGAAAAGTGTTGTCCAAGAATCATTCTTTGAAAATTATCCGGTGAAAGTTATTCATAATGGTGTCGATTTGGATGTTTTTAAGCCGATAAGGTCGGAAGAAGTGAGATCGAAATATGATATTCAGTATGATACGAAAATTGTATTAGGAGTTGCGAGTATTTGGGATCGAAGAAAGGGATTGAATGATTTTGTTCAATTAAAAGAGAGAATGGGAGAAGATGTTCAAATAATATTAGTGGGATTAAATGAAAAACAATTATCGAATTTACCCAAGGGAATATTAGGGATAAGACGTACGGAGAATGTAGAGGAACTTGCAGCATTGTATGCTATGGCGGATGTTTTTGTAAATCCAACATGGGTTGATAATTTTCCGACAACTAATATAGAGGCTTTGGCTTGTGGAACTCCTGTCGTTACCTATCAGACAGGGGGAAGTCCGGAAGCCATTACGGATGTAACGGGGAAAGTGGTTGAGCGGGGAGATGTGGAAGCGTTGAGAGAGGCGATCTTGGAAATATTAGTTCGTGAAAGGGACGTGTATAGAATTGAGTGTAGGGAACGTGCGGAGAAATTCTTTAATAAGGAAGATCGGTATAGAGATTATGTGGAATTGTATAAATCATTGATATAATCATGTATAGAGATACTTTGAAGTCATTGTTGACAGTTCATGCGAGTAATATTCCAGGCTGGAGAACAAAACGTAAAATTGTTGTTATTGAATCGGATGATTGGGGGAGTATTCGGATGCCTTCATTAAAGGTTTTTGAAACATTAAAGAAGGGAGGTGTGGTTGTTGGGCGCAGTCATTATGATTTGTATGATTCTTTGGAATGTAATCAAGATTTAGAGTGTTTGTTTGACGTGCTTTCCAAATTTCATGATAAAAGCGGAAGAAATCCGGTAATGACAGGAGTGAATGTTGTTGCAAATCCGTTATTTGATGAAATTAAGCGAGAAAATTATCGTAGTTATTTTTATGAACCTTACACGGAGACTTTAAAGCGTTATCCGCAACATGATCGTGTGTATGAATTATGGAAAGAAGGGATTAAAAGACGTTTGTTTGTACCTATATTTCATGGACGGGAACATTTGAACGTGCAGCGATGGTTACGTGCATTGAAGAATGGAAATAGTTCCGTGTTGTTTGCTTTTGAAAATCACTTGACCGGAATAGGAAAAGGTATTAATGGAGAGAGAATTCCAAATTTGCAAGCTGCTTTCGACATTGATACCATGGATGACCTATCCTATATGCAAGAGGTTCTAAATACCGGGTTAGATCTGTTTGAACGTTTGTATGGTTATCGATCCACGTATTTTGTACCGACGAATGGACCTTTTAATAATTCATTGGAGACGATATTGTGGAATAATGGCGTAAGATATGTTAATTCTGGAAAAATTCAGATGGAGCCTTTGGGGAATGGGCAATTTAAAAAGAATGTTCGTTTTTTGGGACAGAAAAATGCATTAGGACAGATTTATTTAACTCGGAATTGTTTTTTTGAACCAAGTAGTTCCGGTTTTGAATTTCCTACCAATACGGATTGGGTAAATAATTGTTTAAAGGAGATAGAAATTGCGTTTTTGTGGCATAAGCCTGCAACGATCAGTTCTCATAGGGTGAATTATATTGGTTTTTTATACCCGGAAAACAGGGAGCGTACTTTAAAACAATTCGAGGAATTATTAGGAAAAATGTTAAAACGTTGGCCGGATATAGAGTTTATGACTTCCATGGAATTAGGGGATTTAATAATAGGTAGAAGTAATTTTGAATGAAAAGTATTCTTATTGTAAATCAAAGTTCCGGGTATTTGATGGTGGATATTGCGAATGCGTTTGTCAATTCCGGAAAATATGATCAAGTTGTATTGATGGCAGGTAATCCAGAGGCTCTTGTCGGATTGGATAAAAACGTGTGTGTAGAAAAGATATGTAAGTATAATAGAAAGTCCTTACGAAGGAGGTTTTTTTCTTGGGTTTATGGTACGATTCAAGTACTTTTCAGAGTCTTATTTAAGTATCGTAGTTATGAATTGTTTTTGGTTTCCAATCCTCCAACAATATCTTTTATAACGTTATTTTGTAAAAACTTGTATTCTACATTGATTTATGATGTTTATCCTGATGGTATTGTTTCTGGAGGGTTTGTAACACGAAGAAATTTATTATTTAGGATTTGGGCTAAAGTAACTAAAAAATTTTATCAGAATGCTCAGTATATTTATACGATAACCGAAGGGATGGCGGATAGAATTTCTCAATATTGTGATAGGGAAAGAATAGAAATTATTCCGGTATGGTATAGTGCAGATCTAAATCCGATAGATAAAGTTAAAAATACATTTATTCTTGAACATGGTTTACAGGATAAGTTTATTATTATGTATTCGGGGAATATAGGTAAAGGACATAATGTTAAATTATTGGTGTCAATAGCAGAGCGGATGAAAGAAGATGATGATGTCCGATTTGTTATTATTGGAGACGGGTGGGAAAAGAAAATGATTCAAGATTCGATTATAGAAAAATCTTTAAAGAACGTGTTGCTGTTACCATTCCAGCCGTTTGATAAGCTTGCGTATTCTCTTTCTGCCGCAGATATAGCTTATATTTCAGTTGAGGGGCGGGCTTCAACAGTTTGTGTGCCGAGTAAAACTTTTAATTTTATAAAATTGTCTAAACCATTATTGTGTGTGGCTAAAACAAATTCAGAACTTGCTAAATTAATTCAAACATATAAGAATGGAAGGGTATTTGATCCAAGTGATTTAGACGGGATAATCTCTTTTATTAAAAATTTGAAAGATAGTGTAGAATTGAGAGAACAATATAAAGTTAATGTCTCTGTGGCAAAGAACGTATTTTCTCCTAATAATGCATATCAATTTATAAAAAGATGAATATAAAAGTCTATAAAACATCCGAGATTTCGGAAGAGGATTGGAAGCAAATAGCGAATGGTTTTAATATCTGTTTTGATACGCAGCACTCGGTAGATCATTTGATGAATTATTATGTGTCAACGGTGTTTGGTTATTCTTATCATGCAATAGCTTATACAGATGACAATAAAGTAATGGGATATAATTCATTTATTCCGACAATTTATCAGTATCAAGGAGAGAAACTACTCGTCGGGGTGAGTGGAGGTACATTTGTTCTAAAAGAATTTCGAAATAATATTTTTCTTTTTAAAGATTTAATGAATGCTTTGTTTGAGTATTGTAAATCAGAAGGGATGGTTTTAAAAGTTGGAGTACCTAATAAAAATTCATTTCGCTATACAATAAAAATAATTAAATCTAAATTAGTTGGATATTTGCCTTATTACATTTTACCCGTAAGAGCATTTACGTTATTGCATGTTAAAAAGTTGAATTTTTTGAATGTCTTTTCCTATATATATTGTATTGTAAAAATATGGCTGTTAGATTTTTTTTCGAGATACATTCACGTAAAAGCTATATCTAGAAAATTGCAAATTTGTGCAGACAAAGATTTTTATCGATTTCGATTTATCGACACGAGAAAGTATATTAAATATGAGAGTAGACAATATGTGGGTTATTATCGAATTTGCGATGAAAATGGCGTAAAAGTAGCTTACATAATGGATTTCCGAGAAAAAGGAGAACGTACTTTCAGATCATTACTTCATTTGGTGAAGTATATTGTAAAACATACTTCAAAAGTTGATGCTGTCATGTTTATTGGTACTTTGGGGTTTAAGCAACCCCTTTTGTTAAAAGTTCCTTGGAGGTTAGAACCAAAGCACTTACCAATGACTGTGAATGTTTTAAATAAGGAATCAAATGAAGTTTTAGAGAAAGTTGTAGAAGATTTGAAATCTTGGGAATTTGGTTTAATGAATTTCGATGCGAGATGAATATTTTAACATTTGATCTAGAGGAATGGTTTGTTTATCAGCAATATGATAAAGGACCTAGAGATTTTTATTTACCTATCATTGAGTCTTATCTTGACGAATTGTTGGAATTGCTTGATAGACAAGAGCTGAAGGCTACTTTTTTTTGTTTAGGAATGGTAGGGAAAGAATATCCGGGTATAATTAAAAGAATAGCACGGAAAGGTCATGAGATAGGATGTCATTCTCATAAGCATCAATTTGTATATGAGATGGATTATGCTCGTTTTTTGAAAGATTCAAAAGAAGCTATAGATATATTAGAGGATATTACCGGTCAGAAAGTACGAGGATATAGGGCTCCTGCTTTTTCAATAACAGAAAAGAATAAATGGGCTTTGCAGGTTCTTGGAGAGGTCGGTATAGAATATGATTGTTCCATATTTCCTGCTACTCGTAGTTTTGGCGGTTTCCCTTCGTTTACAAAACATGAACCGACGATTATAAAATATGGAAATACTATAATAAAAGAATTTCCTATTAATATTGCAAATGTGTGGGGAATGAATATTGCTTATTCCGGAGGGGGATATTTTAGGTTGATTCCTTATTGGAAAATACAAAAAATAATGAAGAAATCTGATTATGTAATGTCTTATTTTCATATTCGGGATTTTGATGCACATCAGAAAAAAGTCCTTTCTTTAAGATATTTCAAAAGTTATTATGGTATTTCAGGTGCATTTGATAAACTTAAAAAGTTTATTTGTGATTTCGATTTTATAAATGTAGAAAGAGCTAATGATGAATTTGATTGGGAAAAAGCCCCTGTTATAGAGTTTATTGATTAAAAGTTGCCTTAATTATTATGTATAAATCTTTTTTCAAACGTCTACTTGATTTCTGTTTGGTTACATGTGGTTTACTCTTGATTTGGCCCGTTCTTTTAATTGTCTGCATATGGTTGCATTTTGCTAATAAAGGAGCGGGGGCGTTTTTTACCCAAGAACGTCCCGGAAAAGATGGTAAGATATTTAAAGTGATCAAGTTTAAAACCATGACTGATGAAAGGGATGATTCGGGGAAATTATTACCGGATGCGAAACGTTTGACAAAAGTGGGAAGGTTTGTTCGTTCAACCTCAATTGATGAATTGCCTCAATTGTTGAATGTGTTGAAAGGAGATATGGCTTTGATTGGACCGCGGCCTTTACTGGTGCGTTATTTGTCACTTTATAATGAAAGACAGGCACGGCGGCATGAGGTGAGACCCGGGATTACGGGGTGGGCACAAGTTAACGGGCGAAATGCTATTTCTTGGGAAGAGAAATTTGATTATGATGTGTGGTACGTGGATCATGTTTCTTTGTGGCTTGATTTGAAAATCGTGTTATTGACAATTAAAAAGGTCTTTGTTCGGGAGGGAATTAATTCGGGAACCGCTGCAACGATGGAACCATTTAGAGGAAGTAAAACAAGTATGTTATGAAAGATATTGCCATATATGGATTTGGTGGCTTCGGTCGAGAAGTCGCTTGTGTTATTCAAGCCATTAACGAGATTGAACCGACTTGGAATTTGATTGGCTTTTTTGATGATGGGCATGTTGAGGGAGAAGAAAATCGCTATGGAAAGGTGTTGGGAGGAATAGACGTGGTGAATCGTTATCCGCAGAAGTTGTCAGTGGTGATGGCTATTGCTTCTCCTTGCGTGTTGCAAAAGTTGACAAGGGAGATGGTTAATCCGAATATTGAATTTCCTAATATTATAGCTCCGAATGTGTTATTTTTTGATCAGGAGTCCGTGGAGATGGGGCAGGGGAATGTGATCACGTATGGCGGGAGAGTCAGTTGTGGGGTGAAGTTCGGTGATTTTAATCTTTTAAACGGTTGCGTGTCTTTGGGACATGATGTACAAATCGGGAGTTACAATATGTTACAGCCGGAAGTACGCGTGTCGGGAGAATCAATAATTGGTGATTCTAATTTCTTTGGGGTACGTTCCATTATATTGCAAGGAATAAGGATTGGGAATAACACGCGTATCGGGGCCGGAAGTGTGGTTATCCGGAAAACAAAGGATGGTATGCTTTACTTTGGAAATCCGGCAAAATTGATGAAAGAACAATAAATATAGAGTATTATGAAAGAGCAATTTTTGAAAAATTTAAAAGATGTTTTTGAGATTGAAGATCGTGAATTGGCTATGGATGATAAATTTCGGGAATATCCGGAATGGGATTCGTTGGCTTATTTGTCTGTTATTGCCATGCTAGATGAAGAGTATGATTGTCAGATTGAGGAGGCTGAATTTAAAAAATTGATCACGGTCAGTGATTTGTTTAACGTTATAAGTAAAAAATAGGCATGGCTTTTTTGGAGTATGAAGGAGTCGGAATTACAGCTATGGCGGCAGCTGTTCCCCGTACCGTGATCAAGAATTACGAGTACACACAATATTTTCCCGCAGAAGAGGTGAAAGAGGTCGTGGATAAAGTGGGAATTTACGAGCGGCGGTTTGCTGATGAAAATACTTGTGCTTCAGATTTGTGTTTTGCCGCGGCAGAAAAGTTGATCGAGGATAATCATATTGATCGTTCCGAAATAGATTTGTTGATTTTTATTTCTCAAACACCGGATTATCGGATGCCGGCAACATCTGTGATATTACAAGAGCGATTGAAATTAGGGAATTCAACGATTGCATTTGATATTAATTTAGGGTGTTCGGCATTCATGTATGGTATGAGTGTGGTGTTTGCCTTGATGCAACAAAAAGGGATAAGGAAAGCACTAATATTAGATGGGGAAACTCGTTCTAAAGTGTATTCACCTAAAGATCGACGTACGGCATTCCTTTTTGGAGATGGTGGGGTTGCTGCTTTGGTAGAGAGGAACGAACGATTCGGGAAAAGTTATTTCTCATTAAATTCGGATGGATCGAGGGAAGGTTTGATTAAGGTTGATGCAGGGGGATATCGTAAAATGAGTTCCATGGAAACGGTTCGGGAAAGGGTCGTGGACGAGTATGGGAATATCCGTAGCGAGGAACAGGGATATATGCACGGGGGAGATGTATTTAATTTTGTGATCAGGGAGATCCCCCGAGATATTAAAGCGTTGCTTGAGTATACGGGCATGGATAAAGACTCGTTTGATTATATGGTATTTCATCAAGCAAATAACTTTATTAACTCGTATCTTGCCAAAAAGTTAAAGTTAGATACAAGTAAAATACCTTCTACCATAGCAAAGTACGGGAATACTTCTTCCGTGTCGGTGCCTTTGACGATTGTAAGCGAATTGAAAGGACGGCTGGATGGGAATAAGAGATTGTTACTTAGTGCTTTTGGTGTAGGGATGACTTGGGCTACGGCAATCGTAGATTTTAATGATTGTAAGATCAGTGATATTGTAGAGGTATGACTCCTTTTGATTTGACTGGTAAAAATATTTTGATATCGGGGGCTTCTTCCGGTATTGGGAGACAATGTGCCATTAGTTGCAGTAAAATGGGGGCAACTGTGATTTTGATGGGCAGGGATAATGCTCGTTTAGAAGAGACGTTGAGTCAAATGGATGAGCCGTCAAAACATTTGGTTTGTAGGGGTAATTTGACTGATTTTGATTGGGTGACTCAAATAGTGGAATATGTTGTGAGGGAGAAAGGACGTTTACATGGGTTATTGAATTGTGCAGGAATCTCGGCAACATTACCCATGAAGTTGGTATCTAAAGAGAAATTGGAAGAGTATTTTACAACAAATGTATTTGCTGCCTACCATTTGACACAAGAAGTTTGTAAAGTCGGACATTTTGATAAAAATGGGGGAAGTATTGTTTTTTTCTCTTCTGTTATGGGGTGTGTTGGTGAAGTTGGGAAATCTTTGTACGGAATGACTAAGGGGGCTCTGGTTGCAGGAATGCGTTCTTTAGCTTGTGAATTGGCTAAAAAAAGTATCCGAGTGAACACAGTTTCACCAGGAGTTGTGATCACTCCGATTAACGAACACTTGCCTCATATAGCAAACCCCGAAAAAAGAAAAATACTTGAAGAACAACATTTGTTAGGTTTGGGAAGACCGGAGGATGTCGCGAATGCTTGTATCTATTTGTTATCGGATGCTTCTCGTTGGGTGACAGGTACTAATTTGGTCATTGATGGAGGGTATACCGCTCGGTAAAAAATTCATAAAGTAATAATAAGATAAATTTTATGGCGAATATAGCTTTAATAACTGGCATAACCGGCCAGGACGGTTCTTTTTTGGCCGAATTTTTACTGGAAAAGGGGTACGAGGTACACGGGATTATCCGTCGTTCCTCGTCTTTTAACACGGCTCGCATCGAGCATCTTTACCTGGACGAGTGGGTACGGGACATGAAGAACAAGAAGTTGATAGACCTTCATTACGGGGACATGACGGACTCGAGCTCGCTGGTGCGAATTTTGCAACAGGTGAGGCCGACGGAAATCTATAACCTGGCGGCACAGAGTCACGTGAAAGTGTCTTTCGATTGCCCCGAGTACACGGCGGAGGCCGACGCGGTGGGAACGCTTCGCCTGCTGGAAGCCGTTCGTATCCTGGGCATGGAGAAGGAGTGCCGGATTTACCAGGCTTCCACCTCGGAATTGTTCGGGCTGGTGCAGGAAGTTCCCCAGAAAGAAACGACCCCTTTTTACCCCCGTTCCCCTTACGGGGTGGCCAAGCAATACGGTTTCTGGATCACGAAAAATTACCGGGAGAGTTACGGGATGTTCGCCGTGAACGGGATCTTGTTCAATCACGAGAGCGAGAGACGGGGAGAGACGTTCGTGACCCGGAAGATCACCATCGCTGCGGCTCGAATCGTGCAGGGATACCAGGACAAGTTGTACCTGGGGAACCTTGACGCGCTCCGGGACTGGGGGTACGCGAGGGATTACGTGGAGTGCATGTGGTTGATCCTGCAACACGACACGCCGGAAGATTTCGTGATCGCCACGGGGGAGTACCACACCGTGCGGGAATTCACCACGTTGGCCTTCAAGGAGGTGGGGATAGAGCTTCGCTGGGAAGGCGAGGGGGTGGACGAGAAGGGCGTTGATGTCGCCACGGGCAAGGTGCTGGTGGAAGTTGATCCCAAGTATTTCCGCCCGGCGGAGGTGGAGCAGTTGCTGGGAGATCCCACGAAAGCGAGGACGTTACTGGGATGGAATCCCAGCAAGACCTCGTTTGAAGATCTGGTCAAGATAATGGTGGAACACGACATGAAATTCGTGAAGAAAATTCATCTAAAGGCTCAAATGTGATGGATAAAGAGAGTAAAATATACGTGGCCGGGCACCGGGGACTGGTGGGGTCGGCCATCTGGAACAACTTGAAGTCGAAAGGGTACACGAACCTTGTCGGGAGAACGCACTCGGAGCTGGACTTGCTGGATGGTGTCGCCGTGCGTGAATTCTTCGACAGCGAGCGGCCCGAGTACGTGGTTCTCGCCGCGGCTCACGTGGGGGGAATCGTCGCCAACAACACTTACAGGGCGGATTTCATCTACCGGAATTTACAGATACAGCAGAACGTGATCGGGGAGAGCTTCCGGCACGGGGTGAAGAAGCTGTTGTTCCTGGGCAGCACCTGTATCTACCCCCGGGAGGCCCCTCAGCCGATGCGGGAGGATTGCCTGTTGACAGGCCCGCTGGAATACACGAACGAGCCTTACGCCATGGCGAAAATTGCCGGTTTGAAGATGTGCGAGAGTTTTAACCTGCAACACGGGACAAATTACGTGGCCGTTATGCCGACAAACCTTTACGGGCCGAACGATAATTTCCACCTGGAGAACAGCCACGTGTTGCCGGCTATGATTCGAAAGATATTCCTGGGCAAGTGCCTGATGGAGGGTAACTGGACGTTAACACGCCAGGATTTGAATAGACGTCCCGTGGAAAGTGTCACTGGAGAGGGAACTAGAGAGGAAATAGAGGCTGTACTGGGGAAGTACGGCATTCACGCTGGCAGGATAGAGCTCTGGGGATCGGGACGACCTTTACGGGAATTCTTGTGGAGCGAGGACATGGCTGACGCCTCCGTTCACGTGCTGGAACACGTGGATTTCAAGGATACTCACGAGGCGGGTGCAAAGGAAATCCGGAACTGTCATCTTAACGTGGGCACGGGAGTGGAGGTGTCCATAAAGGAGCTTTCAGAACTCGTGGCTCTAGTCGAGGGATATGAAGGGAAAATACTCTTTGACACGTCGAAACCGGACGGGACGCCGCGGAAGTTAACGGATCCTTCAAAATTGCAGGCCCTGGGATGGAGGCATAAAGTTAACGTTGACGAGGGGGTAAGGCGTTTATTCGAGTGGTATAAAAACACGTTGTAGACATGGCGAAAAAAGTATTCGTTTCCGGGTGTTATGACATGCTTCATAGCGGCCATGTCGCTTTTTTTAAGGACGCGGCACGCTACGGGGACTTGTATGTCGGGATCGGTTCAGACGCGACGATACTCGGGTTGAAAGCGAGGCAAACGGTTTGTTCGGAGGCGGAACGCCTCTACATGGTAAAGGCCATACGTCACGTGAAGGATGCCTGTATTAACGAGGGTTCCGGGATGATGGATTTCGTGAAAAGCGTGGAACGAATCAAGCCCGATATTTTCGTGGTGAATGAAGACGGGGACTCGGACGTGAAGAGAACGTTTTGCGAGGAACGAGGGATTGAATACGTGGTATTGAAACGTGTACCGGATGCCGGTTTGGAAGCTCGCTCGACGACGGCCATTCGAACCACGGTAAAGTCCCGGTTACCTTTCCGCCTGGATCTCGCGGGAACCTGGATCGACCAACCTCACGTTTCGAAATTTCACCCGGGCTGGGCGTTGACGATTTCACTGGAGCCCACGATAGAGTTCGAGGAGCGATGCGGTATGTCGACATCGACGCGTAACGCGGCCAAGAAAATCTGGCCGTACCAGTTACCCAATTATAACAGCGAGATGCTGGCCAGGTTGCTTTTTTGTTTCGAGAACGAACCGAACAAGCAAGAACACGTGTCCGGAGCCCAAGACGCTATCGGAATCTGTGTCCCCGGCTTGAGCCGTCATTATTACGATAATAATTACTGGCCGGATAAAATAGAGACTTGCGTGGATGAAGATATCCTTTGCTGGTTGGAAGAACATATTTGCATGAAGTTAATGTTTCCCCGGCGACCGGGAACGTCTGTCGTGAAGGGTTGTAACTTGAATGAAGAGAACGTGAAAGCGTTGGCGGACGCGGCGTCCCGTTGCTGGGATGCCATCATGAGAAAGGACCTGGACGGTTTCGCGGCGGCTTTTAAAGCTTCTTTCGAGGCTCAAATCAAGTTGTTCCCGGGAATGTTGGCAGATGGTGTCGAGGAAGAGATCGCCAAGTATAAAGATCGGGTTTTGGCCTGGAAAATGCCCGGGGCCGGGGGTGGAGGTTACCTGGCGATGGTGTGCGAAAAACCGTTGGAGGATTCGATACGTGTAAAAATAAGGAGGAGGGGGGAATGAAAAGGTATTGCCAGACGTTGAAGTTAAAGGATAACGAGGAGTTGATCTCTTCTTATATCTCCGTGCACGAGAATGTATGGCCGGAAGTGCTACAAGGGATGAGACAGGTCGGGATTCTCGACATGCAAATCTACATTCACGAGAACTTGTTGTTCATGATCGTGGACACGGTGGATGATTTCGACTGGGAGAAGGATATGTCCCGCCTGGCACGATTACCAAGGCAGGCGGAATGGGAAAAACACGTGGCAAGATTTCAAGACGTGGAGGAGAGCGCCTCTTCTAAAGAAAAATGGGTTTTAATGGATAAAATTTTTGAACTCGAAAAATGAAACATTCATTGTTTAGATCCTCGTCCGGTACAAATTACATCGTGCCTTTTATCATCGTGACTTCATGTTTTGCCTTGTGGGGATTCGCGAATGACATAACGAACCCGATGGTCAAGGCCTTCTCGAAAATTTTCAGGATGACCGTGACGGAAGGTACGTTGGTGCAAGTGGCGTTCTACGGGGGGTATTTTGCCATGGCCGTGCCCGCGGCCTTGTTTATCAAAAGGTTCTCTTATAAAAGTGGTATCTTAACGGGATTGGCGTTGTACGCGACCGGGGCCTTGGCGTTTATTCCCGCCAGGATGACGGGCTCGTATTACCCGTTTCTGTGCGCTTATTTCGTTTTGACGTGCGGTTTGTCATTCTTGGAAACGAGTGCCAACCCTTACATTTTGTCGATGGGAGATGAAAAGACTTCAACACGTCGCTTGAACCTGGCACAAGCTTTTAACCCGGTAGGGTCCTTGCTGGGAATGTTCGTTGCCATGAATTTTATCCAGGCGAGACTGCACCCGATGAGCTCGGCGGAAAGGAATTCGTTGGATGATGAAACGTTTAACGTGATAAAGGATAGCGATTTGTCCATTCTAGTCACTCCTTACGCTTGGATCGGTGTTTTTATCTTGTTCGTGTTTCTGGTCATGTTGTCGTGTAAAATGCCACGGGGAGAGAGAGAGTTGGAGGGGAAAACCGGTGAACATCTTTCCACGAGAGATGCTTTACGAAGATTGTATAGTAATAAAAAATATCGGGAGGGGGTCGTGGCACAATTTTTTTACGTGGGTTTGCAGATCACGTGCTGGACGTTTATTATTCAATACGGTACCGGTATATTCACGCGGGAGGGGTTAACGGAAAAGAGCGCGGAAATACTGTCCCAGAAATACAATATTGTCGCCATGGTGTTGTTTTGCGCGAGCAGGTTTGTATGCACTTTCTTGTTAAAGTATATTCACCCGAGTAAACTGTTAATGTCATTGGCAACCTCGGGAGGAATTTTAATGCTGGGAGTGATTGGATTTGAAAGTAGAATTGGCATGTATTGCCTGGTCGGGGTTTCCGCTTGCATGTCCTTGATGTTCCCGACGATTTACGGTATAGCCCTTGGAGGATTGGGGGAAGAGGTGAAATTAGGTTCCGCCGGTTTAATCATGGCCATTCTCGGGGGATCGCTTTTACCCCCGTTACAAGCGTTAATTATTGACGCGGGAATCAATAGCGGGCACTCGACAGTTAATCTCTCTTTTATCGTCCCGTTGATCAGTTTTATCGTGATTATCATGTACGGGAAACGAACGTTAAAACTTTATGAAAATGAACAATAATCACTTGATAATAATGGCGGGGGGTGTCGGTAGCCGTTTCTGGCCGATGAGTACCCCGGAAGTCCCCAAGCAATTTATAGACGTGCTGGGTGTCGGTAAAAGCTTGTTGCAGTTGACGGTGGAACGTTTTTCCGGGGTGATACCGGCAGATCATGTCTGGGTGGTGACTTCAAAGGACTACAAGGAACTCGTGAAGGCTCAAGTCCCGGGAATACGGGACGAGCAAGTGTTACTGGAACCTTGCAGGAGAAACACGGCCCCGTGTATCGCTTACGTGACGTGCAAGATTAAAAAGAAATACCCGGGAGCGAATTTGGTATTTTCCCCGGCGGATCACCTCGTGCTGGATACCGGGAAATTTCGAGAGGTAATCACGAGAGGGTTGGAATTCACGGCCTCGTCGAACGCGATCGTGACGCTGGGCATGGAGCCTGATCGTCCCGAGACCGGTTACGGTTATATAAAAGGGGAGGGGAACCGGAACGTGGCGATCAGGAAAGTGCAGGCTTTTAAAGAAAAACCGGAATTGGCAGTGGCCAAGAGTTACCTGGCTGAAGGCGGTTATTACTGGAATTCCGGGATATTTATCTGGAACGAGAATACCGTGATCTCGGAATTTGAACAACACGCTCCAGACCTCGCCGCTAAATTTAGCGGTTTGAGCGACGTGTATTTCACGTGCCGGGAGCAAGAAGTTATAGACCGGGAATTTTTTGATTGCCGGAACATCTCGATTGATTACGCGATCATGGAAAAGAGCGCGAACACTTACGTTTACCCGGCGAGCTTCGGCTGGAGTGATTTGGGGACATGGGGAAGCTTATACACCCTTCTCGATAAAGATCGCGAGGGAAACGCCGTTATCGGGAACGCGGTAAAGCTGGTTGATTGTAAGAATTGCGTGGTGCATACCCCGGGGGAGAGAAAGGTGGTTGTTCAAGGTTTGGAGGGGTATATTGTTGCCGAGCACGGTGATACTTTACTTGTTTGTAAAAAAGAGATGGAGCAACAGATTAAAGAGTGGCAATGAAGAGTGTGTTGAGAATGGAAAGATAATGATAATAACACGATATTTATGAAAGATCGAATTTGGCTCTCGTTAGCTCATATGGGCGGACGGGAACAGGAGTTTATACAAGAAGCGTTCGACACGAATTGGGTCGTTCCGCTGGGACCGAACGTGAACGCTTTTGAAAAGGCTCTACGGGACTTTTTAATTGAAAATGGGAAATTGAAAGTTGAAAATGAGGGAAAACAAGTGGTGGCGTTGAGCGCTGGAACGGCGGCGTTGCATTTGGGGTTGATACTTTTAGGTGTTGGCGAGGGGGACGAGGTCATTTGCCAGAGTTTCACGTTTTCGGCGTCGGCAAACCCGATTGCCTATCTAGGGGCGACGCCTGTGTTCGTGGATAGTGAGGTAGATACTTGGAATATGGATCCGGTGTTGCTGGAGGAGGCGATTAAGGATCGAGTGGAGAAGATTGGACGGCTGCCGAAGGCGATTATTCCCGTGCATTTGTATGGAATGCCGGGGAAATTGGACGAAATATTGGAGGTTGCTAATCGTTATAAAATTCCTGTATTAGAAGATTCGGCAGAGGCGTTAGGTTCCGAGTACAAGGGGCGAAAATGCGGGACTTTCGGGGAATATGCGGCGTTGTCATTTAACGGGAACAAAATTATCACGACCTCCGGTGGTGGGGCATTGGTCTGCCCGAACGAGGAACGAGCAAAACGAGCTCTGTTTTATGCCACGCAGGCGAGGGAGCAGGCACCACATTACCAGCACGAGAAGATCGGGTATAATTACCGGATGAGTAATATTTGCGCCGGGATTGGGAGGGGGCAGATGTTCGTGCTGGATGAACATATTGCCCGGCGGCGGGAAATTCATGATTTATACGTGAAGTTACTGGCCGGAGTGAAGGGGGTGAAGGTGATGTGTCAGCCGGAAGGAGGAGATTTTAACTCGAATTACTGGTTGACATGTATCACGGTGGACCCGGAAGAGGCGGGTTTCACGAGGGAGGACGTGAGGTTAGCTCTTGATGCGGATAATATAGAGAGTCGCCCGTTGTGGAAACCGATGCACTTGCAACCGGTGTTTAAGGATGCTCCGTTTTATGGGAACGGGACGAGTGAACGGTTGTTCGAGATCGGTTTGTGCTTGCCATCGGGGCCAACGTTGACGGACGAGGATATAGAGAGAGTTACGAAAGTTGTGAGACAACTTTCTAATTTTAGATTTTAAATTTTAGATTGAAGAACTGAAAATAATTTGTGATTTACGATTTTGGATTGAGGGATTAAAAAGATTTTAGATAGAAATAAGATACTCGATAATGAGGGCGTGACGAGAGTGTTAGAACTTTTGTCACGCCCTTTTTGTTTTTAATTGTGAAAGGCATTAGGTGTTGAAAGGTCATCTTGCGGGATTTAAAAATAATCGTTATGAAAAAAACAAATGATCAGACGAAATGTCTCATACTAGACTGTTTTTTTGTGCGTCAGGGGGAACGTAGGGAAAGATGTTTTTACTCGGAGATATTGTATGTGGAAGCTTCGGGGTGTTATTGTTATATCTATCGGCGGGATAAGCCC
>OGGQ01001866.1_pt1 | contig 25561 bp, 26 predicted proteins | sample 1571191 | NCBI WGS metagenome assembly OGGQ01 (sample SAMEA2582061, study PRJEB24529) | metagenome | biome: Human gut stool | place: China | collected 2011
ACCGCAAAGCGGTCATTATACCTGCGCATACCGGGTTCTGCGTTTACCGCAGAAGGCCGGGCGCAAATGGAACTGGAATGTCCGGAGGACATGCCATAATGACCGCAGGATATTCCGTAATTGCAGCAGCCGTGAAGATTCCGTGGGAGAAAAGGAGAGAATGCCATGATCTTTATTGGGGGAATTACCGGAAAAACAAAACAGCTTCTGTATGACTCCGCCGTCATGGTATGCAGCCGCTGCGGGAGATACGGCCGATATCAGGTTTATATGACATATATGTGCCTGTCTCTGTTTTTTATTCCCGTATTTTCCTGGGGGAAGCGCTATTATGTAACAATGTCCTGCTGCGGGACCACATATCAGCTGTCGCCGGAAAAAGGGAAGCGCATTGCCCGGGGAGAGCATGTGGAGATCCTGCCGGAGGACCTGACCCTGGAGACAGATGGAAACGGAGCGGGATACGGAGAACGTCACTGCCCTTCCTGCGGATTCAGAACAGCGGAGGCATATGAATACTGTCCGAAATGCGGGCAGAGGCTTGTATCATAACAGGAGACAGAACATATGAAGGTTGTTTATATTCATCACAGCGGATTTTACGTGGAGACAGATCAGGCCGGTCTTCTGTTTGACTATTTTGAAGGCAGTCTGCCCCGGATACCGGAGGACAGGCCTCTTTATGTGTTTGCCAGCCATCGCCACCCGGACCATTTTTCCAGAGTCATTTTCGATCTGGCGGACGGAACCAGAGATGTAACATTTATCCTGTCCTCAGACATATGGAAACGGAGGGTACCGGAGGAACTGAAAGAGCGGGTGGTGTTCATGGGCCCGGATGAGAAAAGAGAGATCGGCGCTGTGACAGTGGAAACCTTCCGTTCCACAGACGAAGGGGTGGCATTCTGGTGTACCCTGGGAGGAAAGCAGATCTATCATGCCGGTGATCTGAACCATTGGTACTGGGAAGGTGAAGAAGAACAGTGGAATCGGAATATGACGGAAGCATACCGGAAGGAAATGGAAAAAATGGCGGGCAGAACGGCCGATGCGGCGTTCCTGCCTCTGGATCCCAGACTGGAACAGTGGTTTTATCTTGGAATCGATGGTTTCATGAAAAAGGCTGACGCCCGGGTGATCTTTCCCATGCATTTCTGGAAACAGTATGATGTGACGGAAAAACTCAGGGCACTTCCCTGCTCGGAAGACTACAGGGACCGCGTGATGCAGATCCGGGAGGAAGGGCAGGAATTCCTGATATAAAAAACATGCTTTCAGGGAAGCGTGATTGTAAAAAAGAATCACTGTAGACAAAAGCCAATCCGGAGATACATTCCGGTGAGAATAAAAGAAAGAGAGGTCAGCGATGAATTTTCAGTTTGCACACAATAACTTCAACGTAAAGGATCTGGATAAATCCCTGAAATTCTATGAAGAGGCTCTGGGGCTCAGAGAAGTCAGACGGAAAGAGGCAGAGGACGGAAGCTTTATTATCGTCTATCTGGGAGACGGCAGAACGCCCCACAAGCTGGAACTGACTTGGCTCCGGGACTGGGAAAAAGACCATTATGACCTGGGAGACAATGAATTCCATCTGGCATTTACGACCGATGATTTTGACGCCGCCCATGAAAAGCATAAGGAAATGGGCTGCATCTGCTTTGAAAATGAAAAAATGGGCATTTATTTCATCACCGATCCGGATGATTACTGGCTGGAAATCGTGCCGGAGCGGAAATAAAAGGAGGTAGCATATGATTCTGATCAAAGGCGGAAGAGTGGTGGACCCCGAAAGCGGCACCGACAAGAAGGCAGATCTTGTCATTGAAGACGGAAAAATAAAAGAAATCGGAACGGTTTCCGATCTGAGCGGATATGAGCGGGTGATTGACGCGGAGGGCTGCGTGGTGGCGCCTGGGCTCATCGATGTACACGTCCATTACCGGGATCCGGGTCTGACTTATAAAGAAGATATTCAGACCGGAGCAGCCGCGGCAAAAAAAGGAGGATATACCACTGTGGTCACCATGGCCAATACAAAGCCGCCGGTTGATAATGAGGAGACTTTGCGGTATGTGCTGGAAGAAGGAAAGAAAACAGGAATTCATGTGCTGCCTGCCGCCTGCATCACTGTGGGCATGAAAGGGCAGCAGCTGACGGATATGGAGGCCCTGAAAGCAGCCGGAGCCGCAGGTTTTACTGATGACGGAATCCCGATTATGGACGGAAAACTGGTAAAAACTGCCATGGAAGAGGCCGTGCGCCTTGATGTTCCCCTGAGTTTTCATGAAGAAGATCCGGCCTTTATTACGGAAAACGGAATCAATGCCGGAGAAACGGCAGGAAAGCTGGGCATCACCGGTTCCCCGGCGCTGGCAGAAGACTCTCTGGTAGCCAGAGACTGCATGATTGCCCTGCATACAGGGGCGTCTGTGAATATTCAGCATATCAGTTCAGGAAATGCCGTAAAAATGGTAAAGCTGGCAAAAGAACTGGGAGCCCATGTGACAGCGGAAGTGACGCCTCATCATTTTTCTCTGGATGAAACAGCAGTCCTGACCCATGGGGCCATGGCAAAAATGAATCCGCCTCTGCGAACCGCGGCGGACCGGGCTGCCATCATCGAAGGAATCAAGGACGGCACCATTGATATGATTGCCACGGATCATGCGCCCCACAGCGCGGAAGAGAAGGCGGCGGAGCCCATGTGGAAGGCTCCCAGCGGCATCATCGGACTGGAGACGGCGCTGGGACTGGCGGTCACCAATCTGGTAAGGCCGGGACACCTGACCATGCTGCAGCTGATGGAAAAGATGAGCCTGAATCCGGCGAAACTGTACCGCCTTGACAAGGGAAGTCTTGCAGAAGGGAAAGATGCGGATCTGGTGATTTTCAATGAAAATGAATCCTGGACCGTAACAAAAGAAGAAATTGCCTCCAGATCATGCAACACGCCGTTCCTGGGTGAAACCCTTTATGGCCGGGTAAAATACACCATCTGCGGCGGAAATATTGTTTACGAGGATAAATAATGAAGAAATATGAAGTTATTTTAATGGACGTGGACGGTACGCTTCTGGATTTCAACAAAGCGGAAGAGCGCGGAATAGAAATACTTCTTGCGCATTTCGGTGTGCCTGTTACGGAAGAAAATAAGGAAAGGTACCATACTCTGAATCAGAGTTACTGGCGCAGGCTGGAACAGGGGGAATTTACCCGTGACCAGATTCTGGCCCTGAGATTTGAAGACTTTTTCGGAGGTTTCGGAATTTCCGTGGACGGAAAAGAAGTGGACCGGCTTTACAGGCAGCAGCTGGACCAGTCCACGGACCTCATCCAGGGAGCAAAGGAGATGCTTGCCTATCTGAAAGAAAAATATCTTCTGTACGTGGTCACCAACGGCGTTGCATCCACTCAGTACAGAAGACTGGAAAGCTCGGGCCTTTCCGGATTCTTTGACGGTATTTTCATTTCCGAGGAAGCCGGCTTCCAGAAACCTGCCAAAGAATTTTTTGAATACTGTTTCAGGAAAATGGGACGGAGCGATACGGAAAATATGCTGATTGTGGGGGATTCTCTGACATCTGACATGAAAGGCGGAAATACTGCAGGCATCGACACCTGCTGGTACAACCCGGCAGGAACTCCCAATACGTCCGATGTGAAAGTATCCTTTGAGATCCGTACACTGGAAGAACTGAAAAATCTTGTCTGAGAAGATGAAAAACACCGGAAACAACAGGCTTTTGGAGAAATTTCCCCGTCAGCCTATTGACAAACGGAAAGAAAGTATATATAATGATGCTTTCCTATTAAAATATAGAAAATTTCAGGGCTGAGGGGTGGATTTTTATGAACAAAAATACGACGGATATTACATTGTCTGCTTATTTTAATGACATCGTGATCGGATATTATGAGGATGAGGAACTGGTAAAACAGTTCGGAAGACAGCTTGGCTTTGATGTGGACAAAGATGTGTTTATGGCGGTATCTTTTCTGTACCCGTCTGACATGAAAGTGACTCCGGAAGACCGGGAGAAACTGAATGATGCGGCTCAGAAGATGATCGGCTTTTCAGAGATCAACAAGGGAATTCAGGGCAAACAGATCATCACCTGCGATTCCGGTGTCTGCGTGATCCTGATTACAAAGGACAAGGCAGAAATGCGCGGAATCCTGGACCAGGTGAAGGCTGCAGCTCCCGAAGAAGTCGGAAAGATCACTTCCGAAAGACGGGTCCGGGTTGGAATCGGAACCATGGAAAGCGGCATCAAGGGCATCAAGCATACCTACTACAATGCCCAGGATGCGGTAAAAGCCGGTGAGATTTTCAAAAAAGACCGTGTGATTCTGGAATACATGGGAATGGAAATCTACAGCAGCATCAACCAGATGGTGGTGAATTTCGGAGACAGACTCACCAGAACCGTACTGCAGCAGCTGGGAGAGACGGAAAAACGGGTGCTTTCCAAATACTATAAGTGCAAGGAAGACATCGGCCTGACTGCGGAGCAGCTGGGAATGACTGAAGATGAAGTGAGACAGAGCCTGGCACAGGTAAAAATCAACACAGGTCTGGATGTCAACGATACAGAAGACAACTTCAAGCTTCATTTCATTACCATTGCCAAAAAAGTACTGGAGAATGATGCGAAAATCAGAAAGTACAGATAGAAAGAAAAAAGCATGTTCCCCGCGGAAGACGGGTACCGGGACAGGATGCGGCAGTTCCTGCCGCGCTCCGGAAGTCTGGCGGAAAAGGGCATGAAAGAAAGACCATAAAACAGAGCATAAAAAGACGGCGGCCGGAAAAGAAGACATATGTCCGGCAGGCCGTCTTTTTTATGTATATGCATTGTGAAAGGGCTGTTCTTGCTTTTTGAGCGGCAATCCATTATACTGGAAAAGGATTTCCGGAGGAAATCCGGGGGGACCGGCTGACTGCGGAGCACATCCGGACAGAACATGTCCGAAGGCCGGATCTGTGTAATATGTCAGAAAGGACAGAATGGATATGAAAACCATGTTGGAACGGGGAGCAGGACTCCTGATGCCTGTTTCCAGCCTGCCGTCTCCGTACGGAATCGGCACTTTTGGAAAGAGCGCTTATGAATTTGTGGATAAACTGAAAAAGGCAAGGCAGAAATACTGGCAGGTGCTGCCGGTGGGGCCAACCAGCTACGGAGACAGCCCCTACCAGTCTTTTTCGGCTTTTGCGGGAAATCCGTATTTCATTGATCTGGATATACTGAAGGAAGCGGGACTTCTGACCCAGGAGGAGATTGATGCATGTTACTGGGGAGAAGACCCGTCCCGTGTAGCATATGACGCTGTTTTTTATTATCGGTTTCCGCTTCTGAAAAAGGCGTTTGTCCGCAGCGAGTTCAGGGAAGAGGAAGGATATGAAAAATTCTGTCTGGAGAACTGGTACTGGCTTAACGACTATGCCTTCTACATGGCTCTGAAATTTCACTTTGACAACAGAGAATGGCTTTCCTGGCCGGAAGATATCCGGTTCCGCAGAAAAGAGGCGGTGGAGAAATACAGGGATGAACTGAAAGACGAGATTGAATTCTGGAAATTCCTTCAGTATGAATTTTTCCGGCAGTGGAAAAAGCTCCGGTCATATGCCAACAGCCAGGGAATCCGGATTATCGGAGATATTCCCATTTATGTGGCGCTGGACAGCGCCGATGTCTGGACTCACCCGGAACTTTTTGAACTGGATGAAGAAAACCTGACTCCTCTGAAAGTGGCAGGTGTGCCGCCGGACGCCTTCAGCGAAGACGGACAGCTCTGGGGAAATCCTCTGTACCGGTGGGATATGCAGATCAAAACCGATTTTTCATGGTGGAAAGAACGGATGCGGGCGTCTGCAAGACTCTATGACGTTGTGCGCATCGATCATTTCATCGGAGTGGTACAGTACTATGCCATTCCCGCGGGGGCCGCAGACGGCAGAACCGGCGAATGGATGAAAGGCCCCGGAAAGCTGCTGACAGATGCCATCAACGCATCCGTGGGAGATACAAAGATCATAGCAGAAGACCTGGGCGTGTTCAGTCCGGACGTAAAGGCACTTCTGGCAGAAACCGGATATCCCGGAATGAAGATTCTGGAATTTGCGTTCAGCGGCGACCGGTTCAATGAACATCTGCCCCATATGTACTCGCCCAATTCCGTGGTTTACGGAGGGACCCATGACAATGAAACCCTGGCCGGATATTTCAAACCGGAGGCGCGTCAGTGGTGGGAACTTCAGTATATTGCCGATTACATGGGAGTGAAGCACCAGACGGAAGTGGTGGATAAGGTGATGTTCACCGCCTATGCTTCTGTGGCCAGCGTGGTGGTCTTTCAGGTTCAGGATGTGCTGAAGCTGGACAACAGCGCCAGAATGAATGTTCCCGGAACTGTCGGAAATAACTGGAGGTGGAGGCTGCTTCCGGGACAGCTGACGGACGGTCATCTGGAGCATCTGGCCTGGCTTGTGGATACCTTCGGAAGATTTTAAATATCCATTGACACTTTCAGAAAAGTGTGATACATTAAATTTAATTCCGATGTACTATTGAACTCACATGTTTTTGTAAGTCATTAGCTCGTTATGATGAATTGCAAAAGCATGTGAGTTTCTTAATAAACGCCCAAATGCAGTTTTATAAGAAAAGTAGTCCGGAAAAATAATTTTTTAATTGGAGGTACCAAAATGAACAACGGTACAGTTAAGTGGTTCAATCCTGAGAAGGGCTACGGATTTATTTCCAACGACAACGGCGGAGATGACGTATTCGTACATTTCTCTGCAATCGTAGGAGAAGGATTCAAGACTCTGGAAGAAGGCCAGAAGGTTACTTTCGATACCGAGCAGGATCCGAAGAACAGCCAGAAGCTGCGTGCAGTTAACGTTTGCAAGCTGTAATTAACAGAAGAATCTGGAGAAAGACCGCCGCACCGGAAAGGAGCGGCGGTTTTTTATTATGCGTATTATGGGGAAAATGCTGTTTCCTGCATGAGAAAAGGCTCTGTGAGGATAGTGCCGCAGGATGTTCAGAACGGTTCACCTTGCAACTGGAGATATATGGAAGACAGGAACACATTTTTCCGGTTCGAACCCGGTGTGTCCGCGGTATTTCCGGGCCGCGGCCTGTACAGAGGAAAGACCCATGCCCAGGCCGTTTCGCCTGATGGAACAGAAGACGCCGCTTTTACAGCTTATAGCAGAGAGAGATCAGCACAGGAACCAGAGCGGAACAGATGATTCCGTTGAGAACCGAAAGCACAACGGATTCCTCATCTGTATACCGGATCATCATCGGAAGCGTGGTGTCCTCGCTGGTGGCGCCGGCAGCTGCGATGCAGCTGTAGGAATTGAAATGCCTGGACAGAAACGGAATGCTGAAAAAAGAAAACAGCTCCCGCATCAGATTGCTGAGAAAGGCAATGCTTCCCAGATTGGCGCCGGCAAGATTGGTGATGGTGACGCCGGAAAGACTGTACCATCCCAGACCGCATGCGACGGAAAGGGATTCCTGCAGCGAATATCCGGTGATCATGGAGCAGACAGCACCGCCAAGCACAGAAGCTGCCACAACACCGGCAGGAATAATCAGAATTTTGATATTGTATTCCCGGATTTTTGCCCAGATTCCCCGGCTGAAGCCGATGCTGATGCCCACGGAGAACATCAGGATGCACAGAATCAGCTCTGAACGGGAAGAAACCGCCGATATGAACGGAATGTCGGCGCCTGAGGCGCCGTACAGGATCCCGCAGATCAGGGCAGCAACAGCAAGTATACTCATGATAATTCCTCCGTTTCAGAAAAAGAAGCCGTGGAAGAAGAGGTTCCCTTCAGAAGGCGTTTTGTGAGGAAATAAACAAGAAGGATGGAAAAAACCGTGGGGATCAGGCAGAACAGCAGGCTCTGGACGCCCAGGTCCAGAAGCTGGGAAAGAAAATTTTCCCGCCGGCCCAGGGAGGTTCCCATGGAAAAAATCAGAAGAACCGTGCAGAGGACCTGCAGGCGTTCATTGATCTTTTTATATTTTGAAGAAATGAAGCGGTTTCCGCAGAGGATCCCGAGACACATGACAATGAGGATCAGCATAAGACGCCTCCTTTTATCTTGATATTTACCGGTGATGTTTACCGGCTCAGGGCAAACATGGAAATTATAGCATAAAACTTCCGGCAAAGCAAAGAAAAAGGGAAAATACGAGAAAACCCTTGCAAAATCAGGGATTTCCTAATAGAATAAGAGCGTAACTGCAAAGGGGAGGAAAAAGCCCCTTTTTTTGGCGGATAAATTCCGGAAACAGTTCTGTTTCCATGGAATAAAAAGGAGATTGGAAAGAATGATAAGTGCCAACAATGTGACACTGCGGGTAGGGAAAAAGGCATTGTTTGAAGATGTCAACATCAAATTCACCGAAGGAAACTGCTACGGCCTGATCGGTGCCAACGGCGCCGGCAAGTCCACGTTTCTGAGGATCCTTTCCGGGCAGCTGGAGCCCACCAGCGGCGAGGTGGCCATCACCCCGGGACAGCGTCTGTCATTCCTGCAGCAGGACCATTTTAAATACGATGAATTTTCCGTACTGGATACGGTAATCATGGGAAACAAGCGTCTTTATGACATTATGAAGGAAAAAGACGCCATCTACATGAAAGAAGATTTTACCGATGAGGACGGAATCCGGGCCGCAGAACTGGAAGGCGAATTTGCCACCATGAACGGATGGGAGGCAGAATCCGATGCGGAAAACCTTCTGAACGGACTGGGAATTGAGACGGAATTTCACTATAAAACCATGAAGGAACTGACAGGTCCGCAGAAGGTCAAGGTTCTGCTTGCCCAGGCGCTGTTCGGAAATCCGGACATCCTTCTTCTGGATGAGCCCACCAACCACCTGGATCTGGACGCCATTGCGTGGCTGGAAGAGTTCCTGATCAATTTTGAGAACACGGTGATCGTGGTATCCCATGACCGTTATTTCCTCAACAAAGTATGTACCCAGATTGCGGACATCGATTACGGCAAGATCCAGCTGTATGCCGGAAACTATGATTTCTGGTTTGAGTCCAGTCAGCTGATGATCCGTCAGATGAAAGAAGCAAACCGGAAGAAAGAAGAGAAAATCAAGGAACTTCAGGAGTTCATCCAGAGATTCTCTGCCAATGCCTCCAAATCCAAGCAGGCGACTTCCAGAAAACGTGCGCTGGAAAAGATTGAACTGGATGAGATCAAACCTTCCAGCAGAAAATATCCGTATATCGACTTCCGTCCTTTCCGTGAGATCGGAAATGAGGTCCTGACGGTGGAAAATCTCACCAAGACCATTGACGGAGTCAAGGTTCTGGACAATATTTCCTTCACACTGGGAAGGGAAGACAAGGTGGCTCTGGTCGGCCCCAACGAGCTGGCCAAGACAACGCTGTTCAAAATCCTTTCAGGAGAAATGGAGCCGGATTCCGGAAGCTATAAATGGGGTCTGACCACCACGCAGGCATATTTCCCCAAGGACAACAGCGCGGAATTCGATAACGATGATACCATTGTGGACTGGCTGACCCAGTATTCCCCGGAAAAGGATGTGACCTATGTCCGCGGTTTCCTGGGAAGAATGCTGTTTGCCGGTGAGGACGGCGTCAAGAAGGTAAGAGTCCTGTCCGGAGGCGAGAAAGTCCGCTGCATGCTGTCCAAGATGATGATTTCCGGAGCCAACGTGCTTCTGCTGGATGAGCCCACGGACCATCTCGACATGGAGGCCATCACGGCGCTGAATAACGGAATGAAGAAATTCCCGGGCGTCATGATCTTTTCATCCCGTGACCATCAGATTGTGCAGACCACGGCAAACCGGATTATGGAGATCATCGGAGGCCAGCTGATCGACAAGATCACCACCTATGATGAATATCTGGAAAGCGACGAAATGGCCAGAAAGAGATTTACCTTCACCGTTACGGAAAGTGAAGAAAACGACGATTAAAACAGAGAAAAGCATAAAGAACGGGACTCTGCAGTCCCATCTTTATGCTTTCTTTATTTTGAAGGCCATGAGATTAATGCCAATTTAATTTAATTCATGCTATGCTATTGGGCATAAGGGGGAGTTTGCCTCCGTATTCTGCAGAGGAGAGGGATCACCTGATGGAACAGCATTTACTTGTATGTGTGTCTGCATCGCCGTCCAATCAGAAAGTGATCCGGGCAGCAGCTGATCTGGCAGCGGCTCTGGGAGCCCGGATTACAGGCCTGTACGTGGAAACACCGGCGGACAGACAGATGACAGAAGAAATCAAGAGAAATCTGGAAGCAAACCGGAAAGAAGCAGAGGAACGAATCGGAAAAGTGGTCTGTGTATCCGGCGATGACGTGGGATTTCAGATCGCGGAGTATGTGAGGAAAACAGGAGTTACCAAGATCATCATGGGCCGCAGCAGCATGAAGCAGGAGCGGTTCCACACCAGTGATCTTATTGTGGACCGGATTATGGAACTGAGGCCTGAGACCGACATTTTCATCATACCGGACGGCACCAGGGAATGGTATGCAAAACGGCATCTTCATCTGGAGCCGGGCGGACGGATCCGATGGAAGGCGCCTGCTGTCTTTGCCGCGGCCCTTGCCGCCGCCACAGCGGCCGGTTCCGTGCTTACAGCGGCAGGAATCGGAAATGCCGGCATTATTCCTGTCTATATGGGAGCTGTATTTACGGCATCCCTTATTACGGGAAGCATTTTCAGCACATGGATCAGTCTTCTGGCAGCGGTGGCGCTGTTTGATTTTTTCTTTATGAAACCGGTATATTCTCTGGCTGTATACGGAATGAGCGGGACTGCGGAACTTATGATTTTTGCAGTATGTCTCGGAGGGGCCAGTGCAGTGGCTCTGCATGTAAAGCACAGAGCATGTATTTCGGCCCAGACGGCCTACCGGGCCAAAATGATTCTGGAAGCCAATCAGCTTTTCCGCCAGGCAGAAAGCCGGCAGGAAGTGATCCGGGATGCGGCAGAGATGCTGATCCGTCTGTTCGGGAAAACCGTGGTCTTTTATCCGGTGAAGGGAAACGGGCTGGATGAACCGGAAGTGTATTTCGGAAGGGATTTTGACGGTGACACCAAAGAAGAATATCTGACGGGAAATGAAGCGGCGGCGGCCGGAAGAGTGCTTGTGAGCGGGCGGCGTGCCGGAGCCACCACGGATATCATACCGGAGGCTGAATGCCTGTATCTGGCAGCCAGAGGAAGCCAGGATATCCTGGGGGTGGCCGGAATCGCGCTGAAAAAGGAAAGTCTGTCGGTATTTGAGATAAATCTGGCAGTATCCGTCCTGGGCGAATGCGCCCTGGCCCTGGAACGCTTAGACCGGGGGCAGGACGGGCTTCTTTAAGATTTTTTTCATGGCAACGGAGTACACAATGACCGATGCCAGCGGACCGAAAAGATCAGACAGAGGTTCCGCATAGAAAGCTGTTCTGGCACCCCAGAGGGCCGGAAGAACAAACAGTGAAACAAAGTAAACAAGTTTTCTGAAGAATGAAAGGGGCAGGGACAGACGTACCTGCCCTATTCCTGTGAATCCGTCTACAATTACATACTGGACGCCCAGCGGAATCACCGCCAGAGTACAGATCCGGATAAACTGAAATGCCTCTGCTGCCAGGACACTGTCTGAAGTGAACAGCCGGACGAAAAGGGGGCCCGCTGTCCGCGCCAGTATGAAAAGCAGGGTCGTGTATCCCACAGCCAGTATGAAGATGTAGCGCTGCGCTTTCTTGACACGGTCAGGGCGGTGAGCACCATAGTTAAAGGCCAGAATGGTCTGGGTTCCGCCGGTGATTCCGCCCAGGGGCATGGTGACAATCAGCATGAAGCTCTGGACGATGGTGGCACAGGTCACAAGAAGATCTCCTTCTGCAGGCCCTCCGTAATTCTGGAGAACGGCATTCATGGCAATGATCATCACATTGTCAATGGCGATGATGACAAACGGAGTGAAGCCGATGCACAGAATTTTCTTCATGATGCCGGGATCATATCCGCCGAAGCTGATGCGGATGGGGACCTTTCTGCCGAACAGAAACAGGAGTACATAGGCGCAGCTTGCCACCTGAGAAAGAACCGTGGCAACTGCGGCTCCGGCCACTCCCATGTCAAAGAGAAAGATAAACACCGGATCCAGCAGGATGTTCAGGACTGCGCCGATGAGAACGGAGATCATGCCGGTCCGGGCAAATCCCTGACAGATGATAAACTGGTTCATTCCGGTGGACATCAGCGCGAAGACAGTTCCGGAAAGATAGATGGAAAAATAGGTATCCGCATAAATGTAGGTGGTTTCACTGGCACCGAACATGCGCAGCATGGGTTCCCGGAGCGGAAAAACAACAGCCACGGCCAGCACGGAAAAGAGAATCAGCATCAGGAATGCGTTGGCCAGGATTTTTTTTGCCTGGTCCTGATTGCCTTCACCCATTTTCATGCTCATGAGAGGGGCACCGCCGACTCCCACCAGAAATGCCAGAGATCCCACCATGGTCACCACAGGGCCGCATACTCCCACACCGGCCAGAGCCGTGCTTCCCACCGACGGGATATTTCCGATATACATCCTGTCCACAATACTGTAAAATACACTGACAAACTGCGCCAGCATGCTGGGCAGAGCGATTCTGAACACAAGTCTTTTTATGTCGTCGCGTCCAAGATCATTTTCCAAAGTCATGATAGTCCTCCCCTGCTATCTGCATCAAGAATTTTGACGGTTCTGTCCGGAAACGGGACAGGAAACGTTTATGGATAATGTGACACAGAATCTGCGGAAAGTCAACAGGAAAGTCACCGGGAATAAAATTTACAAATAGGCGGAATTATGCTATACTGTCTCCAAAGCTGCAAAATTCCGCGTCCGGAGGATACGCCGCCCGGGGAGAGGGACGCGGCCGGCCCGGGAAACCAATAGGAGAGGAATATGAAAGAAGATAAAAAGGTCAAAAATATATTGCAGAAATATATGCAATGGCCGCTGCTGCTGTCGATTCTGGTCATCTGCGGCAATATTGCCGCAGGCCTTGTGGCACCGCAGGCAGGAGCGCTCATGGCCGTGTTCACGGCTCTTTATCTGGGGTGTGCCGGGTTCCTTTTCTGGTATGGAAGAAAGGGTCTGGCATCAGGACTTGTCTCCTATGCGGCAGAGTATTCCTGGAGCCAGAAACAGCTGCTGGCATCCATGGAACTTCCATACGCCATTGCAGATACGGACGGAAAAATCCTCTGGATGAACCGGGCGTTTACTGCTGCGGTGAAGGAAGAAAAAAATTCCAGGAAGAATCTCTGCGCCCTGTTTGCGGAGATCACAAAAGAAGCGCTGGAGGGAACGGAATACCGTTCGGAATTTCACAGTTCCTACGGCGATTCAAAATACAAAATCATCATAAAACGATTCCGCATGCATCCGGAAGACATCATGGACGGGCATTCCGGGGCAGCTGACGGAAGCCAGGAGATTCTGGCCGTGTATCTGTATGATGAAACCGAGATCCATGCATTCAAGCAGGCCATCACGGATCAGAAAATGGTGGCAGGCCTGATCTATCTGGACAATTACGATGAGGCCCTGGAGACCGTGGAAGAAGTACGGCGGTCCCTTCTGGTGGCGCTTATTGACCGGCGGATCAACAAATACATTTCCGCCATGAACGGAATCGTGAAAAAACTGGAAAAAGACAAATACTTTTTTGCCATCAAGCAGAAGTATGTGGCCCATCTGGAGGAAGACCGGTTCAATCTTCTGGAAGATGTGAAGAATGTCAACATCGGAAATGAGATGGCTGTGACTCTGAGCATCGGCCTGGGTATGAACGGGGAGACCTATATTCAGAATTATGAGTATGCCCGTACGGCCATTGACATGGCGCTGGGCCGCGGCGGTGACCAGGCCGTGGTGAAGGACGGAGGAAAGATCCAGTATTACGGCGGAAAATCTCAGCAGCTGGAAAAGACCACCAGAGTCAAAGCCAGAGTCAAGGCCCATGCCCTGCGGGAACTTCTGGAAACCAAGGACCGTCTCCTGATCATGGGACATAAGATCGGTGACATCGATTCCTTCGGCTCCGCCATCGGCATGTACCGGATTGCCACTGCCCTCAACAAGAAGGCCAGCATCGTCATCAATGACGTGACATCTTCCGTACGGCCCATGATGGACCGGTTTGTGGGAAACAGTGAATATCCGGAAGACCTGTTCCTGACCGGAGAGGAAGCGGCTGAAACCGTGGATGCCAATACGGCCCTGGTGGTGGTGGATGTGAACAGACCCAGCTATACAGAAGCGCCTGAGCTTCTGAAACTGGTGAAAACCATTGTGGTCATCGATCACCACAGACAGTCCGGAGAGATCATTTCCAATGCCACACTGTCCTATGTGGAACCGTACGCTTCTTCAGCCTGCGAGCTGGTGGCAGAAATCCTTCAGTATGTGGCAGACAGTATCCGCATGAAATCCGCGGAAGCGGATGCCATGTATGCCGGTATTGTGATTGATACCAATAACTTCAAGAATCAGGCCGGTGTCAGAACATTCGAGGCAGCCGCGTTCCTGAGACGGAACGGAGCCGACGTGACCAGGGTCAGAAAGCTGTTCCGTGACAAGATGGAAGATTATAAAGCCAGAGCAGAGGCGGTACGCCAGGCAGAAGTCTTCAACGGGGCATTTGCCATCAGCGTCTGCCCGTCAGAAGGCGTGGAGAGCCCCACGGTGGTGGGCGCCCAGGCGGCAAACGAGCTTCTGAATATTGTGGGGATCAAGGCATCGGTGGTGCTGACTCCCTATGACGGAAAAATCTATCTCAGCGCCCGGTCCATTGATGAAGTCAATGTACAGGTCATGATGGAGAAATTCGGAGGCGGAGGCCACAGAACCATAGCCGGAGCACAGCTTACGGGAATCACTGTGGAGGAAGCCAAAAAACAGATCAAGGACATCATCAGTTCCATGCAGGCGAAAGGAGAATTTTAATATGGAAATTGTATTGCTGGAAGACGTGAAAGCACTTGGAAAAAAAGGACAGATCGTAAAGGTCAATGACGGATATGCCAGAAACTTTATTCTTCCCAAAAAGCTGGGAGTGGAGGCCAATGCCAAGAATCTCAATGATCTGAAGCTGAAAAAGGCCAATGAGGAAAAAATTGCGGCAGAGCAGCTGGCGGCTGCAAAAAAACTGGCGGCCGAAATGGAAAACATGTCAGTGACAGTTGCCATCAAGGCGGGAGAAGGAGGAAGAACTTTCGGTTCCGTTTCCACCAAGGAGATTGCCAGAGCGGCTCAGGAACAGCTGAAGCTGGATATTGACAAAAAGAAAATGATTCTTCCGGAACCCATCAAGAGCCTGGGGACAACGGAAGTTCCGGTACGGCTTCACAAGGATGTGACCGCCGTGCTGCGGGTGAAGGTGGTTGAAGCCTAAATACCGCCGCCTGAAATGGATTCTGCGACAGGAGAGATATGACAATGGATGAAGCGTTAGTCAAGCGGGTTCTCCCGCACAGCGTAGAAGCGGAGCAGTCGGTGATCGGTGCCATGCTGATGGACCGGGATGCCATTATTGCCGCTTCCGAGACCGTCACGGCGGACGATTTTTACCAGCGCCAGTATGGGGTCATGTTTGAGACCATGGTGGAGCTGTTCAATGAAGGAAAGCCGGTGGATCTGGTGACGCTTCAGGACCGGCTCAGGGAAAAGGATGTGCCGCCGGAAGTGTGCAGTCTGGAATTTGTCCGGGATATCATGGAAACGGTTCCCACATCTGCCAATGTACGTTCCTATGCCGCCATCGTTCATGAAAAAGCCGTCATGCGCCGCCTGATCAGAATCAATGAAGAGATTGCCAACAGCTGTTATGCGGGCAAGGAAAGACTTGAGGATATTCTGGCAGATACAGAAAAAAGAATCTTCAACCTGCTGCAGAGCCGGATGTCGGGCGAATTTGTTCCCATCCGTCAGATTGCCCTGAATGTTCTGGACAAAATTGAGCAGGCCACCCGTTCCAAGTCCACGGTAACCGGAATTCCCACGGGCTTTATCGATCTGGACTACAGGACCTCAGGACTTCAGCCTTCAGACCTGGTTCTCATTGCCGCCCGGCCGTCCATGGGAAAGACGGCATTTGTCCTGAATATCGCCGATTATATTGCGGTGCGGCGCCAGAAAACCTGTATGATCTTCAGTCTGGAAATGTCCAAGGAACAGCTGGTAAACCGTATGCTGGCCATGGAATCCAATGTGGATTCCCAGAAGCTCAGAACGGGTACGCTGACCGATGCGGACTGGGATGCGGTGGTGGAAGGAATTGCCACCATTGGAAATTCCAGACTGGTCATTGATGATACGCCGGGAATCTCCATTATGGAACTCCGGTCCAAATGCAGAAAAGTCAAGCTGGAACAGGGGCTGGACATCGTCATGATCGACTATCTTCAGCTGATGACCGGAAGCGGGAAAAGCGGAGACAACCGCCAGCAGGAGATCTCGGAGATCTCCCGTTCCCTGAAAGCTCTGGCCAGAGAGCTGAATGCTCCCGTGGTGGCGCTGTCCCAGCTGTCCCGGGCCTGCGAGACCAGAAATGACCACCGGCCCATGCTGTCTGACCTTCGTGAATCCGGAGCCATTGAGCAGGATGCTGACGTGGTGATGTTCCTGTACAGGGATGATTACTACAACAAGGATACGGATACGCCCAACGTGGCAGAAGTGATTATTGCAAAACAGAGGAACGGCCCCATCGGGACGGTAAACCTGGGATGGAGACCGGAGCTGACCCGGTTTGTCAACATGGCCCGGGAATAAAGAAACGGAAAAAATAAAACAGAATGCAGGAAATATGAACCCCGTGTTTCGGAATCGGAAGATCCCAAAACACGGGGTTTCTGTGATTTCTGTACGCAAAAAACAGCAGCCGATGCCGCCTGTGCAGTCTCTGACGGATATGAGGCGTCAGAGGCCTTCAGAACGGGTCTGATGTGATTAAAAATTAATCTCAGGCCTGTTTCTGTCATAATCCGGGAGTTCCCTTCATATATTAGAAACAGGTGCGAACAAACGGATTCGCCGTCGGACCTTAAGAAATATTATGAAAGGAAGAGGACAAGTATGTCAGAAACACATTACCTGATCTCGGATGCCTCAAAAAAGGTTGATGTAGAATCTCATGTTCTCAGGTACTGGGAAGAAGAGCTGGAAATGAATATACCAAGAAACGAGATGGGACATCGTTACTATACGGATTTCCATATCCGTCTTTTTAAACAGATCAAAGACCTGAAGGAGAAAGGCTATCAGCTGAAGGCAATCAAGGCGGCGCTGGCAAAGTCCCTGGAAACAGACGGGGAAATTGTGGTACCGACGGAAGTATTGGAGGAGGATGTTGTGGCGGTATTGAAGGAGTGCACGGATCAGGAGAAGGCAGAGCTGGAAAAAATGGATCAGGGGGAGCTGGCAGCCCTGATGGCGGAAGAAAAAGCAGAACAGTTCCGGCGTCTGATGAGCCAGATGATCGGACAGGCCATAGAGGAAAATAACGAGAAACTCAGCCAGGATATCAGCAAGATGGTAAACGACAAGGTGCTGAAAGAACTGGACTATCTGATGCGGGTGGCAGATGAAAAAGACGAGGAGCGGTTCAGGCAGCTGGATGAGACCATCCGTCTGTATCAGAAAGAAGGAAAGGGAAGAGCCGAGGCGGCTGCTTCCCGGATTCCCATTTTTCCCATACGTTTCAACCGGAAGAAAAAGTTCGGCAGAAACGGAAATAAGCTGGTGTGAGATTTTCACAGAAAAAAACGGCATACTGCCGGCGTCAGGAGACGTCAGCAATATGCCGGATAAGCAGACGGCGGATGTCAGGATACTGTCCGAGTCCTCTGAGAACACATTCCACAGTGAAACCGGCGGCCTCGAAACGGGAACGCCAGGAGGTTTCCTCGGTTCCCGACATGTCATTGCGGGCATGATCCCCGGCTACGATCAGGAACGGAGCCAGAATGATCCTTTCCGGCTTTTTCTGGGCCGCAATGCGGAGCAGCGTATCTATGGCCGGATAGGCTTCCACGGTTCCCAGGAAGATGTTCATATGCCCCTGGTCTTTGAAACGGTAATCCAGAGCGGCATAGATGGAATTGGCATAATGGGTGGTGCCGTGTCCCATGAGGACCAGCATATCCCGGGGAGACAGGTCCGGAAATTCTGCCAGGACAGCACGGATGACGGCATCGCTGTCCTCATCTGTGGTAAGAAGCGGATTCCCGAAACGGATGCTCTGGAAGTCTTTGGAGAATTCCATGGCATCCGCTTTCATCTGTTCATTTTCAATGCCGTTCAGAACATGGGTGGGCTGTACGATCACATCCCGGATTCCGTCTTCCTTCATCCGGATCATGGCTTCCGTTACGCTGTCAATTTTTACATGATCTCTTTTCAGGAGCCGTTCGCGGATAATACGGCTGGTCCAGGCCCGGTAGATCCGGCGGTCCGGGCAGGCCTCGCGGATATCCTGTTCGATGACGTCAATGGTCAGGGCTCTGGTCTCGTTGACGCTGGTGCCGAAACTGACCACCAGGACTGCTTTTTCTGTGGGATTCTGCAAGGATATTCCTCCGTTCTATATCAATTTTCCATGAATGAAAAAGCTACTGCGGAATGCAGTAGCTGGATATGTATCCGGTTTTCCTGTATACAGAAAAACGTGCCCTGAGGCACGTTCTCTGTAAAATGGCAGTAAAATCAGCCTTCGCTGATGGCGCCTGTAGGACATACGCCTGCACATGTTCCGCAGCTGATGCAGCTATCAGCGTCGATTACATACTTGCCGTCTCCCTGGGAGATTGCATTTACCGGACATTCGCCGGCGCAGGAACCGCAGCTTACACAGGTATCGTTAATTACATATGCCATGATAAGTACCTCCTTTGAGATTTATACGCTTTTACAATTCATAATCATATAATAAAAGCCTGAAATATTCAAGAGGAATTTTTATCAAAAAGAAGAAGAAATACAGGTTAAAAGGGGCCTTGCCAACCGGAGGAAAAAGTATTATACTCACAGGGTAACACAGGAAAAAGATTTCATAAGGAGGATATCGATGCAGGTCAATAAGAACATGCTGATTGGAGAACTTCTCCAGCTCGACATCAATATCGCCCAGCTCCTGATGGGTGCAGGAATGCACTGCGTTGGATGCCCGTCTTCTCAGGGAGAGTCTCTGGAAGAGGCATGTATGGTACACGGAATCAACTGTGATCAGCTGGTGGCTGTGATCAATGAATATCTGGAAAAGAAAAACGCATAAGTGCTGAAAATCCCCTTCGGACCGGAATCCGAAGGGGATTTTGCTGTATGGGCGTATGCCGGTTCGTCCGGAACGGTTCCGGGCTTACAGCCTGCAGAGTACCTGCAGAGCATCTTTCCGGACGAGGATTTCAAAGTGTTCTTCATAGTAAGCCTCTGCCGCCGCATCCTGCCGGATTCTTGTTCCGTATTCGGAAAGGGCGTTGCAGGTTCTGCTGAAAGAAATCTCGTCAGTGCCGGTTTTTCTGAGGACCAGATAATATTTTCCGCTGACCGGATTTTTATAAAGGACATTTTCACCGGTGAAGGACGGGCCTGTCTCTCTGGCCGCCTCACACACCAGATCCAGAGAATCAAAAAGATAAATTCTCACGGACTGCTGAAGGTTCTCACGGGGAGATTCCTCACGGACGGGCGGAGCAGGCGGGGCTGCTTTCCCGGTGTTTTTTCCGGTTTCACCGGACAGATTCACAAGGCCGTCAGCACCCTCAAGAAATTCGCTGGCGAGAGCGGACCAGGGACTGTCATCATCTTCTTCCGCCGGGGAGAACTTGGAAAAACGGGTATCCAGTTCTTCCGGATCCTCGATTTTTGTAATGATCAGCATGACACTTTCATTGGCCAGCGGAATCGCTTCCACCATCAGAGGAATGTCTTCTGCTTCAAATCCGACTTCACTGGAAGCCTTCTGGATCATTTCGCGGAACAGATTCCTTGCTTTTTCGCTTCCGTAGGCCAGCTCACTGAGATTGAGATTGCGTTTGGTCAGATCATAATTGGTGAGCGTGCAGCGGATCTGGTTTTCACTGATACGTTCTATTTTCATCGGATCACTTCCTGTCTGTTTCAGATTAAGCCCGGATAGTACACTTTTACAACTATAATATACTATATCATATTACGGTTTTGCAATCATATGTAAAGAAATTAGTAAAATTTTAAGGAATCAGAGAAATATGTTGTCAAACCGGTCTCCGTGTATTAGAATGAATACGAGATTGTATTGCTGAAAAGGAGGTGTGACGATAGGGGAACACATTCTGTTTGGTAAATACCGTTTATGCAGGAAGCTGGGAAGCGGCCTGTCCGGAACCGTCTATCTTGCGTTCCATATGGAACTGGAGGAATACCGGGCAGTCAAGATCGTTCCCAAGACAGTCTCCGGTTACGAGACATTCCGGAAGGAAGCGCTGTTTTTAAAGGAACTGCGCCATCCGGGCATTCCTGTTGTCCATGACGTTGAGGAAGATGAAAACAACAGTTATCTCATTGAAGAATATCTTGAAGGCGAATCTCTATACGCCCTGGTGAAACGCCTGGGCGGCCTGTCAGAAGACATGGCAGTGGATTTCGGAATCCAGATCTGCCGTCTCGTTCAATTCATGTATTCAGCAGAAAATCCCATTTTACATCTTGATTTACAGCCGAAGAATCTTCTGGTATGCGGACAAACCGTACGTCTTACGGATTTTGATCATGCGTGCCATGCTTCGGATGCCCGGCATGCAGGAAAACGTTATGGAACCGCAGGCTTTGCTGCGCCTGAACTCAGGAGCGGAGAAGCTCTGGACTGCCGCACGGATATTTATGCCATAGGCGCGCTTCTTTTTTATATGTGTACCGGATGTATTCCGGAAGAAACTCCGGGAAACGCGGGAATAATGCCGGAACGGAAACTGGGGCGCGTGATCCGCAGCTGCATGGCTTCAGACAAAACCATGCGCTATCCTTCCGCCGGTGCACTTCTGGAAGAACTGGAAGACCTCAGGACAGAATGGCGGGGACCCGCAGTTCAATCTCAGATCATCAGATTTGCCGGTGTGAGGCATGGAATCGGAACCACCCACGCGGCAATCGGCCTGTCCGGCTTCCTTACGGCAAACAGGCATACGGCTCTGTACCGGGAAGCCCATGATTCGGATATGGTCAGGAAGTTTGCAAAAAATTTCGGAGCAGTGCCGGACAGGGCAGGGAACTTCCGGATGGGTTCCGTGGATTTCCGTCCGTACTACGGAAAGTCTGTACAGATGACATGCCCGTATTATCCTTTTATCGTGGAAGACATGGGTACGGACTGGAAAACGGCTGCGGCCCGCACAGAGGAGCCGGATTTCATGGTGCTGGTAAGCACAGGGAAATGGTGGGAGATTGATGAAACAGTCCATGCAGTCAGGGAGCTTTTCCCGGTCTGCAGGCCTGTCCTGCTGTTCAATCATATGGATCAGACGTTTCATCTGAGGCTTCCGGAAGATCTGAAGTCACTTCCGGCGGTTTATCTTCCGTTTTTTCCGAATCCTCTGGAAGGAAAACCTGCAGAGTCCTGTTATCGGGAGATCATGAAGGCAGGCACAGGAGAACGGGGGAAATGGGAAAACACAGCAGAAAAGAAAAAAAGGAGAAAGATATCCAGAGAACCATCGGCATCGCGGGAATCGGGGAAGGCGTCGGAGCCACGCACCTGGCGGTGATGATGCTTAATTACCTGGCCGGCTGCAGAAGGAGAAAAGCGGCTCTTCTGGAGTGGAATGATTCCGGAGATTTTGCGCAGATGGAACAGGTGTGCACGGGAATGTGCAGGGAAAGAAAACCGTTCCGGATTCTGGAGGCGGACTATTTTAAGTGTGCAGGTCCTGCAGATCTGGCGGGAATCATGAACGGAGGCTATCAGGATATCCTGATTGACTTCGGCAATATGGAGTCCGGGGAATGGCCGGAGTTTCTGAGGTGCCGGCGGCAGTTTCTGGTGGGCTCATTCAGTGAGTGGCAGCAGGAAAGGTTCCGGGAATTCGAGAGAAAAAAGGCGGAGGAAGGGAAAAAGAGCTGGACAAGCCTTGCCGTATTCGGCAGCGAGGAGACCAGAAAAGAATTCAGACGACGGTTCCGCCTGGAAACTCAGAGAATTCCGTTTTCAGCGGATGCATTTGCTGTCACATGGGAAGTCAGGGATTTTTTTGACCGGCTGATGGACGGCGCCGGATAAAATCCGGATACCGACCGGCAAGCAAACAGTGCCGGCAGGGGAAAATGTCACAGAAACCTTCCTTGAGGCCCTGCCGGCCGTCAGGAGGACGGATGTATGAAAAATAAAGGCAAAGGCGGAAAAGATTCTGCCGGAACACAGATGAGAAACGAGGACATGAAAAAATATCTGGATGGACTCAGACGGTACAGCGAGAAGGGAATCCCCATTTACATGGACGGAAAACCGTCAGGTCCCGAGGACTGGGAAAAACTCTTCCGGGTCAGCGAGGACGGCATGTTTTATATGGGAGACTATGTACAGGCAGATACGGGCGGATTGAAAGAGATCCGGTTTGATAAAGTATATAACAAATAAAGGAGAAAAAGCAGAGCAGAGGGAGGGAAAGGACATGCTTTGGAGACCCTGTTTTGCCGCGGAGACTTTTAAGCATATCGGGCGGGAAAAGTTATAAAAAATTAACAAATTTACAGAAAAAATATGATATAATGAGCGGGAGCAGGTGCGGGGAAAACATGCCGTCTGACAGGGAAGGTATCCTGCCGGGAGCGGCCTCCGGAGAAAATCCGGTCCGCACTATATCAATATGATATCAGGAGAATGCGCAAATGAAAAAAATGATTCCCGTCCTTGTGGCACTGGGACTGATTCTGGTCATTGTTCTGGGAGCACTGGGATTCCGGTTTGTGAAAAGATATATACCGTCAGATGAAAGAGCAGATCTGAGCCGGCTGTATGATGTCTCAGGAGATCAGGTGGCAGTCCTTTATCAGGACAGTCTGCAGGAAAGCAAGGGAATATACAGAAACGGGCAGACCTATCTTCCGCTGACCTGGGTCAACGAAAATATCAACAAGCGGTTTTACTGGGACAGCACGGAAGATCTGCTGGTCTATGCACTTCCGGATCAGATTGTCTATGCCGATGCAGGAACTGTGGGTTCCAGCGGTGCACCCCTTCTTCTGGAGGAAGAGGGAGAGATATATCTGGCTCTGGGACTGGTGTCCAACTATACCAACAGGCAGTTTCTGGCGTTTGATTCCGGCGATGTGAAGCGAGTCCTGATCGGGGAATGGGGCAGCAGACAGATTTCCGTTCTGAAAAAGGACGGAAAGGTCCGGGAAGACAGCAGCATCAAAAGTCCCATTGTGACGGATGCGGCCAGAGGATATGAAGTGAAGGTCCTGGAATCGGAAGACGGCTGGTCCAGGGTGGAGACGGCAGACGGTCATGTGGGATATATTCAGGACCGGTTCCTGGAGGAGCCGGAAACCAGAGAGGTGACGGGAGATTTTACCGAGCCTGTATATAACGGAACTTCTGTGGACGGCAAGGTGACTCTGGCATGGCATCAGGTAACCACCATGGACGCCAACGATCAGCTGGCCGGTCTGGTGGCAGTCACTGACGGAGTCAATGTGATCTCACCCACCTGGTTCTCTCTGACGGACAATGAGGGCAATTATAAATCCCTGGCCAGCAGAGAGTATGTGGATCAGGCCCACTCCATGGGGCTTCAGGTATGGGCTCTCATGGACAATTTCAGTGATGATGTGCAGACAGAGGTACTTCTGGCATCCACTTCCACCAGGAGAAAGCTGATCAACAGCCTGATGGCAGATGTGGAGAAATATGATCTGGACGGACTCAACATGGATTTTGAGGGACTGAAGCCGGAAGCCGGTGTTCATTACATCCAGTTTCTGCGGGAACTTTCCATTCCCTGCCGTGAAAAGGGAATTATTCTGTCTGTGGACAATTATGTTCCGGCCAGTTATAATGACTTCTACGACAGAGAAGAGCAGGGAATCGTGGCAGATTACGTGATCATCATGGGATACGATGAGCATTATGCCGGCGGTGAGGCCGGTTCCGTGGCATCCATTGAGTATGTCCGGGGAGGAATTCAGAGGACACTGGAGGATGTGCCCAAAGAAAAGGTGATCAACGGCGTTCCGTTCTATACACGCCTCTGGACAGAGACGGATGACGGATGGAAATCTTCTGCTCTGGGCATTAAAAAGGCCAAGGAATGGGTAGAAGAAAATCATGTGGAGCTTTACTGGCAGAAGGAACTGTGCCAGTATTACGGCGAATTCCAGAGCGAGGAAGGAATGCAGTACATCTGGATGGAGGAAGAAGATTCCCTGAAGGAAAAGATGAATGTCATTAAGGAATATGATCTGGCCGGCGTTGCCTGCTGGAAGCTGGGGCTGGAAGATGCAGCTGCCTGGGAAGCCATCAGCTGGGACTGACAGAAGCCGGACAGCAGGAAAACTGAAAACCGGAAACCGTTCATGAAACGGCATTTTCCGTATGTACTGCGGAAAATGCCGTTTTCTGCATAAAAGGAAACCTTCACGGAAACAGAAAAGACAGGGAATGTGAAAAGAGGTTCTTTTTTTTTCGGCGGGAGGATATATTTTACAAACACAGTCCGAGGTGGAACAGGTGAAAAAAATGCTGGTGGAACCGTTTATGGGGCTGTTCCTTCTTGTTATGGTCTTTCTGGCGTCCCGGTACGGAGGTGTACAGGTCCTTTCCGGTGAGGCAGCCGGCGTCAGAGAGCGGCCGGTGGTGGTCCTGGATGCCGGACACGGCGGGAATGATCCGGGAAAAGTAGGCGTGGACGGAAGTCTGGAAAAGGATATCAATCTGCAGATAGCCATGCGGCTGAAACAATACCTGGAGCAGTCGGATGTGGAAGTGATTATGACGCGCCAAGAAGACAGAGCCCTGTCTGAAACCGGCGCAAAACAGAAAAAAATGTCCGACATGCAGAACCGATGTGCCATTGCCAACGAAAGCGGGGCAGACCTGGTGGTCAGCATCCATCAGAACAGCTACCATGAAGAAGAAATCTCCGGGGGGCAGGTTTTTTACTATACGGATTCGGAAAAGGGGAAGGAACTGGCGGAGATCATTCAGAAGCGGTTTGATTATGTTCTTGGACAAGAGAACCGCCGTCTGGCAAAACCCAATGGGGACTATTTCCTCCTGCTTCATGTGAGATGTCCCATTGTGATTGTGGAGTGCGGATTTTTAAGCAACCGGAAGGAAGCTGCGCTTCTTCAGGACGGAGAATATCAGGACCGGCTGGCTTGGACGATTCACATGGGCATTCTGGAATACCTGAACGGGAACTGAACCCCATGTTCCAATTTCCGGGGGAATATGGTATAATAACCGCGGAGCGGTTATTATACCTGCGCATGCCGGATTCTGCG
>OGGQ01001867.1_pt1 | contig 25544 bp, 16 predicted proteins | sample 1571191 | NCBI WGS metagenome assembly OGGQ01 (sample SAMEA2582061, study PRJEB24529) | metagenome | biome: Human gut stool | place: China | collected 2011
ACCCTTTGTGTCCCGAACCCTTCCGCTCACAATGGATTAGTTTTTTGACAGTCTGTCCGTACCAAATATGGTACGGATTTTTTAGTCATTCGTGGCGGGTTTTAAGCATCGCTCAGGCAAGCTCCGTCGTGTTTTCATTATTTTTTCCCTTGGATGTTCCAAGGCTGTCGATTATGGTTATTACAAGTCCCCTTATGCTGTTTTCCGTTGTACGGTAGGGAGCTATACGGAGGGTATAGCAGCGTCCGTTCATCGCCGTTACCTCACGGTCGATCGATATAAGGTTCTTTAAAACGGTGCGGCAGTCATTTTCTATCGCCTCATCGGGGAAGCTGTGGGCGAATATCTGTATCGGACGTCCAACGTCATGCTCCATAAGCTGGAACTCACGGCCGACATATTCCGTAAATTTTCTTATATTCAGGTTGCTGTCAACGAACAGTATACCTATCATTGTCGATGAAAGGAAGTTCGACATATCGTTTGTCATCATCGTCAGCTCGTCAAGTTTAAGCTGATGCTCCGTATTTACCGTATAAAGCTCCTCGTTAACGGACTGAAGCTCCTCTGTTGAGCTCTGAAGCTCCTCGTTGGCAGTAAGCAGTTCCTCGTTGGCAGCCTGAAGCTCTCCGTTTACGGTTTCAAGTCTCTGGATGGTCGCTCTCAGGTCGCTCTGGGAAACTTGGAACTCTCTTTCAAGGTCGGCGATACGTCTTGCGGCAGTGGCGTCAAGGTCATATTTTTCCGTTATTCCGCCGTCCGCCTTTGACTTGTTCTCCAGGAAAAGCACCGCGTACATATTGCTTTCTTCTCCGGACACGCCCGAGATGGGCTGTATCGTCATATCAATGACCTTTCTTCCCGACGGAACGTCAACGGCTATGTCGGTATATGTTACCGCCGATTTTTCAGCGCGGCAGCGGCTTAAGGCTGTAGCGGCAACAAGGCTCAGATCCTTATTAAGCATGCTGAAGAAATTAAGCGTAGCCTTTCCGGGAGCTATGGTCAGATAGTCCTTATAATTTCCAAAGAAGTGCAGTACCGTATCCTCATCGTTTATTATAACCGACGCCGGCAAAAATCTCTCAAGGAACTTGGTGTAAAGGCCCTCGGCAACACTGTCGTCGTTCTGGCTCGCGCCCGCTCTTATGGTTCTGGGTGAGATGGCCTGTATATTCGGTATTGTAAACGCGGGAGGCGTAAGATCCTCCACCTTGCCCTCTACCTTGTGCAGATAAATTTTCTCGGCGCTGCATACCGGCTTGAACAGGCTGACATACTCGCCTGCCGTCTCGCTCTTGCCAAGGAAAAGATATCCGTTGTTCTTGAGCGCCGTATGGAATATGGCGAAAAGTCCGCGGCGAAGCACCGGCTGGAAATATATCATTACGTTACGACAGCATATAAGGTCAAGTTTTCCAAACGGAGGGTCGGAGAACATATTATGCGTAGCGAAAACGATCATACGGCGTATACACTTGGAAATCTGATACTGATCGTTCAGTTTAAGGAAAAACTTAGCCAGACGGTCGGGCGTTACGTCATCGATTATATTTTCCGAAAATACGCCCTTTCCGGCCTGTTCTATGGCTCGGCTGTCCACATCGGTGGCAAATATCTTTACGTCTCTTTTTACGTTAAGCTCCTCCATTACCTCACGGAACAATATTGCGATGGAATACGCCTCCTCGCCGGTGGAGCATCCTGCGCTCCATACCCTTATGGGCTCGTTCTCGTTTGCCCTCTCGACTATCTTATATATGGCGTTGTATTTCAGCTTTTCAAAAAACGCGGGATCCCTGAAAAAGTTTGTTACTCCGATAAGTATTTCCTTCACGAGTATATTGACTTCTTCTGCGCTGTCGCCCAGCAGTCTCGCGAAATCGTTAAGCGTAGCCGTATGGGTGACGAGCATCCTTCGCTCGATGCGCCTGAGTATCGTCGAACGCTTATAATATGTAAAATCAATGCCGCTCGCGTTTTTCAAAATAGTATAAATATGCGAAAGCGTTTCTTCCTCCGAGAATATTACCTCCTCGTCCGAGAAAAGGCCGTCGCTCTTGGGAGATTTAAGCAGTACCGGCGTATTGGAGAAATTGAGTATCTCCTCGGCGATCTCCTCGGGAGAAAGCACGAAATCGGCCAGCCCAGTATTGATAACGCTTCTTGGCATTCCGTCAAATTTGGCACTCTCCGGAGCCTGAGCGATAACAAGTCCTCCGTGCTCTTTTACGACCTTTACGCCGTTTGTTCCGTCGGAGCCTGTTCCCGAAAGCACGACTACAATGGAATGTTCCTTGCGTTCCTCGGCCAGTGATGAAAAGAATATATCAATGGGGTGGTTGAGCGTTCCCGGAGCGTAATCGGACAGTATGATCTGATTGTTTTTTATTGTCATATATTTTTTCGGAGGTATGAGATATACGGTATCAGGCTCGACTATCATTCCGTTTTCGGCCTGATATACGTTCATCTCCGTGTGCTTGCTTAATATATCCGCCATAAGGCTTTTATAATCCGGCGAAAGATGCTGGATCACCACAAAGCTGAGTCCGCTGTTTGACGGCATATATCCAAAAAACTGCTGAAGCGCCTCAAGTCCTCCGGCGGAAGCTCCAATGCCGATCACAAGCGGCGTCTGGTTAGCGGCCATGTTTTTCGGCGCTTCATTTTTTTCATCTGTTTTGCTCATATTCAGTCCCCCTCATATTCTCCGGTTTGATCCCGTTTTTTCTCTCAAGTATTTTTCTTCAAATTCTTTCGCCGGCATAGGTCTGCCGTAATAGTAACCCTGAGCGTAGCTGCATCCCATATTAAGCAGCGCGTCCCTTTGCTCCTCCGTTTCCACGCCTTCGGCCACGCAGGTTATCCCATAGGTGTGGCATATCTGGATAAGGTCGCGCACTACCATATGATTTATCGGATTCGTGGCAAGATCCGTTATAAGGCTTCGGTCAAGCTTAACCGTGTCAAATTTTACGTTCGTAAATATCGGAAGGTTGGCATACTGTGAGCCAAAGTCGTCAAGACTTACATGCAGCCCGCAGGAGCGGAACTTTTCGACTATTTTTCTGAACTCCGATGTTTCGATTCCGCCTCTTTCAGTTATCTCAAGCTCCAGTGCGTCCGACGGCAGTTCCGGATACCGGCTCTGCACGGCCAGCACCGACGCAAGCGTTGACGGGTGAACCAGCGTGACCCTCGAAAGATTGACTGACACCGGCACAACGCCGTAACCGTCGTTCTTCCACTTTTCCATCTGAGTCAGGGCGCCGTCAAGGACAAAATTGTCCAAATCCCTTATCATACCGTTGTTTTCAAGTATCTCGATAAACTCCTCCGGGCTTATTACGGCTCCGTCTTCGCCGGAACCCCTTACAAGGGCCTCGGCGCCGCACATTTTTCCGGTGCGCATGTCTATTTTCGGCTGATAGTACAGCATAAACTTTCCAGCGTCAACGGCCTCGGAGATAGTCCTGAAATCGTTTATTCCGATGGAATCTATGGTAATGCCGTCGTTGAGATTCGTTTTTTCCGAGTGCATCAGCGCCTTTGCCTCGTTAACAAGACTTTTACCGATAAATTTTCCGTCGGACCATGTATATCCTATCCTCACCTGCTTCGGATATCTTCGCTGAAGTATCGAGCGCAGACGTCCGCATCTTCCCAAAAATACCTCTCTTGTCGTATTCGGAAGAAAAACTATAAACTCCGAATCCCACGTTCTGAACAGCAGAGAAGGATCAAACAAATCTCTGAGAGTTGTTACAACATACCAAAGCTGCTTGCTGCCGTACTCAAATCCGTTTCGGCTGTTTATTGTCGCCATATCGGGAATGTCAAGGCATATTACTCCAAGCGAGCTGAAACGGTTTGAATTAAGAGTATATACGGCTTCCATATAGGCTCTCAGATCCGGCAGACCCATAAGCTGATCGGCCGTGCTGGCCGCCTTTTCACCGTCCTTGAATCTCTGTCTTTCACGGAGCATATGCGGTATCAGCTTGCTGAACAAAGCCGCGTCGGCAGGGTGTTTTCTCGCGTTTTCAATGCAGAGGAACCCTCCCACGTCCTGGCCGTAAATAAGCGGGAATACGGTAAAATGCCATTCTTCCCCGGAAAAACCTGTGCCGGCCGTTTCATTGAGCTTCCTTGTCAAAAATATCGGAGCCCTCTCTTCTATGCATCTTTTCAATATGGGGAACCTGTCAAGTCTCATACCCGATACAGCTTGCTGTATGCTTCGTTTATTCGGTCCCGTCCATTCAAAACTCATTACAACGGAATGTTGGTTCTCGACAAGTATAAGAGTGTATACCCTGTCCGCCTGATAATATGTTCCTATGCTTCTTAAAACTCCCATCAGCGACGCGTCGAGGGATTTAGCGTTGAGCATTGTTGACACACATTCAAATGCCACGTCCTTCTCACTCTCTGACAGGGGCCTGTCCATTTCCGATGAATGGACGCATACTTCATCGCCGTCTTCTTTCTTCTGCGTCTGCGCGATCGTAAATTCATCGGATTCCTCGGCAAACGCCGTAATATCCGTCGGCGCGTTCCACCAGAATTCGCATACCTTCAGCGCCTGATCAAGCATTTTCACATAATTGGCCTCAACCGACGGCGACAGCGATATTCCGACAATAAATCTCAGGCTGTCAAACGGGGCGTCTTCAAGCTCGATCCTGCGGAGATATGAAACGGATTCTTCAAGCCTTCTTCGCAGTTCTTCCTTACCAATAACTGACGGGAATACAATAATAATCCGGTTCGCGCTGTATCGTCCGAAAAAGCAGCTTCCGCCAAGCACGAGCGACAGCGCTGTCGCTGTCTCCCTATACATAAGCTCGGCGTCAAATCCGGCGCCAAACATCTGATTTGAAAGTCCGTTTATCTGAAAAACGGCTACCGCACGGTTTCCGCTTTGGTTCTCGGAAAACGCTTTTTCTGATATAAGGCGTATGCTTTCCTTTTCAAGCAGATGACTGGACTGATCAAACTGTATCTCATCCGCGAAGGATATCTCAAATTTATATTGTGTATCAAGCCGTATGAGGTAAACATAAATATATATCTGCTTTGACTCCGGATCTTCGCAAATATAGATTATGTGCCTTACCCATCTTATATTTCCAACGCTGTCCACCCTTCTGTACTCGTAGGACAGCCATCGTCTTCCGCTTTCATAAAGATTAAGCAGTCTTTCACGGTCAAAGAAGTCCGCAAGCTCTTCCAAGTCGGACTTGTTGAAAATCTTTTCCCTCTCCATCTGCATTATCTGAGAGCATCTGGTCTTCTGCACCTGGCTGCTGAGATCAGACCCTTCTATCCACAGCGATTCGACCGTGTCCATATCAAGGTTCGCTCTCATGCGCACGATAAGATCGGCCAGGAGGCTCTCCGGAATGGGAAATTTTAGAGAGCCGGTTTTTTCGTTGCTGTAAAAATTCTGTGAAAGCTCGTCCAATACGCCGACTGCCCTCACGGCATGACCGACATCATCAAACAGCATCCTGTATGATATGGTCATCCAGCTGTAAAAACCAGTATCTTTATTCCTTATGGCGAAATTGCCATAACCCTGTGCGCGGCCATTAAGAAGATCGGCGGCAAACTCCTTGAATCTTGAGACGGAATTTGGATGTATCCATCCTCCGTCTATCAAATGCTCGGGGAAATACTCCCTTTCCTCTCCAAGCACATGGTATTTTCCGTTCTTTGTATATGCTCTGAAAATCCTTGTCTGAAGATCCACGTCCCAAAGACGCTTTGACGTCTGCTCAAAGGCGGTCTGAAGTCTTTGATTCATCTCCTCCAGACGTATCTCGGATTCTTTAAATTCGGAAATATCGGTGGCGGTAATAAGCATAACGGGGTGTGGATTATCATATTCAACCCTTATCGCCCTAATGTGCCACCAAAGCCATCTGTCGCTTCCAAAGGCGGCGACACGATCTATATTTTCCACGCTTTTGCCGCTTTCCGCTCCGGCTTCAAGCTCCTGTTCCAAACCCGCCATGTCATCCGGATGAACAAACTTGTCCAGCGGCATAGGAAGCGGATAACTGCCGTCCGCCGCTCCAACAATACGGCAGAAGCTCGGACTTACATATATAATCTGCGGTCTCATCCCCATTTCAACAAGGGCGACGCCGCTCTCCATATTTTCCAGCAGTCCGTTGAGCGGGATAGTGTTTATCGGACGAAATTCTTTGTCTTTTTCTTCCTTATAGCTTTCGTGATCCTTTATGCAAAACCTGTGTTTTCCGGCCTTTTTCGCCTTGTAGAGCGCCAGGTCGGCCGACTGGTAAAGCCCTTCAAATTCCTGGCCTTTGCCGGCTAAATACACGCCTACGCTGGCCGTAAGACTGATAGCGTTTTGATCGCCCAAAACGATCTGCACGCTTTCACATATCTCCGCCGCCTTTTCCCTGACAAACTTGTCAGTTATCATGCCGCAAATAAATATAACAAACTCATCCCCGCCAAGACGTCCGACTATATCATTGGCGTGAAAAAGACCGGACAATATCCTGGCAGACTGCCGAATGGCCTGATCCCCCGCCTGATGCCCAAGGGTATCGTTTACGCGTTTGAAATCGTCCAGATCCACAATGAAAAGAGCGCACGTCTCCTTTTCAGACATATTCCGTATGCGTTTCTTTATAAGATCCTCGGCCGTAGCCCTGTTAAGCAGTCCGGACAAAGCGTCCTTCGCGGCCCGCTGTCTAAGTTCCTCTATTTTATTTTGGTAGCTGTCTTCGTCGGATATTGCGCGTTTTCTTCTTCCCATACTAAAACTTCCTTAGTTTTTCAATATTGGTTTATGTTAGCGGCATTTATAGCTTATAGGCATTTTATTCTGATATAATTATATTTTACTCAAATTTTTATGTTTTTCACTATTTTTTTTGCATTTTTTTCATTTTTTGTTATCATCGCTTTATAAGACGCTCAAGGGTCTGCTTAAGAGCGTCAAGATCTATGGGCTTGGATATATGCGCGTTCATTCCTGCCGCCGTTGTCGCGGAAATATCTTCGGCAAAGGCATTGGCGGTTACGGCGATGATCGGCACCTTTCCGGCGTCTTCGCGCCGCATCGCTCTTATCGTTTTCGCCGCTTCGCATCCGTCCATCCTCGGCATCTGCATATCCATAAGCACGGCGTCAAACTCAAAAGGCTTTGAGCTGCTAAACGTCTCAACGGCTTCCTGTCCGTCCCACGCCTGAGTCACAATATAGCCCTGGGACTTGAGTATCTCCGTTGTAATTTCCATATTTATCTCGTTGTCCTCGGCAAGCAGAATACGCAGTCCGTCCGCTTTTTTATCCGGATTGTCCCTCTTTGCTTCGCTTTCTTTATTATCGGGCTTTGTCTCCGCCGGCTCGTCCACGGTAGTAAGCGGAAGTATGACGGTAAACCGGCTTCCCTTTCCAGGCTCGCTCTCCACATTTATCTCTCCGCCCATCTGCGATATCAGATTTTTAGTTATGGACATACCAAGTCCGGTGCCAGAAGCCTGCCTGTCGCTGAAACGCATTTCTCTCGCGTAGGGCTCGAAAATACGTTTTAAAAAATCCTTTGACATTCCTATTCCCGTATCGGAGACGATAAACTCATATTTGGCGTAGTCTCCTCCGTCAAGCTGATGAACAAGAAGAGATATCGTCCCGCCCTCGGGGGTAAATTTAAAGGCGTTGGAAAGCAGGTTATTGAGCACCTGCTGTATGCGGAATGAATCGCCCATCAGCACCGTATTATCGGCTTTAAGTTCCTCTGCAAGCGTCTTTCCGCTTCTTTCGGCCTGCATACGGAACGGGGAAACACATTCCTCAAGGCACTCTCTCAGATCAAACCGTTTGTTTTCAAACTGAACCTGTCCCTGCTCCATGCGGGCTATGTCGAGTATATCGTTTATCAGGCCAAGCAAATATCTGCCCGATGTGTCTATCTTTGTCAGGTAATCCCGTATTTTTTCCCTGTCGTCTATTTTTTTGACGGCAAGCTCACTATAGCCAAGTATGGCATTCAGAGGAGTTCTCATATCATGGGACATATTTCGGAAAAACGCCTGCTTTGATTCCTCGTTCTGCCTCGCGAGCTTAAGCGATTCCTCAAGAAGTTTTCTTTCCTGAAGCTGTCTCTGTTTTTCCTGCTCCACCTCTCGGAAACAGAGAACGACCTCCTCAGGGGCGAGAGCCGAGTCAAACAATATCCTTACGCTTACCCAGCGGTACTCGTCTCCGAAAAGCCTTAAAAACTCTCCTCCAAAGTCCCTGACCTTGCGGTTTACGAGCTCACGGATATTATCGCAGGAAAAGCTCTCCGTAAAATCCTTGAAAGCCTCGGCCTCTATAACCTCTCCCGCCATTGTTAACAGCCTGTCATAGGAGCCGGAGACGGGTATGCGGCTTCGGACATATTCTGAGCCCTTTATCATCTCGTAGGTCTCTCTTTCATAGTCGACCCTGTAAAGGGCATAGTATGTATTTCCAAGCACCTGCGACGTCTCGTTCGCTCTTCTTATACCCTCGTTAAGACGAACTTCTTTCCATGTAAAAGCCATCATAGCGATAAAGGACACGGCAAACATAAGCATGAGCGCCAGAGTCACTCCTAAGAGGTTGCCAAGTATATTTCTGTACGGTATGGTGATTATCGAATACCATCCGTTATCCATTCTTGTGTAGTATACGCCGCGGCGGCTTCCGTTCAGATCCCTTATGACCGAATTATCATCCATTTCCCCGCTTTGTATTTTTCCTACAATTCCCGTCAGATAGTCCTGTATCTCCGCTCCGGACAGTTTCAAATCCGTTTCCATATATATAATGGTTCCGGAACTGTCACAGAGGAAAAATGACTCGTCATCCCTCAATTTGGCCGTGTCGAATATAAGGCGCTGAGGAAGTAGGTCAAACGCCATTATCGCCCTGCCGTTTCCGCAGCTCTGAGCGGCGGTTATCACCGGTCTGCCGTATATCGCGTCGGTATAGACGTGGGTAAATATAACGTCGCCGTCAGCTTCTAACGCCTGAGAAAACCATGGCGTATTTTCATAGTCATAGGTCGAATCTCCCTTCCAAGGATTGGCGGCGATTATTTTTCCGTCCATCACCATATAAGGATCCACAAGCCCTTCTCCAAGCACGGTGTCAAGCCTTTCAAAATACAGCGTCGCGAAATCGGCTATGCTCTCAATGCTCTCATTATTGTCAAGCCTGCTCTCTATTGAAGCCGTACCGAAGGAAAGCAGTGTCTCATGCACGTTAAGGTTTCCTTCTTCCTCGGCGGCGCAGCTCGCGGCAAGAGCCGTCCCGGTTTCATAGGCGCTGTTCAGCAGCTCAGACCGTATTATAAGTATTCCCGAAGCCGCGAGCACGGCAAGAATTATGAAAACGCACAGCGGCAGCCTCATATATTTAAGAAGCAGTCTGAAATTTATACCGCTTCTGTTATTTTTCTTCATCAACGCTTCCTCCTATGGCGGCGGTAATATTCTCAAAGGCCGGGGATATCTTTTCCATAAGCCCGTCGGCCTTGTCAAAGTCTTCGCTTCTGAGCGCCTCCACCTGTTCGGAAAAAAGTCCGTAAAGTTCGGTCATTGACAGATTTCCGCATATTCCCTTTAACGTATGCGAAGCTGTGAAAGCCTTTACTCTGTCCCTTTCTCCGAGTCCTTCCAGAAGTTCGGGATAGTTTTTATCTGCGAGAAATCTTGTCAGAAGTTTTTCCAGAAGCGCTTCGCTTCCCATCACTCTCTTCAGCGCATCGTCAACATCCATTCCGGCCGACTCAAGTCTTATTCTTCTATTAGGATCCATTATAATTCATCCTTTCTGTAAAGTTTGGAAAGTTCGTCCTCAACGGAGAAAAAGCAATCCAGCAGTTTTGGATTGAATACGCCGCATTCGCCGTTTCTTATCATATCAAGCACCTTTTCTCTTGGAAACGCGTCTTTATACACCCTTTTACAGCTCAGGGCGTCATATACGTCGGCAAGAGAAACGACCTGCGCCCACGGGGATATTTCCGAACCCCTGAGTCCGTCAGGATATCCCCTTCCGTCCCATCTTTCATGGTGGTGACGGGCAATATCCGTCGCGTATATATAGGAGTCCTGACTTTTCAGCTGCGGTATCTTATTGAGCAGCGCCGCTCCCTGAACGGTATGGGTCTTCATTATTTCAAATTCTTCCTTTGTGAGTTTTCCGGGCTTATTGAGTATGGCGTCGGGAACAGCTATTTTTCCGACGTCGTGGAGTATGGACGCGAGGGCTATTTCCTGGATTTCACGGTCATTGAGTCCCTTTCCGAATTCGGTTTCCGACAAAATATGTTTCGTAATATCATGTATTCTGCGGACATGTCCTCCTGACTCCTCGCTTCTGAACTCTATGGCAGTGGCCAGAGCCTCTATCATTCCCTGATTGAGCTGTATGATCTGCTGAGCCTGCTCAAGCAGTCTGGCCTGCTGGTCCTTTACCTTTGAGCTGAGCCTTTTTCTGGCGCGGAACAGCTCTATTACGGACTGGACTCGGCGTAGCACAACGTAAGGGATTATCGGTTTTCCTATAACGTCCATAACGCCGAGGCTGTATGCCTTCTCAAGCAGATCATCGCTTGCTTCCGCCGTTATGAGAAACACCGGAAGCTGTCTCAGCAGCTCGTTCGTATGAAGCCGCTCCAGAACCTCCATGCCGTTCATTTCCGGCATGACAACATCGAGCAAAACGGCGCATAGCCTCTCGGGATCCGCCATTATTTTCTCAAGTCCTTCCAATCCGTTTCCAGCTGTTATTACATTGTAATATGGCATAAAAATATTTTCCAGTATGGCCAGGTTTATGTCATCGTCATCAACTATCAAAATCGTTCCCCTGTCCATTTTTTCCTTGCTGTCAAACGCCATACTTCCGCCTTCCTTTCGTGGCCGTAAAATTTAGTTTTCTCTTTTCTCCAATTCCTCAAGTATGCGCTTTTCCGCTTCATATGTCGGAAGAGGCACATAAAACCTGAATCCCTGCAATACGTCGCAGTTTATGCTCCGCAGTGTTTCTATCTGGCTGTCCTTTTCAACGCCCTCTGCTAAAATCGTAAGCCCCATATGGTGGCCTGTCTCAACAAGAGCGCTCATAATTATTTTACCCTGTTCTGTCCACATATTATCAACAAGTTTCTTATCGAGCTTCAATCCGTCCATAGGATAGTCCTGAAGATCGTGGAACGAAGAAAATCCCATTCCAAAGTCGTCAAATATTACTCTTGAGCCATGTTTATGGATCTCTAAAATATTGTCAAGCATCTGACCGGCTTCATCCCTGTCTATCCATTGGCTCTCGGTTACTTCAAGAATAAGCAGTTTCCTTGTAAACGTATATTTTTCTATTATTTCTATAAATCTCCTAACAAAATTCGGAGACGAAAATGTTTTTCTCGCGAAATTGCAAGAAATAAAAAAGTCTTTTATTCCATGTTTGTCGAGTTTTTCAAGGAACTCGCAAGTCTTTTCAAGACCGTAGAAATCCAGTTCTCCTATTCTTCCGTCGTCCTCCAGCAGCGGCACATATCTGTCCGGAGTCAAAAGTCCCAGCCTTGGATGTTTCCAACGGGAAAGCGCCTCTCCTCCGACGACCTTAAAGCTGTTGGCGTCAACAAAAAACTGGAGATATAGCTGAAACTCTTTTCTTTCCAGCCCTTTTTCAAAGTCGTATAAAAGCTGCCACCTTTCCTGGCATCCGAAGCATTTTTCCGTACTGCACAATCGGCACTCCTCGCCTGTTATAGACGCTTTAACGGCGCACTGGTGGACGTGGAACAATGCCTGATCAAACTCCTGATATCCCGATTCCAGAGAAAAAACTCCGGCAGTCACGTCGCAATGGTCAAGTTTCATTCCAACAGCCGAAAATTCATATATTTTCTTAAGCACCGAATCGGCCCATTCTCCGGCCTTTTCCCTGCTTTGGAGACGCTTTAAGACAAGAATGTCTGACGCCTCCGTGCTCACGATGAGGTCTGCACTGCCGGCGGCGCTTTTTACGGCTTCAATACAATGTATGTACAATACTCTGGCTCTCGCCTGTCCATACAGATATCCGATGCGGTCAAGATTCAGATGGAAGCATATAAGATGGTATTTGTCCCTGCTCTGATCCATTTTAAGATGGGAAAACGCTTCCTCGAGATCCTTTTCTGTTGAAAGCCCGGTTACGGGATCCCTGTATCGGTTAAGCGATATTTGTTTTTTCCGCCCATGGATCCGGAGGAAAACAACAGTCAGCACGGCAGCTGCCAAAACCGCCAGTCCGGCCGTCACAAAGGGCAGATAATCCGTTTCTTCACTTGCGGCGGCAGTCTCCGAGGCTTCCACGATAAGGCCTGTCCACTCCTCCTGGGTATATCCAGACGCGTACTCGCTGAGATCGGAACGGAGCTTGGCCGGCGCTATATCGGTAAACATAATGGAATATTCCTCTCCGTCGCTGCCGGTATCAAAAAGCGTCAGAGGCTCGCCGGCTATATTCGGAAATTCATCGCCTTCATCACACCCGGAAATAATGTCCACCTGGCGGTTTCTGGCATACTGCCTCCTGTTATCAGTCTCTCCCGGTTTAAGATACTGCAGCTCATAGCCGTATTCGGCGGCAAAGCCATCAAGAAACTCGGTTATTGCTCCCTCATAGGAGCCGCTGTGTGTGTCGTAGTATTCAAGCGGGTAAAGATCCGGATTTCCGCCGACATAGATCATTGATCCGTCTTTGCTCAACATATACCCCTCATTTCTTATTGAAAAAGAGACAGATTGCCTTCAGGCGAAGCGTTTTTTACTTCGTCGGCCTGCTTTTCCAGTTCTTCCGTTTTCTCCTCAAATTCCTTTAAAGTCCTTACTATCATTTCCTTAAGCCCGTTTACCTTTTCCTTGTAATCGGCTATCCTTGAAAGCTCGTTTTCCAGCGTCTTTTTTACCTCGCCCCTTGCCGCTTCCTCCATGGATCTGCTTACTTCCTTCATCGCGTCAGCGCTGGCACGGGCGTCCAATATGGCCATAGATATCTGATCCTGCTGTGTTCTCAGCTTCTCAAGCTCGCTTTTTAACGCGCGGTTCTCGTCCTCAAGCGTCTGAATACGTTTCTGCGCCTGCTTGTCGGCCTGCTCCGCCTTTGCATCCTTTTCACGGAGCTTTTCCGAAAAATTGTCCTCAAGCTCAGTGATATACTGGAACACATCGTCCTTTTTATAACCCCAAAAACCTTTTTTTATTTCTTCCAGTCTCATTACGCCGCCTCCCTGTCAGTTTATTTTATATTTATCCTCTGGCGCTCAATTTTGCCCCAGGTATTTTTCTTCTTATGGTATCCGATTAAAGCCGTCACCCTTACCCATGCCAAAATAAATCTCACGCATGAAACCTCAACAATGCAAAGCAGTATGGCCTTAGCCGCGTCCGAAGGATAGAGCTTCAGGTCGATTGTATGTATACGTGCGAAAAAAGCCGTCAGAGACAAAAGCGCCGAATACACCACATATATCGCGAAAAACAGTATCATAAACGGGACGTTTATAAGGTCAACGGCAAAGGCAAGCAGTGTGACAAATACTCCAAAGACCTCGATATAGGGCGAAAACAGCTCATAAATCAGGAAATAGAAATATGAAATAAAGCTGACCGCGCCGTATTTCGGATTGGCAAGTATGTTTCTGTATCTCGTCATACTCTGGAAAAGACCTATGTGCCATCTTCTTCTCTGATTTATAAGATCCGACAGCTTTTCCGGGACCTGTGTCCAGCAGATCGCGTCGGTAACATACCGGATCCTGTAATCACGGTCGTTTTCCCTGCAAAAGACATGGAGCTTTACGACAAGTTCCATATCCTCGCCCATTGTTGAGCTGTCATATCCTCCGGCCGCTATGACCACGCTCTTTAAAAACAGGCCAAAGGCTCCGGAAATAATTATGTTTCCGTTGAATTTATCAAACAATATCCTTGACGCCAGGAACGACCTGTCGTATTCAAGCACCTGCATACAGGCAAGAAGTTTATTGGGCATCCTGTAGCGCACGACTTTGCCGTTTTCTATCTCCGCGCCGTTGCATGGCCTTACCGTACCGCCGACAGCCACAACCCTGTGATCCTCAAGCACCGGCCTTACTATTTTCTCAAGCGAATCGTACTGAAGCACGGAATCCGCGTCCATACACAGGATGTACGGATAATTAGAGACATTGATTCCCATATTGAGAGCGTCGGCCTTTCCTCCGTTCTTCTTGCGCACAAGGGTTATCGGCACCTTCCACGCCCTTGTCTCATATACTTCCTCATCCGGCTGGCATGGCACCCGTCTCTGGATAGGCCGGTCAATGCGCCGCATATCAAAGGCGTCTATCACGACCTGCGACGTGTCGTCCGTGGAACCGTCGTCAACGACTATTATCTCGTACAACTTGTAATCAAGGGCAAGAAGAGAACGTACCGTAGCCTCAATGGTCACTCCCTCGTTATGCGCGGGGACGATGACCGACACCGGCACATAGTAGTCGTTTCCAAGCTCGTTTTTCAAAAGGTTTCGTCTTTTTGAAGCATAAAGATCCGATGATCCCACAGCCACCGAAAGAAACAGGAAGCTGGAATATCCTATCAGATACAATACGAAAAAGAACTCCACGCAAAGCAGAAATCCCTGTATAAAATCTCTCATATACCAACCGCCGCCTTTCCGTTATCCGGAGCGTCAGCGTTATCCGCTGCTTTTTCTTCCCGTGTTTCGACCGGCTTCACGGCTTCTCTTTCCTGATTCTCAAGCCGTTTTGACTCCATCCTGTAGCTTAGCATTTCCTTCGCGTAGCGGTCGTCTCCGGCCAGTATGCGCAGCATTTCTTCATACGAAAGGCCAAGTCCCTCAAGACTTGCCGAGGCGTTATAACGTATGTACCAGTTTGGACTGTGCATGGCGTCAAGCAGGGCTTCAACCGTCTTTTCGCCGGGATATCCGGCAAGAGACGACGCGCTTATGGCTGCGTATTCCCATTGTACCGGATCTCTGTTTTTAACAAAATCAAGCAGTATATCTTGAACGGCCGGATCGGGATACTTTCCAAAATATCTTATGGCCGAAAATCTTAATTCCTTGTTTCTGTCGGTGTCACGGAGTATTTCCTCCATACGCTCATGATAATTTCCGCTCTTAAAGCGAATATAATCGAGTATGGCTCTTTGTATATGTATCGGGAACTGGTCGAATTTAGCCCAAAATCTCTCTATGAGCTCTCCGGCGTCTCCCTTGTAAGTCATAAGCGCCTCGGTTATTATTTTCTCATGAAGCTGGGCTCCCGACTCTTTTCCGATCTCCGTAAGGGCCTCGGTCAGAACGTCCGGGCTTCCGAAAATACAGAGGGCTTTGAAGGCGTTTATCCGGCAGTAAAGATTATCCTTTTTAAGATATGACAGTACTACCTTTTGCACCTGATCCGTTCCGGCGCTATTGTTGAGTCTGTGCCTGGCCAGAAAATAGCAGTAATACGCCGCCTGCGCCGCCTCACGCTTCCAATATACTGTGGCGAGATACAAAAATACGGGCTGAAGGTTCTGCAAATATTTTTGAAAATCCTCGTCGTCACTGTTATGCTCGTCAAGGAAATGATCAAACGCTATCAAATAATTGACTTTGGACAGCTTTTTCCTCATCCATTTGTTGTGTCCGCTCTGAAGCGGCTTTCCTTCATGGATGTTTTCTATCTGCTTTTCCGCCTGATTGAAAATATTGTCTATTCTTTTTTTAAGTCGCTTATCGTCCGAGCGCAGGTGAAGTCCGTAAATCACATTGAACACCAGCATACTCAAACAGACAAGTCCGTATCCGTATAGCAGTACTTCCGCGCCCACAAAGCGCATCCCCTTTCATCAGGACTTACCAGAATTCTCGTCAAGCTCTGCCCAGTAATCCCGCAAAATATAATAAGATCTCTTAAGTCTTTCGTGATACGTTACCGTCTTTCCCCAGCCTTCAAGCTCGAAGGATGTCATATCTATTCTTTCGTCCCCATATTCCCCGTAGGCGAAGCCGACATACATGCTGTCTATATGAAGGCCTTCTATACCGTAGCATTCATAGTAATCGTCATGTATCATCATTTCCGATGGATTGAGGAAATTGAGAAGCTCGTACGGTACTCTTATTTCCACGCCGTCGTCCGTAAACATAAAGTCGGCGAGGGAGTCAAAGTTATACGCTTTCGGATTGGCGTTCCCGTATCTTAAAATGCCCGTTTCGTATTTTTCTCCCACAGGCTCGTTGACGTCGCCTAACTTGGGAACGATATTCTCGACCTTCATCGCCAGATCAATGGTCACGAACTGCGGACTGTTCTTTTCCGGCGGATATATGTATGGATCTTCCAGATAATAGTTTTCCCAGTAGGTCGACTTCAGCGCCTCATACCGCTCCTGAACGACTATTCGGCTGTTGTTTCTTCCGTCAATGCTTATGACAAAGTCGCAGGGTCTCTCAAATGTAATGTCATAGTTCTGGCAATATGTGCTTCCCGACTTCGGCGTAATATCGATCGGTATATACAGCTTGTCGCTCTCCGGGTCATAGTCATCGCCGCGGACATAGAAATATATAAATTTCTCATCGTATTTCATTGAAAGACTTCCGTTTTCGTATTCCAAAACAATGTCGTCCTCCGTCCATTCCGAGGCGTCGCCGTCCACATAGCAGACGCTTTCCTCCTCGCCCGGGTCAAAGGTCAGAAGCCCAAAGAACTGCTCGTTGGTCTGATAGTCGCTCCAGTAGGGCGTATTGTCAAGGTCAACGGAATGCATGGTGTTCCAAGTACGCTTGAACCACTCGTCCTGCCAAGAGAATATAAGGCTTCCGGCGCATCCGGAATCCATAATGTCCTCATAACATTCTATAAGATACTGCCCGTGTTCCTGTTCGGTCACATAGCCCTGGTCACGGCCGGTATTCTCGTCCTTCTGGGCACGTCCCCTTCCCGTGGTTACACCATACTCCGATATGACTACCGGAATATTATGGAATTCATTTATGGCGTTAAGGTACGCTCTGTATGTGTTGAATCTTCCCTGTGAGTCATAATAATCCGCGTCCGTCAGATAATCGTTTATATCTACGGCGTCCATAAGGTCTATCCTGTGCTCGTATGTCGCGAGGACATTAGTCGTATAGATCTTCCTGAGGTCGTCCCTTGTATACTGCTCCGCTTGATGCTCCGTTTCCAGATAATCCGGATAATAGGGATAAACATGGTACGAAGCGAAATATCCGGATATAAACTCTTCCGTGGGCTGTATATGCTCCACGTTTACCGCCGCGCTCTTCTTTCTGTAGACTGTGGTGACAACGGAGTATTTGAACGGATCGGTTGTAGGCCAGTTAGAGAAGGCCACAAGCCTCTGCTCCTTATAGCGCGTAGTCTCATATTCTATAACCGCATCGCCAAGCTGAGCCAGGGCCGTCTCAAACGGCGTGGCGTCGTCGGTTGTTCTCATATATTTTCCGACATATTCTGTCTTATCCGGATTGTTCTGATCCGTATAGGTCACAAGGCTCGGCTCCCACTCTACGCCAAGAATATATCCTATTACCCATTTTGACACATCGTTGCGGTAAAAGCCGGAACCGTCGCCGTCCCTGCCCAGATGGAACCTCTGGCCATGAATAATATCTATGATGGTCTTGCAGTCCTCGATCATTTCCGGCAGAAGTCCCTCATCATATATGTCCTTGTGGGAGTTGTGGGAGTAGTCGTCGACCCAGACTCCATGTATGAGCCAGAGCGGCTCCTCGCCGTCTGCTTCCCTTTGCGTATTGTATTTGTAAAATGCGTTGTAAAAATCATCATGCAGTATGGTATAAACTCGGATCGTATTGGCTCCAAGATCGGATATCATCTGGAACCATCTGAGATATGTCTCCTCGTCAATGGCGAAATCCGTCGCCCATTCTCCCGGTATGGCAACGCCCAGATCGACCCCTCGTATCTCGAACGGCTCATATACGCCGTCACACTCCATATAAATGGTATCCTCATCGGCTTTCATAAAAGTAGTCACAGGAGCATTGGGATCAAAATCGACATACACCCCGAGATAATAATAGGCGTACAGGCAGGAGAATCCAAGAACGATGATCAAACACATGGTAATTATAAATTTCTTCAACGTGTTTCTCCTCCCCGCGCTTAATGATTGTACCTCTTGTTTCTTGAGTCATGGCTGAACTGTTTTATGGCATGGAAGTTTTCATCCAGCCATTCGCCCCTGTTGACCAGCCAGTCCTTAAGCTGCTCCACCGCCTCCTCGTGGCTGTGAAGGTTTCGCGATACCGGCTCAAGAGGCTCCCATTCGGTCATAACTTCTTTCCATCTCTCATTGTTGCGTTCAACGGCCGGCCCGAGGTACTCAAGAGTCTCGTCTATATAATTCAAAAGATATTCGTCGCTGAATACGGTTTTTCTAAGCTCCTCATACCGCTCCAGAATCATATCCGTAAACCTGTCGGATTTACAGAGCATAAAAAACAGTGGCCTTCCGCTCATACCTGTTACATCATATCCTGTTTCGTTTTCTATATAGTTATCACAGGCATTGTTGAAATCCCATACCGCCAACTTGTATTTTCCGCTCATATCCTTGTAGATATATGTGGAATAATATCCTGCATCGACATTCAGCGTAAATTCATTTATAAGATAATAGTCAACAAAGTTCTGCTCGTCTATATAATGCCAGTATCCGTAATCCTTGGTGTCATAGTCATAGGAATACAGCGTCTTTTCAAAGGCGGCAAAATCCTGTTCTATGGCTTTTCTCAGCTCCTCGCTCAGGTTCGGCTTTTTTGGATACCGTATTTCTATATCGGTGGCGATAGTCAGCATTCTTTCAATATATGAGTATACGTCTCTGACGCCGTCAACATCAGTCTCCACGCTTCTGTCCTCGCGGAGCAGATAGCCTGTGACAGCCGTTCCGTAAGCAACGTCAGTAAGGTCAAGGCGGCAGTCATCGCCGTTTGTTATGGTCTCCACCATAAGATAGAGTCCCTGATATTCCCCGTTCAGTATGACCTCGCAGTAACGCACGTTTGGAGCCCATTCCATTACCTCTCCGGCAATATTGTACCACATATAGTTGCGAACAAGGGTCTTGTCCAAGCTTGGGCCGTAAAGCACCCAGTCGCTGTGGGCGGACATTCCCATTACCGGAAGATCCCTGCCGTTGCCTTCCTCGTCCACGAAATTCAAAAGATATGACTGCTTGTCAAAAGTCCTTGAGCTGTGTCCCCTCAGTCTCAGCTCCGATATGGTCTCCACTTCCGGCTCATCGGAGGGGTGGTTGTTCCTGCTCTGATTGTCTATTATGGAAATATCCACGTCTATGACGGATCGTCCGTCGTCCGCCATTGTATATATTGTTTCACCGTATTTATCGTAGTTTTCAGTCATTTCTCCCGGTATTTCCTGCCCGTTGGTATTTATGACCACCAGAGGGAGATGGGTGCAAAGCTCCGTTCCGTCACAGTCGCAGACAGCGTAAGGCTGTCTTGCCGTCAAATGCTGATGAACCCTGTGCGGGCCTTCCCCGGCTTCAAATGCGGCGGCCGCAAGGACGCAGAAAAACATAATTAAGGCCATGACTATGCCGATTAATTTATATTTCAAGCCTCCGCAGCCTCCTTTCCTGCGATATTTCGCCAATTTATCCGTTTGATTTACACGTTAGATTTCCGCTTGCTTTTATAACCGCGGTTTTACGGCCGTCAGCCGCTGATCTCATCGTTTTGCACTACGATATTAAAATATTCTATTCCGCCGATCTCATATACGGCGTCCGTAATGCTCTTTTCCATACTCTTTTCGCTTACCGGCTTGCGCAGATATTTGCCGTTAAGCTCGTATATGTACTCAACGCTGTCGCCGGTGGTGTTTTTCGCCCTGAGTATGGCTTTTCTGTTATAGTAATTGAAGATAAGAGACTCTACCTTTGACTCATTTATTCTTGCCGTACGAAGTATGAGAAGCGCCCTGTTGTCGTTTCTTATTCGGCCAAACAAAAGCAGGACTATAAACACAAATGCGCTTCCCATTGAAGCCGTAATATAGTCTCCCGCTCCGCAGCAAATGCCGACAACGATAGCCCAGAAAATATATACCGTATCCCTCGAGTCCTTTATCGCGGTACGGAAACGCACGATGGAAAGGGCGCCGACCATACCAAGGGATAACGCTATGTTGTTTCCTATAACGATCATAACCGTTGTCGTGATTATCGTAAGCGCCGCCAAAGACACATTGAATTTTGCGCTGTAGACGCTTCCGCTGTGCGACAGCCGGTAAGACAGAAATATGAACGCGGCTATTATTACCGAAACGGCAAGCCTAAGAACAATGACCTCGCCGGATATATCTCCGCCCGTTGTTTCCAGTAATTGATACAGATATTCTCTCATCCTCAGTTTTCTCCTTCTATATTTTTATTAGCCCTGGCTTCCAAGCGAAACGCTCCGGGCAAGACAATATTTACTTACGGACAGTTCCGAACGCTTTACGCAGTTCAGCGCGTCCTTTATATAGCTCAGCATAAAGCCGTTGAATTTTACCTCAAGCACCATTTTATAAGGATCAAGCACCGGGTACATCGGAAGATTTTCCGAAAACAGGTCAAAATTAGCTTCCGTAGCCCTTATCCTGCTGTCTATGGTCACCCGTATATGGTTTTCCTTTGCCACATACGCCTGCCGCAGATATTCCACGATTGTCTTTGGCCTGTAGCATTTCCAGTGCATAATGGCGTAGACTTCTGCGGCGAAGGGATCCGTGTACCCAAGAAGCGGCCTGTAATCGCCGCGGCATAGCTTTTCCGCGTCCTCCCTGCTTAATCTGAGAGAACGCTTACGCTGATACGGCCCCTGCTTCTGCTTCATCTCGAGCATGGCAAAATCACTTTTGGGATCATAAATACGCAGACGGATTTTTCTTCTTATCTCCAGCCCGTCAACCTTATCGTTAAAATCGTTGTCATCGGGAGTATCAAAGTAAAGAGACCGTATCGTATATCCCTGCAAGCCGTTATGTATATCGCCATGCATAACCTGTCCCAAACGGCTTTTCAGCACAACGCCGTCAACGGCGTTTATGGCAAACTTTTTTTCCTCTCGCAAAACATCATTCATTCGTCCATATCCTCCATAAGGAATCTGTTTTTGCCCAGCCGTTTAGCCTGATATGTACGGCGGTCTGCGGACTTAAACAGCTCCCGGTAGTCAGTTCCCTCCTCCGGGGCAAATGCTCCGCCAATGCTGCAGGAGACCAATCCGGACAGGTTCTCGGGCAAAGTAAGGCTTTTGACCGTCTCGCATATATGGTAAGCTGTCTCCTCGGCCTGCTTTTTATCATCTATGCCGTAGAGGAACACGACAAACTCGTCTCCTCCGACCCTTCCGCAAAGGTATGTTCCGTGATTCTGCAGCTGGAGCGCCTGAGCCACCTTCCAAAGCAGGTGATCTCCTTCCTGATGCCCGAGGGAATCGTTGACCTGTTTAAAATTGTCCAGATCCAAAACGAGCAAGGCTGATAATTTTTCTTTTTTAAGAAGGAGGTCGTCCACTCTTCTGCTTATGCCGCCGTAGTTGAACAGCCCTGTCAGCGGGTCGGTGTCGGCTCTCAGTCTTGCGGCCTCAAGCTCTCTCTGTCTCGCCCTTTCCTCAAGATATATTTCCGTAACGTCGTTCCTGCAAAGGAGCACCTTTCCGGCCTGACGGTCATAATATCGGTAGATAATCTGTTTTCTCGTATACCCTCGCACCGGATCTATAACTCCGGTCGTAAAGGAATATACTTTGTTATTTTCAAGCTGTTTTATAATATATTTCAGGCTCATTTTGCGCACGACCATCTCTTTGTCCTCTTCGACGACAAAATTCTCGGCGTATTCAGCCGCGGCTTTTTCATAGTCATCGCTGACTTCGGCTATTCTTGAGGTTTCAAGAGGATTGCCGTTAAACATAACAAAACTGTTGTTGCACACATCCAGATATATAAAATAATCGCAGGTTTCATAGACATACATGTCAATAATACTGCGCATCAGGTGCTCGGAATTGCTCTTCCATATGAACATATTGGCAAACCATGCCCCGTCCGTGTTTTTCTCAAGCAGAACCGAGACCGTAAGCCAGTTTGTCTGGTTTTCCTTTAAATACGAGATGTCTATGTAAAAATTGACCTCACCGTTTTTAGCTTCCGACAAAAGCGCCTCGCTCGAAAGTCTTTTACGCAGTCTTTCCTGCCCTTCAGCGGTAAGAATGGCTCCATAGCGCGACATATAAGCGTCCCAGTCCATTTCCGTGTTGACGGCCTGCGGATAATCACGGCTATGGAGCACAAGGACTCTGTTTTTTTGCGGATCGACACGCAGGATCGAATAAAATTTTCCGTTCAGCGCTTTCGCGAGATATTCCCCGCTGTCAGCCGCCGCAAAAATATTATTTTTTTCTTCCATAACAGATCACCCCCGTCAAACGTTATTCCGCCATTATAAATGCCAAATATGGCAAAACCTCCGGACAAAGCGGCAAATAGCTACGCTCCGGAGGTTGATTTACCACTTTTTACAATTATTTCAATCAAAATTTTAAATAAAACTTTTGTAGGATTTTAATAAACAAATTTCATCTTTAAAAACATAAAATATATATTATTATATAGCATTTTGCTGATTTTGGCAAGAAAAGTATACAACAGTTAATCTTTATAACTAATTTATAGCACAGGCAAAATTCCATTTTATATTTAATTGATTTTACAGTTATTTGTCTTTTTGATTATAGAAAATCAATCTGATAGCTTCCAAAACTGTCAGCCCCAGAATGTGCAGACAATACAAAAAAGGACTTCCAAAAGGAAGTCCCCGTGTTTGAATTGGTTTTTACAGCACTCTCTTTGCGCTGGCATATGTTTTCATACTATAGGAATCATAAAGACTGCTTATTATAACTCCCGTTGTCTTTCCGGATGATGAATGGATGTAATATCCGTCATGGGTATATATGCCCACATGGTCGATACCGCCGTCGCCGTCATTATCAAAGAAAACAAGGTCTCCGGCCGAGAGCTCGGCTTTCTCTATAAATACTCCGTCAGCGCTTTCCATTGACGCGGACGACCTGTTGAGGGCTATGCCAAAGTCGGCATAAACGGCGTACACGAAGCCTGAGCAGTCAACTCCGCCTTCAAGATCGGTTCCGCCCCACTCGTAAGGCGTTCCGAGGAACTGCTCCGCGTACTCTATAATATCCTTGCCAAGTCCGTCTTTTATCTCATCCTTGGCGCCTGTTCTTACATTGATATATTCCGAATTAACATATCCTTCCGTTCCGTCGGGAGCGACCACAAGCACCCATTCTTCCTCTTCCTCCAAAACATCGGCCGTTGAGCCAAGGGGAAGTATGTCGATTACCTCAGCCTCGAGCGAAGGCTCCACCCTGAGATTGAGTCCAGTCTCCGCGATTATAACGGCATACTTTGATTCTTCGTCCTCTGTGTTTTCAAGGTCGTCAAGAAAATCTCCAACGATATAATCGCCGAAAACATATCCCTTTTCGCCGTTAAATTCGGCATAGTACCAGTTGCCCGATCTTGAAAAAACAGATATTTCATCAAACTCGTTGAGTATTTCTATTATCTCTGATGAATCATCAGGCTCCTCACGGAGTTTTATATCGTCGTCGGTAATATACGCGTCCGTTTCAACTATGTCAACATAATCGCTGTGTATGTACGCGCTGTTTTGCGTGTCGCAGGAAACATTGTACCATTCGCCCTCTTTGCCGAGCACCGTTACATAGTCGCCCTCGCTGAGCTTGCCGACAACATTTGATGATGTAGAGCTGCTCTCTCTTAAATTGACCTTATTGTCATTAAGCATTCCCATTGTATAAGCAAAAGCTGTTGATGATACTCCCATCGCCATAACGCATCCAAGGAGCGCCGATCTTACAAGCGTTTTATTTAAACTCATATTACATCCTCCGAATATATTACAAATATGTTACGTTTTTATTATACAAAGGTTGCATAGGCTTGTCAACATTTTTATTCCCGTTATCGCCGGTAAATTATATTGAAATACGACTAAAAAAGCTGTTATAATCAGGTTGATAACTGTTGTTTTATATAATTTTCAGAGTATTGGCAGAATATACATAAATAAAATGTCATATCGTTACAACACCGCGCGGTATTCTTTTTGGAGGAAAGTGCTATGACAATTCAAAAGCTGGAAGAACTTCTTCGCGCCGGAGAAGGTGAAAAACTTGATTACAAACAGGAGCTTTGCCTTGATACGGAAACAAAAAAGAAAGAATTTGTAAAGGATATTTCCGCCATTGCCAATTCAAAGGGCGGCAGAGGATATCTTATATTCGGCGTAACCGACAAAACAAGGGAGGTCGTCGGGGTCGGAAAGCATCCTTCCGAGGAAACGATTTTCCAGATAGTCAGCGCAAGATGCGACCCGCCCGTACCGTTAAGATACGAGGAGATAGACTATTACGGAAAGACCGTCATAGTTCTGACCATATTCAAGAGCGAGCAGCGTCCCCACCAGATACTTCAGACAGGCACGTTTTATATAAGGCGAGGCTCCACAACGGATATAGCGAGGAAATACGAGATCGCTTCCATGCTTCAGGACAGTGGCCTTGTATGTTATGAAACAACTCCCATACAGCATGCCTGCATAGACGATCTTGATAAAAATATGCTTGACAGGTATCTTCTCAGACAATTTAAAAAGGGAAAGAACTCCGATCTTATCATACTCGAAAGCATGGGCTTTATAACCTATCTTAATGAGACCAAGGAATTTGTCCCTACTGCCGGCGGCATGCTTATTTTCGGAAAAAATCCCCAGAGGTTTCTGCCTTCCACCGGAATAAGGGTGGAGTTTAACGGAAAGACCAGCCTGTTTGAGGGAAACATACCGACAATGCTGGACAATGTGGAAAAATTTATATCGGAAAAGGCTCAGCTCAAAAATTATCCCGTCAACGCCATATACGAAGCCCTTTATAACGCCGCAGTACACAGGGATTACTGGGATTCCACAAGGGAGACCGTCGTTATTATCCGCCACAAGAGTATAGAAATAACCAATCCCGGAGCAATATGGAACACCGACGGCCCAATCAATATGGAAAACGACATATACCCTCCTCGAAGGAACAGCTGGCTCTATCAAAGGCTCCTTCTTACCGACAGGCGGGAGCGGTTCCTCAACAGCCCCATCGGCATAAGAACTCTCAACGACAGCTTTGAAGCCTTCGGCCTTAAGGTCAAATATATCAATTTAGTGAAAAAGAACCTTTTTAAGGTCATTCTCCCCGGAACCGACGATATAAAAAACGCGGCGCGCTCGGGTGAATAAAAGCATAGCTCCGGAAATATATTTTTCCGGAGCTTAGCGTGTCGAAAAAGTCCTTTGGGACTTTTTCGAGTTTAAATTAAGGCAATA
>OGGQ01001869.1_pt1 | contig 25533 bp, 23 predicted proteins | sample 1571191 | NCBI WGS metagenome assembly OGGQ01 (sample SAMEA2582061, study PRJEB24529) | metagenome | biome: Human gut stool | place: China | collected 2011
ATTATCGTGCTGAGCATTATAATTTACTTTCCTCCGAACCTGGCCGATGGTGGCCTTGCAGTTCATGCGGATGTACCGCACTTCGCCGGAAGGCAGACGAACCTGAGCGGCTTCGCCCTCTTTGGCCATCAGCTGAGCAGCGCCGCCAGCGGAGCGCACCAGCTGGGCGCCGCGGCCGGGATACAGCTCGATGTTGTGGATGATGGTACCCAGGGGGATGTTGGCGATGGGCAGGCAGTTGCCCGGCTTGATATCGGCGTTAGCGGAGGAATAGACCACATCGCCCACCTTCAGGCCGTTGGGAGCGATGATGTAGCGGCGCTCTTTGTCCTCATATTCCACAAGGGCGATGTTGGCGCTGCGGTTGGGATCGTATTCCAGAGTCAGGACGGTGGCAGCCATGTCCATCTTGTCCCGCTTGAAGTCGATGATTCTGTATTTTTTCTTGTTGCCGCCACCGCGGTGACGAACAGTGATTCTGCCATAGCTGTTACGGCCGGAATTCTTCTTCAGAGTCTCCAGGAGGCTCTTTTCCGGCTTAACCTTGCTCAGGCCCGAGTAGTCGATCACCGTCATGTTTCTTCTGGACGGAGTCGTCGGGTTGAAGGTCTTGATAGCCACTGTGTTTCACTCCTTATTGTCTTTTTGTTTTGCGCCGCCATAAGCGGCATACATTCAGAGGGGGAAATATTCCCCAGGCCGTTCTTTTTTAGAACATGCCCTCGAAGATCTCAATGCCCTTGGAATCTTCGGTCAGACGCACAATGGCCTTCTTCTTTTTCGCAGTGTAGCCGGTGTGGACGCCCACTCTCTTTTCCTTGCCCCGAACATTGATGGTGTTGACGCTCAGGACCTTTACCTTGAAGATCTCCTCGATCGCCTTGCGGATCTCCACCTTGTTGGAATCGGTGGCCACCTCAAAGACATACTTCTTGTCGGCGATGCCAGCCATGCTCTTTTCGGTGATGACCGGGCGGAGGATCACATCGTATGCAGTTTTCATTATGCGTATACCTCCTCGATCTTGGCCACCGCGGCTTTGTCGACGATGAACTTGTCGGCCCGCAGGATGTCATAGACGCTGATGATGCTGGAGATGGTGGTACGCACGCCGGGGATATTCCGGGCGGAGAGCACCACATTCCGGCGCACTTCAGGAGTGACCACCAGGGACTTGCCGGTGGCGCCCACATCGCTGAGGAACTTGACGAAGTTCTTGGTCTTCACTTCGCTCAGATCCAGGTTCTCGATGACCATGATGTTGCCGGCGGCCGCCTTGGCGCTCAGGGCGCTCTTGATGGCCAGCTGGCGGGACTTCTTATTCATATGATAGCCGTAATCCCGGGGCTTGGGGCCCAGGGCGATACCGCCGTGGATCCACTGAGGAGCGCGGGTGGAACCCTGACGGGCCCGACCGGTGCCCTTCTGGCGCCAGGGCTTGCGGCCGCCGCCGCGAACTTCGGCCCGGGTCAGGGTGCTCTGAGTGCCCTGCCGCTGGTTGGCCAGGTAGTTCTTCACGGCCTCGTGCATGACGGCGGTGTTGGGCTCGATGCCGAACACAGCGTCGTTGAGCTCGATCTCGCCCACGACCTTGCCGCTCATATCGTAAACATTTGTTTTAGCCATTGTCTCTTCCTCCTTCCCTCGACCTTACGCCTTGACGGTGTTCTTGATGAACACGATGCCGCCCTTGGGGCCGGGGACTGCGCCGCGGATGGCGATGAGGTTCAGTTCCTTGTCCACCTTAGCGATGTCCAGGTTCTGGATGGTGACCTGCTCGCAGCCCAGGTGACCGGCCATCTTCTTGCCGGGGAATACCCGGGAAGGATCGGTGTTGGCGCCCATGGAGCCGACGGAGCGGTGCACAGGGCCCACGCCGTGGGTGTGCTCCTGGGAATGGGCGTTCCAGCGCTTGATGATGCCGGCGTAGCCCTTACCTTTGCTGATGCCAGTGACATCCACCTTGTCGCCTTCGGCGAACACATCGGCGTAAACGATATCGCCCACATTGTAAGAAGAGATATCGTCCAGACGGAACTCTTTCAGGTATTTCTTCATGCTGACACCGGCCTTTTTCAGGTGACCGGCTTCAGCCTTGGTCAGCTTCTTCTCCTGGACATCGGAAAAGCCCAGCTGGATGGAATCGAAGCCTTCTTTGTCCACAGTCTTTTTCTGCACAACGGTGCAGGGGCCGGCTTCGATGACAGTGACAGGGATGACCTTGCCGGTTTCATCGAAGATCTGCGTCATGCCGACCTTCTTGCCAATGATGGCTTTCTGCATTGTATTTCCTCCTTACAGGTTATTGGTTAAGGGGGTCCTGCCCTTAACTTGACCCTCCCGCCGGAAAGCGGGCATTTCGGGTACTGCGCGTTTTCTTCCTCGCTCTTTTTGGTTTAGAGCTTGATTTCTATCTCGACGCCAGCGGGCAGATCCAGGTTGGTCAGAGCCTCCATGGTCTTCTGCGAGGGCTTCAGGATATCGATAAGGCGCTTGTGGGTGCGGCGCTCGAACTGCTCACGGCTGTCCTTATATTTATGGACGGCCCGCAGGATGGTCACGATCTCTTTCTCGGTAGGCAGGGGGATGGGGCCGGAGACTTCCACGCCGGTGCGCTTGGCTGTCTCAACGATCTTCTCCGCCGCCTGATCGATCACCTGATGATCGTAGGCCTTCAAGCGAATTCTGATTTTCTCTGTGTTTGCCACTGTGTGTTCCTCCTTGACTTGCGAACGTAATCAAATTTTGTTGACCGCGTTCGGCGGGAAATTTCGCAACGCTTCCGTGTGTATCTCGCTTTGGGCATGAAAGAAGCCGGCTGCATAGACGCAATCTTCCGGCATTTTATGCACCCGTTGGTTTCCCGAAAGGGCTTTCCTGCACGATGCAGGCAGTTCCCATCCGCGGATACTCGCGTGCTGTTTGTTTCCCAGCCGCCCGATTGTCGGACATACTCCACCAAAGTTACCCGCCAAAGGCGGCAATCTCCAGCTTCATCGCATTATATATGTTCACGCCAGGACAGTATTCTCTTCCAGGCGCTTAATTAGAATACATCATTTTCAGCTTTGTGTCAATAGATTGTACAAAAATTTTTTCAAAATTTCTGGCACATTGCCCTTTTCCCGGGCAATGCCCGGGAAAAGGGCCGGTTTTCAGTCTCCATAGACGGCGACGCCGTTGGGGATATGGCGACCCTGGGTCTTGTTGGCCGCCGAGGGCCGGGAGATCTCCCTTCCCCGGTAGACCATAATGCTGGAGGAGCCGCCATCCAGGTTGCAGGCCTGCACCGCCCCATAGCGCCCCAGGATCTCGGCGCAGTCTCCCACAGTACAGCCGATGGAATACCCCGGCGCCCGGCCATCCACCACCAAAAGCAGCATGGTTCCCTCTTCGGTCTGGCCGATGGCGGTGCGGGGCTGCACGCCCCAACCGGCGCTGCCCTCCACCACCTGCTCTCCGTTGACAATAAGCGCCGGCTTGAACTCCACCGCATCCCGGTAGGTGCTCTCCGAAGCGCCGATGTGCAGCCGGTTTTCTTCATCAATGCCAATGGTCTTATAAGTGCCGCCCACAGCGTCGTTTTTCTTTTTGCCCCCGGAGATCACAAGGCCGTGGGCCGTTCCTCCATTGCCGTGACCGTCCGGATCATAAAAGCCGCTGGCATTGGTCAGAAGCACTGCATCCCGCTTCTCGGCGATGTCCGCGGCCAGAGACCCCACGCTGCCATAACTGGGGGCCAGGGCCACTCCCACCTGGGAAGGGTCCCGCACCAGAGCCAGCCGTCCCACATAGCCTTCCCCGGTGACCTTACAGATGATGATGCCGTTGCGGGTGTCCACTGCCAGCACCTGATCTCCCTTTTTGGTGCGGATACCGGTGTCCTCGTCCTCCAGCCCCGCTTTATCGATGAGAAGATAGCCCTCTTCGTCAATGGCCTCTTCCCCGTGTTCCTTCATATATTCCTCAAAGGAAGCCTCTTCGATCTGAGGATACTGCTGGAAAAAGTCCTTTCGCAGTTTGTCCCAGGGCGTGGCCTGGCTCTCGCCGAAGCCCTCTTCCTTCCACTGGCTTTCCAGCCCCTGCTGTTCCTGCTCCACTTGTTCCCGCTTTCCCATCACATCATCGATGACAAAGGAGGGGATGAAAGCGGTGGCCAGCCACTGGTGGGTCATGGTACCCATGGCCGTTTCAATGTAGATGGCCCGCCATTTGGCGATGAAGGGGATAGGCGAAAAGACCGCCACACAGTAAAGCCCGGCCAGGAGAGTCAGCGCCACAAGGCTCCTTTTCCAAAACCGTCCCTTTTTCTTTTTGGCCTTTTTCCCCGGCTTTTTGTCCTGAGGTACCGGCTGGCCGGTCAGCCGCGCTTTCCGCTCCAGCTCTTCCCTCTTCCACACCTGCTCCCAATCGATCTCAAAGGGTTCTTTTTCGCTTTCGGTCTTTTTGGGAGAAGGTTTCCGGCGATTTGTGCCGCCCCATAGCTTCATCCCTTCCCCTCCTTTCTTTTCGACAGATTTTTCCCATCATACCATAGCCCATCCGTTTTTGTGTGAATATTTTGTAAGAAAGGCGCTTTCCCGTATACACAGACGGATTTTTTCATAGAGATGTTCCATCTTGACAGACAGGTGGGATGTATTTTGCTGAAAAAAATCCTTCGTCGGCCAGCGCTGCTTTTGCTCCCCGCCGCCCTGGCCTTTGCCCTGGTGCTCTCTTTTTTCTCCTCCTCCCCTCCGGCTGTGACGGCCTCGGCCTCCAACACCAACTGGGGCCTGAGCTTCCAAAAAGAAGGGGAAGCGCCGGTGGGCAATGCCACCAGCGAATATCTGGCGGGCTACAACGCCCGTTACCTGGGAAATACCCAGCAAAAGACCATTTACCTCACTTTTGACTGCGGCTTTGAAAACGGCTGCACCGCCCCCATCCTGGATGCGCTGAAAAAGCACAATGCCAAAGCTACTTTCTTTGTAGTCGGCAATTATCTGGAGACCGCTCCGGAACTGGTGCAGCGGATGGCCGAAGAAGGGCATATTGTGGGCAATCACACCTATCATCACCCGGATATGTCCCAAATCGCCGATCTGGACAGTTTCCGTGGGGAACTCACCGCTGTGGAGGAAAAATACAAAGAGATCACCGGGGAAGAGATGAAAAAATACTACCGCCCGCCCCAGGGGAAATTCAGCGAAAGCAATCTGGAGCAAGCCCAGACACTGGGATACCAAACGATTTTCTGGAGTCTGGCCTATGTGGACTGGTACACCGACAAGCAGCCCTCCCCGCAGGAGGCCTATGACAAGCTGCTGCCCCGCATCCATCCCGGCGCCATCGTGCTGCTCCACAGCACCTCCCAAACCAACGCAGACATTTTGGATGAACTGCTCACCAAATGGGAGGACATGGGCTACACCTTCGGCACCCTGGATGAACTGAGCGCCTGAGCAAAAGCAAGAGCCTTGGGAGTGACTCCCAAGGCTCTTATCGCATTTAATTTTCTTTGACAAAGCGGCGGATGATCTGGCAGGAGCGAACCAAAGCTTCTTCCTCTTCCCGGTTCAGTGGAAGCTGCCATATTTCTTCGGCCCCGTCCCGGCCTATGACGCACAAGGTGCTGGCAAAGACATCCTCCTGGCCGTACTGGCCGGTGAGAAGGGCCGAGCAGGGCATCACCCGTTTCTCATCCCGCAGGATGGCCCGAGTGATGGCGGCGGCCGCCGAGGCTACGCCAAACTCGGTGGAACCTTTGCCCAGCACGATCTGCCAGCCGGTCTCCACCGTCTCCCTGGCGGCTTTCTTCAAATCTTCCTCCGCGATCTTCCCCGGATGCTGCTCCATCCATTGTGCCAAGGGCTGACCGCTAACTGTGATCTGGGACAAGGCCGCCACCTGGCTGTCCCCATGCTCGCCCAGCATATAGGCGCACACATTCTGGGGAGCCACGCCCAGCAAAGCAGCCACTCTCCGGCTGAAACGAGCGGAATCCAGAGCCGTTCCGGTACCCAGCACCCGCAAGCCTGTCATCTCCCACATCTTCTGGGCGATCACATCGCAAGGGTTGGAAATCGAGACCACCACTCCCTGAAAGCCGCATTCTTTCAGCCGGGGAGCCACCTCCTCGGTTACTTTCAGGGTGTCGGCCAGCTCCTGCAGCCGGTCCTCCTCAATGGCGGCGCCGCAAGCGGCCATCACCACCACTTGGGTGTCTTTCAGATCTTCATAGCTCCCCGCCTTGATCTCCACCGGCCAGGGCAGATGACAAAGGCCGTCCATCAGGTCGTCGGCCTGGGCCCGGGCTTTCTTTTCGTCGGTATCGATGAGCACCACCCGGCGGCAGATCCCCTGGATCACCAGGCTCATGGCCACATGGCTGCCCACATGACCGGCGCCGATGATCCCCACTGTTTGATTGTCCATGTTTTTCTCCGTCTCTTCCTTATTATATAATATGTATATTTATTATATCCGGGTCACCAGCTGGGCCAGCAAAGCCACCCGCTCCAACCAGGCACTGAGCTGCACCTGCTCATGCTGGGCATGGGCGCCCAGGCCCACAGCTCCCAGGCCATCCAGAGTGGGAACACCCAGGGCCGAGGTGAAGTTGCCGTCGCTGCCGCCGCCCACAAAGGCCCCTTCCACAGAAAGACCCATCTCTTCTGCGGTTTTCTGAGCCAGTGCAAACAGCTGCTGATTCTGGGGAGTAAACTCCAGCGCCGGGCGGCCGATATCCCCTTCCACCTCCAGAGTGATCCCCTCCCGGCTGGGCTTCAGTCCTTTGATGATACCGTCGATGCGCTGAGCCTCTTCCATGGTCCAGGTGCGCACATCGATCTCCATCTCCGCCTGGGCCGCCACGATGTTGGCCCGGGTACCGCCGTGGGTCACTCCCACATTGACGGTGGTTCCCTTCTCCAGATCGGTAAGGCTGTGGAGGAACAGAATGATCCGGGCCGCCTCTTCCAGTGCGCTGACGCCCTTTTCCGGCTCATTGCCCGCATGGGCCGCCCGACCATGAACGGTGACCACATATTTGCCGGTTCCCTTCCGAGCGGTTTTCAGATTGCCCGTCTGGCCCTGGCTGGGCTCCAGACACAAAGCCGCCGCGCTCTCTTTGGCTTTTTCTTCAATGAGCGCCTGGGAAGTGCCGCTGCCCACCTCTTCATCGGAATTGCACAGCAGACACAGCCGCTTGTGCAAAGGCAGCTCCAGCTCCTTGCAGATCTTCATGGCCCAGATGGCCGACACCAGTCCGGCCTTCATGTCATAAGCTCCCGGGCCATAGAGCACATCCCCCTCCTGCTTGAGAGGCAGAGCGTCTTTGTCCCATACGGTATCGAAATGGGCCAGCATCAGAATCTGTTCCTTCTGCTCACCCAGAGTAAAGCTCATATGGTCGCCCCGCTTTTCCTGGGGATAGATCGTCCCATCGATGCCCACCCGTTCTTTCACCAGCTCCCGGATCTTCTGGCCGCAGGCATCGACCAGCTCCTTGCAGGTGGTGGGAGACTGGGCTTTGGTCAGCTCCACCAAATCCCCGATGATCTCCTGCCCATGGGCTTCCACATATTCTTTGATACGCTTTCCCTGCTCGTCCATAAAAAGTACCGCCCTTTCGCTTTTTGTTTCATTGTAGTCCCCCCGCCCCAAAAAGGCAAGGCTTTTGACAGGGGCGACAGTATAGGTTACAATACAATGTGCAGAAAAGCAAAAACAACCTGTGGGGGTATTTTATGCGAACAATCCTTTGGTTTATTTATTTCTGGGCCTATCTGGTGGCTGTGCTGCCCAAGTTCTACCGGTGCAAAAAGCTCACCGCCCAAGGGCGTATCAAAGAAAGCGACGCCATTATGGAAGAGGCCGTGCGGAAATGGGCCCGGCGGCTCTTGAAAGCGGCCGGCGTCAAGGTGGAGATCACCGGTCTCCAGAACATTCCCCAGGGGGCCGTGGTCTATGTGGGCAATCATCAGGGCAATTTCGACATTCCCCTGATGCTGGGCTATCTGCCCAAGCCCTGCGGCGTTCTGGCCAAAAAAGAACTGGAAAAAGTGCCTTTTATCCGCAGCTGGATGAAATTGCTCCACTGCGTCTTTGTGGACCGGAGCAATCCCCGCAAGGCGGTGGAATCCTTAGGCAAAGCCACCGCTCTTCTGGAAGAAGGGTACAGCATGCTCATCTTCCCCGAAGGCACCCGCAGCCGTGGCGAGCAGGTAGGCCCCTTCAAAACCGGCGCTTTCCGGGCGGCCTCCAAAGCCAAAGTGCCCATTGTGCCCCTGTGCATCAGCGGCTCTTACAAGGTGATGGAAGCCCACGGCTTCTGGATTCATCCGGCCACAGTGCGCATCAAGTTCCTGCCTCCGGTGCACACCGCCCAGCTGAATCGGGAAGCCCTGAAAGATCTGGATGCCCACATCCGTCAGCTCATCGTGGAAGAAAAAGCGAAAATGTAGGTTTCTATTCTCCTGATCCGAAACACATAAAGGCCTTCTTTTGTGCATATCCATTTCCCATGGATTGCTTCAAAAGGAGGCCTTTTTTTGAAGAAGTTTTGGCAAAAGCCCTGGGGCTACATAGCCCTGTTCTCCCTTCTTTGCTTTCTATTCGCTCTGGCTTGGCCTGAGCCGGAGTCTCCCTTTCTCCCCACTGGCGGCCAGGAAGGTGTGGATGTGCCGGTGGTGATGTACCACCATGTGCTGGAAGAAGACAGCAGCCTTTTGGGAGACTATGTGATCTCCCGTCAGGAGCTGGAAAGCGATCTTCAATGGCTGCAAAAAGCAGGCTACACCCCGGTCTCTCCCGATCAGCTCATCGCTTACGCCGCCGGAGAGGGCGAACTCCCCCAGAACCCCATTCTGCTCACCTTTGACGACGGCTATGAGAGCTTTTTTGCCAATGCCTATCCCCTGCTGCAAAAATACCAGATGTCTGCCGTGGTCAGTGTCATCGGCCGCTATTCTGACCTGTATTCCCAGCCTGATGCCGTCCGCCATCTGAACTATTCCCATCTGGATTGGGACCAGGTGAAAACCCTTTCCCAATCCCCCTATGTATCCATCGGCAGCCACAGCTATGATATGCACGATGCCGCGGGAAAGGAAAGCCGCTCAGGGGCCAAAAGGTTATCGGGAGAAACCGACGAACACTACGCTCAGGTCTTTACCGCAGACACCCAAAAGATCCATGAGGCCATCACCGATGTCACAGGGAAAGAACCCACGCTGTACGCCTATCCTTTTGGCTTTTACACTGCCCAAAGCGAGGAAATTTTAAAAGGCTTGGGGTATCAGATCACTCTCAGCTGTGAAAGCCGGGTGTCCCGCATTACCCGAGACCCCTCTTCCCTGTTTCTCCTGGGACGCTTCAACCGTCCCCACGGTCTCTCATCCCAGGACTTTTTCGCCCGCATGCAGCTGGAAGCCACAGAAGGGATCTAAAACAAAAACCGGCGGATGAACTCCGCCGGTTTTTAGGTTATCAGGACTTAGACCACCAAGAAGAACTTGAGCAGGAAGAGGATGGCCAGCACATAGGTCAGCACAGTGACCTCCTTGGCCTTGCCGCAGCACAGCTTGATGGCGGTATAGGCGATGAGAGCGATGCCGATACCATGGCCGATGGAGCCGGTGACCGGCATAAAGATAAGCATCAGCGCCACAGGCACCACTTGGCTGATATCGTTCCAGTCGATGTTTTTCAGTCCGCCGATCATCAGCACGCCCACATAGATCAGGGCGGCCGAAGTGGCCGGAGCCGGAATCAGCGCGGCGATGGGGGCAATGAACATGCAGAGCAGGAAGAGCACACCAGTGGTCAGGCTGGTCAGACCGGTACGGCCGCCGGCCTCCACGCCGGAAGCCGATTCCACAAAGGTGGTGACGGTGGATGTACCGGTGATGGAACCGGCCAGAGTGCCCACCGCATCGGCCACCAGGGCCTGCTTCATCTGGGGCATTTTGCCATCCTTGTCCAGCATACCCGCACGGCTGGCTGTGCCAACCAGAGTGCCGATAGTGTCAAACATATCGATCATGCAGAAAGTGATGATGAGCATCACAGCAGTGGCCCAGCCGATCTGGAAGAAGTCGGCGAAATCGAACTTCATAAAGGTGGTGTTCATCATATCGGCGAAGGGAGGCACAAAGGAAGCATCCTTCAGAGAAGCAAAGGGAGCAAAGCCATCCAGGAAGATGAAGCCGCCCACCCAGTAAACCACAGCGGCCACCAGCATACCATAGAGCACAGAGCCCTTGATGCCCTTGTGGTTCATGGCCACGATGGCGAAAAGACCCACCAGTGTGGTGACCACATAGAGCACCATGGTGGCATAGCCTTCCTTACCCATGGTATCCCGGGTAATGGAAGAAGTGAGGTTTGTGAAGAAAGTGCCCAGCATATAGAAGGGGCCGCCGTCTTTGGTATACACACCGGCGTTGGAACCAAAACCGATGTTCATCAGCATCAGGCCGATGCCCGGGGCGATGCCCATACGCACACCCAGAGGAATGGCCTCCACAATCTTTTCCCGCACCCGAAGGAAGGACAACACCAGAAACAAAATGCCTTCCACCAGAATGATACACAGGGCGGCATTGTAAGCGCCGGTGTACTCCATTCCGGTCATAGCGGCGATGTTGCCCACCACCAGGGCAAAGAAGCTGTTGAGACCCATGCCAGGGGCCATGGCAAAAGGCTTGTTGGCCGCAAAAGCCATCACCAGTGTACCGATGCCCGCCGACAGTACCGTGGCCATAAACACCGCATTCCACAGTGTCTGACCGCCGTTTGCGCCAAACCCAGTGAGCAGGTTGGGGTTGAGGGCCACAATATAGGCCATGGTCATAAAGGTGGACAGGCCTGCCACGATCTCGGTCCGGACGGTAGTGCCATTTTGTTTCAGCTTGAAGAGCTTTTCCATTTGGCTCATGGACGAAATACCTCCAAAAAATATTTGGAAAGCCAGCCCATCCGGACAGAGGGGAATGGCTCACCGACTTTAGTCTACAAGAGACCAGGGAAAAAAGCAAGCTGGAATTTTTCATAAAAAATTCACATTTTATAAACTTTCTTCTCTTTTTTTCCCAAAATTTTTTCATCCTCTTGAGCTTTCCCCCTGAAAACAGTATAATATTTTGGGGATTCGTATCTCTCCCACACAAACTCAGTGAAAAGGGGCGTCATCGCCATGCATTATCACACCATGACCATCGCCGGCCTGGAGCGTCAGCTGCCCATCTGCCCGGTGAACGAAAACCTGTCCATCGGGGCCTTTGTCATTTTTGGCGACGCACCCCTGACGGTGGCTTGTGCCAAAGCCTTGCTGGAGCGGGCGCCGGAATACGATTACATCATCACAGCCGAGGCCAAAGGCATTCCTCTGGCCCATGAGATGGCCCGTCAAAATGGCGACCGCCACTATTTTGTGGCCCGGAAAAAGCCCAAACTCTATATGACCGGTATTTTTGAAGTGAGCGTTCACTCCATCACCACCCGAGGCAAACAAAGCCTGTATCTGGACACAGCCGATGCGGAAATGATGCGGGGCAAGCGTATTTTGCTGGTGGATGATGTGATTTCCACCGGTCAGTCCCTGGCGGCCACCGAAAGCCTTGTCACCCAAGCTGGCGGTATCGTCTGCGGCCGCATGGCCATCCTGGCCGAGGGAGATGCCCAGAAGCGGGAGGATATCATCTATCTGGAAAAACTCCCCCTTTTCAATCCCGACGGCACTGTGAAAACAGAAGAATAAGAGCAAATCAACTAAAATACAAAAAACCGGACAGCCAGAAAAGGCCGTCCGGTTTTTATTTTACCGCTTTAAACTTTATCCTCCATTACTTTTTGTCCTATTTTCATGCCAAATATACTTATTGTAATAATCATAAAACCAGCGAGAGCCGCACAAGCGCCCCACAGTGGAGATCCTCCCACAACAACTGCTCCTATCATGCCCCATATGATCATCACAAGCAAACTACCAACAAATACAACACCATATTTTCTTCGAATCGCTGCCACAGCACAGCCTATCCCAACAGCAAAAATAAGCTGCACGATCTGAACCGTCACAGGAATCAGCCCAACAATAAGAGCGGTCTGCTCTCCAGATGAAACCATATTCCAATCATCCACAAACTGTGCACACAATTCTGGATAAATTTTCATTCCCACATCTTTCGTTAAAACAAAGGGTAATAATAATCCTGCCGCTAGAATTCCTCCTGCCCAAACAAACCATGAGCAATGTAAAATCCTCTTCTTCCCATTTGCCGCCCATTCTATCACAAACGCCAATGCCAGTGCAATCAAGACACCAAGCAAATCTATCCCCACATCGGAGAGTGCTCCTTCGCGGCCTGGCACAAAAGTTTGGTGATATTCATCTATTGCAGATAAAGCAATACAAACTGCCAATGTCAGAACTGCTCTTTTCCCCCTCTTTATTCCGAAACAGGAGCAAGCCACCAGTAAGAGTACTGCCAGGATAAAATAACAAGTCATGTGGGCTCCCTTTCGAATGAAAAAAGAAAGAACATCGATGGCGTCTGTCTGCATTGATGCATTCAAGTTCCCCCAGGCTGGTATAAAAGTCTCCAAAAGCCAACTCAAAAGCCGATTGGAAGATCCGCCGGAACTCGTCCCTGTTTGGGAAGAAAAACCCCATATAATACGATACCATCCAGCTGCCATACAGAGTGGCAATGCTCCAAAAAATATCTGCTTTTTCGTCATAGAATTTCCTACCCTCCCTACAAATCATCTATTATTTTATATCAATACTTGTTTAAAATTGCGCCTTATATTTGGCACATCTCTCTGCATTTGATATTTTTTTCAGCGCCATGGATTGGAGCATCAAAAAAGCAACCCTATTGATTTAGGTCTTCCCTTCATCAATAGGGTTGCTTCTATCAATCAACTTTTTATTGGCCCAAGGAAATGCCAAAATAATCCATGACAAAATAGAGCTGTTCTGTAGTAGCCAAGCTGTTAATTAGATATGCGGCGTCATTAAACTGGCTATCTGTCAGTTGATCATATTGGGCTTTAAGCTGCTCAATCTGTGTAGCATAGTTCTGTTGAATAAATGCACGATCCAGGAACTGACCTTTCTGACGCTGCGCCAGAGCATCGCTGATGGCATTCATCAAAATTGCCATGCAATCCTGTACTTCTTTGTCCGTGGTGGGCAAATAGGAGGAGTTGCGATAATTATCCAGCATAATCTGGAGATACTGGGCCGCCTGAGCTTCCTCAGCCTTCTCCTGCTCTGTGGGCCCTTCCACCGGCGGATTGGGATTGTCGGGATTTTCAGTGCTTCCGCCTCCTCCCGGCACTTCCGGTTCTTCGGGCACTTCCGGCACAGGAGGCAGTTCATCAATCACAGGCACCAAACGCCCCAGGATCACCGCAACCGCTGCACGAGTGGCAGACTGCTTGGGCTGAAATTCCACGCCGCCCTCTACGGGAACACCCTGGATCAGGCCCAGAGCCACGCACAGGTTGACGCTATTCTTGGCATAGTCGGCGATTTTATCCCCATCCAGGAACTTGTTACCGCCCACCAAGTATGCATCCAGGTCATAATCGGTAAAAGTACGCAGGAAGCGATCCATGAGCACACACATCTCTTCCCGGCTGATGGAATTGTTGGGGGCAAAGCGGTTGTCGCCCACACCGTTCACCAGGCCGTTGGCCTGAGCCCAGGCAACACCGGATGCAAAGTAATCAGAAGACTGAACATCCACAAAGGACACGGTCTGCTCCGGCTCCTGATACACATTGAGCATCTTGGCACCACGCTCCATGACGGTGACGAACATACCACGGGTCATGGTTCCATCCGGCATAAATTCGCCATTTTCATTGCCGGTAAACAGCTTCCAATCACTCACCTGCTGGATGGCGTCTTTTGCCCAGTGATCCTGGATGTCGGTAAATTCTGCGGCGAACGCCGGAATTGCCACGGAACCCGCGACCAATGATGCCGCCAACACACTGCTGATAAATCGTTTCATAATTTGTCCTTTCTAAAGAAACGCGGGATATGCAAACACATATCCCGCGTCTGTTGCATGATACAATGATTTACTGCTTAGTAATATTAAATGTGAGGGTATAGTTGCCGCCAAATTCATTATTCAGCTTTTCAGACAGCAATGGAATCAACGAACCAATTCCATTGTTGTCAAACTGTCCAGCTACCTTCCCAAGCAGTTTCTCAAACATCCCCTGATCAAGATTTACTTTAAATTCATTTGTTGTGTCACCACGGAAGACATTTTTGCCATTTTCCTTATCAATGAAGAGATCGGATTCACCGCTCAACAAAGTAGCCATTTGTGTAATCTGCTGTTCCACATTGGCAATTGAAGGCTTTCCGGCGCTCACATATGCCCGTGTCAACAGTTCTTTATAAAATTCTGTATTCCCCTTCAGGCTCTCATAGAAGGTAATGCTGGCATTCACATTCTGCTGAAGCAGAGTGTAGTAGTCACTGGAATTCTTCAGAACCAGATTCTTTCCTTCCGGTGTTACATACTTTGCGGGGTCATTCAAATTGTACAAAGCCTCAGCACTTGCTTTTTGAGTATAGGTAAATTCCTCTATCCCCAGCTCAGCCTGCAGACGTTTAATGGCAGCATCTTTGTTATTCTCAAACTCAATTCCAGCATCGTTAAGATACTTGCTCAGATCCATCTGCACATTCATGAGCACAGGCGGCTTATCAATCTTAATCGTAGTCTCGCCCTGCTCTACTTTTTCCTTAACTTGATTCTTAATCTGCGTCAACTCGTCACGATAAGACTCAGCAGCCTCTCGAATAGCACCAGCAGTCATCCCTTCGGCAACCTGCTCCAATCCCGTGCCAGCTACCGCTTTCTTAATCTTATCCTCAAGTTCCTCATCGGACAAACCATCAACTTTACTGATTTTGGTCAGCAACTCATCCATAACAGGCAAGTCAGCTCCAGTGAACTCCATATTTCCGCCATTCTGGAGTTTATTGATCAGGTCTTCCAGCTGCTCATTAGAAACATTAGCAAAAGTCTGTGTCTCATCACCAGTCACCTGGGTAACTTTCATAGCCATAGAGGCAGAAATCACACCAGGACCCTCGGCATCTTTTTTGCCAGAGATACTGACGGTGACTGTCTGACCATTGATAGTCTCTGTAAAGGTTTTGCCATAAAGCTTCTCAAGGGTTTTGACGATATAGCCATCCAATGCATTTTTGTTGGCAGTATCACCAACCAGCTTCTTGACCACAGTCCCCAACTGCGTCTGGCTGCTCAAGCTTACAGTATGTGTAGTACGCAAGATTGGATCAATGCTGCTTACATCACCTGGCACATCCAAGGTTACCTTAACCTCATATTTTTGAACATTCCCGGAAGGAGTAGGAGAACCACCGCTGCCGCCCTGGGACTGGCCGGAAGCCAACAGGGTATCCAGGCGCTTGATCACAGCAGCCACTTCAGCACGGGTAGCGTTGTTCAGGGGATTGAAGTTCCCTTTCTCATCGCCTTCCATCAGGCCCCACAGCTGGCACTTCTTCACAGCCTCTTTGGCATACTCGCTGATGCGGTCGGCATCGGCAAAGGTCTTCTCTTCGCTCTGGTTCTTGAAGGTCTTATTGTCCTTCTTTGCACGGTATTCCACAAAGCGGGACATCATGGTGCACATCTGCTCCCGGGTGATGGAAGCAGTGGGAGCAAAGGTGTTATCACCCATGCCCAGCACAATGCCGTTCTTCACAGCCCAGTTGACTGCTTCGGTGTACCAAGTTCCTGCGGGAACATCGGTAAACTGGCTGTCACCGCTCACTCCAGTGGGCTCATCCAGTCTGTACAGAACAGTCACAAACATGGCGCGGTTCATTTCCATGGCAGGGGCAAACTTATTCTCCCCGATGCCCTCCATGTAGTCCTGTGCTGTCACATACTGAACATAGGGATAGAACCAATCGTTCTTCTCCACATCCACCAGCTGATCCACATTGATTGCCATCGCCGATGTGGCGACCGTGCTCCACAACATGGTGCCGGCCAGGCATGTTGCCACCGTTTTCTTGTTCATGTCCATTGCTCCTTACTACATAAAATTTACATTTTCACTGGTTTGTTTGTACAGCTTACCGATACAGCTCTGTCATCTTTGCCGCTTTCCAGCTCGCCTTGCTATCCTGATAATAAGCATCGATTTCATCGGCCAATTCATCACTCTTCCCCATTTTTTTGAGAATCCCTCGGATTTCGCTCAAAATGGAGTTGACTTCAGCATCACACTGCTTTTCCTTGGCGATCAATTCGTCGGCTTTCGATTTCACAAGAGCTACCTTGTTGCTCTGTGTACGCTGCTCGGCAGGCAGCTGCTGAAATTCCTGCTTTGTCTGAGCGATAATACCATTCAACATTTCATGGTATTTCGCTTCCACACTATAAAGCCGGTTAATTTCCTGCTGCAACTGCTCCTGAAGATTCTGCTGGTCATCCGATTGATTGCTGGAATTACTATTGGGCTTCTCTTCCGTAGATTGGGATGTATTCGATCCTTCTTCCGGCAGAGATCCGGTCTCCTCATCGATTTCTTCACTATCGGGTTTCGTGAGGCCATATTCCTCCAGCAACTCATCTCTTTTTTGACTTTGCTCTTGCTGCATTTGTTCCAATGTATCGGGGTCATTTTTCATAGCCAAGTACAAAGCTTTCAAATTGTTGCCTTGTGTAATCCAAAGCCATCCAACACCCAATACTATGATCAAGAGCAATCCAGCTAAAATCCAAAGAAGCCATTTTTTGCGGCGCTTGGTTTTGCCTTTCTCATTTTCGGATTTCTTCAATCCAGCTATTCACCTTCTTCCCAGTTCTATCCTACGCAACACAAACTCGGAAGCAAATGTGTTTCCTCACCTATTTTACTTTATTTTGAAGTGTATTTCAACCGTCAATTTTCAAAACGCCAAAGCTTACATTTTCTGAGAAAATTCACCACTTATTGATATATAATATCACGCCCTCTGATAAAAATTATCAAAGGAACCAAAAATTCCTACTACTCAACTCCTCTCCAATCACTTCAAGGTCATTATAACACATTTTTCCTCTTTCTCAACATTTCCAGCAAAATATTTTCAAAAAAACCGGCTCCTTTTTACATGAAAAGGAGCCGGTTTTTTCATCTTATTTTAAAACTCTCCGGTATCTTATTCCACCGAAATGATGTAGGAATACACCGGCTGACCGCCTTCGATCACGGTGATCTCTGCGTTCTTGGCTTCCTTGGCGAACATCTCTTTCACCTGTTCGGCCTGCTGTTCATCGGCGCCCTCACCATAGAAAATGGTGATAAAGCCGCTCTTTCGGCTGCACAGATCCCGAGCCAAGCGCCGGGCCACATCTTCAAACCGGGGGCTATTGCTCAGAAGCTTACCTTCCACCAAAGACATAAAGTCCCCCTGCTTGATGTTCTTGCCGTCAAACTCACTGTCCCGGGCGGCGTAGGTAATCTGGCCGGTGGAAACCTTGCTGGCGGCCTCCATCATAGAAGCCCGGTTCTGCTCCGGCTCGGCGTCCGGATCAAAGGCCAGCATGGCGGTGATGCCCTGAGTCACCATCTTGGTGGGCAGTACATACACCAGCTTTTCCGACAGTTCGGCAGCCTGCTCAGCCGCCATAATGATATTCTTGTTATTGGGCAGCACAAAGACGATCTCCGCCGGGGTCTGGTCAATGGCGTTGAGAATGTCCTCTGTGGAGGGGTTCATGGTCTGGCCGCCTTCCACCAGGTTGTCAATGCCCAGGTCTTTGAGCACCGAGGAAATGCCTTGGCCCGCTGCGACACCCACAAAGCCATACTTTCTTTCCGGGGCTGCCACCTGCCGCTTCACTTCAGCGGGAGCCTCATTCTTCCGGTGAAGCTGCTGAACCATGTTTTCGATCTTCACCGTCAGCAGCTGACCGAACTTGAGTCCCTCGGCCAGAGCCTTATCCGGAGTGTCGGTGTGCACATGGACCTTGACGATTTCATCATCCTCCACAGCCACCACGCAGTCGCCGATGGTCTCCAAAAAGCGGCGGAATTTGTCCACGCTCTTTTTCTGGTCTTCCCGGGCGGCAATAAACTCGGTGCAATAGGCGAAATTGATCTCCCCTTCGTCAAACTGGGAGAAATCCGCAGCGGCCATCTCCACCTTAGGCTGCTTGGGAGCCAGGAAGGAGAATTTGCTCTTGGTCTTTACCCCTGTCAGGCTGGCGTGCATATTTTCCAGAATGAGCACCCAGCCATAGCCGCCGGCATCCACTACGCCGGCCTTTTTCAGCACCGGGTTCTGCTCCACTGTATTTTCCAGCGCTTCCCGGGCCGCTGTGATGGCAGCAGAAAGCACTTCGTCCACTTCCTCATTGCTGGACGCTTCCTTCAGCGCACCCTCAGCTGCCAGACGGGAAACCGTCAGGATGGTGCCTTCGGTGGGCTTCATCACCGCTTTGTAGGCGGTGTTGACCCCTTCCTGCAACGCCTCGGCAAACTCCTGAGCAGTGGCGCTGCTCAGCTCTTTCAAGCGCTTGCCGAATCCCCGGAACAGCAGAGATGTAATAACGCCGGAATTGCCCCGGGCGCCCCGAAGAAGGGCGGAAGAAGTCAGATCCACCGCTTTGCCCAAGGTGGGCTTTTCGAACTTCATCAGCTCAGCCGCAGCGGCGTTGAGGGTCATGGACATATTGGTACCGGTGTCGCCATCGGGCACCGGAAACACATTCAGCTCATTGATCTCCTGCTTCTTCTCTTCAATGACGGCCGCCGCCGCCAGCATCATATTCTTAAAATTCTCACCGTCGATAATCTTAACCAAATTCCTACGCCTCCTGTCAATCCACCCGGATGGAATCCACGCAGATCTCGATTTGCCCCACAGGCACTCCCGCCAGGCGCTCCACATTATAGCGCACTTCGCTGATGATGGACTGGCACACTGTGGCGATGTTGATGCCGTGATCCACGGCGATGTGGAGCTGCAAGTCGATCTTCCCATCCCGCTCGGCCACCTTGACACCCTTGGTCATGGCCTCCCGCTTGAGCAGATAGACGATGCCGTCCTTTACCGAAGTATGGGTCATGCCCTTGACGCCAAAGCAATTGGTGGCCGCGATGCCCGCGATGGAGGCCACTACTTCCGCCGAAAGCGTCACATTTCCATATTCCGTTGTCAATTTCACATTAGTACCCCCTTATTCAGGTAGAAACACAGCCATGTCACCCATGGATCTCTATGGAAACTCCGGGGCCTTTCGGCCCCCGGATCTGATTCTTGGGCTATTGTATCATATCCCCATGGAAAATGCACGAATATTTTGCTTTTCCCCCTGGGTAAGTTCTCATCCTGCCCACTGTTGAAGATTGTAATAGGGATTCCGATTGGCCCCCACCACCTGGTGCATCACACCTTTGCCGGTGACCACACAGCCCCGGCCAAAAGCCATGGGCACAAAGGGCATCTCCTCTTGGAAAGCGTCATAAAGGGCCTGCTGGGCCTGCTCTTCCTCACCGGGAAGAGCGCTTTTCCAAGCGGCAATGGCCTGGGTCAGCGTTTCGCTGGCTCCGCCGTAACACAGGCTTCCGCCCCTCTGCGCCATCTGACTGATGTCAAATTGGTCGTTCAAAATAGTCTCTCCATAATAAAGGTCAAAATCGTCCCGGTTCAGAGCTTGCTGGAATTCTTCCTGAGGCAAGGTGCGCACAGTGACCTGGATACCGCTTCCCACCAGGGACTGGCAGACGATCTCCGCCGCTTGGATCTTCATCTCGCTGCCTTCGGGCACCAGCAGTTCCAAAGTGAGATTATTGCCCGATGGATCATTATAAATGCCGTCTCCATCGGTGTCGGCATAGCCGGCCTGCTTCAAAAGAGCATCCGGATCCTTTTTCTCGCTCTCAAATTGTTCCAGTTCAGGGGACGCCGGCAGAGTTACGCCGTCTCCATAACCGGAAAATGCCTTCTGCACCAAAAGATCCCGGTCCAGCGCCGCCGAAATGGCCTGGCGCACCAGAGGATCGGAGAGGGCCCCTCTATTTTTGTTTATGCCTAGATAGTGAAAATCACTGGTGGAAAAAGTGGTCACATCAAAATTGCCCCGGATAGCCGTATCGGTGGCAAAAGGCTTTTCAAAGCAAACCCCGTCGATGACACCTGCGCCTACCACATAGGACAATTCGCTGTCTTGGTACAGGGCGGACAGACGGATGCTCTCCACACCCACCGCACCTCCATGCCAACTGTCATTGCGCAGCAAAGTGACGCTACCGTCCTGGGACTGGACCATAAACCGCCCGGTGCCCAAAGGATTTTCTTCGTCCCCGTCGTTCCGGGGTACCACCGGTATGGTCAGCAGCCGGGGCAGCTGGGAATCGGGAGTGCCCAACCGGATGCGCACCGTATACCGCCCGCTGTAAGTGCAGGAAGTGATGTTTGCACACCGGGAGGCAAACAGGGTACTCTGTCGTGCCTGATTGATGGAATAGACCACATCCCGGGCCTGCATCTCGGTGCCGTCATGGAAAAGCACTCCTTGCTTGATATAGAAGGTCCACTGGTCGCCGTCCACTTCGTAACTCTCGCAGAGAACATTTTCCAGCTGAAAATCCGGACCGATGGCAAACAATCCTTCATAAATCAGCGGCAGCAGGTAATAGTTGTACTCGGTGGTCACCTGGAAGGGGTTGAGGGAATCGGAGGGATTATAAGCCAAGGCAATGGCGGTTTTCTGGCCGGGCACCGTGGTCTCCTCTTCTTCCTCTGGTTGCTGCTGGGGAAGGCCCACAGCATTCTGGTTTTCCTCTGTCTCTCCCCCGGCTTCGGTGGTATGGCAGCCGCCGCACACCAAAGACAAAATCAGCAGCAGCGCCAAAAAAGATCGTCTCATAGGCTTCACCGTTCCAGCACGATCAATCCGGCATGAACACCTCTGTGATTCCCCTGACGCCGGTGGGACCACCACAATTTTTCCTCGCCGCAGCAGGTGCATTCCTCACTGACGGCCACCTGTTCCGCTGGCACTCCCGCCTGGGTGAAACGCCAGAAATTCAGCCCTTTGGTATCCCAGTGGAATTTGTCTCCCCGCACCTGGCAGAACCGCTCTGCCTCTTTTCCAAAACGGGCAATGAGCAGATCGTATACATCCCGATCGGTCTCAAAACAATCCTGGCAGATGGAAGGGCCAATGGCGCACACCAGATCCTCCGGGTTTGTTCCATACTCCTTTTTCATCAGGGCGATGGTCTTTTCTCCGATGGCCTGGGCTGTACCCCGCCAGCCGGAATGGACGCAGCCGATGGCATGGTTCCGTTTGTCATAGAACATCAGCAGCTGACAGTCTGCGTAAAAACCCATAAGGCAGACACCGGGCACATTGGTGACAAGGCCGTCGCTGGGCTGCTTGTTGTCAAAGCCGATGCGCATTCCAGGCGCCCACTGGCGCACCACATCGATGAGGTCGGTGTGTTCCTGGCGGGTGCGGACGATATCCTGATAATCACACCCCACCAGCGCCGCGGCCCGCACGCAGTTTTCCCGGATGTTCTCCGGGCTGTCGCCGGTGTGGCGGAAGTTCAGGCTTTCAAATTCCCCCCGGCTGACGCCGCCGGTACGAGTGGTATACAAATGCTGCACGCCGGGGCTTTCCAGAATGGGTGCGGCCCACCGCACCGCCATATCCCCCAGATCTTCTGCGATAAATTGGGACAAAAGGGTCCCTCCTTTCCGGCGGTTTTCCCGCCTTTTCCATGGTTGCCGCTTCTCTCTTTACCGGATATTCACCCGCTGCACATTCTGGCAGCGGCCGGTCTTTTCGTCAATGTCAAAAATCGCTCCCTGCAAGGCGCAGTCCAGATCACTGGATTCAAAACGAGGACCCAGTTCTCCCCGGAAATAGGACACCGACTGCTGGTATTTGACGCCGATCACCGACTCCTGGGCCCCGGTCATTCCCAAATCGGTGAGAAAACCAGTGCCCTGGGGCAAGATCCGCTCATCGGCGGTTTGCACATGGGTATGGGTGCCCCACACCGCCGACACCCGGCCATCCAGGAAATAACCCAGAGCCTTTTTCTCGCTGGTGGCCTCGGCATGGAAATCCACCAGGAAAATGTCGGCCTTCTCCTGTTTCAGCAGCCGGTCTGCCGTCTCAAAGGGATCAGAGGTGCGGAAATCCATATTCAGCCGCCCCAGCAGGTTGATGACGCAGATGTCCACTCCATTGTAATCCACATGGCAAAAGCCGCATCCCGCCAGCTGGGGCGCCAGATTGTGGGGCCGGATGATGGGGTCCCCGTCGTCCAGATAATCGCAGATGGAGCGCTGGGCATAGGCGTGGTTGCCCAGGGTGATCACATCGGCTCCGGCGTCAAAAATCCACCGGGCCTGCTTGGGGGTGATTCCCCGCATAGAGGCATTTTCCCCATTGACGACGATGAAATGCACGCCTTCCTGCCGCCGCAGAAGGCGCAGATTTTTTTCCAGAGTGGAAAGCCCCGGCTGGCCGCAAACATCACCGATGGCCGCAATACGCATACTGTTCTCCTTTGCACTCAGAAAATTTGCTGAAAAAGCAGGGAGCCGCCCCAGCAGGACGGCTCTCCCCAGCGGACCCTGTGGCCCGCCCCTGTTTGTTTTCCTTATTTTATTTTGCCCAGTTTCCTGTGGCCGAAGCCTTCAGATAGGCGTTGATGAAGCTGTCCAGATCCCCATCCATCACCGCCTGGATGTTGCCGTTTTCACAGCCGGTGCGGTGATCCTTCACCAGGGTGTAGGGCATGAACACATAGGAACGGATCTGGCTGCCCCATTCGATCTTTTTCTGCTCGCCCTTGATATCCTCGATCTTGTCCAGGTGCTCCCGCTCTTTGATCTCCATCAGTTTGGACTTGAGCATCCGCATGGCCACTTCCCGGTTCTGGTGCTGGCTGCGCTCGTTCTGGCAGGCCACAATGATGCCGGTGGGAATGTGGGTGATACGGATAGCCGATTCGGTCTTGTTCACATGCTGGCCGCCTGCGCCGCCGGAACGGTAGGTGTCCACCTTCAGATCCTCGGGGCGGATGTCGATGTCCACATCATCGGTCATTTCGGGCATCACTTCCACCGCCGCAAAGGAGGTGTGCCGCCGGCCCGACGCATCAAAAGGCGAAACACGCACCAGGCGGTGGACGCCCATTTCGCTCTTCAGATAACCGAAGGCATTTTCCCCTTCGATGAGGATGTCGGCGCTTTTGATGCCCGCTTCTTCGCCGCCGATATAGTCCAGAATCTTATAACGGAATCCCCGGCGCTCGGCCCAGTGGGTATACATCCGGTACAGCATCCCGGTCCAGTCCTGAGCCTCGGTGCCGCCGGCTCCGGCGTGGAAGGACATGATGGCGTTATTTTTGTCATATTCCCCTTTGAGCAGGGTGGAGAGCTTTTCTTCCTCCAGCATGGCCTGGAATTTGTCGTAATCCTGCTGCACTTCCTGGTACAGGCTTTCGTCGCCCTCCTCCAGAGCCATGTCGATCAGCTCCAGGGTGTCGTTATAAAGGCCCTCCAGCTTTTCATAGCGGGTGGCTTTGTCCTTCAGCTGCTTAATCCGCTGCAGCACCTTCTGGGACTGCTCCGGCTCATCCCAGAAACCGGGGGCCGAGGTCTTCTGTTCCAGCTCGGCAGCCTCTTTGGCGCCGTTTTCCAGATCCAGCGCTCCCCGCAGCTCCATCAGCTCAGGCTTTATATTGATCAAATTGGTACGCAGTTCTTCTAACTGTATCATCCCGATACCTCCCATAAGTATCTATCATTATATATGATTCCCCCGGTTTCTGTCTATATGGTTTTGGTGGTGTTTACAGATTTTTCATGTTGCCCGGCACTCATGGTCCAAATGAAACGGAATGAACACTGCAACCCCCTCTGCCAATAATTTTATATCTTGTTTATATCTTTCTTTTCAAAATGTGGTATACTGTGTTAGAATATTCCCGTATGCTCTTATGTTCATACCAGGCACTGGCGGAAGCCTTCTGCCGGAAAGGACGGCTTATGAAATTTGTTCGCTATGTGGAAAAGGTTCCTGGGGCTCAGCCCGTTTTAGGGCTTTTATCCCAAAATGAAAACTCGGTGCATCCCCTCTCTTCCCTGCTTTGCCGGGAAATGCGCACCATGCAGCAGTTGATCGTCTCTTTGAAAGAGGAGGAGCTGCCGTTGCTGGCAAAGGCCTCCCAGGGCGATGGCATTCCCCTTTCCCAAGTGGATATTCTGGCTCCCATTGACCGGCCACTGCACGATATCCTGTGCGTGGGCGTCAACTACCGGGACCACCGGGAGGAAACCAAAACCGATCTTCCCACAGAAGGTGCCGTACATCACGCCGTCTATTTCGGCAAACGGGCCCATTTTATTTTAGGAGATGGGGAGAATATCCCTGCCCGGCTGGATCTGGACAGCCAGCTGGATTATGAAGTGGAGCTGGCGGTCATCATCGGCAAAGAAGGCCGGGACATTTCCCCGGAGCAGGCGGAGGACTACATCTTCGGCTATTCGGTGTTCAACGATCTGTCCTCCCGCACCATCCAGAAGCAGCACAGCCAATGGCTGCGGGGCAAGAGCCTGGACGGCTACACCGCCATGGGCCCCTGCATCCTCCACAAAAGCGCCCTGCCCTTCCCGGTGGAAGTGGATGTTTGCTCTCTGGTCAACGGAGAGGTGCGCCAAAACTCCAACACCCGTCTTCTGCTCACTTCCCTGCCCCAGATCATTGCCGATCTGTCCCAGGGTATGACGCTGGAGCCGGGAGACATCATCGCCACCGGTACCCCCGGCGGTGTGGGACTGGGCTTTGATCCCCCTCGTTTTCTGAAAAAAGGGGACAAAGTGGAGTGCCGCATCCCGCCCATCGGCAGTTTGTGCAACACAGTGGAATAATTCCCGGCCCGGGGCCGAAAATCATATTATCCATATTATTCAGAGAAGTTTGTAGGTGAAACCCAATGGCAAATGCATTTCTCAAAAAGCTCTTTGGCGACTCCAGCACCCGAGAGCTGAAAAAGATCCAACCCAAAGTCCAGGCGGTGGAAGCACTGGAGAAGGAATACGCCGCCCTCAGCGATCAGGAGCTGAAAAGCAAAACCCAGCAGTTCAAAGACCGGTATCAGAAAGGCGAAAGCCTGGACGATCTTCTGCCGGAAGCCTTCGCCGCCTGCCGGGAAGCTGCCTGGCGCGTGCTGGGGATGAAACCCTACCGGGTGCAGATCATCGGCGGCATCGTGCTCCATCAGGGGCGCATCGCCGAAATGAAAACCGGTGAAGGCAAAACCCTGGTGGCCACCATGCCCGCTTACCTCAACGCCCTCACCGGACGGGGCGTGCACATCGTCACCGTCAACGATTACCTGGCCAAGCGCGACAGCGACTGGATGGGCAAAGTCTACCGGTTCATGGGCCTGACCTGCGGCACCATCCTCCACGACATGAGCAGCCAGGAGCGGCGGGAGGCCTATGCCTGCGATATCACATAC
>OGGQ01001872.1_pt1 | contig 25507 bp, 29 predicted proteins | sample 1571191 | NCBI WGS metagenome assembly OGGQ01 (sample SAMEA2582061, study PRJEB24529) | metagenome | biome: Human gut stool | place: China | collected 2011
ATGTTGTACCCTTGCATCGCGCACCTCCTCCGCCGGGGTCCTTACCGCTATTATACCACAGCGTTCACAGCCTGTCTATCGCAATAAGAAGGCCAGCCCTTAACGGGGCTGGCCTTCTTGATTGATCTGTTTTTCCCAAAACGCTCTCGGGCTGGTTCACAACTTATTCTGTCAAATAATCACTAGATGATCTGGTTGCTTCTGTCCTTGAGCACGACGTCGTGGCTGCCGCCCTCGACGATGGAGACCGAGGAAACCAGGGTCAGCTTGGCCTTCTCCTGCAGCTCCGGAATGGTCAGGGCGCCGCAGTTGCACATGGTGGAACGGACCTTGCTCAGCGACAGGCTGACGTTGTCCTTGAGCGAACCGGCGTACGGTACATAGGAGTCGACGCCTTCCTCGAAGGAGAGCTTCTTGTCGCCGCCCAGGTCATATCTCTGCCAGTTTCTGGCGCGGGCAGAACCTTCGCCCCAGTACTCCTTCATGTAGTTGCCGTTGATGTTGACCTTATTGGTCGGGCTCTCATCAAAGCGGGCGAAGTAACGGCCCAGCATGATGAAGTCGGAGCCCATCGCCAGCGCCAGGGTCATGTGGTAGTCCTGTACAATGCCGCCGTCCGAGCAGATCGGGACATAGATGCCGGTCTCTTTATAGTACTCATCGCGGGCCTTTGCCACCTCGATGACAGCGGTTGCCTGGCCGCGGCCGATACCCTTCTGCTCACGGGTGATGCAGATCGAGCCGCCGCCGATGCCGACCTTGACAAAGTCCGCTCCCGCTTTGGCCAGGAAGAGGAAGCCCTCGCGGTCAACCACGTTGCCTGCGCCGACCTTGACGGTGTCACCGTATTTGGCGCGGATGAAGTCGAGGGTTCTCTTCTGCCACTCGCTGAAGCCCTCGGAGGAGTCGATGCACAGCACGTCTGCGCCGGCTTCGATCAGGGCCGGAACGCGCTCCTCATAGTCGCGGGTGTTGATGCCTGCGCCGACCACATAGCGTTTGTGCTGGTCGAGCAGCTCGTTGGTGTTCTCCTTGTGGGAGGAATAGTCCTTGCGGAATACGAAGTATTTGAGTCTCTGATCCTTATCCACCAGCGGCAGGGAGTTGAGCTTGTGCTCCCAGATGATGTCGTTTGCTTCCTTGAGCGAGGTGTTGGCGTCCGCGGTGATCAGATTTTCAAACTTGGTCATGAATTCAGAAACCGGGGTGTCCAGCTCCATGCGGCTGACGCGGTAGTCGCGGCTGGTGACGATGCCGACCAGCTTGCCGTTGGCGGTGCCGTCCTCGGTGACTGCGACGGTGGAATGTCCGGTCTTATCCTTGAGCTCGAGGATATCCTTGAGGGTCTTGTCCGGGCTGACATTGGAATCGCTGGTGACAAAGCCCGCCTTGTAGCTCTTAACTCTGGCCACCATGGCAGCCTCATCCTCAATCGACTGGGAACCATAAATAAAGGAGATGCCGCCCTCTTTTGCCAGCGCAATCGCCATCTTGTCGTCCGAAACCGACTGCATGATTGCGGAAACCAGCGGGATATTCAGCGACAGGGGGCATTCTTCCTGTCCCTTTTTGAATTTGACCAGTGGGGTCTTCAGGCTGACATTTGCCGGGATGCACTCGGCGGAAGAATAGCCTGGGACCAGCAGGTACTCGCCAAAAGTGTGGGACGGTTCATTAAAATAAAACGCCATAAACTCAACTCTCCTTACTTCATCATCTTGGCCTGTGGATTAAAAAAAGTTGTATTTCTAATAATCATACTATAAGCCGTCGACAAATTCAACCTCTATTTTGACAAAACTTCGTTTCTCCTGCACCAACCCTTTTTGGAGACATCCCACAAAGGCAGGCTGAGCCTGCACCCAATTCGCGAATGGGGATCCTGCTCATCGAGGCTTCACGTTCTCGCGCAGATCGCTTGCCTCCGGCTGCGCTCGGCGGCATGATGCCAAGCCCAATTCACGGCAGGCTGAGCCCGCCTGCGATTCGCGAATGGGGCTCCTGCTTGTCGAGGCTTCACGTTCTCGCGCAGATCGCTTGCCTCCGGCTGCGCTCGGCGGCAGGCTGAGCCTGCATGCGATTCACGTATCGGCTGGGTGGGTAGCCTGGGCTTCTACCTCGCGGCACTCAGATTCTGCTAATCAAGTTTTGCTTCCTTCTCAAAAGGAAGCAGGTGTCCAGCGGGCAGCGCCTGCTGGTCATCTTTTATCGTTCAGGCGCCTTTTGAAGGGAAAATCTGAAAAAGAAAAAGTTCCCAGCAAGCTGCCGTTCCGCACTGTCCCCGGCAGCCGTCCTCCGGAAGGCTGCCGGGTGGCAAGAACCGAAAAGTAAAATCTCTTCCCTCAGCTGCACACAAAAATTGCCCCGTGCCGTTTTGGCACGGGGCAATCAATCCTACTTCATATTCTGCGCGCAGGCTTCCACAAAGGCGGTGAACAGGTTGTTCGCCACCTTGTCGCCAAGGCCCAGAATCTCCGGATGCCACTGCACACCCATCACAAACTTTTTGCCCGGGTAATAGGCGGCCTCCACAATGCCGTCGTCGGCAATCGCCATGCTTCGCAGCGGCTCGCCCAGCTTTTTGACGCCCTGATGGTGCAGGGTGTTGACGCCGATCTGCAGCAGGCCCTCGCTGAAAGTGTGCAGAGGGGTGTCGCGGATGACGTTGACCTTATGCATCACCTTGTCCTTCTCCTCGGGCTTGGTGCGCTGGTGCTCGATGTGCACGCTGCTCTTGTTCTGGGTATTGATATCCTGATACATGGTGCCGCCGGTGACCACATTCAGCACCTGGAAGCCGCGGCAGATGCCGAACACCGGCTTATCCATCGCGATGGCCTTCTGCATCAGCGGGATTTCCAGCGCGTCGCGCTCCGGCGCCAGAGCGCCGCAGCAGTCCAGCAGCTCCTCCCCATACAGTCCCGGGTGGATGTCCGGTCCGCCGCTGAACAGCACGCCGTCCACCCGCTCCAGCAGCTCATCCAGGTCCGCAACCTGGAAGGAGCCCTCCAGGCTGCTCAGCTGGATCGGGATACCCCCACAGGCGCTGACACAGTTGATAAAGTTCGGAAAGACATAGCAGAACTTGCTGTCCTCGTCCCCACCGTTTCCGGTCTTTGGCGTAATCGCGATAATCGGCTTTCTCATTGCTTCATTCCTCCGTTGATGATTGGTTTCTTATTCGTCATGCTGCCCGGGCTGCCGCAGGGAGGCAAAACCAGAGTCAGGCTGTTCTATAAAATACAGGAAGATTGCGGCTGCCAGTTCCTTCCAAAAAGCGGCCGCAAACAAAAATTCGGCCAGGCTGCCGCCGCCGGACAGGACGCTGTCGATCCGTTCCCGAATCAGCAGCACCACAAAGGCGCGGTCCAGCTTCTGCAGCTCCTCGCCCAGCGCGCGCAGGTCGCTCCAGTTTTCCCAGTCCACCGGGCGCTGACGGGCCTCTTTTGCTGCGCGCAGCAGCTCCTGCAAAAAGTCCCCGAAGGCATATTCCCTTTCCGGGCTCACCCCCAGCGCCTCCCCCAAAAATTCGGCGGCCATCATCATCTGGCGCGAGAGGGTGAATGCGGCGGGCCTTCCTGTGTGAACCGCCCTGCGGCGGAACTGACGCAGCATCCGGCGCATTACGCCGGCGCGCAGCGCCATAAACGAGCGCTCATCCCGTTGGCTCGCCCGCTCAAACAGCTTTTCCGACTGGGCGCGCAGAACCGGCGTGTAGAAGAAGGCGCTGTCCTTCCGGAAGGTGTAGAGCTGGCCGTCCGCCTCCCCAAAGGCTTTGCGCGCGTCCAGATAGCCCAGCTGGATATTCCGCCGGGCCAGCTTCTCCTCAAACTTCAAAAAGGAACCGAGCGGCCACAGGCTGCAGATCAGCGTCACCTGCTTCTCCGGGGCCCGGACCCGATGGGTAATGCCGATCGATTCCAGATCGACCGCGATCACCCGGTCCGCCCCCATCTTCAGCGCCAGGTTGACCGGCATGTTGTCGTGATAGCCGCCGTCCATGTAGCGCCGCCCATCAATTTCCTTGGTCTGAAAGGCCGGGAAGCACGCTGCGGAAGCCATCAGATATTCCTGCAATTTTCCTCTTGGGATGTCCTTCTTCATCAGTTCCAGCGGCTTTAAGGAGGGGTACTCCACCGTCACCAGCGCAAAATCGACCGGCGAATCCCAAAACCGCTCCTCGTCCACCAGCCGGCTGACAAAGTGCTCCAGGGCGGACAGCTCCACCCCTCCGTGAGCAAAGGCCTGGCGCGCAAAGGCCCGGCGCAGAAAACGGTCGTCCGGGTCATCCTGCTGCGGGATTGCATCCCCCACAATCTCCTGGGAGCTGATGTTCTCCCAGACCCGCAGTGCCTTGTCATATTCCTGCTGCACCATCAGCGCGCCGTTTAACGCCCCTACCGAGGTCCCGGCCACCAGCTGATAGTCGATATGAAGCTCCCGCATCGCCTTCCAGACACCGATCTGGTATGCCCCGCGCGAGCCGCCTCCGGCCAGCACAACCGCTGTTTTTTCCATTTTCTTTGCCACCTCTTTTCCAGCCTCTGTCTGTCGATGGAGCAAGGCGGACCATTTTTCAAGTATCCTCTTTTATCCACGATTCATCCGCCGCCCGGCACCGCTCCCTTTCTATGATTCAGGGGCTGCTGCTCCTGCTACTAGTAATACCATAAATTGCCCTGTTTTACAAGAACTATTTTTGTTGTTCGCTGTCGTTTTATCAGTTCTGCACAAAATTTGGCACAATCTTATGGAGCACCCGGTTCTTGTAATCAAAATTAAAATATGATAATATTTACTTTAATGGACATGTTGCTTCGTGCTTTTTGGGGTGTGGAGCAACGGTTTTTTTATGGTATTTCATTTAAATAGGAGGGTATTATGAAGCATCGCATTGTTTCTGTAACGGACCAATCCAAGCATCCACTGCTCATCATCGTCATGCTGGCCTGGCCAATCTTTGTTGAGCAGGTTCTGGTCTCGCTGGTTCAGTCGGTCGACACCGCCATGGTCGGGGCACTCGGCGCCAATGCCACCGCCTCGGTCTCCATCAGCCAAAGCCCGATCAACCTGATCAACTCGGTGATCATGGCGCTGGGCGTCGGCTTCACCACCATGATTGCCCGCGCGGTCGGCGCCAAGCAGTTTGAGTACGCCCGCAAGCTGATCCGGCAATCGATCGTTGTCGTTTTCTCGCTGGGCATCCCTCTTTCGGTGCTGTGCTTCGTGCTCTCCCGCCAGATCCCCATCTGGATGGGTGGCGCTCCAGAAATACTGGATGACGCGCAAAGCTACATCCGCATCATCGCCTTCTCCATGCTGTTCCGCGGCCTGATGATGGTGCTCACCGCCATCTTCCGCGGGTTCGGCGACAGCCGCACCCCAATGATCATCAACATCGGCATCAATCTGCTCAATGTTGTCGGCAACTATCTGCTGATCTACCCCACCCACGACGTCACCCTTTTCGGCCACACCTTCACCGTATGGGGCGCGGGCTGGGGGGTTGCCGGCGCGGCACTCTCCACCTCCGGTTCCCAGATTCTGGGCTCGCTGGTACTGCTCTTTATGTGTTTCACTCCGCGCTCCGGTCCAATGCGCATTTCGATTCACGAGAGCTTCCGCCCCAGCAAAGAGACCATTCAGGAGGTTTTCCGGGTCAGCTTGCCGGTTATGTTTGAGCGCTTCACCACTTCCGGCGCCTTTGTCATCACCTCGTCGATCATCGCCTCGCTGGGCACCATCTCTCTGGCGGCAAACTCGCTGGCAGGCCAGGCTGAGTCGCTGAGCTTCATGCCGGGCTTTGCGTTTGGCACCGCCGTCACCACCCTGGTGGGACAGTCGCTGGGCGCGGACAACGTCCCGCTGGCTCGCAAATATGTCCGCCTGTCCGGCATCATCGGGTCGGTGGTCATGTTCATCATGAGCATCTTCCTCTTTATCTTCTCGGACGGCATCATCTCGATCTTTACCCCGGATGCGGCCGTTATCGAGCTGGGCGGACAGCTGCTGCGCATCCTGGCCCTGATCCAGGTGCCGCAGATGCTGGCGATGGTCTTTTCCGGCGCGCTGCGCGGTGCGGGCGACACCAAGAGCCCGTTCCTCATCACCCTGTTCTCGATGTGGGGCGTGCGCATCCTGGGCTCCTTCATCTTTGTCCGCCTGTTGGGCAAGGACCTGCCGTGGGTCTGCGCCGCGATGTGTACCGACAACGTGGTCCGCTTTGTTCTCTTCCTCGCCCGCTACCTGCAGGGCAAATGGGCCGTCACCTACGCGCAGAACATCCGTCAGCCAAAGGAAGAAACCGTCAGCGAATAATTTTTATCAACTCCCGCGGGACAGAGCAGCTGCTCTGTCCCGCTTTTTTCATGGACGCGGCTGCAAAACCTGCTGTCCTTCGCGCCAAATTTGTTTGTTTTCGCGCTTGAAATCACCTTTAATATGTGCTATACTGTTGCTATAAAGCACACAAAACATTTGATATTATAGGAGGCACCCGATGCGAAAGCAAATTCCACTCGACAACCCCGACCAATTTCCCGACCTACTCAGCTGCTTTCAGGGCAGGACCAACGGCCGCCAGCGCGCGGAGTACCGCCGCTTTTTGTACCGCTCGATCAAGACACAGCTGACCCAGCGGCAGCGGCAGATGATGGAGCTGCGCTATTTCCAGGGGCTTTCCATCCCGCAGATTGCCCAGGAGCTGCACGTCAACAAATCCACCGTCTCCCGCACCATCAACCGGGCGCTGAGCCGCCTGCGGGAGCTGGCGGACGTCTACTTTGATGAGTGAACAAAATAAAAAAGTTCCGGCCTCCCTTTTCAAAAAAGCGGTCGAAACTTTTTCATCATTTATTCGGCAAAAATGGCATCAGCCCAGCACAAAATAGAGCAACAGAGCCGCCTGGATCAGGATGATGAGCGGGATGCCGATCACAAAATACCAGTGCTTGGTCTTATGCCGGAAGGTAAACATGCCCAGATACATCCCGACGCTGCCGCCCAGAATGGACAGCCCAAACAGCACCTTTTCCGGCACACGCCTTTTCTGACGCTGCGCGGCAAACTTATCCACCCCGCAGACGCTGAAGGTCAGCACACTCATAAACAGGATGTAGCCCCACAAAATATTTTCCATCATCTTCCTCCTTCTGCCTTTGTTGTCCCTACTGCTGCTGGAACAGCTGCTCGATTCTGCTCCATGCTGCCTTAGCGTCCTCATAGCCGTTTTCATAAGCGGCCTGCAGCTTGTCCACATTGTGCTCGATGCGGTGCAGCACCATCGGCTTGCTCGGCCGAATCACCACCGCCTGGCCCTTCCGCTCCAGCTCCTTTGCGAACTGCTGGCTCTCGTTGTAATTGAGGTGGCGGTTCTCCATCGCCCGGCACAGGTTGGGGTAGTCGCGGTAGCGCCGGCGAATCAAGGGCATCATCTGGTTTGGTTTTTTGACATAGCCCGCATTCTGGGTCAGCACCACCACCTGCTTGTGCCAGCCATCCTCATAAGCCCTGCGGACCGGAATCGAATCGGCGACGCCGCCGTCCAGATACCGCTTTCCGCCGATCACCTTCATCGGGGAAAGCAGCGGCATCGAGCTGGAAGCAATCGAATCGGCGATGACGTCGTCCCCCTGCTGCCGGTTGGAAAACCAATGGCACTCCCCGCTCTCGCAGTCGGTGGCGCCCACCCGCAGCTCCATCGGTGAAGCGTAAAAGGTGTCGTAGTCAAACGGCACATATTTTTCCGGAATCTCATAAAAGGAAAACTGCCAGTTGAAGATCGAGCCTTTGGTCAGCAGCTGGCGCATCCCCACATAGCGGGGGTCGTTGCAGAAGCGCTTGGCGATTGCGACATAGCGTCCCTTGTCCTGCGAAAGGTAGCTCAGGGCGTTGCACGCTCCGGCGGAAATGCCGTAAATGCTGGCGAACATCGCCTGTTTTTCCATAAAGAAGTCCAGCACCCCCGCGGTGTAGACGCCACGGAAGCCACCGCCCTCCAAAATCAAAGCTCCCTGATACAGCAAAGTCTCCACTTCCTTTCTGCTCAGCCAGCCTAGTCTGCCAGGAAGGTGAGGCCGATGATCTGCGGTCCGGTATTGATGGTGATGGCCGCGCCGATTTTAAAGGTGCCGACCGGCGGATAACCTGCAATCTTTTCGCAGGCTTTGGCCAGCTGCTCGCTGGTCTCGGTGTCTCGCGCCACCAGAATCATGTACGGCGCCCTGCGGTCCCTGGCGCTGCGCTGCTCCCTGAACAGGCGCTCCATTGTACTGAGGATGGCGGCGTTGCCGCGCACCTTCTCGACGATACTGGTCGTTCCCACCGCCGAAATCACCGGGCGCAGGCCGATCAGTTCGCCGACGAAGGCCGCCGCGCAGCTGACGCGGCCCGACTTCTTAACATATTTCAGTGTGAAGGGGCTAAAATAGATGCGCACCCGTCTGAGGTAGTCGCGGATGTAGGCGAGCACATCTTCAAAGCTCTCCCCTTCCAGTGCGCGCTGGCAGGCCTGCATGATGGGGTAGCCGTAGCCGACGCTGTAGCAGTTGGAATCGATGACCTCAATCTGCATCGCGTCCGGGTGCTCCTCCAAAAATGCGTCCTTGGCCATCAGCGCGGAATGGTACATCGCCGAGGCGCCGGAATAGATGGTGATAACCGCCACATGGGTGTAGCCATTCTGGTAGGCCTCCTCATACTTCTCCTGAAAGGTGATGGCGGGGATGTGCGAGGTTGCGGGGATATCCTGACAGTGGTCGATCAGGTCATAAAATTCCTCCGCGGTAAAGCTCTCCCTCTCGTAGTATCCCTTGCCGTCCGCGGTGACCGGGATGGGCAGGATGGCAAGATTCGGCAGCCGCTTCTCATCCTCTGCCGGGATGTCGCAGGCCGAATCGGTGATAAAAAAGATTTTCTCCTGGTTCATAGTTCCTCCTTAGTCCTGGGGAGCAAAGTCGTCCCAGCGAAATTTGTGCAGCTGCCCTTCATTTTGCAGCTCCGGGAATCCCCATTGGCGCAGTGTCTCATACACCGCGATGGCGACCGTGTTGGAGAGGTTCAGGCTGCGCACCGGACCGATCATCGGCAGGCGCAGGCAGCTCTGCGGGTGCTGCAGCAAAATCTCCTCGTCGATGCCCGCATCCTCCCGGCCAAAAATGAGGTAGCAGTCGTCCGGATAGGGCACCTCGGAGTAGACCTTTCTCCCCTTGGTGGTGAAAAAGTAAAGCTGGTCGTCCCGGTGCTGCTCCAGAAACTGCCGGGTGGAATCGTAGTAGGTGATATCCAGAAAATGCCAGTAGTCCAGCCCCGCCCGTTTGAGCTTTTTGTCGTCTACCGAAAATCCCATCGGCCCCACCAGATGCAGCCTCGCTCCAGTGCAGGCGCAGGTGCGGGCGATGTTGCCGGTATTTTGTGGAATCTGCGGCTCAAACAGGACGACGTTCAGCCTCGGCTGATGCTGTTGCAAGGTGGTTCCTCCCCCTAAAATAGCTTTTAATACGACATCACGTCGTGTTTCATATCAGTTTCTTTGTAACAACTGTTATCTCTCTAATATTAACCATTCCGCCGGTATTTGTCAATGACTGCGGCAGGGAAGATATTTAAAGATTTTTTGGATTTTTACCATTGATTTAGTCATAAATTTGCGATATGCTGAAAGTATGATGATATTGTTTTCTCTGGGGCGCGGACGCCACAGGGAAAAAGAAGATTATATTTCCACGCTAAGAAAGGACGTTTCAAATCATGGGACAAGTGATGGATAATTTAAAGCTGATGAAAAATGTCAGGGATCTGGAATCCCCTCAGACGCTGCTGGAGCTGATTGCCGGGATGGAGCAGCACATGGCTTTATACCAATCGGGCATTCAGGAGATCCGCACCAAGCTGGAAATTCTGCAGCGCGACGCCCGTTTTGGAGAGGGGCACAACCCCATCGACTCGATCAAGAGCCGCATCAAGAGCCCGATGAGCATTATCGAAAAGATGTACCGCAAGGGCTTCCCTATTTCCCTAGATTCCATGCGCGCCAACCTCAACGACGTTGCGGGCATCCGGGTCATCTGCCCCTTCATCGAGGACATCTACACCGTGGCTCAGATGCTGACCCGTCAGGACGACCTGGTAGTCATCAAAGAAAAGGACTACATCAAAAACCCCAAGCCCAACGGCTACCGCAGCTACCATCTGGTGCTGCAGGTTCCGGTCTTTCTCTCCGACCGAAAAGAGATGGTGCGGGTGGAAGTGCAGCTGCGAACCATCGCGATGGACTTCTGGGCCAGCCTGGAGCATCAAATCCACTACAAAACCAGCTGCGAGGTGCCGGACAGCGTGGTTGACGAACTGAAGCAATGCGCGGACATCATTGCTCAGACCGACGAACGGATGCAGCAGCTTTCCAAACAGATTCGATGCTTTAACGCTCAGCCCACATCCGAGGGTGGTGAGGAAGCGCAGGAGCATCCTCTTGGCAGCCTGATCAGCGCCAGTGTTGTGGGGATGGCTGGAGGCATGGCTGGGAGCATGGCTAGGAGCCACAACGATTAGTCAAAACAGACAAAGCCGTTCCCATAAAACCGGGAAAAATCCCGAAAGGCTGCAATTTCTCCGATAAAGCAATTGTAATTTGTGGCCGGATTGGGTATAATGAATCTATCAGAATCTGATGTTATCTCTTAAAGAAGGAGTGTGCTCCATGAAGAAAAGTGTACTGATTTCCCTGATTGCACTGGGCGTTTCTCTGGTCGGACTGCTGATCGCCCTTGCAGCCTGGCTGCACAAGAAAAAAGAACTGGACTGCGACGACTTTGACGACGATCTTTTGATGGACGACGATGACTCGGAGTACATCGCCGCGCAGTATATCGAACACGCCAACAGCTCCCCTTCCGCACAGGAGGACGGCGTTTCTGACTGCGAGCAGGAATAGTTTCGCTTTAAAATCCCGCCGTCTGGCGGGATTTTTTCCTCCTGCTCCCACTCTTTTGAAAAAAATCAAAAAAAGACTTGCATTTTTCTCCGAAATGTGGTATTATAGTAGAGCACTGGAAATTCAATATCGCGGGATGGAGCAGTTTGGTAGCTCGTCGGGCTCATAACCCGAAGGTCGTTGGTTCAAATCCAGCTCCCGCAACCAATTTCACTTAAGACCATTGTTAACGTGCTTTCCATGTTAATAATGGTCTTTTGTTTTATGTCAATGCGAGAAATAAGCAAACGGACTGCCTTATCATCGGGAGTTGCTTTCAGTGCTTCCAACCATGCACGGATTTGATCGACTGTAAAGTCCTTTGGCGGTTCTGTTCTTTCCAGCAAAGCGATTTCTTCCTTTATATCTTTCATTTCAGCCGCAATATCAGCCACGATTTCAGCAGGCAGGGCCCCGGTGGATAGATTCGCAAGAAGTGCTTTATATTGATTCTGTTTCTCCTGAATACGTTTTGCCAGGGCTTGCTTGAATTCATCCATTCTGCTCCCCTCACCGGCCTGATATTGGCGCAAGGCATCCGCTATGCGGGTTTGGTTTTCCTCTGATAGCAATGTGTACAAATATCTGTACGCAGCTTGTTCTACATCATCCGCGCGGACTACAGGCGCGCCACAGTGCTTTGAACAAGTGTAATAACGGTATTCATGTCCTTTTCGTTTAGAAGTCATCCCATGCATCTTAGCGCCGCATTCGCAATATACAAGCCCGCTGCACAGATAATTCCCTTTGCGGCCTGTCTGTTTCCTTTTATTCATGATCTTTTGAACCTCCATAAACTGCGCCTTGCTGATGATAACCGGCAGGGCGTTTTCTATTCTAATGGCGTGAGGTTTATTCCTCCTGTCGCTTCGATTTGTTTCCTCTTCCTGACTGTATGTGTATACTCCAGTGTATTTTTCATTTCGGAGCATTTCATAAATTTGAGGGTACTTGATCGGTTTACCTCTTTTTCCCCGTATGCCGGCCTTGTCCATTTCTTCAATTAGGGAGGTAAAACCTTCTCGATTCAACGCAGCATCAAAAATGCGCTTGACATAGCCCGCTTCAAGCTCATTTATAATGTATGTTTGATTCACCACGTCATAGCCGAAAGGGGCATAGCCGCCATTATGCAAGCCCTTGAGCGCGGTTTCCTTGTGGCCCTTCTTTGTTTCAGAAGATAGGTTGTCAAGGTAGTATTCACTCAAAGACCACATCAGGGCGCGCATGATCTTTGCTTCTTTGCTTCGGCCAAAATCCTGTGCAACGGCGATCAGCGTGATCCCCTTCTCTTTAAGCTTCATTTCCAGATTGACATGTTCTCCCAGATTGCGGGCGATCCGGTCGTACTTATGAATCAGTATGGTGTCAAACAGGCCCTTATTGCAATCCCGCAGCATCTTTTGATATTGCGCCCTGTTGGCAGTTTTGCCGCTGATTGCTTCATCTGCATAGACAGACAGCACATTAAAACCATGCTTCGCAGCGTATTCCCTGCAAGCCCTCACTTGGGCCTCTATAGAATCCTCCGACTGCTTATCTGAACTGAAACGAGCATAAATAACAGCATTCATTGCTATCCTTTCCAGCTCCCTTGATAGGGGGCTTTTTGTTTTTGTCAAAATAATTGATGCGCCCACTTCCGGGCGAGGTCTTCATCTTACACATTTCTGCACACAAATGCACATAATTGCACACAATCTAGCTAGGTGGCGTTTCGCCACCCTTGGCGAGCTTTATTCTAACAGCTTTTGCACCTTTTGCAGACATGGTTTTTACTTTAAAATGAACGGTCTACTGGAAATAGCGCCCTTTGCCGGTTCTGGATGGCACAGAGACTGATATTGTCGGGTGGGGCTATAACTGAAATGCATAGTTATTCGGCGCAAAAGCTCAAAAAATTACGCTTAGAATAGAAAGGCAAATGTCATTGCTTGCTTTCATTGGGATTCTTTACGCTGTAACTAGCCTTTCGCCTACTAGGCATTCCTTTCATCTTTTCCTCTGCAGATTGCTTGTAAGCTTCAATATAAGGAAAAGCCCTCTCATATAGCTGTACCGCTGTATAGATTTTGTCCCAGCGTGGGAGTTCTGAGAAAGCTTCTAGGAGCATGTTTTCAAGAAATTCATCATCGCAACTTGATTCTAAAAAGACATTCTCTGCATTTTCTCTCATCTTTTTCAAGAAGGCATCAGCTTGAAACATTTTTGCAGCAGAAAGATTAGCCTTTTTTGATTCTTGTCCAGCATATTCTAAAGCCTCTGCAGTACTTTTAACCTCTTGTTTTTCTTCTTCTGAAAATGGAAGCAATTCAATCATATCAACGTTTAGCGCAGATGCTATTTTTTCGAGCATTTCTAAAGATAGGTTTTTCCCTCTTTCCATTGCAGATTGTAGTGACGATGGAGGGATTCCCGCTTTTATCGCTAGTTGCCTCCTGCTCATTTTTTTACTTTGAATAATAGAATCTATCTTTTCCGTCATCGTCATTTAAAATCACCTCTTGAAAGAATCATACCATTTTTTAAACGAAAATTCAATTACCCTATTGACTTTAAACGATATTTCATTTATAATTTAATTGTAAACGAAATATCATTTAATGAGGTGATAAGATAAATGAAAATCAGTGTACAAAAACTCGAATTACTCCTAGCTCAAAAACAAATGACTACTGGAGAGCTTGCAAAGCGGAGCGGGTTATGCCGTCAGAATATCTCCACTATTAGGCGGCGTGGAACCTGTATGCCTATTACCCTTGCAAAACTCGCAAAGGGATTAGAGGTTGACCCCATTAACCTGATCGAGGAGGGGGAAGACTAATGGCGGATAATACAATGTGCCGCATTCCGATTGTTGGCTGCATGAAAAAGAATCCGCTCACTGGTGAATGGGAATTAGATGAAGATCGTTCCACCTGGGCAGACATTCCAGCTGATGTAATCGCCCGAGTACTGATTCAAGGGTTCGGACTGGACGCAATCATGAAAGGGGCTGATGCTGATTGATTAGCCTTCAGGAGCTACTAGATCACTTCGATGGCGTCAAACGCCGGAATGAAAATGAGTACATGGCGCGTTGTCCCTGCCACGACGATAACAAACAAAGTCTTTCAATTGGTCTTGGTGAGAAAGGAATTGTCCTTCATTGCCATGCAGGATGTGATTGTAAAGATATTCTGAATAGAATCGGGGTAAGGGAATCCGATCTTTTCTATGAGGAAAAGAAAAAAACACAGAAACAAAGTAAACATGGTGCTATTGTCGCTATATACAACTATCTTAACGGAGTTCAGAAACTACGCTATGAAGACAAATATTTTACATGGCGCAGGCCAGACGGAAAAGGTGGCTGGATTTATGACCGAAAGGGTGTTCCTCACAGCCTATATATCGCCGGTGAGCTTTCCGAAGATGTGGCGATTGTTGAGGGCGAAAAGGATGCGGACAACCTCCATCGGCTGGGTTGGACATCTGTTAGCGGTGAAGATGGTGCTGGGAGGGGGAAATGGAGAAAGGAATATTCAGAACAGCTTCTAGGTCTTCCCGTTGTCATTTTCCCTGATAATGATGATGTGGGCCGCGCTTATGCGCAGGAAGTTGCAAATTCCCTCTATGGCATTGCGGAAAGCATTATTTGGCTTGACCTGTCTGAAGCGTGGCCGGAGATTCCCGAAAAAGGCGACATATCCGACATGATCGAACATTTTGGGGATGAAGCGACGACAGAGATGATCGCGAAACTGATAAGCAAAACACCGCCTTACGTCCCGAAAAATTCTATGATTGTTTCCGCTTCTGATGTGCCCTATGAAACGCCACGCTGGACAATTCAGCCATACTTCCAGAGGGGGAAAGGAACACTGATTCAAGGTGATTCTGGCAGCGGCAAGACTGCTTTTATGTGTGCTGTCGCTGCTCATGTCACAACAGGAAAACCGCTCTTAAACAGCCCTGTAGAAACTCCCGGAAATGTCCTGATTCTTTCCGTTGAGGATGATTTGCCGGTACTGCGTGGTAGAGTAGAAGCCAGCGGCGGTGATTTAACAAAATGCTATTTCTTCAAAAAGCCGGCAGGTTTAACCTTCAACAGCCCTGAAATTTGGTCTATTGTCCGTCAATACAAAATTAAACTGCTTATCTTTGACCCGATACAAGCATTTATGGGGGCTGAAATTGATATGTTCCGAGCTAATGAGACCCGCCCCGCATTGGCAAAACTGTTCGAAATGTGCGATCAGGAGGATTGCGCTTGTGCTATCGTTGCTCATACCGGCAAAAACAGTGATAAATCTGTCGTCAATCGTTCCTTAGGTTCGGTAGATATTCCCGCAAGTATGCGCAGCGTGATGCAATTGATACGCAATCCAGACAACCCCGACCAATGCGTTATGGTTCATGTTAAGTGCTCCAACGCTCCTAAAGGGCGCAGCATCGCCTATACAATCGGTGATCGCGGCGGCGTTCATTGGGATGGATATTCCCCGATTACCGTTGATGATTTAGGCAGCATTGCCAAACGAGAGAAAAAAGGGATTCCTTACGACAAAGAACCTCTTGTTCAGGTATTTATTCAGCTTATTACAGACAAGCCCGGAGGGGGGTTTTGGAGCTACAATGATTTAAAGCGTCGGGGAACTGAAATACTGGGTTTTGCTCCTTTTGATAGTATTTCTGACTTAAGGAAACGGTTAGACGATGGACTTTCTCGCGAACTGCTTGCAAAGGATGGCATCATGGTAACCCACAGTGAAAAGGGACATGGAAACGCTCGCGGAATTAGAATAGAACAATATTCCTTGCCTAAGAGCTACCAAACCAAAATAAGTGGTTAATAGTCTCCTTGTACAAAAAAAAATAAATATTCTTAACCATAGTTAACCCTATGTTCTATATAGTTAACAAACTTTCAAATTGTTAACTATTCTTAATGGTTAACAACGGTTAAATTTTAGCACCTTTTTTTTGTACAGCAATCTATTTAACCTTTTTAAATGGGTGACGCTATTCCTTGTACAAAAAAATATATATATTTCGTCACCTTCCGTCACCCATCGTCACTAATTTAACTTTTTGTCACTTAGTTGTGGTGACGATTGGTGACGAAAAAGACGCTTATTTTGTGCGATATGAAACGTCACCTATTTTCAATTTTAACAGAAAGGATGAAAAAAATGGATTTTAAACATTGCCCTGTGTTTGCACAACATTTAAAAGAATGTACAGCAAACAAAATTCTCAAATATTTTAAAGATAGCAAAGCTGATTTTATAACGGTCTCTGCTTTATATGATTTGCTCAACGAGAAGTATGGATTCACCTCACATGAAATTTTTGATCAAACTCTCCAAATTCTGGTCAATCAAGGCCACTTATTCATCGCGCACTTGCAGTCAAAAGAAACATCTCTCTGCAAATCCGTTGACATTGTTTTTATTGATCCGAAACTCGAATCCTCAATTTATCAAAAGATTTCAAAATAAAAGGAGGTGAAAATATGTTTTGCGTGATAGACCATAAAAGCTCCTGCAAGCAAGCCTGCCCGTACCACTATCAAGAGGGCGGCTGCTTCTGGGAAGATGCACGCCGGGCGGGAAAACCGTATTATTGGACTTGTCCAAAATGCGGCGCAAGCCTCGACCCGGGCGAAACGTGCGACTGCATGAAAAAAGCCGCTCCCGGCGCTACCAACACCGAGAACGGCAAACAACAAAAGCTCACTATTATTTTAAAAGATTTGGGGGAACGTGTCAATGATAAATAAAAGAGAAATTCTCGACACAGATGACGGCTTAATGGAATTATCATTATGCTGTGCAAGAGCCAGGGCAGTTTGTGCAGAATTGCTAGATTATTTTGGATATAATGACCCAGCGCCTGCGGAACTTAAAGATGCCTATCCACGTGCAACCGCCTTTGCGGGTATCGCTTTTGATTACATCATCGAAATGCAACGGATTATTAAAGCGCTCGAAGAATCTATTAGTTAAAATGGAGGGGATAGGGAAATGTTCATCAAGCACAGACTCTACGGAACAATCAATATGTACTCAATTCGCCAGTTTGATTCGTTGGTGGTTGATTGCGATTCAGTTGGATTTAGCGAGGGCTGGACATTGCACGAACTTGGCGCTCCTGTGCCGCTTGCATGGTTTCCAACGTTTGATGAAGCAAATGCCGCCCTTGATCGCGTGGCTGCTGCACTGGAACATGGTGACAACTTCTTTGACCTGTCCGCCTGCGAAACAGAGCTTGAACCATGTGCAGGGTGATTATCATGTGTAAAAAACTCTGGTATCGCTGTCCGATCTGCAAGCAGAAACTTTGTCGGATTGAGTTAGACAGTGAGGCGAAAAACATCTACATACTTTGCAAGCGCTGCAAAAACGAAGTTCGTATTTCATTGAAAAAAGGAGACAGAAAAGATGAAAACTAACAAAAGACACGCTAACAAAAAAGGCGATCATGTTAAATATGTGTTGGGAATTCCTGCATCGGATAGGCTTGTTGCACAGGTGAAAGATGTTAGTGATTTCGTTCAGCAATTGTCCTTGCCCTTAGAACAAAACGATCGCTTAGTTGAACTTCTTCTCACTCTGATGAAAACAACTCAGACGGAAGCATTGGTTCAGGGTTTTGAACTAGGATATGAGCATGCTGTTGTTTGGGAGGCGGGAAAGAATGAAAATTAAGGTGTCCTTTTCACCTGACGAGAGCCAGAAAGCAGAGGAAATTCTTGCTGATCTTTTGCAACGACTCCCCCATACAAGGGTTCGCAAAAAAAGCGACAAGCCCCCGTTTACACAGTTTTATTTGACAACTAAGCACACCAAAAAAGCTGATTATTGCGGGAAAAACAGTTGACCCACTCCCCCTATTTGTGATATAATTGTAGTAGAAATAGGCACGAGTACCGCCCGCAAGGGTTAGCCACTGAGGCATGGGAAACAGGTTTGATTACTGTTCTCGTGCCTCTTTCTTTTTATCTAGCCAAACTCATGGCGTAAAATGGAGGCTTCAAAATGGAAGAAAATAGAAAAACTCAGACCCCAGAGGAAAACGGGGGAGAAAAACTGTTCACTCAGGATGATGTGAATCGAATTATTTCGGAGCGACTTACCAGAGAACGGGAGAAGCCGAGAGACGATGAGCGAGAAGCAGCACTGAATGAACGTGAAAAGGCTTTGGAAGCGCGCGAGGCTCTTATTGCGTGCAGGGATTTTGCTTCTACTTTGAGAATTCGAGATGCCCACAAGGGTGTTCTATTGGATGTTTTAGATACAACGGATGTAGAGAAATTCAAAACAGCCGCAAACAAGCTAATTGCGGGCTTAAATCTAACCTACGGTCCTACACCGCCCCCACCTGCTGGCACCAGAAAAGTGAGTGACCGAATCGCGGACGCTTTCAAGCCAAAAATCTAATTAGGAGATGATTATTTGGCAACTGTCAATCTTGCAGATAAATTTCTTCCCTATGTGGATGAACTGTTTAAGAATGAATCAAAGCGCGACCTTCTTACCAATCAGGATTTTTCTTGGACAGGCGCACACACTGTAAAGGTGTACAAAATCAGCACTTCAAAAATGAACGATTATGATAGAGCAGGGGCAAATACCGCTACGAATTGGAGCCGCTTCGGTGCTGTTGCGGGCCTTGATGCAACTACTGAGGAAATGACCCTTGCAAATGACCGTTCATTCACTTTCGCTCTCGACAAGCTGGATACAGATGAAACTGTCCAGCAGCTTGAAGCAGCTTCTGCCCTTGCTAGGCAGCTTCGAGAAGTTGTGGTTCCTGAGGTTGATAGCTATGTTTATGGCGTTATGGCAACCAAGGCCGGAACAAAACCTGCTGCAACTGCCCTCACTGCTGAAAATGTTTATGCTGAAATCCTGAAAGCCTCTGAGGCTCTGGATGATGCAGAGGTACCGGAAACTGGCCGTGTACTGCTGGTAACTCCCGCCACCTATACGTTGATGAAAAGCAGCTCAGATGTCACACTGGATTCTGATGTCGGACAGGAAATGCGGCTTAAAGGCGTAATCGGCCTGCTCGATGGGGCTTCTGTGGTAAAGGTTCCGAAGGTAAGGCTTCCCGAAAACTTTGGCTTCATGCTGGCACATCCGTCCGCTACTGTGGCCCCTGTCAAGTTGGAAGATTACCGAATTCACCAAGACCCGCCGGGCCTGTCTGGCGCGCTTGTAGAAGGGCGTATATGCTATGATGCTTTCGTTTTGGACAATAAGACGAAAGCTATCTACTATCAGGCAACGGCAGCGGAATAAATTCAAGGGCGTGTGGGCAATAGCTCATGCGCCCTCCCGCTATATGGAGGAAATATGACAAAAAAACGATTGAAATTAACCACCTCCAGAGAAGTCCGGCGCGCTATCAATCGAATTGCAAATATGCTGCTTAATGGCGAGATTGACGCAAAGACCGCAAACGCCATTTTATATGGCTGTAACGTCAGTTTGAACGCAATCCGAGTAGATGAGCAGCAAGCCAAGCTGGACGAGCTGGAAGGATTTGTTGAGGAGTTGCGCAGATAATGAGAGAAAGAATAAAGAAACTCAGCGCTATTATAGCAAAATACCGAGAACTAAACAAACCAAAGGTATTTATTTTGGCTGATGGAAGCAAATTCGAGACCAAACTTGACCCTATCGAATACTTGTTCAAATATGGCGTTGAAACTCCCAAAGGGCATATTGTTGCCTACCAGAGAGACGCAAAGGCCGCTGATCCTATCACGCTTGCCTTTTACGACTGGATCGATGAAGGGATTGCTGCCGGTGGCCTTAAGCTTTCTGAGATTTTTGCTGAAAGCGTTGACGAGGAGGAAGTACTTTGACATACGATGTTTTTCTTGACGATCTTTATTTTTACGGTGTAACTGATTTTTCCTTTTCAGGTGATCGGGAAGTCATGGTATACAACGGCATCGGGACAGGGTATTTCCCAAAGTTGGACGATCCTAATTTGCAGAAATGGTCTTGGACTTGTGAGCTGCAAGAGAAGCCCGAACACTATCACGGAAGCGATTTTCTGCCCGCTACCCAAATCTTTGAAAGGCTGAATGAAATGAAAGCCTCTCTGGAACCTGTCCGTCTTGTTGTAAAGGGCGAAAACAAAAGCTTATCAGAACTGGTCGGCCTGGAGGGGTACACCTATAAGGAGCTGTACAACGGCGTGTATCAGGTGGCAGTCAACGTCACCGAATACAAAGAGGCGGCGGTGCGCACCACCACCATCCCGGAAATCCCGAGACCGGGGAAGATACCTCAAAAGAACCCCTTCAATATTCCCGAGGGCTCTACACCATATGATGAAATGAATAAAGGGCCGGAATCCTTCGAGGAAGAATCCAATCCATCGGGAAGTAACCCCGAAGCAGTAAACGATCCGGGCGGCGGAAAGGCATACGTCCCAGTCAATGACGTATTGACAGATTCGCGGACCGGACAAGAGATCCCCGTTCCGGTTGATTGGGGCGATGAACTATTGTTTTTCCGTAAAGATGACGGGAAAATCTCCTTCAATCAAGGAAAAGCCGGTAATATTCTTTCGGATGCTTGGGACGCTTATAAAAACTCTGGGCTTGTGCGAGGAATTGATTCTGTTCTCGATGGAATCAGCGATGCTTATAACCGTTTCATGGATAATACTTGGGAATCTTATCTCGATTCACGCCAGAATGATAAGAAATAAAGCTTAAAAGCTTGCTTCCTCACTTTTTACTGTTAATCTCATTGATTAATCAATATATGATATTATATTAGATAAATCTCAATAAAATTCTTGGTAAAAGATGTTGCGAACTCCCGCAACCACCAGACTGAGTCTGGACGCAATTCGCGTTCGGACTCTTTTCTTTTATCCTGCTGAAGCGGCTCGCGACGGCAGGTACAGTGAATCTTTCCTTCTCCTTGGCTGAGTCTGGACGCAATTCGCGTTCGGACTCTTTTTTTATCCTGCCGAAGCGGCTCGCGACGGCAGGCACAGTGAATCTTTCCCTCTCCTTGACTGAGTCTGGACGCAATTCGCGTTCAGACTCTTTTCTTTTTATCTGGCCCGGCGGCTCGCGCCGGCAGTTTTCTTCGCCGCCATCAAAAAGGAGGAGATTCTTTTTTCAAAATACCCCCTCAAGGTCCAAGATTGACACCACTTTGCAGCCTGAGGTATAAGAATATTGCCCCATTGAAAACCCCCGGATCGCAAATAGCGACTCGGGGGATTTTGTTAAATCTGTTCGATAAAGCGCAGGAACGCTTCCTTGCCTTCCGGCGTGCGCTTGTAGACGCCGGCGTGTTCGAGAACCTTTGCAAACACAAGGCCGGTCTCCTTCTGCACAATCTCCATTGCGTTATCTTTGGTGATGGTGTAGTTTTTAGCAAACGCTTCTGCCCAGTCGGCGTGGGAGGCGGTCAACTCGTCGGCGCGCAGGTCGCTGCCGTCCGCCAGCTTTTCCGCCACCGCCGCCAGCTCCGCCTTCAGGCGGGCGGGCAGCACGGCCAAGCCCATGACCTCGATCAGGCCGATATTCTCCTTCTTGATGTGGTGCAGCTCGGCGTGCGGGTGATAGAGCCCCAGCGGATGCTCCTCGGTGGTGAGGTTGTTGCGCAGCACCAGGTCCAGCTCATAGCACTCGCCGCGGCGGCGGGCAATCGGGGTGATGGTGTTGTGCGGCTCCCCATCGGTCTCGGCAAGAATCATCGCTTCCCTGTCTGTATAGCCGCGCCAGGAGGTCAGGATGCGGTCAGCAAGATCGATCAGCCGCTGCGGGTCCTCCCCATTCAGGCGAATAACCGACATCGGCCACTTGACGATGCCCGCCTGGACGTCGTCAAAGCCGGCAAAGCAGACCGGCGTCTCCACCGGGGCCTTCTCCATCGCGAAGGTATAGTGGCCGCCCTGGAAGTGGTCGTGGGCCAAAATCGAGCCGCCGACAATCGGCAGGTCGGCGTTGGAGCCGACAAAGTAGTGTGGGAACTGCCGCACAAAGTCGAGCAGCTTGCCAAAGCAGGCGCGGTCGATCTTCATCGGGACGTGCTCGCAGTTGAGGCAGATGCAGTGCTCGTTGTAGTAGACATAGGGCGAATACTGCAGGAACCACGGCGAGCCGTTGATGGTGATCGGCACGATGCGGTGGTTCTGGCGGGCCGGATGGTTGACCCGTCCGGCATAGCCCTCATTCTCCGCGCACAGCTGGCAGCGGGGATAGTTGGAGGCGGGCAGGTTGCGGGCGGCGGCAATCGCCTTCGGGTCCTTTTCCGGCTTGGACAGGTTGATGGTGATGTCCAGCTCGCCGTATTCGGTCATCGTCTTCCACTGCACGTCGCGGGCGATGCGGTCGCGGCGGATGTAGTTGGTGTCCTGGCTAAACTGGTAGTACCAGTCGGTGGCCTCCTTCGGGCTCTGCCGGTAGAGAGTGTTGAATTTTTCGATCACCTGCGCCGGTCTCGGCGTCAGCGCGCCCATCAGCTTTGTGTCAAACAGGTCTCGGTAAACGATGCTGTTTTCTTTGAGCACACCACGCTCATAGGCGTCGTCCAGCAAGGCGTCCAGCACTGCCGGCAGGTCGATCTGTTCCCCAACGGGGATTTCCGGCATGGCGCAGCCGTCCAGCTCCAACATCTCCAGCAGGGTGTTGACCGCCCAGTTTTTCTCCTCCGGCTGGATGAGCTGTTTTTCCAGCGCATAGGCAATCAGTTTTGCAATCGCTTGGTTGCGGTCCATCTCTATTCCTCCTCAAATCCATGTGGATGGCTCTTGTGCCATGCCCAGGCAGAAGCCACAATGGTGTTCAGGTCGTTGTACTGCGGCTTCCATCCCAGCACCCGGATGGCCTTCTCCGAGGAGGCGATCAGCTGGGCCGGGTCGCCCGCGCGGCGCGGGGCAACCTTGGCGGGAATCGGGTGTCCGGTGACCGCTCGGGCCACGTCCACCACCTCTTTGACGGTGAAGCCGACCCCGTTGCCGAGGTTAAAGACATTGTTCTCCCCGCCGTTTATCAGGTAATCCAGCGCCAGAATGTGCGCCTGGGCCAGGTCGTTGACATGGATGTAGTCGCGCACACAGGTGCCGTCCTTGGTGGGATAGTCGTCGCCGAAGATGCTGACCGCCTCCCGCTGCTCCAGCGGCACCTGCAGGATAATCGGAATCAGGTGGGTCTCGGGGTTGTGCGCCTCACCGATCTTGCCGGAGGGGTGCGCGCCGCAGGCGTTAAAGTAGCGCAGCGCCACATAGCGCAGGCCGTGCGCGCGGGAAACCCACTCCATCATCTGCTCCATCGAGAGCTTGGTCTGGCCGTAGCAGTTGGTGGGATTGGTCTTGTCGCTCTCCAGAATCGGCACCCGCTCCGGCTCGCCGTAGGTGGCGGCGGTGGAGGAAAAGACTATCTTGTCCACCCCATGCTCCACCATCGAGCGCAGCAGCACCATCGTTCCATAAAGGTTGTTGTCGTAATATTTTAAAGGGTCGCTCATCGACTCGCCCACCTGGGAGGAGGCGGCAAAGTGGATGACGCCGTCGATCTTCTCGGCCTGAAACAGGGTGTCCAGCGCGCCCTTGTCCCGGATGTCCAGCTGATAAAATTTCGCCTTAGGGTGAACGGCGGCCTTAAAACCGGTCTGCAGGTTGTCAGCCACCACCACCTCCCGGCCCGCATCAATGAGTTCGTACACTGTATGGGAGCCGATGTAACCGGCTCCGCCCAATACCAAGATTGCCATAGAACGATCGCACTCCTTTCGATGATGTCACTCTTTTTACGGCCAGAGAACCGCGCCGCCCACCGGACGGATGCTCAGCATGTGGCAGCAGCCCGCTCCCAACATGCTCTCCACCTCCTGGCGGAAGGCCGCACAGTGGTCCAGCGGAACAAACGCCTGGATGGTTCCAGCAAAGCCGCCGCCGTGTACACGGCAGGCGCCGCGACCGTTCAGCGCGCGCTCCGCGATAGTCAGCGCGACAGCCATCGCCTGCTCGCGCACCGCGCCAGTCGGGGTAATGTCCTGCAAAAGCTCCCAGGAGGAGCGGCCCGACTCCCGCACCAGCGACAGGAATGTGTCCATGTCACCGCTTGCCAGTGCGTCGGCCTCGCGCTCAACCCGCTGATCGTCCGCGAAGAAGTGCAGCGCGCGCAGCACCGCGCGGTCGCCCAGCTTCTCCCGCAGCTGCGGCAGCGACTGAAGCACCTGCGCCTCATCCACCTCGCGCAGCACCTGCCTGCCAAACTGCGCTGCAACCGCGCCCATCTCCTGCGGGATGGAGGCATACTCGGAGGTCAGAGCCGCGTGGCTTGCGCCCGAATCGATGATGCACAGCGCATAGCCCAGGGCGTTCAGGTCAACCGAAACAGTGCGCACCTTCGGGTCGGCCGGGTCGGCAAAGTCGATGGCGACAGCGCCGCCGACCGAGGAAGCGGTCTGATCCATCAGGCCGCTGGGTTTTCCAAAATAGAGATTCTCCGCCTTCTGGCCCATCTGCGCGATGGTCACCGGGCTGAGCTCGTCGTTGCAGAACAGGTGATTTTCAATCACGCCCAGCAGCACCTCGCAGGCCGCGGAGGAGGACAGGCCAGAGCCAGGCAGCACATCCGACACCGCGTAGACATCATAACCCGCCACTGTGTAGCCCCGCTGCACCGCCTGCTCGGCCATGCCGCGCACCAGCGCCGGGGTGCTCTCCTTCTCGTCCTCTCTTGGACCCTTGCCGTCCAGCTGCACTTCCACCATCGGCCAGCCTTCCGACTGGAAGCGAATGATGTCGGTGCCGTTGGGAGCCGCACAGGCCAAAAAGTCCACATTCACCGCCGCAGCCAGCACACGGCCGTGCTGATGGTCGGTGTGGTTGCCGCAAATTTCCGTGCGGCCCGGGGCGGAGCACAGGGTCACAGGTGTATCCTCTCCCCTGCCAAAGCTCCGCTCAAATCCATCCAAAAGCGCCGCCACCCGCCGACGGGCTGCGGCAGGGTCTGCGCTGCAGGTCAGGCGGACCAGCGCCTCATCCATCTCTCCTGCGTTCAGCGCCTTGCGCACATCGCTCAGTTTATGCATCTCATCTGCTCTCCTTTTGTTTGCCGGACATGCCGCTCACGTCCGGTTATTTTGTCACAATCTCATGCCCATTTCCCCGTCAGCCGGGGAAAGCCGCCGCAAAGCAGACCCGTCCTTGTGTCTGCCTTGCAGCGGCTTTCTGCATGAAGGAAAAATTATTTCTTCTGAACGTACTTGAGGCAGTCCAGCATAACCGCCACAAGGATGATGATACCGGAGAATACAAACTGCAGGTTTGTGTCAATACCCAGCGTTGTCAGGGAGTAGGTCAGGGCGGTGAAGATGAATACGCCCACTACAACTCCCGAAATCTTACCGATACCACCGGTGAAGGAGATGCCGCCGACTACGCAGGCCGCGATCGCGTCCATCTCCCAGCCCTGTCCGTAAGCAGCCGAACCGGAACCGACCATTCGGATACACTCAAGCCAGGAACCGAAGCCGTACAGGATACCTGCCAGCACAAAGGCGCCTA
>OGGQ01001880.1_pt1 | contig 25476 bp, 27 predicted proteins | sample 1571191 | NCBI WGS metagenome assembly OGGQ01 (sample SAMEA2582061, study PRJEB24529) | metagenome | biome: Human gut stool | place: China | collected 2011
AACGCTTACAGTTATTGTGTTTTAGCAAATCATACCTGCTTCAATCCAGTTCATTACAGAAGGATATTCCTCTTTGTAATTATCAAGCTGGTCGTGGTTGGTGTCAATAAATGCTTGCATTTCGTCGTAATCTTCAAAGTCAAATGTGAAGTCCTGTTCAAAAGCATAACTTGCGGTAAACATTAAATCAAAAAGGTCGTCAGCTGAAAATTCGTCAAGCATTTTATCAGCCGTAATTTCCGTTATATAGTCAAGAGCATTCTTAACCGTGAGGTCAAAGTCGTTTTCGTCAACCTCAATTTCAGGGTCTGATTTGCAATAATTTAAGATATCTTCGTCGCCGTATCCGAGAGTTTGAATATAATCAATAACGTCCTCAAATCCGGTTTCATTTACTTCGTCGTAAAGCCTATACATAAATTCGCCTAAAAGATTTTGAATCGCTGTTGCCTTGAAAATTGCGTCAATTTCGTGGCCGTCCTCGTCTGTAATTACAAAACCGCTTTCTTTAAAGGTATCCCATATTAATTGATAAAAGCAAGTGTGCTGCTCATTTTTTCCAAAAATTGCTTCTTGAATATAGCTTTCAATATCCATTTGTATTCTCCTGTGTTTTAATTTGTTAATATTATATACTATATAATATTTATTTTCAATATTGCAATATATTTTTATATAAGCTATAATTGATATGTATAAATTTTTGTTTATTTTAGGGGTGCAGCTATGAAAATAAAAATTACAAGCGGTGAAAATTATGCCGTTTTGGGTCTTGACGGCGCAATGCTTAATTCGCTTAATAAGAATAATACCGAATATCTTTGGCAGGGAGACGCTAAATATTGGGCAGGGCAGGCGCCCGTTTGTTTTCCGATTACAGGTGTGCTTCCAAACGGTGAAATGGAGGCTTTCGGCAAAAGATGCACAATGAAACGCCACGGTGTTGCGAGAATTAATCCTTTTGAGGTTTTAGAACAGCATAAAAACAGTGTTACTTTTGTTCAAAGAAGCGATGAAAATACTAAGCGTGATTTTCCGTTTGATTATGAACTTAAAATTAAATATACGATTAACGGCGATACCGTTACTAATGAATATATAGTTACAAACACGGGTGAGGATAAGCTTCCGTTTGTTATCGGCGGGCATCCGGCGTTTAATTGTCCGCTTTCAAACGGTGAAAAATTTGAGGATTACAAGGTTGTTTTCGATAAAAATATTACCAAGCCGTGCCTAAGACCCAATCACCATACAGGGCTTGTAAACGTGTTTGAAAAATTTGACGAAATGCACGGCGGTGACACACTTTCTCTTGTTCACGAATTGTTTGAGGAAAAAGATGCACTTATCTTTGAAAATTGCGAAGCTAAAAGCGCTACTCTTATCGGCAAAAGCGGTAAAGGTGTAAAGATAGAATTTCAGGATATGAACAATCTTCTTATTTGGTCTGCTGTCGGTAATGCCCCTTTTGTTGCTCTTGAGCCGTGGACAGGGCTTGCAAGTTGTAATGATGAGGACGGACTTTTTGAACATAAAAGAGGAATGACTGTTCTTGAAAAGGACGAAACCGCTTCTTTCAAGTTTAAAATTACAATGATTTAAAGTATTGTATATAATGTGTTAATATATTAATTATAAAATATTTTTGGTGGTTAAATGAATTACGGATTTATAAAAACGGCTGCAAGCAGCTTAAAACTTAAGGTTGCCGATGTAAGCTTTAATACTTCTATAATTAAAGAAGCAATTGACAGCGCACTTGAAAAAAATGTTAAACTTCTTGTCACTCCGGAGCTTTCTGTTACAGGCTATACATGCGCAGATTTGTTCTTTGCACGAACACTTTTGATTGAAAGCGAGAGGGCAGTGGCTGAACTTGCCGATTATATTAAGGGCAAGGATATAGTTCTTCTTGTCGGCGCACCCGTGCCTTTCTTTAATAAACTTTATAATTGCGCTGTTGTGATTGATAAGGACGGCGTTAAAGGTATTGTGCCCAAAAAGCACCTTGCAAATTATAACGAATTTTACGAAAAAAGATGGTTCGCTTCGGGCTTTGATTTTAAAGAGGTGCAAAGCATTTCTTATGCCGGATTTGATACTCAAATAGGCGACCTTGTTTTTGATTTGGGCTCCGGCGCAATCATTGGTGTTGAACTTTGCGAGGATTTGTGGGTGCCTAACCCGCCAAGCAGTTTTTTTGCTTTATGCGGCGCAAATATTATTGCTAATCTTTCGGCAAGCGACGAATACGTTTCAAAAGCGCAGTATCGCCGTGAACTTGTGGCTAATCAGTCTGCAAGGTGTGTTTGCGCTTATGTTTATTCGGGCGCTTCTGTTTTTGAAAGTACAACCGACCTTGTTTTTTCAGGCGCAACTCTTGTGTGTGAAAACGGAACGGTTTTGAGCGAGGGCGAACGCTTTAAGCGTGAAAACGTGCTTACCGTTGCCGATGTTGACGTTGAAAGGCTTTTAAGTCAAAGACGTTCAAATATGTCGTTTGAAAACAGCAATGATAAAACAGAATGCGTTAAATTAAATCTTGAAAATAAAAATAATGACCTTGAAAACAGGTTTGTTGACTCAATGCCTTTTGTTCCGAGTGATAATGAAAAAAGAGCGCAAAGATGCAAGGAAATTTTTGCCATTCAGGCAAGCGGACTTGCCAAGAGGATTGAACACGTGGGTTCAAACGGTGTTGTTGTCGGCATTTCCGGCGGTCTTGATTCAACTCTTGCACTTCTTGTAAGCGTCTCTGCAATGAAACTTCTCGGCAAGAATAACAGCGATATTTTGGGCGTTACAATGCCGGGGTTCGGCACAACGGACAGGACTTATCAAAATGCAATCGACCTTATGAAGTCTCTCGGAGTTACGATAAAGGAAATCAGTATTAAGGATGCGTGCGTTTTGCATATGAAAGATATTGAGCATGACAGCTTAGTTAAGGATATCACTTATGAAAATACGCAGGCAAGGGAAAGAACGCAAATTCTTTTTGACCTTGCAAATAAGCACGGCAAGCTTCTTGTCGGAACGGGTGATTTGAGCGAGCTTGCAATGGGCTGGTGCACATATAACGGGGATCATATGAGCATGTACGGCGTTAATGCAAGCGTTCCTAAAACTCTTGTTAAATATCTTGTTGAATATGTTGCAAACGTAAGCGATAAAAAAACGGCGGATATTCTTTTCGATGTACTTGATACTCCCGTATCGCCTGAGCTTTTGCCGCCTGACGAAAACGGCAACATTGCTCAAAAAACGGAGGATAATATCGGCCCTTATGAGCTTCACGATTTCTTTTTGTATAATTTTGTTCGCTTTGGCTTTGAAAAAAATAAGATTAAAAGGCTTGCTCTTAAAGCTTTTGACGGTAAATATGATGAAAATACAATTTCAAAATGGCTGACTGTGTTTACAAAAAGATTTTTTATCAGTCAGTTTAAGCGTTCCTGTATTCCTGATTCTCCAAAGGTCGGCTCTGTTTCACTCAGTCCGAGAGGGGATTGGAGAATGCCGAGTGACGCATCGTTTAATGCATTTATATAATTAATATTTAGGAGTGTTATTTATGAAAAAAATTATTGCGGCTTTATTAGCTGTTGTTATGATTATGACGGTTGCATTTGCTTTTGCATCCTGTTCTTCAAAAAAATATACCGATAAAGAGGTTACCATTCCTGTTACTGACGAAAACGGTGAAACCGTTACAGATGAGCAGGGCAAGGTTGTGACTGAGGTGTCAACCGAGTCAGGGAAAGACGGTAATGCTTCCTCGACTGTTTCTGCTTCAAAGACCAACGCTTCCTCAAAAGCTTCTTCAACAAAGAAAAATGAAAGCGCTAAGGCAAATAAAGAGGACAAGACCACAAAAAAAGCTTCATCGACTAAGAAAGCGGAAATAGCCAAAAAGAATGAAGCCACAACAGATAAAAAAGAAACAACTACTAAGGAAACTACTACCGAAAAGCCTGAAAAGCGTGAGGTTATTGTAAGAGTTCAATTGCCTAATTCAAGCGATTTAAAGCAAGCTAAGCTTACAATAAAATATAAGACCGATAAGGACAAGGAATATAAAACACTTAAAATTGATGACCCGAATGACAAGAAAAATCAGCTTGATTATGAGGTAGTTAAACTTGACGGAAAAACCGTTAAAAAGTACAGTCTCGGTAAAATTAAGGGTGATGTTAAGGTTAAAGTGTCAATTTCAGGAGTTGAGCTGACAGGAAACGCTGCAACAATTAAGTCAAACGAAAGCAGTGCTACAATAGCTCCGGCTTCAGGCATCGATATTGCAATAGGTAAAAAGGATTAATTAGTGAAAATTGCAATTTTGTATAACGAATGTGTAATATAAATTGTTGAAATTATATAATTTTAATGATATAATCAAAACAAGCGTGATGTAATTTTGGCAATATATTATATCTAATTACGTTTGTTTTTAACTTAAGGGAGGAAATTTAATGGCAAGAAAGAAAAAGACCATGGACGGTAACAGTGCCGCTGCGCACGTTAGTTATGCGTTTACAGAGGTCGCTGCTATTTATCCTATTACTCCGTCATCAAATATGGCAGAGGAAACGGACGCTATGGCAGCAAGAGGAGTAAAAAATATCTTTGGGCAAACAGTACGTGTTGCAGAGATGGAATCTGAGGGCGGTGCAGCAGGTGCTGTTCACGGCTCACTTTCAGCAGGTGCGCTTACTACAACATATACGGCATCGCAGGGTCTTCTTTTGATGATTCCGAATATGTATAAAATCGCAGGCGAGCTTATTCCGTCTGTTATCCACGTATCGGCTCGTTGCGTATCTACTCACGCACTTAATATTTTCGGCGACCATTCAGACGTTATGGCTTGCCGCCAAACGGGTTATGCAATGCTTTGCTCGGCTAATGTTCAGGAAGTTATGGACCTCGGCGCAGTAGCTCACCTTTCAACACTTAAGAGCAGAGTGCCGTTTTTGCATTTCTTTGACGGATTCCGTACTTCTCACGAAATTCAAAAGATTGAAGTTTGGGATTATGATGAACTCAAATCTATGGTGGATATGGATGATGTTCAGGCATTCCGTGCAAGAGCGCTTAATCCTGAAAGACCTGTTCTTCGTGGCTCTGCCGAAAACAGTGATATATTCTTCCAGCACAGAGAGGCTTGCAATAAGTATTATAATGACGCTGTTGCAACAACCGAGATGTATATGAATATGGTTAATGAAAAGCTCGGTACCGATTATAAGCTTTTCAACTACTATGGTGCAGAGGATGCCGACAGAGTAATTGTTGCTATGGGCTCTGTTTGCGATACTATTAAGGAAACAATTGATTTTCTTAACGCACGTGGCGAAAAGGTTGGTATGATCAAGGTTCATCTTTACAGACCTTTCTCTGTTAAACACCTTATTGACGTTATTCCTGACAGTGTTAAGACGATTTCTGTTATTGACAGAACTAAGGAACCCGGTTCACTCGGCGAACCTCTTTTCCTTGATGTTGTTGCCGCTCTTAAAAACTCTAAGTTCAGCAATGTTCCTGTTTACGGCGGACGTTACGGTTTAGGCTCGAAGGATACACTTCCTGCTCATATCATTTCCGTTTATAACAATATGAATGCAGAAAAGCCTAAGACAGAGTTTACTCTTTCAATCAACGATGACGTAACAAATCTTTCACTTGAAGTTACCGAAAGCCCTGACACAACGCCTAAGGGTACAACCTCTTGCAAATTCTGGGGTCTCGGCTCTGACGGAACAGTCGGCGCAAATAAGGATTCTATCAAGATTATCGGTGATAATACGGATATGTATGCTCAGGGTTATTTCTTCTATGATTCGAAAAAGTCAGGCGGTATAACCGTATCTCATCTTCGTTTCGGCTCATCTCCGATTACTTCAACATATCTTATCAATAAGGCTAATTTTGTTGCATGTCATAATCCGTCTTATGTAACTAAATATGATATGGTGCAGGATATTGTGCCGGGAGGTACGTTCCTTCTCAACTGTATTTGGTCGCCTGAGGAACTTGATAAGCAGCTTCCTGCCAAGATGAAGAGATATATTGCAGAAAATAATATTAATTTCTACACTATCAACGGTATTAAGATTGCCGAGGAAGTAGGGCTTCCGGGCAGAGCTTCAACCATTCTTCAGTCTGCATTCTTCACAATTGCAAATATTATCCCTGTTGATAAGGCAATTGAGCTTATGAAAAAGGCTGTTGTTAAGAAGTTCTCTAAAAAGGGCGAAGCTATCGTAAACGCTAACTGCAACGGTATTGACCGTGGCTCAAAGGAAATTGTTAAGATTGACGTTCCTGAAAGCTGGAAGAATGCGGCTGACGAGGAAAAGGAACTTGTTATTCCTACAAATCGCCCTGAAATGAAAGACTTTGTTAAGAATATTCTTCATCCTATCGACCATCTCCACGGTGATGATTTACCTGTTTCTAAGTTTGTAGACAGAGCAGACGGTGTATATCCTCAAGGCTCTGCCGCATTTGAAAAAAGAGGTATTGCTATTACTGTTCCTGAATGGGACGGCACAAAATGTGCTCAGTGTAACCTTTGTTCAATGGTTTGCCCTCACGCAGTTATTCGCCCTGTTTGCCTTAATGATGAAGAGGCAAAGAATGCTCCTGAAGGTACACAGCTTGTTAAACATAAAAAGACTGATTATCAATATGCTATTATTGTTTCTACTCTTGACTGTACAGGTTGTGGCTCTTGTGCAAATGTTTGCCCTACAAAGTCGCTTACAATGAAGCCTATTGCTTCTCAACTTAAATCTCAACCGGTTTATGACGCTCTTTCGCAGATTGATGCTAAGCCGGAGGTGCTTACAAATAATACTATCGGCGTTCAGTACAGAAAGCCTTATCTTGAATTTTCAGGCGCTTGCGCAGGCTGCGGTGAAACACCTTATGCTAAGCTTGCTACCCAGCTTTACGGCGACAGAATGTATATTGCAAATGCAACAGGCTGTTCGTCAATTTGGGGCGGCTCTGCTCCGTCAACACCGTATACTGTTGACAAAAACGGCCACGGCCCTGCTTGGTCTAACTCGCTATTCGAGGATAATGCCGAATTCGGTTACGGTATGATGCTTGCTCAAAAGCAAATCCGTGAAAGACTTGCCGCTGACGCACAGGTACTTCTTGATACATCTGTTTCAGCAGAGGCTCAGGCTTGGCTTGATACTTATGAAAATGCCGCAACAAATACTGAGGCTGCAGATAAGCTTATTGCCGCTCTCGAAAATGCAAAGCTTGACGGCGAGGCTAATGATGCTAAGGTTGATTTCCTTAAGGATAAGGACTATGCCGCTAAGAAGTATCAATTTATCTTCGGCGGTGACGGTTGGGCTTACGATATCGGCTTCGGCGGTCTTGACCACGTAATCGCTCAAAATCAGGACGTTAATATTGTAGTATTTGATACAGAGGTTTATTCTAATACAGGCGGTCAGGCTTCTAAGGCTACTCCTACAGGTGCGGTTGCTAAGTTTGCCGCTTCCGGTAAGGTAGTTAAGAAGAAAGACCTTGCTCAAATCGCTATGAGCTACGGCTATGTATATGTTGCTCAGGTTGCTATGGGTGCTAATGCCGCTCAATGTCTTAAGGCATTCCAAGAGGCTGCCGCTTATAACGGACCTTCGCTTATCATATGTTATGCTCCTTGTATTAACCACGGTATCAAGATGCCGTTTAATCAGACTGAACAGAAAAAGGCTGTCGCAGCAGGATATTGGAACTTGTTTAGATTTAATCCTGCACTTGCAGAAGAAGGTAAAAACCCATTCTCGCTTGACAGCAAGGCTCCGACGGCTGATTACGTTGAATTTATTGAGGGCGAAACAAGATATTCTGCTCTTAAACGCTCATTCCCGGGCAAGGCAGAGGAACTCTTTGGTATTGCCGCAGAAAATTCAATTGAAAAATATAATAAGCTTGCTAAGCTTGTTGATTTCTATGCTCCGAGCAAAGACTGATAAAAGTTAAAAATATTTAAGGGTAACGGTTAATTTGCCGTTACCCTTATTTTATATTTTAATTGAGCATTATATATGAAAAAACGAGAAAAAGTGAGTAAATGAGAGATTATCACTATATTTATAAAATTATTGTTGACTATTAAACTCTCTTGTGTTATTATATTCAAGCAAAAGAAAAAGGGCCGTTTAGGTCAAATGTTTTAGGAGGATTTGATTATGTCAACATTTTTACCAAAAGCTGACGAAATCACTCGTAACTGGTATGTTATTGACGCTGCCGGCAAGCCTCTCGGACGTGTAGCAAGTGAAGCTGCAGTTCTCCTCAGAGGTAAGCACAAGCCAATCTTCACACCAAACGTAGATTGCGGTGACTTCGTAATTATTATCAACACAGACAAAGCCGTTCTTACAGGTGACAAGCTTAACAAGAAGCTTTATCAGCATCACACAGGTTATATCGGTAACCTTAAGGAAGTTAAGTACGGCACACTTATGGCTGAAAAGAGTGATTTTGCTATGCAGCTTGCTGTTAAGGGTATGATTCCTGACACAACACTCGGCAGAAAGCAGCTCACAAGATGCCATATCTACAAGGGCGCAGACCATAAGCACGAGGCTCAAAAGCCTGTAGCTTATGAATTATAATAGGAGGTATCTGAGTTATGTATGAAACTAATCCATATTTCTACGGAACAGGTAGAAGAAAAGAATCAGTAGCACGTGTACGCTTATACGCAGGTACCGGCAAAATCACAATCAACGACAGAGATATTGACGATTACTTTGGTCTTGAAACACTTAAGCTTATCGTTCGTCAGCCACTCACTCTTACAGAAACAGGCGAAAAGCTTGATGTTGTATGCAGAGTAAACGGCGGCGGTGTAACAGGTCAGGCAGGCGCAATCCGTCACGGTATTGCAAGAGCTCTTCTTCAGTATGATGAGTCACTTCGTCCTGCTCTTAAGAAGGCAGGCTTCCTCACTCGTGACCCAAGAATGAAGGAAAGAAAGAAACCTGGTCTCAAAAAAGCACGTCGTGCACCACAGTTCTCAAAGAGATAATTATTTATCTTTTCAACAGCGTTTCCGTTTTGGAAGCGCTGTTTTTTCTTTGCACGATGAGCTTTTTTCTAAATTGAGGCTTTTGAAAAGCGTCAGCTTTTTGGAAAAAGGAGGAGCAACGAAATGAAGTTTGCGACGACGCCGTGCACCTCGCAGGGCGGTGCCCTAAAAATCATTCACATTATAAATAATGCTCTGATTTTTAGACCGCTACTAAGCTCTTGTTGTTCCCTTTGTCTGCCACAGGCAGCGGTCACAAACGAGCCAGTTCTCAAAGAGATAATTATTTATCTTTTCAACAGCGTTTCCGTTCTGGAAGCGCTGTTTTTTTATTTTTTGAGCAATTATTCTTTATGTGATGCGCCCCAAAGGATAGATTTTTGTTTTGAAAACACTGTATATATTCTGTTTTCTAAAGATATAAAATCGTTGCAATAATAGTAGTTGTAATAATTTTGAGGGAGGTGTATTATATTAAAAGTATGATTGATGAAGAACTGAAATTATTGCCGCCTGCATTGAAAAACTTTTAACAAATGGTGTTTTTCAAAATAGGGAGTATAAGTTGCCGGAGAAGAACGGTCGTATCCGGTATGAGGCAGATATAAATTATTCAAGAGGATTTCGCAATAGTATGCGTATCGTTTTTTCTGATGACGGTTTGGTTTTTGTTACATATGATCATTATCAGACATTTTATGAGATAATATAAGGGGAATATATGGAAAATAAATTAATTGAAATTGATTTTTCAAACTGCAAATATATCGGTAGTGTTCATAAAGAAATAAAAGAAAAGCTTGAATTACCCGAATGGTACGGCGAAAATCTCGATGCACTTTGGGATGCACTTATTGGAATTACTCAAACACCGATAATTGTTAAAATTATTTTTAAGCCGCAAACAATATCGTCTAAGAAATTAACGCCTTATATTAATGAGGTCATTAATGTTTTTAACGAAGCAGTAGAAAAATGCAACGAAATAAATGTTATAATAGAAAGATAATCTAAACGCTCCTGTTATCAGGGGCGTTTTTTGCAATTATATCTCTATTATGGTATGATTGTGACGGAAAACATAATGAGCGACGAATTTAAAGACATTGAAAAATTATATGAAAAGTGCTAAATTTTAAACTTGATTTTTGTGTATCCATAGGTTTAACCTTATAGTGAACATAGGGCAAAATCTTCTTGAATTCCTACTAAAAAGGTAGTATAATGTCTACTGAAATATGTATTTGTTAAAAATCGGGTGGTTATAATGAAAATTAAAGATATAATAAATAATAAAAAGGTTACTGTTTCGTTTGAGGTTTTTCCTCCGAAGCAGTGGGATAAAATTGCAAATACAAAAAAAATCGTTGAGGAAATGGTAAAGGATAAGCCGTCGTTTATGAGCGTTACCTACGGTGCGGCAGGAACTACAAGCGGCTTTACAACAGAGATTGCAAATGCGATTAAAGAGGGCGGAGTTGAGCCGCTTTCTCACCTTACCTGCCTTACTTCTACCAAGGAAAAAATCGACAGCGTTTTGGATGAGTTGGAGGCAAACAAAATTGAAAACGTGCTTGCTTTAAGAGGCGATATTCCTAAGGATTTTGAAATGTGCGAAAATCAATATTTTCATCACGCTTTCGAACTTGTGAATGAAATTAAGGCAAGGGGAAAATTTTGCGTAGGTGCGGCATGCTATCCGGAAACTCACCCTGAGTCTGAAAACAGGGTTGATGATATCGCAAGGCTTAAGGAAAAAGTTGATTGCGGCGTCGATTTTATCACAACTCAAATGTTTTTTGATAATGATAAATTTTATAATTTCCGTGAAATGTGCGCTATAAAAGAGATTAACGTGCCGATTATAGCAGGAATTATGCCGATTACAAACGCTAATCAAATCAAGAGAAGCTTGGAACTTTCAAATGCATCTCTTCCCGCTAAGTTTAATAAGATTATGGAGCGCTTCGGCGAAAATCCTGATGCTATGAAGCAGGCAGGTATTGTTTACGCAACAGAGCAAATAATAGACTTGATGGCAAACGGGGTTAATAATATTCATATTTATACTATGAATAAGCCTGACGTTGCACATCAAATTATGGAAGGACTTTCGGCAATTATAAATGAATAGGACAGAAATACTCCACTATTTGCGTACTAATTCAAAGGTAGACGATAAAAGGCTTCTTGACCTTATTGACGATTGCTGCAACGAGGTTAATAAATGCGTAAGGCCTAAAACCATTCACCGTATTTTTGATTGCACGGTAAATGATGACGAGGTTATTGTTGAAAATCAGGTTTTTAAAAGCAAGCGCCTTGCGGATAATATGAAGGGTTGTAAAAAGGTTTGCGTTTTTGGTGCGACTCTCGGCACTGAATGTGACAGGCTTTTGAGAACGTATGCCTCAACCGATATAACGAGGGCAACGGTGCTCCAAGCCTGCCTTGCATCTAAGATTGAAGAGGTTTGCGACGGGATTGAGGATGAATTAAAAAAGCAGGGAATGACTCTTCGCAGACGATATTCTCCCGGCTATTTTGACCTTGATATAACGGAAAATAAAAAATTATTTGAATTAATGGATATAACAAAGCGTATCGGGCTTACGATTACGGGCACCTGCCAAATGGTTCCCTCAAAGTCCGTTACGGCATTTATAGGTATTGAAAATGATTAGATTTTTTGACGGCGGTATGGGCAGTATGCTCAATCTTGCGGCAGGTGAACTGCCTGAAAAGCTTAATATCAGCGAGCCTGAAAGAGTTTTTGCTGTTCATAAGGGATATGCAGATGCAGGCGCAGAGTTTATTACGGCTAACACCTTTGGCGCTAACTCGCTTAAATATGATAATGTGGATGAGCTTGTAAAGGCAGGCGTTGCACTTGCTAAAAAAGCAGGTAAGTATGTTGCCCTCGATATCGGTCCGACCGGTAAACTTTTGAAGCCTATGGGCGATCTTGAATTTGAAAGAGCAGTTGAGCTTTTTGCAGAGGTTGTAAGAGCAGGCAAGGACGGCTCCGACGTTGCAATTATTGAAACTATGAGCGATATGTATGAGCTTAAGGCTGCTGTAATCGCTGTTAAGGAAAATTCGGATTTGCCGATTATCACTTCGATGATTTTTGACGAATCGGGTAGGCTTCTTACAGGCGGCGACGTTAAAAGTGCCGTTGCTATGCTTGAGGGACTTAGGGTTGACGCTATCGGCTTTAACTGCGGCTTAGGCCCTAAGCAGATGATTCCTCTTGTTAAGGAGCTTAGAGAGTGTACCTCGCTTCCTATTCTCGTTATGCCAAATGCAGGGCTTCCTGAATCTGTTGACGGCAAGACTGTTTATAACGTTTCGCCTGACGAATTTGCGCAGGATATGAGAGAGATTGCTAAGCTCGGTGTGTCGATTTTGGGCGGCTGCTGCGGTACAACTCCAAAGCATATTGCCAAAATGATTGAACTTTGCAAGGATATTCCCGATAACGTTCCCGAAAAGAAAAACGATACGGTTGTTTGCTCTTATTCAAGCGCCGTTACTATCGGTGAAAAGCCTGTGGTTATCGGCGAAAGAATTAACCCAACGGGTAAAAAGCTTTTTAAGGAAGCACTTAGAAATAACAATATCGATTATATAATTAAAGAGGGTATGGCTCAGCAGGAAAAGGGCGCTCATATCCTTGATGTAAATGTCGGCTTGCCTGAAATTGACGAGGTGCAGATGCTTCAAGATGCTGTGTTTAATCTTCAAAGCGTTCTTTCTCTTCCGCTTCAGCTTGATTCAAGTAACACTCAGGCTCTTGAAAAGGCAATGCGTATGTATAACGGCAAGGCGATGATTAACTCTGTAAACGGCAAGCAGTCGTCGATGAGTGAGGTTTTTCCGCTTGTTCAAAAATACGGCGGCGTTGTTGTTTGCCTTTGCCTTGATGAAAGCGGTATTCCCGAAACGGCGCAGGGCAGAATTGATATCGCAAAGAAAATCATCAAAACAGCAGAAAGCTATGGTATAGATAAAAAAGACCTTGTGGTTGATGCACTTGTAATGACAATTTCAACTAACAAGGATAATGCGAAAGAAACGCTTAAAGCTGTTGATTATATCCGTCACGAGCTTGGTGTCGGCACGGTTTTAGGTGTGTCAAATATCAGTTTCGGTTTGCCGAAAAGAGAGGCGATTAATACCGCTTTCTTTACCCTTGCTCTTAAGGCAGGCTTGTCGGCAGGTATTATAAATCCCTTGAGCGAAAGTATGATGAATGCCTATTATTCGTATAATGCTCTTGAGGGATTTGACGATAACTGCACTGAGTATATCGAATCTGTTACCGCTTCTGCCAATACTGCGACGGCAGCAGGTGTGACCGATTTAAAAATGGCTATCATCAAGGGTATGAAAGAGGATGCCGGCGCTTGCGCTAAGGAGCTGTTAAAAGATACGCCGGCGCTTGACGTTATTAATGATTATATTATCCCCGCACTTGACGTTGTCGGCGACGGATTTGAAAAAAATAAGGTGTTCCTCCCTCAGCTTCTTATGAGTGCTGATTCCGCAAAGGCAGCATTTGACGTTATCAAAGAGCATTTGATTTTGGCAGGAGAACAGAAAAAAAGCGAGCATAAGGTTGTAATTGCAACTGTTGAGGGCGATATCCACGATATCGGCAAAAATATTGTTAAGGTTCTTATGTCAAATTACGGCTTTGATATTATCGATTTGGGCAAGGATGTTAAGTGCGAAAGAGTGCTTGAAGAGGTTAAAAAGCAGGGCGTTAAGCTTGTCGGTCTTTCAGCCTTGATGACTACAACCGTGCCTAATATGGAAAAAACGATTAAGCTTATCCACGATAATACGGACGCTAAAGTGTTTGTCGGCGGTGCTGTTCTTACAAAATCGTATGCCAAAATGATTAATGCCGATTGGTACGCTAAGGACGCAATGGAAAGTGTAAGAATAGCTAAGGAATTTTTCGGAGGTGAGGAGTAATGATGGTTTCCACCAAGGGCAGATATGCTCTCAGAATTATGGCTGACCTTGCCGAAAATCAAGAGGGCGGTCCCGTATCGCTTAAGGATATTGCCGAACGTGAAAATATCGGCATAAAATATCTTGAAATCATTGTTTCATCTCTTAATAAAAACGGACTTTTAAAGAGCGTTCGTGGCAAAAACGGCGGCTATATGCTCAACCGTGAGCCAAAGGAATATACAATTGCTTCAATTCTCAATGCGGCAGAGGGCAGCCTTGCTCCCGTTGCGTGCGTGAGTGACGGCGACTGCGAAAATGCACCAAGTTGTAAAACTTACGTTCTTTGGAAAGAACTTGATGACGTGATTGAGGATTTCTTATCGTCTAAAACCTTGGCAGATATATTATAATGCCGTTATGTAACATGTTGTAAAAATTAAAATATCTATTATTAAGAACAAAGTTGAATTATATAACATTATCAAACGGGCGATTAATAATCGCCCCTACGACGTCGAAAGAAACTGCGTGTTTGAATAAATTTTTGCAAAAATTATAATAAACACTCCGTTCCTTTCTCCTCACAAAATCCGCCGTACAGCAGTGCGTCGGATTTTGGAATACTCGTAGGGGCGACCATTGGTCGCCTATTGAATTGTAATTGAATAAACTAAAGGACAACGGAGTATTGAACTTCCGTTGTCCTTATTTTTTATCTGTTCTGCCGAGAATATAATCTATGCTTGTATTGTAAAAATCTGCAAGCTTAATCAGAATTTCCGGTGGAATTGTCCTTTCGCCGCTTTCATAATAAGCATATGTTCGTTGTGGCAAATTTAATTTTTCACCGATTTGAGATTGGGTTAAATCACTGTCTTCTCTCAAATCTTTTATGCGTTGATACTTCATTTTAATCACCATATTTATTATACGAAAGAACAATATGTTCTATTGACTGATAGAACATATTGTTCTATAACAAAACTGAAACAGTTTTATTTTTTAAATACGATACATAGATATGGTGATATAATCGAAAACTTTACATAAAACAAAAACAACGGAGCGTTAAAATTTCCGTTGTCCTTATTTTGTGCTGTCTTTAAGTCCTAATAAATAATCAGACGAAACGTTGAAAAATTTGCAAAATGAAATTATATCGTCAATGCTCGGCTCATAAGTGCCGTTTTCTATATACGAAATTTTGCGTTGAGTCATATTGACCTCTTTGCCAAGCTTGGTTTGATTTAGGTCCATATCTTCTCTTAAATCACGAATCCTTTTGCCGAATTCCTGTTTCATAAATATCACCGTCGATATTCTATCATAGATACAAACTGTCTATTGACAAATAGATAGAAAATGTCTAATATTGTAAATGAATACATTATAGGATGTGATTTTATGAAATTTGATGAGTTTAAAATTGACGGCGTTGAAATGAAAATTAATGATGAATATGCATTGATAAACGGTACAATTAAGATTATGCTTAGCCAAATAAGCGAGGTGATTATAAACGAGCCGGATTGGCTTGGTGTTGGGCGGCTTGAATTAAAACTGAAAAATTCGGAGCTGGGGTTTAATTACGTGCTTTATTATAAAAATAAGGAGGAATTTGAGGATATGTTAAAGCTAAAGGAAAAGATAGAAAACAGATAGGTAATGTTACCTCTGTGCAACATACAAAAAGAATTTAAAAAGCGACAAATATTCCTGATTATTGACAATATTATATGTGTATTATATAATTTGAAGTGGACAAAGGAAACTGTCGAATACGGTAGGCGGTTAGCCCTCTTATTCCAAGAGGGTTGTTATCCCTCTTGAGATTTAATCAAAAGGGGGAGATATTATGGAATACGCAACAATAATTACCTTGGTACTTATTATTACACTGATTCTTATAATAAAAAAATAACCGCCCTGTCCTGAGAAAACGAGCGATTATTTTTTATAATTTATTCTCGGGCTAACCGTCTATCCGATAAGCCCTTTGTCTATAATTATATTAGCATAGAATAATATATTTGTCAACACGCATCAATAATGCGTGTTTTTTTATGCTTATTTATTAATCAGGGTAGCCGTTAGGGTTTTGGCTCTGCCATCTCCAGCTATCCTCGCACATTTCGTCAAGTCCTCTTTCAGCCTTCCAGCCAAGTTCCTTGAGTGCCTTGCTTGGGTCTGAATAGCAGGTGGCAATATCGCCGTCACGACGAGGTCCGATAACGTAAGGGATTTTCTTGCCTGAAGCCTTTTCAAATGATTTAACAACGTCAAGAACAGAGTAGCCGATTCCTGTGCCGAGGTTGTAGATAAAGAGACCGTCCTCACCCTCAACCTTTTCGACAGCCTTGATATGGCCGAGTGCAAGGTCAACAACGTGAATATAGTCACGAACACCTGTTCCGTCAGGAGTATCGTAATCGTCGCCGAATACATTAAGGTGGTCAAGCTTACCGATAGCAACCTGAGTGATATAAGGCATAAGGTTGTTAGGAATACCGTTAGGGTCTTCGCCCATTGTGCCGCTCTTGTGAGCACCGATAGGGTTGAAATAACGGAGAAGGCAGATTGACCAGCTATTGTCTGAAACATAGAGGTCTTTAAGTATACATTCAATCATAAACTTAGTTCTGCCGTAAGGGTTGGTAACTCCGCCAACCTCCATATCCTCGGTAAGAGGGGATACGTTGTTCATACCGTAAACCGTAGCCGATGATGAAAATACAATCTTCTTGCAACCGTGCTTTCTCATAACGTCAAGCAAAACAAGTGTGCCTGTTACGTTGTTATCAAAATATTCAAGCGGCTTATGAACGCTTTCGCCTACTGCCTTTAAGCCTGCAAAGTGAATAACAGATGTAATATTTTCCTTTTCAAAAACCTTGCTCAAGCCCTCGGCATCTCTTATATCACATTCATAAAAGCTGAAATCCTTTCCGACTAAAGCTTTGATTCTGTCATAAGAGCTTTTTTTGCAGTTGTAAAGATTATCTACTACTACAACATCCTGACCCGCATTCATAAGCTCAACGCAGGTGTGAGAACCGATATAACCGAGACCGCCTGTAACTAATACTGACATAATGCTACCTCCGTAGTTTTATATAAAAAATATTTTTGTTTATTAATATGCTTTGCCCCAATAGAGCATTTTTTTTGCAGGCTTGCCGCAGCAAACACAAACGTCTGAAATTTCCTCTTGGTCAAACGGAATACAACGAGAGCCGACACCTGTAATTTCCTTTACTTTGTCCTCACATTCCTCACTGCCGCACCACATAGCCTTAACAAAGCCGTCACCGTTTTCCTCAAGCGCCTTTATGATTTCGTCTGTAGATTTGCATTTATATGTTCTTCTCTCTCTGTTTTCAAGAGCATTTTTATAAAGCCCGTCACGAACTTCTTGAAGCTTTTGAGGAATAACTGTTGAAATGTCATCAAGAGAAACTACGGTTTTCTCTCTGTTGTGCCTTGTAACTACAACACATTGATTATTTTCAATATCTCTCGGTCCGATTTCAACTCTTACGGGAACACCCTTCATTTCATATTCCGCAAACTTCCAGCCCGGTGAATTTTCGCTGTCGTCAATCTTAGCTCTGCAAACCTTTTTGAGTTCGTCGCAAAGAGCATTAGCCCTGTCAAGTACGCCTTCCTTGTGCTGAGCGATAGGAACAACGATAACCTGAATAGGTGCAACGGCAGGCGGTAAAACAAGACCGTTGTCGTCACCGTGAGTCATAATGATTGCGCCTATTAATCTTGTAGTCATACCCCAAGATGTCTGATGAGGGTATGCAAGCTTGTTTTCTTTATTTGAAAATTGAATGTCAAATGCCTTAGCAAAACCGTCACCGAAATAGTGGCTTGTGCCTGCCTGAAGTGCCTTGCCGTCGTGCATAAGCGCTTCAATACAATATGTACGCTCGGCACCCGCAAATTTGTCGCTGTCGGTTTTCATACCCTGAACAACAGGCATTGCAAGATCTTCTTGGCAGAATTTTGTATATACATTAAGCATTCTTTCTGTTTCTTCAATTGCTTCTTCTGCTGTTTCGTGAAGAGTGTGACCTTCCTGCCATAAAAATTCTCTTGAACGAAGGAAAGGTCTTGTTGTTTTTTCCCATCTTACAACCGATACCCACTGATTGTAAAGCTTAGGTAAATCTCTGTAAGAATGAACAACATCTCTGAAATGTTCGCAGAAAAGAGTTTCCGACGTAGGTCTTACGCAAAGCCTTTCTTCAAGCTTTTCGTTTCCGCCGTATGTTACCCATGCACATTCAGGTGCAAAGCCCTCAACGTGGTCTGCCTCTTTTTTAAGCAAGCTTTCAGGGATAAACATTGGCATATTAACATTCTCGTGGCCAAGCTCCTTGAACATACCGTCAAGAATTCTTTGAATATTTTCCCAAATTGCGTAGCCGTAAGGTCTTATTACCATACAGCCTTTTACGCTTGTGTAAGAAACGAGCTCTGCTTTTTTGCACACGTCAGTGTACCATTTAGCAAAATCCTCGTCCATAGATGTGATGGAATCAACCATCTTTTTTTGGTCGTTTGCCATATTTGTGACTCCTTGTTATACGATAATGATAGTTTAAATAATAGTTTTAAATTACGCTTAATTCTTATTATATAATAACAGAAACAAGATGTAAACACTATTTTTGAACAAAAATTTTTAACAGAATTCGTTTTTTTGTGACATATTGCCATTTCTTTTGCTTGTTCTTGATTTGTTCATAATTGGTTGATATATTAAAGCTGTAGGCAAAATATGCTTATAGCGGTTATCTATGGTAAATATGACATAGTGTTTGTTGTCTTTTTGCACAAATATAATTTGATTGTTTTGTGTAATTTGTCCAACACTACAAATAGTAATGAAATATGTTACAATATGTATATTTTGGATGAAAAAGACTTGAATTCGCATTTTTATTGTAGTATAATCACGACAGTACAAACAAGGGGGTGACTGCAACGTTTGATACTATTTTAATGAAGGTGGATCTTCAAAAAGAACTTACCGACCAGCTCGAACTGAAAGAAGTTTTCAGCTTTAAGATTGGTAATTTTAAGCTTGGCTTCGATGAGGCAACAGTGGTAAGCTGGATAATTATTGCGGTAATGACAGTTCTTGCGATTATCTTAACCCGAAATCTCAAAGTAACAGGAGAAATTTCAAAGCGTCAGGCATTGCTCGAGCTTGCTTATGAAAAAGCGCAAGACTTTTTCAAGGGCATAATGGGAGAAAAGGTAGAACAGTTTATTCCTTGGCTTATGAGTGTGGCACTTTTCATCGGTGTTTCAAACATTATAGGTTTGTTTGGATTAAAACCGCCGACAAAAAGTATGCAGGTAACTGCGTGTCTTGCTATAATAAGTATAGTGCTTGTAGAATTTACTGCGTTTAAAAACAAAGGATTCGCGGGGCGTCTGAAGGAATTTACTAAACCAATTTGGATAATTACTCCTATCAATTTAATGGAAGTTATTACCAAACCGCTTTCGCTTTGTATGCGTCTTTTCGGTAATGTAATCGGTTCATTCATTATTATGGAACTTATTAAGGCTTGCGTTCCGATATTCTTACCTACAGTATTCAGTCTTTATTTCGATATATTCGACGGTTTACTTCAAGCATACATTTTCGTATTCTTAACAGGCCTTTATTTACAGGAAGCTGTTGAGGAGTCGGAGGAGACAACCGACAAACAGAAGAAAAAAATAAAAAAAGCAAGTAAAAAGAACAAAAAGCAGGCTAAAGCCGCTTAAATATATTTTTAATTATTAAGGAGATTAATATTATGACAGGTTCAGTTATTGCTATCGGTGCAGGTATTGCTCTTATTTGTGCACTCGGTGCAGGTATCGGTATCGGTATCGCTACAGGTAAAGCCGTTGAGGCTATCGCTCGTCAGCCGGAAATGGCCGGCCAGATTCGTACAACTCTTATCCTTGGTGCTGCTCTTTCTGAAGCAACAGCTATTTACGGACTTGTAGCTTGTATTATGATTATTTTCTTGGTTAAATAAAACAGTTTTTAATCAAAACAGTTTGATGAGAAAGGACCATAATTAATGTTAAAATTTGACATAAATATTCTTTGGACCTTGATAAACCTTATTATCTTTTTTGTGCTTATGAAACTGTTTTTATTTAAACCAATTAAGAAAACACTTGATAAGCGTAAGGAATTGATTGAAGGTCAGTTCAAGGCTGCTGAAGATAAAGAGAAAAAAGCTGAGGAGTTACAGGTTGAATATCAGTCACAGCTCTCAGGCGTAGAAGATGAAAAGAAGGCTATAATCGCCGAGGCAAGAAATAACGCTAAAGGCGAGTATGACAAAATCGTTGCACGTGCAAACGACGATGCAGTTAAGATTAAGCAGGATGCTAAAAAGGCATCTGAGCTTGAAAGCGAAAAGGCACGTCTTGCAGTTAAGCAGGAAATTGCAGAGCTTGCTATGCAGGCAGCAACCAAGGTTGTTGAAAAGGAAGTTTCTCCGGAAACAAATAAAATGCTCTACGACCAATTTTTAAATGAAAGCAGTGATAAATAATGATTCAAAATATTGAAAAATATCTTGACGCACTGTTTTCTGCTCACGCAAGTGTGTCAAGCTTGGAAGAAGCTTTAAATACTGTTAAATCCAATGCTGAGCTCAAAGAAATTTTTAACGACCCTAACGTTACTCTTGAGGAAAAGAAAAACGTTTGTAAGGAGCTTTTTGCCCCGTCTGTTAATGATTTTGTGGCAGAGCTTGCAGCAAGTGGAAAGATTGACAGCTTAGGCGAAATTGTTGAGGCTTATATCTCACAACTCAACAAGCAAAACAATGTTGCAGAGGCAACAATTACCTGCGTAACAGAGCCTGATGACGAACAGTTAAAGGGCATTAAGGAATTTGTTTGCAAGCAGGAAAATGCAAATGATGCCGTAATCAAGGTTGTTAAGGATGATTCACTTATCGGCGGCTTTATCGTAACGCTCGGCGACAAGCAGTTTGACTTTTCAATTAAGAAAAAGCTTGACGGTATTAAGCAAAAGGTTATGGATTCTGCAAGAAACGGCGCTGTAACAAGCGAAAATGTTCTTGCGGTTTTGAAAAAGGATATTAATGATTTTGAACTTAGAACTAACAGCGAGGAAATCGGTACTGTTATTCGTGTAGGCGACGGAATTGCTACTATCCACGGTCTTGACCATGCAATGTACGGCGAAATCGTTGTATTTGAAAACGGCGTTAAGGGCATGGTTCAGGATATTAAAAGACATCAAATCGGTGTAATTCTTTTTGACTCCGATACAGGTGTTGAACAGGGTACAAAGGTTAAGAGAACACATAAAAAAGCAGGTGTGCCTGTAGGCGATGGCTTTATCGGCAGAATTGTTAATTCACTTGGTGAGCCTATCGACGGTAAGGGTGAAATTAAGGCTGATGGATATCGTCCTGTTGAGCAGCCGGCACCGTCAATTGTTGACCGTCAGAGTGTTGATACTCCGCTTGCAACAGGTATTCTTTCAATTGACTCAATGTTCCCAATCGGCAGAGGTCAGCGTGAACTTATCATCGGTGATAGGCAGACCGGTAAGACTTCTATTGCACTTGATACAATTCTTAACCAAAAGGGTAAGGATGTAATTTGTATCTATAACGCAATCGGTCAAAAGGCGTCAAGCGTTGCCAAGCTCGTAAATACACTTGAAAAAGCAGGTGCAATGGATTATACAATCGTTGTTTGCTCAACAGCAAGCGAGCCTGCTTCACTTCAGTATATTTCACCGTATGCCGCAACAGCAATTGCCGAATACTTTATGTATCAGGGCAAGGATTGCCTTATTGTATATGATGATTTAAGTAAGCACGCAGTAGCTTACCGTGCTCTTTCACTTCTTCTTGAAAGAAGTCCGGGCCGTGAAGCTTATCCCGGCGACGTTTTCTATCTTCATTCAAGACTTCTTGAGCGTTCAAGCCGTCTTACAGATGAACTCGGCGGTGGCTCAATTACTGCGCTCCCTATTATTGAAACACAGGCAGGCGACGTTTCTGCTTATATTCCTACAAACGTTATTTCTATCACAGACGGTCAGATTTTCCTTGAAAGTGACTTGTTCTTCAGCGGTATGCGTCCGGCTGTAAACGTCGGTCTTTCTGTATCACGTGTAGGTGGTGCGGCTCAAACAAAGGCTATGAAGAAGGCAGCAGGCTCACTTAGAATTGACTTGGCGCAGTTTAGAGAAATGGAAGTATTTACCCAGTTCTCATCTGACCTTGATGAAGAAACAAAAGCAGGTCTTACCTACGGTAAGGGACTTATGGAACTTCTTAAGCAGCCGCTCGGTCATCCGCTTTCGCTTGCTGATATGGTATTTACTCTTGTCGGTGCAACAGGCAGAAAGTTTGTTGATATCCCGACGGAGGATACTAAGAAATTCCAGAATAAAATGCTTGCTTATATGAATGAAAACTACTCTCAGCTTGTCAATACAATTGAGCAGGAAAAAGTGCTCGAGGCAGGCACAAGAGAGCAGATTTTAGAGGCAATTGACGAATTTAAAAAGATTTATCAAGAGGGTTAATGATGGCTAATGCTCGTGAAATTCAAGCCAGAATGAAGTCTATTAAGGACACTATGAAAATCACAAACGCAATGTATATGGTTTCGTCCTCAAAGCTTCAAAAGGCGAGAAGAGACCTTAAAAATACCGAGCCTTATTTCTATACTATTCAGGATTGCCTTTCAAAAATCCTTGAGCTTTCTCCCGACGCAGGTAACGTTTACTTTGACGAAAGAGAGGACGTGCCAAAGCAGGAGAGAAAGCAGGGTTATATCGTTGTTACAGCCGATAAGGGTATGGCAGGTGCGTATAACCACAATGTAATCAAAATAGCAGAAAAAGAGGCTCTTTCCGATAATAAAAATATGCTTTTTGTTGTCGGTCAGGTTGGTCGTAAATATTTTGAAAAAAAGAATATTCCTATCGATATTGACTTCAAATATACAGCTCAAAATCCTAATGTTAACAGAGCAAGAGTTATCAGCGAACAGATAGTTGAGCTTTTTAGGGAAAAGAAGCTTGATGAGGTTTATATCGTTTACACAAGAATGGTTAATTCTGTTACCTTTGATGCAGAAATCAAACAGCTTTTGCCTTTAAAGAAGGTTAAGTTTGAAAGAACAGAAGAGCATAACAAATATAAAACATGTACGTTTGAACCGAGTATGAATGCTGTGTTTGACCATATTATACCAAACTATATTTCAGGTTTCGTATATGGTGCTCTTGTTGAATCGTATTGTTCTGAGCATAATGCACGTATGATGGCTATGCAAACGGCTACTGATGCTGCAAAGGATATGCTCAAAGGTCTCGGTATAGAATATAACCGTGCAAGGCAGGCAGCTATTACTCAGGAAATTACTGAGGTTATCGCCGGTGCCAAGGCACAAAAAATGAAAGAAGATTAGGAGGTGTCCTTGTATGAAAAACGGTAAAATTGTTCAGGTTATGGGACCTGTAATCGACGTTGAGTTTGAAGATGAATTGCCTAAGATTAAGGACGCTCTTGAAGTAGAATTAGACGGCAAGAAGCTTGTTATGGAAGTTAGTCAGCATATCGGCGGAAACTGTGTTCGCTGCATTATGCTTGCCGCATCTGAAGGTCTTTGCAAGGATATGGAAGTTATCAATACAGGCGACGCCATTAAAGTCCCTGTAGGTGACAAAACTTTGGGCAGACTTTTCAATGTTGTAGGTGAAACGATTGACGGACTTGACAGTCTTGACAAAGAAGAACATTGGGCTATCCACCGTAAACCGCCTACATTTGAAGAGCAAAGCGCAAACGTTGAAATCCTTGAAACAGGTATTAAGGTTATTGACCTTTTAACACCTTATCCAAAGGGCGGTAAAATCGGTTTGTTCGGCGGTGCCGGTGTAGGTAAAACCGTACTTATTCAAGAGCTTATTACTAACGTTGCCACTCAACACGGCGGCTATTCAATATTCACCGGTGTCGGTGAAAGAAGCCGTGAGGGTAACGATTTATGGAAGGAAATGGGCGAAAGCGGCGTACTTGAAAAAACTGCGCTTGTATTCGGTCAGATGAACGAACCGCCCGGAGCACGTATGCGTGTTGCCGAAACAGGACTTACAATGGCAGAATATTTCAGAGATGTAGAGCATCAAGATGTGCTTCTTTTCATTGATAATATTTTCCGTTTCGTTCAGGCAGGTTCTGAGGTATCTTCTCTTTTGGGAAGAATGCCGTCAGCCGTTGGTTATCAGCCAACTCTTGCTACAGATGTCGGCGAACTTCAGGAGCGTATCGCTTCAACAAAGAACGGTTCTATCACATCGGTTCAGGCTGTATATGTACCTGCCGATGACCTTACCGACCCTGCTCCTGCAACAACATTTGCTCACCTTGATGCAACAACCGTTCTTTCAAGAAAGATTGTTGAAAAAGGTATTTATCCTGCAGTTGATCCGCTTGAATCAAACTCACGTATTCTTGAGCCGGATGTTGTAGGTGAGGAACATTATCAGGTTGCACGTAAGGTTCAGGAGTATTTGCAAAAGTATAAAGAACTTCAGGATATTATCGCAATTCTCGGTATGGAAGAACTTTCCGATGAAGATAAAACTACTGTTTACCGTGCAAGAAAGATTGAGAAATTCTTATCTCAGCCTTTCCACGTTGCTGAAGCATTTACTGGTCAGCCGGGTAAATATGTAGCCGTTAAGGATGCAGTTAAAGGCTTTAAGGCAATTATCGACGGTGAGGTTGATGATGTACCTGAGCAGGCATTCTTTAATACAGGTACTATTGAAGATGTTTTGGAAAATGCAAAAAAGCTTGAAAAATAAGGTGATTATATGAATACTTTTCAACTTAAAATAATTGCATCTAATAAAGTGTTTTTTGACGGTCAGGCTCAAAGCTTGATTATTCCAAGGCTTGACGGCGGCAGCGAGGCTTATCTTGCTATGCATGAAAACTGCGTTGTTCCTATTGAATTCGGTGAAATGAAAATTGTTGACGCAAATGGTAAAACGATTAACGCATTTGTCGGCAGCGGATTTCTTGAATTTCTTGATAATGAGGCAATGCTTGTTTGTATTTCGGCAGAGCTTCCTGAGGAAATCAACGAGCGACGTGCAAAAGAGGCTCAACTTAGAGCTGAGGAGGAACTTCGTCAAAAGCATTCTCTTCTTGAATATTATCACTCTCAGGCTAATCTTTCCCGTGCTATGGAAAGACTCAAAGTCAAGAGCAGATATACTAGGTAATATACTTTGATAAAGCGGTTTGAACACTATGTTCAAACCGCTTTTAGACTGTCGATAAAGTGGCTAAACCGTGCCGTGCTTTAAAACGAAATTCCATTCGGGGACCCCGACAAATTGAAAATTTGGTGGGGAAAAG